>ERZ779632.84-NODE-84-length-62658-cov-9.057106_pt1 | contig 62658 bp, 68 predicted proteins | sample MGYA00514194_ERZ779632 | MGnify/ENA primary metagenome ERZ779632 (study PRJEB29562, sample SAMEA4376704) | mouse gut metagenome | isolation source: Cecum | study: EMG produced TPA metagenomics assembly of the A DSS colitis mouse model was used to assess the microbial... | reverse complement strand
ATGATGATAAATGGATTTATGAATATTTCGGAATTGCCGCAACGTGTCCAAAAGACATTCACGCCGCAATCATGGATGCAAACGGGGAGGATTTGGATGTGGAGATCAATTCCGGCGGCGGTGATGTGGTGGCCGGGAATGAGATTTACACGGCACTTCGTATGTACCGGGGGAAAGTCAATATCATTATTTCCGGCATGGCGGCATCCGCCGCTTCCTACATAGCAACCGCCAGACATTGCGAGATTTCCCCGGTTGGTATCTTTATGATACACAACGCATCCGGCGGCGCAAGGGGCGATTATCACGCCATGGACAAGGAATCAGAGATATTACAGGCCGTAAACCGGGCGATTGCCACGGCTTACATGGATAAAACCAAAATGAACCTTGATGATTTACTAAATCTAATGGATTGCGAATCATGGCTTACAGCCGAAGAAGCATTAAGCTATGGATTTGTGGATTCCATCATTGAAAGCCAAGAGGATGCAAAAGGGGCCGCCACAAAGGGCGGCTTTTCTGATGGCAAGAAAAAGACCGCCTTGTACAATGCGGCCACGGTTTTAGACCGGGAAACCATCGACAGGACAAAAGAAATGCTTGCCAGAGCATCCGAAAAACCCGGAAACACCGCCCCGGAAGGAGTGCCGAAACCGCCGGAAAGTGTTTTAAATAACCAGAATCAAAAGAAAGTGGAGGTAAAAGAAATGGCAGACACAACACAGGAAAGCATCTCAACCGTTGAGGAACTTGCCGCAAAATATCCGGCGTTGGTACAGCAGATAAAGGATTCTGCAATCCTTGAAGCTACAGCCGCCGAAAATGCCCGACTGAAAGCGATTGATGAAATCGCCGGCCAGATTTCCGATAAGATGGTGGCGGATGCGAAATATGGGGAAAAGAAAGTCACGGCTGAAGCACTTGCGCTTGAAGCATTCCGGCAGAATGGCATCATGGCAGCGGCCGCCCTTTCGGATATGAAAGAGGACATCGGAGAATCCGGGGCCGGCGAAGTTGCGCCGTCCGCAAATACGGGGCTTGCGGATGATTCCGGGGAGCAGAGGGAAGCAAAGGTAAATAACCTTGCAAAGAAAATCAAAGAAAGCAGAGGTAAAGTGCATGAGTGAGAATTTATTTCAGACCACGGGAACATTCACGCCCGACAAGCTGATAGCTGATAATGCAATCCCCACTACAGCAAAGGGAATTGAGGTTGCAAAGGGCGAGGGATTTCTGAAGCGTGGTACGCTGATGGGGAAAGCCGCCGATGGCACTTATAAGCGTACAGGAACAAAAGAAACCATAAAGGCCGGGGAGGGTGATTCCGCAACGACAAGCGAAGCCACAATCGGGGCGGACTGCATCTTGACGGATGATGTGGCAGCAGTCACAAAATCGGTTGTATCGTCCGGGTACATTTCCGGCAATTTCAACAGGGCGGCCATTATTCTGCCTACAGGGGTAGAGATCGCAAGCTATGAAACCGAACTTCGCAAGTTGGGGATTTTCCTCAAAGCGGTACAGGAATATTAAGGAGAGCAGAAAGGAGATTTTTATATCATGGCAGAATACACCACAAGAGAAATGATTGATGCGATTGAGATAAATCCGCCTGTTAGGAACTTCTTGACAAAATGGTTTTTCCCGGCGGAGAGTACGCACATCACGGAAAAGGTGGAATTTGATGTTAAAAAGGGCAAGCGCATCATGGCCCCGTTTGTTTCCCCCCGTGTCGGCGGAAAGGTAATCACAAGAAACGGATTCCAGACCAAGGAATTTTCCACGCCCCGGATTGCGCCGGAAAGGGAATTGACGGTTGATGACATTTCCAAAAGGGTATTAGGGGAAAATATCTACAGCCGGAGAACGCCTTCCGAGCGTGAGGATGAACTTCTTGCAACGGATTATAAGGAACTGGATGAATCCATACAGCGGAGGGTTGAATGGATGTGCCGCCAGATTCTTTTCGAGGGCAAGCTGGATGTCGTGGACGTGGAGGCCGGCGTGGATGTACAGGTGGATTATGGCTTCACAAATATTTTCGTGCTTACATCCGATAATTATTGGAGTCTTTCGACCGTGAATCCCATGCTTTTTTTGAAAGAAAAGCGGCGCAAGATCATCAAGGAAACCGGGAAAGCCCCGGATGTGCTGATTTTCGCATCGGATTTGATTGATGTGTTTATCCAGAATCCTTTTATCATGAAATCAATGGATGTCCGCCACTTGCAGAATGTTGAGATCAAGCCCCGAATCGTTGACGATGCCCTGACCTACTACGGCAAGATTGCGGAATTGGGGCTTGAAATCTATGCGTATGATGAAGTTTTCCTCAATGACGATGGAGACGAAGAGGGAATCATCCCGGCCGGTGCTTGCCTTATGGCGCATTCCGGCGGTGAGGGCGGAATTGAGTACGGGCTTATCACGCAGATAGAGGATAAGAAATTTTATTCCTACGAAGCAAAGCAAGTACCGAAGATCTATTGTGATGAAAAGTCGGAAGTGAAGATGTTCCGGCTTACGTCAAGACCGCTTCCACGGCCTACCGATGTAGAAAGTTGGTGTGTGATCTACCCTAACGGCCAGAGCAACGAATAAAAACGATAAAGGAGGATTTTAAAATGGCATATATAGCGAAAGTAAACATTGAAACGGCTGCAAGGCGGTATAAGCCCGGAGAGAAGATCACGGGGCATCTTTCCGATGCGGATGTGGCGTTTCTGAAAAAGCACAATTTCATTGCAAGCGAGGATGATTTTTCGGATGCGGCAGAGGAATCCGAGGATGGCGGCGGAGATTTTGCCGGAATCACTCCCCCGATGGCAGCCCCGGAGGGTATCCCCGGAATCACGCCGCCCGAAGCAGACGGGGATTCCGCCGGGGGCATCGTCTATAAGGACGAAACCGCCCTTAAAAAACTGAATAAGGATGAGATCGTGGAGTATGCCGGGAGCATCGGGCTTTCACTGGATGTGGAAAAGCTGAAGGCTGATTTGATTGATGCGGTGCTGAATTATACGGAGGAAAAGAAAGCGGCAGCAAAGCCGGAGTAGGTGGCGGAATGGGCTTTAAGGAACAGTTGCTTGATGATCTGGATGCCGTGTTTTTTAACCCGGAGGAATTTGCTGAAACCCATATAATCAACGGGGCGGAAGTGGATATTGTCGTGGACAATGACAAACTTGCGGAAATGTATATCAGCAAGGAGACGCACACGGAAGAATTGTTCACGGATTCCATTATGTTTTATGTACGCAAAAAGGGCTTGGATTTTGAGCCTGTACCCGGTCAATATCTGGAATTTGACGGCCGGTGGATGCTGATTTCGGATGTAAAGACCGATGACGAATCCTATACCATTGTATTGGGGGCGAATGAATCATGATAGAAACCCGGATTGAGGTTGACAGCATCGAGGAAGTACAAAAAAAGCTAGGGAGTTTGAGTCACAAAACCCCGTCTGTAATCGCAAATGCAATCAACCGCACGACTACGAACATCAAAAAAACGATGGCACAGGAAACCGCCAAACGGTACAACATTACTTCCGGCGAGGTAAAAAAGACCATCACAATCAGCAGAGCGACAAGGGCAAGGCTGCAAGGGGCGGCAATATCGAAAGCTTCCCCGATTGCCCTTGCGAAATTCAAGGTAAGCCCGAACAGGAAAGTTACATATACCTCAAAGGGCAAGCCATCGCCAAAGGCGTACAAGGTATCAGTCGAAAAGGGGCCGGCATCTAAACCGTTGGATGTTGACCCCAAAGCATTTATAGCGGTAATGAAATCCGGGCATCAAGGGCTTTTCCGCCGGGAAACAGATAGCAGCCTACCAATAAAACAGCTTTTCGGGCCGTCCGTGCCGCAAATGATAAAAAACGATGGCAGTATGGAACGGATACAGGCGGAAGCGGAAAGCACGCTGCAAAAGCGTATTGATGCGGAGATAGAGAACATTTTGCGAAGGGGGTAATCCATTTTGACAGAAATAGATTTACTGGACGCATTGGCGGCGGAAACAGCGGATGCGCTGAAAGGATTCCGGCTTCGGTCAGCAAAAGAAAATCTAATCCCTATCAACATCTACACACAGAATCTACCTACAAAAGAGGGAAAAGGGGATGAAAACCAATATCCCTATGTGCGTGTGTGCTTTGATGAAGAGGAAATTAAAAGCCGTGATGACCCGTTGGAAGTCTATGTGTACTTCATTATCGGGATTATAGACAAGGAAAAGGACAAACAGGGATTCCGGGATGTATTGCAGATTGCGAATACCATTTATCAGCATTTTTTCCGCAAAGGCATTATTGCCAGTATGTTCCGCCCGGATTATCCTTTTAAGATTGCGCTGCAAAAGGATGACACATACCCCTATTTTGTAGGCGGAATTGAAAGCAAGTGGGAATTGCCAGTAATCGGAGAGGAGGAAAAATATATTTGAACGAGCAGCGGATGTATATAGGCCCGTCAATCCCCGGAATCGTGAAATATGGAACGGTTTTCATCGGGGGATTGCCGGAGGAACTCACGAAAAAGGCGGCAGAGATTGGAAGTATCAGCAATCTTGTGATTCCGATTGACGGAATCACAGCCGCAAAGAAAGCACTGTCCGAGCCGGGAAGCGTGGAAAATGTTTCCTTTAGTCGGGTAGAAAACTATCTGAAAGGAGAAAAGTAAAGATGTCTGTTTATAAACATGGTATCAGCACAAGCAGAAAAGCCACGGCATTAACAACGCCCCTTACAAGTGCGGCGAATGTCACGGTGGTTATCGGCACAGCCCCGGTAAATATGGCAAAAGACCCGTACAACGCCGCAAATGTGCCTTTTGCGGCGTACTCAAAGCCGGATGCGGTTGCAAAAATGGGATGGAGCGAGGATTTTGAGAAGTACACAATCATGCAAAGCGTGTATGCGGCGTTTAATGTGTTTGCGGTTGCGCCGCTTATCATGATTAACGTGCTTGACCCCAAAAATGAAAATCATATAACGGCGGTAGCATCCACGGATTACGGCGTTGCAAACAAAAAGGCGGTTATCCCGGTGGAGGGCATACTTCTGGATACAATCGAGATCACGAATGCAGACGCAAGCGAAAAATTAACGCCGGATGATGATTATGTTGCATCTTTCGCTGATGATGGCACTGTTATTATCGGCTTCACGGATGCCGGGGCAACGAAAGCCGGGGGAAACATCAAGGCACTGTATACAAAGTTAAATCCCGAAGGCGTTACCTATCAGGACATCATCGGCGGATACAATGTTTCCACACGCACGAAAAAAGGGGCGGAGGTTATCGGGGATATTTTCCCGAAACTTAACATTATTCCGGGCACGCTTATAGCCCCCGGATTTTCCCATATCCCGGCGGTAAATACTGCGCTTACGGCAAAATCACAGCTTATTTATAGCTTATTTTCCTGTAAGGTGATATCGGACATTGATTCATCCGGCGATGGGGCGGATTCCATCGACAAGGTAAAGGAATGGAAAAATAAGAACGCCTATTCCGACCGCCGGACTTTCGCCGTATGGCCAAAGGTAAATGTGGATGGATATATATATTATTTCTCCGCACAGCTTGCCGCCCTCTTGCAGCGGTTGGCAGCGGATAATGGCGGCGTGCCGTCCGAATCATGCGACAACAAGGGATTAAAAATCAGCGGGCTTGTTCTGGAGGATGGCACGGAAATCATGTTCGATATGGACGAAGCAAACGATTACATCAATGCAAACGGTGTAATCACGGCCGTGAACATTGACGGATTCCTTGCATGGGGAAGCAATACATCCGTATACCCTCAATCTACGGATGTGGTGGACAGGTGGGTAACATCCGTAATGATGTTTGATTACATCGAGAATAATTTTAAGCGGAGTTTCTTTAAAAAGGTTGGCAACAAGACCAATTACAGGGAGATCGAGGATGTCGTGTTGACCGAAAATCTGACCCTTAACGGCCTTAAAGGTTCGGAAGATATTGCCGGGGGAGAGATCTCTTTCAGCATGGAGGATAACCCCATCACACAGATTCTTGGGGGCAAAATCCTATTCAAAGAGCGGCTTGCCACTTATCCGCCAATGGAGGATATCGAAAACGAATTTGAGTTTGACCCCAACATTTTACAGGCGGCACTGGAAGGAGGTAGTAACTGATGGCGAATCCGTATGAAATACCCGATAAAATCAACAATTTCAACGTGTACGATGGAAAAACGAAGCTGATCGGCATATCGTCCGAGATCACACTTCCCACATTTGACCCGTTGACGGATACCCTTAACGTGGCCGGCATGGCCGGGGAAATCGAAAGCGAGGTTATCGGTTCTTATGGTTCTATGAAAATCGAAATCCCGTTTGAAAACCTTTCGGATGATTTCTTCGGCTTTGCAGCAAGCACGAATCCCGTTGTGCTTCGTGGGGCGATGGAGATTTTCAACACGCAAACGCAGGCAAAGAAAACAATCCCTATCGTTATCACGGTAAAGGGGCGCACAATGAATATCAATCCGGGAGTGCTGAAAAAGGGCGGCAAGGGCCAGCCGAGCATCACGAAAGAGATCACATATATCAAGCTTACCATGAACGGCAGCACGGTTGTAGAACTTGACAAGCTGAATAATATTTGCATCATGGGCGGCGTGGACTTGCTTGCGAAAATCAGAAGCCAGATATAAAAGGGATATGAAGAAAATAAAGGAAAGAGAGGAAAGAGCGCATGAAAGCAGCGGATGAAAGAAATATGGAGTTAGCCGCCGAGAATGGCGAGGAAAAAAAGGTTTTTCAGATGGAGCAGCCGGAGGAAAAGGGCGGCGGAGCGGCGGAAGGTGATTCCCGGGAGGATTCCGAAGGCAAATCTGATGATCTGGATATGTATGTGAAATTCTCAAAGCCCTATGTATTTGAGGATGATACATACGATGGGATTGATATGTCGTGCCTTGAAAACCTCACAACAGACGATTTGACGGAAATCGAAAAGAAGTTTTACAAACAGGGTATCGCCAGTTTCAATCCGGAGAATACGGCCGTTTACGCAAAGATCGTTGCATGGAAAGCAACCGGGCTTCCGATTGAGTTTTTCAACCAGCTTCCTGTCCGGGATATGCTGAAAATCAAAAGCCGGGTAGTAAATTTTTTCTACAGCTAGGAATCAGAGCAAAAGACGGACAGGACTTCAAAAAAGTTTCTGTCCGTCTTTCTATGTCTACGAATACCGGGATGGATTTCTTTTTAGGACTTGCGCTATCTGATTTTATCGACATTGCGAAGGAAGTGGTGGAGTATGGCAAGCAGCAAAAAGACAGAATACGAAATAGCAATTCAAGTCGGGGGAAAGGTAGCGGCATCATTCGGTAACAGTGTCCAGAACGTAAACAGCGGCTTTGATTCCATGACGAACATGGCGAAATCCGCCGCAAAAATGATCGCCGGGGCTTTTGCGGCCGTAAAAGTAGGGCAGTTTGTAACGGATGCCGTGGAGGTGTATTCCGAATTTGAACAGTCGATGGCGAACACGGCCGCCACGGCAAACGCCACAAGGGCCGAGTATGAGCAGCTTGAAGCCGCCGCCCGTGAAATGGGGAAAGCCACGACAAAGACGGCGGCGGAAGCGTCTGATGCGCTTGGATATATGATGCTTGCCGGGTGGAACGTGAACGATGCGATTTCGGGGCTTGAGCCTGTACTCCGCCTTTCTGAAGCTACGCAAATGGATTTAGCAAGATGTTCCGACTTGGTAACAGATTCGATGTCTGCCCTTGGCCTATCAGTGGATGATTTGTCCGGGTATCTGGATATATGCACGATGGCGAATAATAAAGCAAACACATCCGCCGAAGCACTCATGGAAGCCTTTATCGGGTGCGGAGGTACGGCACGGACAGCCGGGGCAAGTTTAAACGACACGGCAACCGCATTAGGAATCCTTGCCAACAATGGCACAAAGGGGGCGGAAGCCGGAACTGCATTGAACTCTATGCTTGTGCGAATGACATCAAAGGATGTCGCTATAAACGCTATGAAAGAATTAGGCGTGGCGGTATTTGATGATGCCGGGGAGTTTAGAGGGCTTCAAGTCGTGCTATCGGAAACGCAAAAATCGCTTTCAAACTTGACCGCTGAAGAACAGGCTTCCTATATGTCAAGAATCGCCGGAACTAACTATTATACGCAAATGAGCTATCTGCTTGATGCAGTTTCGGAAAAGGCAGACGGAACGGCTACGGCGTGGGATTCGCTGTCTGCATCACTGGACGATTCGGACGGCGCACTAATGAACATGGCGAACACTGTCACGGACACGCTACAGGGCGCATTTGCAAGGCTTGATTCGGCGGCGGACGATGCAAAGATAAGCCTTGCGGACGCTTTTTCAGATGATCTAAAAGGGATTATTAACGGATTGGCCGAATTTATCCCGACATTGACACAGAAATTTATTGATTTTTCTACAAAAGCCGGCCCCAAAATATCAAAGGCTTTTAAGACCATACAGAAAGGGGCCGGGGATGCGTGGAAAATCATTTCAAATATAGGAGGGTGGATTTTAGATAATTTCGATGCTGTGCAAGTGGCGATTGTTGGAATCGGGAGTGCCATTGCTGCTTACAAGGTTATCAACGGGATTATAGGAATGGTAAACGCTTTCAAAAGTATGTCCTTGGTGCTTACAAATCCTTGGCTTTTGGTGCTTGTGGGAGTGGCGGCTGCAATAGTCGGAATCGCAACCGCAATCAAGACCGCCGAAAAACAGGCGGCAAAAAGCAATTTAGCGGAGCATTTTGGGGATATTGCCCTTTCGATGGAGGAAATTTCCGAAGCGGCGGATTATCTTATAAGAACAGAGGGCTTGACGAAAGTGGAGGAATCGCTTGCAGCTTTCGGGGAACTGGACGGCATTGCGGACAGTATGCAGGACAGCATCAACGCAATAAATAAAATGAACTGGAAAGTTTCCATCGGGATGGAACTATCGGCAGATGAACAGGATTCCTATAAAGCGGAGATCGAAAACTACATAGCACAGGCGCAAGCCTATGTAGAGCAAGAGCGGTATGCGCTTGACATCGGCTTTTCTGCTATGAATGATTTAGACCCGGAGGAAAGCAATGCAGTAGATAAAATCCGCCAGTTTTACGAGAATAAGCAAGGTGAATTATCGGAGTTGGGCGTAAAGCTTTCCGATGCCGTAACGGAAGCATTTGCTGATGGATTCCTTGACATTGACGAAGCAAACAAAATAGCAGAACTACAGGCACAGATGGCAAACATTGAAAAAGCCCTTGCTACAAGCGATTTTGACGCACGATTAAAGGTTATGGAACTTCAGTATTCCGGGGCGGAACTGGATGCGGATTCTTTTCAAGCCTTACAGGAGGAACTTGCGGCACAGACCGAAGCGGCAGCGGCTTCCTTTGAGGAATCTCTACAGAAAAACCTTGCGGCAGCAAAGGTGACATTTGACGGCGGCGGAATGAACTTGGAGGAATACAATACCGCCGTAAATGCCTTTTATGAGGAATATCTTTCCGCCGTATCAGAATTAGAGGGAAAATCCCTTGATTTCCAGATCAACACGATAATGCAACAGTACAGTGATGATGTGGATGCTTTCCGGGCCAATATGGATGAAGTGATGGCGGAATTTGCGGATGATACCTATTCTTGGGATTGGACGGAAAGGCCGGCAATCATGATGGATGCCATGGTGCAAAGCCTGTATGATAACGACATTTCAAAGGACACGAAACAGGCAATCGCCATGTTGCTTGAATCCATGCAGCCATCCGTTGAACAGATGGAAGCCCTTAAAAAGCAATATGAGGATTTGGGGATGGAGATTCCTAAATCCATACAGGAAACGCTTGCAAACGCTGATCTGCTTGGCGCAATGACAGCCTATAACAAATGGATTGGAACGGGCGGCGATGTGGAATCCGTTTGGAAAGTGGCGCAAAGCTATATCGTGAATGAAGCAGACTATGAGGAAATCGAGCAGACTTTAAGGGGCTACGGATGGGAATTGCCGGAAGCCGTGGCGGAGGAACTGGAAACGGCGCAAACGGAAACGCTTGCCCCGGCGATAGATGGGATGTATGCGTATAGCAACGATTACCTCAACGAGCAATTTTCACAGGGATTCGATGTATCAACGGATGTAAATGTGACACTGAATCCTATTATTGCCAATGCCACATCCGCCGCTGTGAGCATAGCAACCGCCGCCGCAAATGCGGCAAAATCAACAGGAGCAGCCGCCGGGATAGGCGGACACGCAGAAGGCGGAATCTTTGACAAGCCCCATGTAGCATGGTTTGCAGAGGATGGCCCGGAAGCGGCGATTCCGCTTGATGGCAGCAGTAACGCCATATCCCTATGGGAAAGGGTGGGGAAGCTGTTAGGCGTGTTTGATGGAGGAGCGGCGGCCGGACAAGGGGAAGAACTATACAAAGGCGTGACAAACTATCAGACCACAAACGACAATAGCACAGTGGATGATTCCACGGATTCCCGGCAGTTTGTTTTCTCCCCTCAAATCGAGATCAAAGGGAATGCAAGCCGGGAGGATGTGGAAGCCGCCCTCAATATCTCAATGGAACAATTCCGGGAACTGATGGAACAGTACATTGCTGAAAAGTCAAGGGTGTCTTTTGCTTAGAGGTGGCAGCGCATGAAAACATATACAACGATACAGGGCGATATGTGGGATTCAATCGCCTATAAGCTGTACGGCGATGAAAAATATATGTGTCAGCTTATGCAAGGAAACTTAGAATTGCTTGATATTTTTATTTTCGGGGCCGGCACAGTGCTGAACGTGCCGGAACTGGAATCAGAAAAGGAAACGGATTTACCGTCATGGAGATAATAGGATGAAAACAGAGCAGCCGAGGGAAGCATTGCTTGAACTATCGTATAACGGCATAAATGCAACCGGGGATTTTTCGTCAAAGTCTGAATCTTTTTCCTATACCGATGTTGCGTCCGGGGAAGCTGATACTCTTTCCCTTTCTGTAAGCAACACAACGGGGCAATGGCTTAACGGCTATATGCCAGAAGATGGGGATTATGTGGATGCAAGGATTATTGTGCGAAACTGGAACGGTGAGGGGGACAACAGAAGCCTATCATGCGGGAAATTCGACCTTGACAGCTTCAGAGCGTCCGGCTATCCAGAAACCGCCGCAATCGGCGGAATCACTATCCCGATACGGACGAATTTCAATGTAACGCAGAAAAGCCGGACTTTCAGCAACACGACAATAAAAACCGTTTTAGCGGATTTGTGCGCCGGGGCCGGAATCAGCTTAGTATATGAATCCGAGGATTATAGCATAGAGGAAGTTGAGCAATCCAAACAAACGGATATGGAATTTGCTTTCAGTCTATGCAAAAACCACAACCTTGCCATGAAGCTATACAATAGCAAAATGGTGGTGTACGACCAAACGGCCTATGAGAAAAAAGCCCCGGCGTATACTGTCCACAAAAAGGATATGCAGACATACAGCTTCGACCGTGCAAAGTCAAAACTGTATGACAGCGTACAAATCCAGTATGCAAATCCGGGAAGCGATGAAACATTGACCTATTCTTACACAATCCCCGGCGGCAGCGGAAAGAGGACGCTGTACATCAACGAACAGTCAGACACATACCGGGATGCAGAGATAAAAGCAAAATCACAGCTTTTGGAGAACATCCGGGGCGCAACAAACATCACTTTCAGAGTAAAAGGCGATACAAAACACATCGCCGCCCGGAACATTCGGATTGAGGGAATGGGGAAAGCGGACGGAGTATATTTTATCGACCGGGTAACACATTCCAAAAATGCAAAGGGTACATACACTTGCAGCATAAAGGCGCATCTTTGCGTTACACATACGGATTTTTCTGCCCCCGTACCGCCGCCGCAGGCACAGGCAGCGGCCGGAACTACTTACACGGTAGTAAAGGGGGATTGCCTATGGAATATAGCCAAAAAATTCTATGGCAGCGGCCCGAAGTATACACTGATTTACAACGCAAATAAAGGCATTATCAAAAATCCAAGCCTTATATATCCGGGGCAAGTTTTAACGATTCCCCCGGCATGATCGGAGGAAACACATGGAGGATGTTATCAGAATCGGGAAAATTTCAACAGTCAATTATGCGGCCGGAACGGCATCGGTTATCTACACGGATAGAAATAACGAAGTATCCCCGTCCTTTCCGTTCTTTAGCTTGGTGTATGAGATGCCGAAAGTGGATGATACGGTGGTGGTTATCATGCTTCCGAACTCCACAACAAAGGGATTCATCCTTGGAGTGCCGTTTAGCGGAAAAAAAATCCCGGCAGAAAACGGGCAAGGGATTTTCTATAAGGAATTTCAAGACGGCACAAGCATTTTATATAACCCAAAAACAAAGAACATGGAAATTTCCACAAAAAAAATCACGCTGAAATCCGTTACGGCGGACAGCTTGACCGTAAAAGGGGAAATAAAGGCAAAGACCATTACGGCGGAGGAAATCACGGCGGATGATCTGGAAGTGTCCGGCACAGCGAAAATAAAAAATCTGGAAGTGTCCGGCACAGCAACCGGGCATTTCCCGGACTGATAGGAGCGTGGGAAAATGGCGGTTGGATATTTTGGGGATGTGGTTTTCTCTACATCGGATAAAAAAATACTTAGCTTTCGGGATTTCAAACTTTCCGCTTCGTCTAGTTGGGGCGAACATAAGAGGAACGGGCGAAAATCTGAATGGGAATTTCTTGGGCCGAATGCCGAAAAGGTGTCGTTTGTTGTCGTGCTTGATGCAAATTATGGCGTAAATCCCCGGCGTGAAATCGAAAAACTGATTGGATATGTGGAAAGCGGCGCAATCAATCCGCTTGTAATCGGCGGGAAAAAAGTAGGCGGCAGATGGAGGACTACGGCGGTATCATCCACATGGGGGCATATTATGAATGACGGAAAACTTGTAAAGGCATCCGCATCCCTCACGCTTGAAGAATATGAATAAGGAGGGCTTACGGATGATCGCAATAGGCGAAATTGAGTTTGAATTAAATTCCCCGGTTGAAATCGCACTTCGGAAAGAACTGCTTGAAAACGCCGCCACAATCCTTTCAACCCTACGGGGAACGAATCCGCAGGATAGGGGGATGGGGCTTGTGTCCAGTGACATCATCGGGCGGCCCGTATATGCCGCAAAAGGGGCATTCAGTGTACAAGCAATAGAGCAGATAGACAAATATGAGCCTAGATTGTCGGTTGTTGAAATAGATTTCGAGTGTCAAGGCAATAAAATAATTCCAAAGGTGGTGCTAACGTACAATGGCGATTAACATTCAGAATCTTTATAATTTGCCGGATATTTCCGTGATTGACGATGTGGACATAGAGGGCATGAAAAAAGAAATGATTGCGGACTTCGAATCGGCTTATAAGGAGGAAACCGGGGAATCCGTGACACTATACCCGGCAGACAAAGACCGCATCAAATTAAATGTGGTGGCAAATAAACTATACCAAGCCTATCAGTGCATAGACAGGGGCTTCAAGATGAATTTCCTTAAATATGCCTATGGGGATTATCTGAAGCATTTGGGGGCGATGAAAAAAACATTCAAACAGGATTCCCGGCCAGCCGTCACGGTACTTCGTTTCTCCCTTTCGGAAGCCCGTACACAGGTTACGGCGATTCCACAGGGCAAAAGGGCAACGGCCGGGGATAACGTCTTTTTTGCAACGGATGATTATGCGGAGATTGCCCCCGGGCGGCTTTTTGCCGATGTTCCGGCCACTTGCACGGAATTAGGCACGGTTGGGAATCAGTATACCCCCGGACAGATTAACGCAATGGCGGACAAAATCCCCTATATTGCGAGCGTGGAGAATATCAGCACATCGGACGGCGGAAGCGGAGAGGAAACAGATACCGCTTTCAGGGAGAGAATCTTCCTTGCCCCATCGTCTTATTCGACCGCAGGCCCGGATGATGCCTATATATATTGGGTACGTCAATACAATTCGGCGGCGATTGAGGATGTGAAAGTAAATAATACAGCGGATGCAGAAGTGGACATCCGGCTTGTGCTTACAGGTGGGGCGTTGCCATCCGCTGCTTTCCTTGCTGATCTGACAAATTACCTTACCACGTCCGCCATCCGTCCGCTTACGGATAAAATGTCGGTGGCTGCGCCGGATGTGGTGGAATATGACCTTGATTTTACTTACTATATCGGACGGAGCAACAAAGAAAATGTGGAAACGATACAGACAGCGGCAGAGGAAGCCAAAGATGCCTATATAGTATGGCAGAAAACCCATATAGGGGCGGACATCAACACAGATGTACTTGTGGAGTTTTTGAGGGCGGCCGGCGTGAAAAGGGTGGAAATCACAAATCCATCATACAAAATAATCGAGAACACGGAGATAGCGTCCGCAAAATCTGTAAAAATGGCTTATGGAGGGCTAGAGGATGATTAGTCTTTCTGAAATCGGCGGATTATACCTATCAACCCCGGCAAATTTAAAGGATGCCCGGACAAAAGCTTTTATGTATGCTTGCGACAGACAGATTAAAAAGCTGATAGAGCGCACTGAAAAGATAAAAGTATGGTGCGCCGTGGAATCGGTGGATGAAAAATACCTTGATTACATGGCGGCGGATTGCCGGACGCTTTTTTACAATTCATCCCTTGCGCCAGACGTGAAGCGCAAGCTGATAGCAAATTCGCAATATTGGTACATGAAATTAGGCACATCGGCAGCAATGGAAGAAATGATAAACATTGTTTTCCAGAACAACGATACGAGCATTGAAGAATGGTACAGCTATGCCGGGGATGCCTTTCATTTCCGCATCGCCGTTTCATCCGCTGTAACTACGGTTGAAATGTCCGAGTTTTTGAAATACATAAACGAGGTAAAAAACGCCCGGTCAATCATTGATTATCTGGTGCTGCAAAGCAGAAGCACGCTTAACCTACATAACGCATCCGATTACAGCACTTTATCTTTTGAGCCTTGCAGCGATGATTTTTATTGCGGCACGGCCCCGGATTATGCCATGGGGTTACAAACGGCAGAAAGCGGCCTGCAGTTGTCCGGCAGTGGGGAATTGTATCAAATAGAGCATGAAGCGGCCGGAACGACCCCGGATTATGCTATGGGGTTACAACTTGCGGAGGGGATTCTTTCCGCCGGGAATGAAAGCGATACAATACCATTCGATTACGGCATGGACAATCAGACCGAAACAGGGATAAACCCGGATTATGCTATGGGGTTACAACTTGCAGAGGGGGAATTATGCGCCGAAAACGGCAGCGATTCACAGTCTTTCGATTACAACATGGATAATCAAACGGAAAGCGGCACATTTCCGAATTACGCTTTCGGGGCGCAATTTGCGGAGGAATCTCTTGATATTGCAGAATCGAGCGGAAGAATCTCTTTTGACTACCATGCTGATAATGATAAATTTGCATCCGAGGATGTGTAAAGGAAAGGAGAAGAAGCACTATGCTAATGAGCAATGGCGAGATAACCGCACTTAAAGGCTATCTTAAAAACCGTGTAGCATTCGCCCGGTATTATTCCGGCGGCAAGTGGTACAAAACCAATATTTTCAAGGTTGACATTTTGCCAGATGGCCGCTTTGCGGTTTATATCTTGTTCGGACACGATGCGCCGAATCAGATCAGCAAGATAGAGATTTACAACGTGGACGGGGATATTTTCGCATCCGGCACGGAATCCATCAACAAGGAATCGTTTTCCGAAGGAATCCTGTACCGCTACACGATTACGATTACACAGACCACGGGGTAAAAGAAAGGAGTTGCAAAATGTATATACCGATTAAGTGGGTAGACCACATTGTACAATTTAAACGGCGTTTCCACATGACAAACGGCGAGGGGCCGGGGCTTGTATATTTGACCCCATCCCCCGGAGAAATTGAGCAGCAAGGAACGCCGCAAAGCGGACGGAACTTCGGCCACATGGATTTAGGGATTCTGGAAGGGCAGCTTGTTGCTAACCTCATGTTTACGGTAGGGCGGCAGCAGGCCGGAGTGATCGAAAACCTCACCGGGCAGCAGTTTGATGTGACGCTTACCAATTCCCGGAAATACCCGGCCACAAACGCAACCGCAACCGTGGCACTTACAAAGTACCTCAATAATACAGATTATCAGCTTCACTATAAGATTTTGGAGTGTTCGGGCGGATATGTGGAGAGTGTGGAGTTTTACGACCTTGCATCCAACGCTTTCAAGGTGAAATATACCGGGAGCGCAACAAACGTAAAGCTGCGAATCTATGTCACGGGGGGGAATGTAAAAGATGGCTGCAAACGTGATTATCAAAACAGAGGAACGCCGCCGGGATGAAGCCGCAATCCTTAAAAGCTTCAACGGAGGGGCCAGAGCAAACACGGCCGCCCAAAATCGGGAGTATGCCGAAGAAATCAATGCAAGGATGGGCGAGATCAAAAGAAAGGTAGGAATGAGAAGATGAAAGTTATCAATGCAAATGAGGGGCCGAAAATTCCTTATGATGTCCATGGGAATAAAATCACTTTCGATGATGAAATCATGCTGAATCTGGAAAAGAAAGAAGCGGATGCCGATGTGCATATCGACATTTCAACGGACGATTTCGGGGGGCTGATTACGGGCATCGGAAGGGATTATGTGGCACAAATCGACATCCCGGCGAGGGCCTATGAAGAAATCCCGATAGAAGCGGAGGAAATGCCGGAATCCGGGGAATCCCCGGCGGAGGGCGATTCCGGGGAAAGTGGCGGCGGAATGGGAACATCCGGCGGCGGAATCGAACGCATCCCCATCCCGTTTTCGATGGACAACGTAACTTTAACATTATTTGCACTTAGGGAAGGAGTGGCGGAAAATGGCTAATTTTGACAGCTTGAAATTTGCAACGGAGGGCATTTCCGGCGGAAAAACAACAATCATCATGGATAACGCCGATTTGCCGTCCTTTATGAACCCCTTTTATAAAATGACAAATGCACAGCTTTTTGGCGGCAGTGAGGTAGTGCATTCCGCATGGAAACAGGGAAGCGTTGAAAAGGATGTTTTCTATGCCAGCAAATTCATTAACTGCGTTGTGGATGGCCGTGCGTACAGTTGGCCGAATGTGATTCCGGCGCATTCATACAATTTTGATGCAGAAATGGGATTCTGCAATGCAAAAGGGCTTCATTGGCATCAAATGTCCTTTGCGGAATGGGCTGCAATCGTCCACTTGATGCACAAAACAGGCTATGAGCCAAGGGGAAACACCAATTACGGAAAAAGCCATTCGCATACCTATGAGGTAGGGGCAAAGGATTCCACCGGGCGGACGGCAACAGGTAGCGGCCCGGTTACGTGGAATCATGACGGAACGCCGGGAGGAATCTCTGATTTTGTCGGGAATGTCTGGAAGCGGCTTTCGGGAATGAGGATAGTAAACGGAGAAATCCAAGTGATGGAGGGCAATGCCCCGGCGTTGCAAGTTTCCCATGCGGCCGCTTCAACGGCATGGAAAGCGATCAAGCCGGATGGAAGCTTGGTAGACCCCGGCACAAGCGGAACTCTGCACTTCAACGCATCCGGCAACATCGGAACGGCTGTAGTAACAACAGGCACGACCAACAAGGCATTTTCAGCTATTACTGCGGCGGATTCTATCACGATTCCCGAAATCATCCGGGAGTTGCTTCTTGCGCCTGTTAGCGGCGTTACGAATACCGGGCATTTCTGGATTGACTTGTCCGGCGAGCGTGTGCCTTTCCGGGGCGGCGGCTACGACGACACTTCGCATGCCGGGGCTTCGGCGTTGTCTCTGAACCTCTTGCGCTCCTTTGTGAGCGGCAACTTCGGCTTCTTCTCCGCTTACCAAGAGTAATTGAAGCCTGTCCGCTGAAATATGTTTCCTGTTTAGGGCGGCGATAGCCGCCCTATATTTTTCATACGGAAGGAATGAGAGGATGGAAAACCAAAAACAACCGCCGGGAAATCCGGCGGCGCAAGCACAACAAATCCCACAGGACGAAATAAATAAAATGAATGAGGATAAAGCCGGGTTTGTGACGCTTCAGAAAATCAGGGATTTGTTGCAATACCTTTATACGGCTTTTGTGAAATATCCGAAATCTGAAAAATTGGGGCTTGTGGCAGATTACAAGCAAAATCTGTATGAATTTCTTTTTCTGATTATACAGGCACGAAAAAAGTATTACAAAAAGACCACGCTCCAAGATGCCGATGTGCGGCTTGAAATGCTGCGGATGCTTAACGATTTATCGTATGACTTACATTATATCGACATAAAGCGGTATGAACTGATCGCAAGGCAGCTAAATGAAATCGGGCGGCTTTTGGGCGGTTGGATTAAGAATGTGAATAAATGAAAGAAATACAAATTGATTTATAGATTGTATTTTCTTCGGGAATGGGCCATTGGCGTGTGCCTATCCGGGGCGGCAGCTACAACAACACTTCGAATGCCGGGGCTTCGGCGTTGAATCTGAACAACTTGCGCTCCAATGTGAACGGCAACATCGGCTTCTTCTCCGCTTACCATTTGAATCAGATTTGCAAGTTTACGGACTTGCAACAGTATAACTAAATGGGTAAGGGGCTTATTTCCGCCCCGAAAGGGGATATTAAAACCGCTGCTAATGCAGACAGTACGCCAGACGGCGGAACGGCAGAAGCCATATTTGCAACGAGCAGCAATTTATAAAGGAGAATCAGAGCATGAAACAATTTGATTTGACTTTTGATGAAATTGTGGATTTTGAAAATCTACTTATGGCATACAGGAAAGCGGCCGGAAACGGGAAGCGTTACCGGGGCGAAACATTGAGATTCACGGCGGAATTGACCGAAGAACTTATCCAGATTCAAAATGAATTGATATGGGGCAGCTATGAGGTTGGGCCATACCGGGCGAAAGAAATAAAAATACCGAAGCCACGCATCATAATGGCCTTGCAATTCCGTGATCGTGTTGTGCAATGGGCTATCTACAGGAAATTGAATCCGCTATATGAAAAAATGTACATATATGATAGCTATGGATGCCGTAAAGACAAGGGGCCAGTGAGGGCAAGGGAAAGGCTGCAATATTGGCTTCGGAAAGTCAACAGGAGCGACAAGAAATATTATATCCTCAAATTGGACATAAGCAAATACTTTTATAGAATCGACCATGAAATACTGCTGAAAATCCTTGCGAAGCACATCAAGGACAAGCGGATTATGGCTTTACTTGACAAGATAATAAATTGCGAGAATACGGCTTTCGGGCTTCCGTCCGGCTGTATGCCTACGGAATTGCCACGGGATGAATGGATATACACTACCGGGATGCCAATAGGGAATTTGACATCACAGATGTTTGCAAACATCTACTTGCACGAATTAGATTTGTTTTGCAAGCACAAGTTAAAAATCCATTATTATCAGCGGACGGCAGACGATATTATTATTTTGTGGCCGGATAAAAAGGAATTGCACGGAATCAAGGATGAAATCGAAAGATTTCTGAATGAGGAATTGCGCCTTGAATTGAACAATAAGACTGCAATCATCCCGGCAAATCATTCCGTGGAGTATGTGGGCGCACTTGTGAACACACGGCGCATCAAAATCCGAAAGAGTACCCTTAAAAGGACACGGCGATGCTTGAAATGCGTTGCCAGAAAATACAATGAGGGGCGGACTTCTTTCAAGAAAGCAAACAACACTTACCAGAGTTACCGGGGAATGTTTAAACATTGCAGCAATCAGAATATTTACAACCGCCTAGCGGCGGAGTTTGTGCTAATACCACATCGAAAATCGCCGCCACGATAGGCGGTTATTTTTATTCTAGCAGAAAGGAGATATTGCTTTATGTCTGAAGGGTACAATGGAGAATCATTCGAAGTACAGGTGATGGAGCGTTTAACACGGATTGAGGAAAAACTGGACGGCTATGGAGAATTTAAAAAAAGATTCTACGATGCCGAAAAAGAGTTGGCAATTCTGAAAGATGATGTCAAAGACAACCTTAACCGCATCAAACAGCTTGAAAGCCGGAATCAGTGGCTTGCCCGGACGGTTGTGGCCGCCGTTATCACATCACTTGTCGGAGTGATTTTCTGCTTTGTGAAGCTGGGGATGGGAATTTAACCCCATACAGACGCACGGAACGGGCGAGAACGCCCCTATAAAGAGCCGGGGCGAGGAAATCCACGCCTAAAGCAGAAAAAGCCGTAAATGGGGCGCACAGGAGCGCACAAAGGGCATATCTGGGAGGCGTGGGGCATGAAAAACAGAAAGGAGCATAAAGACCATGCAAAAACTGAAAAGCAGAAAATTCTTGCTTACCATCTTAACGGTAATCATTGCCGTATGCGGCGCATTGGGAAACACTGATTCCCCCTTGATTCAGATTATCTGCATCATTGTTGCGGCTGCAGCCACGATTGCCTACAACATCATCGAGGGGAATATTGATGCCGCCGCCGTTGCAACGGTAATTAAAACGACCGTTGACAGCGTTTCGGAAATCATGGAGGAATCCGGGAGCGGAAAGACGGGCGGAAAAATTGGCGGAATCAGCACAAGCGGAACGCCGCCCGATGAAAAGAAAAGTGAATAACTATTTGACCCACGGGGCGGCAGCAATGCCGCCCTTTTTATTTAACAGGAGGAAACGAGATCATGACAGAAAGAGAAGTGCGGAATAAAATTGTAGGCATTTTCACGGGATGGGCCGGCAAAAAGGAATCAGATGGAAGCCACAAATCCATTATTGACCTTTACAACGGGCATTCCCCTCTTGCAAGGGGCTACAAGGTAAAATATAGTGATGCGTGGTGCGCCACGGCAGCATCCGCCGCCGCAATCGCCGCCGGATATACGGACATAATTCCTACAGAATGCAGTTGTGAAAAAATGATTGCGCTTGCAAAAAAAATGGGGATTTGGGTGGAGGATGATTCTTATGTGCCGGATTCCGGGGATTATATCCTTTATGATTGGCAGGATAACGGAATCGGGGATTGTATGGGTGCGGCCGACCATATCGGGATGGTGGTTGCCGTGTCCGGCGGAAATATCCGCATCGTTGAAGGGAATATCCGGGATTCCGTGGATTATCGGGTAATCGCCATCAATGGGCGATACATCCGGGGGTATATTGCCCCGAACTATGCAGCAAAGGCGGACGGCAAGAGCGAATGGCCCACAGAGGATAATGCCGCCGTGGTTTGGGGATTCCTCAAAGAAAAGGGGCTGAATGCTTATGCCATCGCCGGATTGATGGGAAATCTTTACGCCGAAAGCGCACTGAATCCCCGGAATCTGCAAAACAGCTACGAAAAGAAGCTGAATATGTCCGATTCGGAATATACCGCCGCCGTGGATGCCGGAACATATAGCAATTTCGTCCGGGATGCCGCCGGGTACGGATTGGCGCAGTGGACATATCACACACGCAAACAGGCACTTCTTGACTACGCAAGGGGCAAAGGTGCATCAATCGGAGATTTGACGATGCAGCTTGATTTTTTGTGGAAAGAGATTTCCGGGTACAAAGCGGTTATGTCTGTGCTGAAATCCGCCGAATCTGTCAAGGCTGCTTCGGATGCGGTGTTGACAGGATACGAAAGGCCGGAGAATATGGGGGATTCCGTCAAGGCAAAAAGGGCGGAATATGGGCAGCGTTATTTTGACAAGTACGCATCCGGCGGAACAACAACAGGAGGGCAGACGGCAAACAATCCCCCGGCTGAATCGTCCGGCACGGTTTACACCGTCAAGGGCGGCGATACGCTGTCCAAGATCGCCAAGGCATACAATACTTCGGTTGATGCCATTTTAGCGGCAAATAAAGGCAAATACCCGGCCATGACAAAGGATTATATCATGGTTGGGTGGAAACTGGATGTATAAGAAAAGCACAAGCAGAACATAACAAAGCCCCCCGGAATTGTCAAACGGCGATGTCCGAGGGGCTTTGTTTGTTTTAACAGTCTGTGATTACATCATGCAGAAGGCTTGTAACTTTTTCAATACTGAAATCCACGGGCGCATCATTGTATATCACATCCGCCGGATTTGTGACGCATCCCTCAATCTGCTTTCTAAGCTGCTGCAATTCCTTATTTGCACGATTTAATTCATTGTACTTCGCCCTTGACAAAATAGCCAACATATCAGATTTCCCCCTTTCCGCCGGGGCTTTCCGCCCCGGCTATATGTTTGATTTATGCGGTTACAATCTTTTCCACTTGTTCCGCCGTGAACAGAAAAGCTTTTGCTAAATAGTAGTGGCTATTATCAGCTTCGCCGTCCGCATCCGCATCCGCTTCAGCATTTCCGGCCTTTTGGGTGGAGAATTTCCAAAGCCTAGTAACGATTTTAGCGTGTTCACCTTTTTTAACGCTATATCCGGCACTTTTCCATGTTGCGAATGTATGAACTGGAATCATGTGGCCGCTTTCCAGAATGGCTTCAACTTCCTCTTTTGTGTAAATCCCGTTTGCAATCGCTTCGCTGATGATAATCTGTGAATTTGTCATTTTTATTTTTCTCCCTTTCTTGTTTCGTTCCCTTGCATTATGATTACATTATACACTTTAAAGTGTAACTTGTAAAGAGAAAATGTAAATAAAATTATAAAAATTTCAAAATTCTTTTACATAGGACATTATAAAGTGAAAAATGGTGCTTGACAAAACGACATTATAGAGTGTAGAATGTAATCACTACAGGAAAGGAGAATGGGAAAATGCAGATGACCACAACGGAAAAAATCAAGCTGATTCGTGATCGGGCCGGTTTAAATCTTGGGGAATTGGCAGAAAGGGCGGAAACGACCCGGCAAAACCTCAATAACAAATTCGGGCGGAATAACTTTTGCGAAAATGAAATCCGCAAATTGGCGGATGTCATGGGCTACGATGTGGAGATAACATTTATCAACCGGGAAACCGGGGAAAGGATTTAGATGAACGAAATAGATTTAGATAAAATCGACTTGACCGAGCCGCCCCCGGAGCATGAGCCGGAAAGACAGTATTATTTCATGGCAAAATGCCGGGAATATGTCCGGGCGGAATCCAAGCGTTTAGGGCGGCCGCTTACCTGTGCTACAATAACATTTGGGTGTCAGATGAACGCCAGGGATTCCGAGAAGCTGGTGGGGATTCTGCGTCAGGTGGGCTATGAGGTTACGGAGGAGGAAAATGCGGATTTTGTGATTTTTAATACCTGTACAGTCCGGGACAATGCCAACCAGCGGGTCTATGGCCGTCTGGGGGAATTGAAAAGTTATAAGAAACGCAATCCCGCTATGAAGATTGCCCTGTGCGGGTGCATGATGCAGGAACCGGCGGTGATTGAAAAGCTTTGCGCCAGCTATCGGTTTGTGGATTTGATTTTCGGCACTCACAATATTTTTAAATTTGCGGAACTGCTCTGCAGAAGTTTTGAGGGACAGGGGATGATCGTGGATATCTGGGAGGACACGGATCAGATCGTGGAGGAACTGCCGGTGGAACGCAAGTATCCCTTCAAGTCCGGTATCAACATTATGTTTGGGTGCAACAACTTTTGCAGTTATTGTATAGTTCCCTATGTGCGGGGCAGAGAGCGCAGCCGGGAGCCTGAGGATATTCTCCGGGAGATCCGGCGGCTGGCCGCCGACGGCGTGGTGGAGATCATGCTGCTGGGACAGAATGTGAACTCCTATGGAAAAAACCTGAAGGAGCCAATGTCCTTTGCCGGACTGCTCCGGGAGGTGGAGAAGATAGAGGGGGTGGAGAGAATCCGCTTTATGACCTCCCATCCCAAGGACTTGTCAGACGAACTGATTCAGGTGATGAAGGAGTCCAGGAAGATCTGCCGCCATCTGCATCTGCCTCTGCAGTCCGGATCCACCCGGATTTTGGAGCGGATGAACCGCCGGTACACCAAGGAACAGTATGTGGCCCTGGCGGAGAAGATACGCCGGGAGATTCCGGATATCGCCATCACTACAGATATCATCGTGGGCTTTCCCGGGGAGACCATGGAGGATGTGGAGGAGACCATAGACGTGATCCGCAGGGTGAAATATGACAATGCCTTTACTTTTATCTATTCCAAACGGACGGGGACCCCGGCGGCGGCCATGGAGGATCAGGTGCCGGAAAAGCAGGTCAGGGAAGGATTTGACCGGGTACTGAATGCGGTGCAGGACACTGCCAGAGCGCAGGTGGCCCGGTACCAGGGACAGACGGCGGAGGTGTTGGTGGAGGAGATAAACGCCCAGGACGAAGGTCTGCTCACGGGCCGTATGTCCAACAACACATTGGTGCATTTTCCTGGTCCGCCGGAGTTGATAGGCCGGATCGTTTTGGTGGCTCTGGACAAGTGCCAGGGGTTCTATTATATGGGCCGCATGGTTTTTTAGCTTTTTGCGGCAGGATCGGGCGATGGCATAAGAATTTGATAAAAGGGGACAAACACTATGACTAAGCAGCAGTTTAAAGATTTTTGCAGGAACAGATATATTTTGTTGGACGGCGCCACCGGTTCCAACCTAATCAAAAAGGGAATGCCCTCCGGGGTATGCCCGGAGCAGTGGATTCTGGAACATCCTCAGACGCTGATGGAACTGCAAAAAGGGTATGTGGAGGCGGGAACCGATATTCTATATGCCCCTACTTTTACAGCGAACCGTATAAAACTGAAAGAGTACGGCTTAGAGGATAGGCAGGAAGAGATGATAAACGGCCTGGTGGCCCTGTCCAGACAGGCCGCGGGCAGGGCCGCCGCAGGGGCGGATATGGCGGCTGCTGCCGCCAAGGAGGCGGACGGAATAGCCGATGGACAGCGCCTTTCGCTGGTGGCCGGGGATCTGACCATGACAGGACAGCAGCTCAGGCCCATGGGCGCCATGGATCTGGAGACCTTGATCGCAGTATATAAAGAGCAGATCCGGCTGATGGAGAACGCAGGGGTGGATCTGCTGGTGGTGGAGACCATGATGAGCCTGGGGGAAACCAGGGCTGCTTTGATTGCAGCCAGAGAAGTTACGCGGCTGCCGGTGATGGTGACCATGACCTTTGAGGCGGACGGGCGGACCCTCTTTGGCACGGATGCCCGGACGGCGGCCATTGTGCTGGAGAGTCTGGGGGCGGATGCCATCGGGGTGAACTGTTCCACCGGTCCGGCGAAGATGAGAGCCATTGTGGAGGCCATGGCCCAGGTCAGCAGTCTGCCCCTTATTGCCAAGCCCAATGCGGGTCTGCCCGCAGTGGATGAACAGGGGCAGACCGTCTATGACATGGACAGTGACACCTTTGTGGCGGAGATGGAGGAGTTGGTGGCGGCGGGAGCCGTGATTCTGGGGGGCTGCTGCGGAACGGATCCTGTCTATATAGCAGGGCTGAAGGACCTGACACAGGGGAGAAAACCTTCTGTGCGGCCAGGGCGGCCGGAGGGCATCCGTTATCTGACCAGCGAGCGGCAGACCCTGGCCTTTGGGCTGGAAGATCCCTTTATGATCGTGGGAGAGCGAATTAATCCCACCGGCAAGAAAAAGCTCCAGGAGCAGCTTAGAGGCGGCTGCATGGACATGGTACTGCAGTATGCCCAGGAGCAGGATGTCTGTGGGGCTTCCATCCTGGATGTGAATATGGGAATGAGCGGCATTGATGAGAAAGCCATGATGCTGCAGGTGCTGGAGGCGGTGCAGGGAGTGACCAATCTGCCCCTGTCCCTGGATTCCAGCCATGTGGAGGTGCTGGAGGCTGCTCTGCGTCATTACCCCGGCCGGGCGCTGGTAAATTCAGTGTCCTATGAGACGGAAAAATTTGAAAAGCTCCTGCCCATTGTGCAGAAATATGGGGCCATGTTCATTCTGCTGCCCCTGTCGGATGCAGGACTTCCCAAAGATCTGGAGGAAAAAAAGCAGATCATCGACCGGATTGTGACCCGGGCGCTGGAGCTTGGGATGCGCAGGGAGGATATCGTGGTGGACGGTCTGGTGGCCACCATAGGCGCCAACAAACAGGCGGGAATGGAGACTCTGGAGACCATCCGCTACTGCAGGGCCCAGGGGCTTGCCACCATCTGCGGACTGTCCAATATCTCCTTTGGTATGCCTGCCAGACCCTATGTGAACACGGCCTTACTAACTTTGGCCATTTATGAGGGGCTGACCATGGCCATCGCCAATCCTTCCCAGGAGATGCTGGTATGCGGGGCTCTGGCCACGGACTTGCTGAAGGCAAAGAGAGATGCGGATTTGCGGTATATTGAGTATGCCTCCCAGCTGCAGCCGGCGATAGGCAATGCTCCCGCCGGAAATGTCGGTCAGGGCGGCGGAGGCAGCAAAGCAGGCGGGCAGATAGGTGATTCGAAGCCGTCGGGGAGTGGGGGCGGCAGAGCCGATGGAGAGCCGGACAGCCCAGGAGGGACGACACATTTAGACCGGCTCACAGACGCCGTGTTAAAGGGCAACAGAAACGGCATTGCCGCCATGACAAAGCAGGCGCTGTCCGAGGGTGAGGATCCCGGCAGGCTGCTGAATGAGGGCCTGCTGCCCGCTATAGGCAGCGTGGGAGATTTGTTTGAGCAGAAAAAGTATTTCCTGCCCCAGCTGATTGCCAGCGCGGAGGCCATGAAAAACGCTATTGAGGTGCTGGAACCCCATCTGTTGAAAAACCAGGATACAGAGTCCATGCCTGTGATTGTCATTGCCACCGTGGAAGGGGACATCCATGACATCGGCAAAAATCTGGTGGCGCTGATGCTGAAAAATTATGGTTTTAAGGTGATTGACCTGGGCAAGGATGTGCCCAAGGAAACCATCATCCAGGCGGCGCGGGAATATCATGCGGATATCATCGCCCTGTCGGCCCTTATGACCACCACCATGCAGCGGATGCGGGAGGTGGTAGCCCTTGCCAGACAGGAGGGGATCACCGCCAGGATCATGATCGGCGGCGCTGTGATCACCCAGGAATACGCGGACGAGATTCATGCGGACGGCTATTCCAAGGATGCGGCGGAGGCGGTGAAGCTGGCCAGGCGCCTGTTGGGCTTGATGCGGACTGAAGACTAAAACGGCATATGAAGGAGTCGGGGCTGCGTTGACTGGCTGGGGGACAGGGCTCCCGCAAAACGGGATGTTCGAATGGCGGAAATGAGATTTTAGACAGGTTCTCAATGCCGCAGGCAAACTGTCTTAGGCAATTGCGAAAGGTTCTCTGCAAGTGACGTGGATGGTCAATATATACAAAAACGGGCTCCGACGCAGTGGCAAGTCGCCCTTATTTTGTATATATTGCCCATCCGCTGTTACCGGAAAGGGAGTTTCGCAATCGCCTAAAACTGTCTGTAGGAAAGGAGGGAAAACGCATTATGTGGAAGTATCTGAAGCATGTTTTGCTGGCAGTGGTGGCAGGAATGGCAGTCTATATGATTTATGCCTATGACAGTTTTAACCGGAAAGGGCTTGATGCCTGGCTGGTGGGGCAGACAGACGGAGAGCATTATCCTGATTGGGGAAAGGATATGGAGGCCCTGGAAATTGACTGCAATATATTGGATAAGGATCATATCTTATTTTCCAGAGTATATTTACTCCAGAGTTCGGACAGTTATCAGCTTCGTTTTCGTATTGCCTACAATATTCCGTTTTTACGCGGCAATCTCTTTGGGGATACAGAGTGGGTGAAGCTGGCGGATTCTTATGGGAATGATTATTTCGGCTGTCTGACGGTTTTTCCTTCTGAGATTGCCGGGTTGAACTGTATAAATGTAACGCTGGTCATGGACAGGGATACATTTTCGGCAGTGTCGGGTAGCAGCTTAAAGGTTTCAGCAGCTTGTACGGAGGGTGGTTCTGGTGATGGAGACAGTTATGCAGGCTGTGAGGTAGAAATTCTGGTACCTGAGATGGACGGAGGAATGAGGGCGGAATACTAAACTGATTATAAATTGGTTAAATCTTTGCCTTGTCTGTGGTAATCTATTATGATAAAATAAGCAGAAATGCGGACTGCCAGACAATCTATTTCTGGAACAGAAGGAATTTATGGGAGGTTTTTACATGATAGGTGCAGATGCCATAATCAAATGTTTGGAAGAAGAGGGTGTAAAGTATGTGTTCGGTTATCCCGGCGTAGCCATATGCCCATTCTATAATAGTATCCTGCAGTCGGAGATTCAGACCATCCTGATCCGCACGGAGCAGAACGCCGCCCACGCGGCCAGCGGTATGGCCCGGATCACGGGTAAGCCCGGCGTCTGCGCCGTCACCAGCGGTCCCGGCGCCACCAATGTGATCACCGGCATCGCCACCGCCTTTGCGGACAGCATTCCCCTGGTGTGCATCACCGGGCAGGTACATACGGATCTGCTGGGCAGTGATTCCTTTCAGGAGGCGGACATCACCGGCGCCGTGGAGTCCTTTGTCAAATATAGCTATCTGGTCAAAAACGTGGGCGACATTCCACGGATTTTCAAGGAGGCTTTCCATATTGCCAACACGGGCCGCAGGGGGCCTGTGCTGATTGATATACCCATAGATATTCAGAACGCGCCTATCAGCAGGTTCCAATACCCGGAAGAGGTCAATATGCGCACCTATAAGCCCACGGTCAAAGGACATGCGGTGCAGATCAAGAAGGTGATCAAAGAACTGGAGAAGGCAAAGCGTCCCATCATCTGCGTGGGCGGCGGCGTTCTGCTCAGTCAGGCCAGAGAGGAACTGCGGGGTTTCGTGGAAAAATACCGTATCCCGGTGGTGTCCACCATGATGGGCATCGGCGTTATGCCCACGGAACATCCCCTGTACTTCGGCATGGTGGGCAACCACGGCAAAGCCTATGCCAACAGGGCCATGAACGAGTCGGATCTGTTGATTATGGCGGGGGCCAGGGTGGCGGATCGGGCGGTGAGCCAGCCGGATCTGATCACCAAAAACAAGGTGCTGGTACACATTGACGTGGATCCGGCGGAGATTGGCAAGAACGCAGGTCCTACCATACCCCTGGTGGGCGATGTGAAGCACATTTTCCAGGATTTTGCAAAGGAAGAGTTTACCTGTGAGCATGAGGAGTGGATCCGGACTTTGTCGGAGTATCGGGAGAATCTGGTGGCGAAGCGCAATCCCAATCCGGCCTATGTGGATCCGGCAGCCTTTATCACCCGGCTGTCCGAAAAGATGGCCCCTGACGGGGTGTATGTGGCGGATGTGGGACAGAACCAGATCTGGTCATGCAGTTATCATATTGTCAAAGAAGGACGATTCCTGACCTCCGGCGGTATGGGAACCATGGGTTATTCGATTCCGGCGGCCATGGGCGCCAAGCTGGCGGACAAGAACCGTCAGGTCATCGCCGTGTGCGGTGACGGCTCCTTCCAGATGTCCATGATGGAACTGGCCACCATGCGTCAATATAGTATTCCGGTCAAAATTATTGTGCTGAAAAACGGCTACCTGGGAATGGTGCGGGAGTACCAGCACTATACCTATAAAGACAATTACTCGGTGGTGGATCTCTCCGGCAGTCCCATGCTGGATAAGATTGCGGCGGCTTATGATATGCAGTATCAATTGCTGGAAAATATGGACCGGGCGGAGGAAGTGTTGGACGCGTTTCTGAAGGAGGATACCTCCGTGCTGCTGGAATGTCTGATTGATCCCATGGATCTGGTGAAGTAAGGGGGCGGATGATTATGAGAAAGAGAATTTATTCCGTTCTGGTGGAGAACCGTTCCGGTGTGTTGGGCAAGGTGGCCGGGCTTTTCGCCAGAAGATGCTTTAATATTGACTCCCTGACAGTGGGAGAGACGGATGACCCGGAGATATCCTGCATGACCATCGTCAGCAGCGGAGACGAGCGCACCATCGAGCAGATCGAAAAACAGCTGAACAAAAAGCTGGATGTGATTAAGGTTAAAACTTTTGATGAGACCCAGAGTATCAGTCGGGAACTGATGCTGGTAAAGGTGCGCCACAACAAGGGCAACCGCAGGGAGATCACCGAAATCTGCGAGATTCTGCGGGCGGAAATCGTGGATATGTCCAAGCATTTCATGATGATCCAGATTTGTGACACCCCGGAGCGCACCAAGCTTCTGCTGACTATGCTGCAGTCCATCAGCATTGCGGAGGTGGCCCGCACCGGGACCCTGGCGCTGGCAAAATGCAGTGAGAATGATGATTAGCGCATTTGCGGAACTGTGTACTGGCGGAGAATACGCAGAGCTTAAAATAGGGTTGACATTCACACTTTATCTTGCTAAAATGTAAAAGCGAATATGAGAGGCGAAACCTAAATAAGGAGTTATGTGATGCAGAAGAGAGTATTTCAGTTGTTGGCAGATAATACGTCCGGGGTGCTGAGCCGTATATCCGGTCTGTTTTCCCGCAGGGGATACAATATTGAGAGCATTACGGCGGGCGAGACCGCTGATCCCCGGTTTTCCCGGGTTACTATTGTGACCTATGGGGATGATGAGATTCTGGAACAGATTGAGAAGCAGGTAGGCAAGCTGGTGGATGTGCGCAATATCAGGGAGTTAAAGCCCGAGGAGAGTGTTTACCGGGAGCTGGCCCTGATCAAGGTCAAGGCGGATCCCCAGCAGCGCCAGGGAATCATTGCCGTGGCGGATATCTTCCGGGCCAATATCGTTGATGTGTCCAAGGACAGCCTGATCATTGAACTCACCGGCAACCAGGCCAAGATAGAGGCATTTATCAACCTGCTGGACGGCTATGAGATTCTGGAGCTGGCCAGGACAGGCATCGCGGGGCTGGGCAGAGGGATGGACAATGTGACCTATCTGGAGAGTTAAGGCGTGTAAGGGCTTTTTCAGGGGATAAATAAGTTAGCTCTAGGGACAACAACCTATCAGTTATAAACCATTTAAACATATGGAGGAAAAGAAGATGGCAAAGATTTTTTACCAGGAAGATTGTAATCTGTCTCTGTTAGAGGGCAAGACAATCGCAATTATCGGCTACGGCAGCCAGGGACACGCCCATGCGCTGAACCTGAAGGAGTCCGGCTGCAATGTTATCATCGGTCTGTATGAGGGTTCCAGATCCTGGGACAAGGCTGTAAAGCAGGGCTTTGAGGTGTTTACCGCCGCGGAGGCCGCCAAGAAGGCCGACATCATCATGATCCTGATCAATGATGAGAAGCAGGCCGATCTGTACAAGAAGGATATCGAGCCCAACCTGGAGGCCGGCAACATGCTGATGTTCGCCCATGGCTTCAATATTCATTTCGGCTGCATCGTGCCCCCTGCGGATGTGGATGTGACCATGATCGCGCCCAAGGGCCCCGGTCATACCGTGAGAAGCGAGTACCAGGAGGGTAAGGGTGTTCCCTGCCTCATCGCCGTGGAGCAGGATGCCACCGGCAAGGCACAGGATCTGGCTCTGGCCTATGCGTTGGGCATCGGCGGCGCGAGAGCAGGTGTGCTGGAGACCACTTTCCGCACCGAGACCGAGACGGATCTGTTCGGCGAGCAGGCAGTGCTGTGCGGCGGTGTGTGCGCGTTGATGCAGGCAGGTTTCGAGACGCTGGTGGAGGCCGGTTATGACGAGAGGAACGCTTATTTCGAGTGCATCCATGAGATGAAGCTGATCGTGGATCTGATCTATCAGAGCGGTTTTGCGGGCATGAGATATTCCATTTCCAACACCGCCGAGTACGGCGATTATGTCACCGGTCCCAAGATCGTGACAGAGGAAACCAAGAAGGCCATGAAGAAGATTCTGAGCGATATTCAGGACGGTACCTTCGCCAAGGAGTTCCTGCTGGATATGTCTCCCGCAGGCAGACAGGTTCACTTCAAGGCCATGAGAAAGCTGGCCAGCGAGCATCCTGCAGAGAAGGTCGGCGAGGAGATCCGCAAGCTTTACAGCTGGAACAACGAAGAGAATAAGCTGATCAACAACTAATTATATAATGTAAAATGGTTTAAAAAAAGGAGTTGCTATAGTATAGAGAGAAAATATCTTCTATATTAAGGCAACTCCATTTCTTTATAAGTGTTTGTCATTTCCGCAGTTCCTTGGATTCATTGCGGTGTTGGATTGGAGTTTTTCCCGTCGATTTCTTAAAAACCTGGGAAAAGTAGGACTGGGAGGAGAAGCCGAGCATGTTGGAAATCTGGGCGATGGAGCAGCTGGTGGATTCCAGCAGGGATTTGGCCTCCTGGATTCTTTTCTGGAGGAGATAATTGATGGGAGACAGTCCTGTGTACTTTGTGAAGGCGTGGGCCAAATAGTATTTGTTCATATGAGTCAGGGCCGCCAGGGTATCCAGAGAGATATCCTCCGCATAATTTGCATCCAGGAAATTTTTGATCTGGGTACATTCCCGGGTTAAGAGATTGCGGTCCTCCTGCACGATGGATAGATGATCATTCCGAAGCATACATACCAGCAGGATCTCCAGCAGATTTTGACATACGGTATCATAATTATCTTTTTTGGAGGAAATCTCCTCCAGCATTATGTTCAGATAGGCATAGATATTGGAATTTTGCATATTATATTTGTAGACAGCCCCGGAAGCAGTCTGCATGGAGAGGCCGTCCTGGGCGGAGGCAATATCTTCGAAAGAAAAGGAAAGGCCGTCTATACCCAGAACGATATAGTCCAGAGGAGTAGTATGCAGTGATTTTTCGGTATGCTGCACATGAGGGTTGATAATGACCATGTCATTTTTGACCACAGGAAATTCAGAGCCTTCCGCGATAAAAGTTCCGCATCCATCCACCACATAAAACAGTTCGCTGAAGGGATGGGAATGCAGAATGCTTTGCCAGTCTCCCTCATATTTGGAGGTAGTAACATATAAGAGCTTGGAGCAATAAGAGAAAGAAGGCTTATCATGCTCTATTCTGTGTCTTGTATTTCCCATAATCTGTTTTTCACCCCTGATCTCAATAAATTGTACTTCAAGTATAGCAGAATTTAGATATTTTGTCTATTATCTCAAATCGACTCAATATATATAAAATGTGTAAAAAAGTTATCCAAAAAGAACGGAATTAAGGTATGGTGCAAATTGCACATAAAAGGACAAGCTTGCAAGTGGCACATATAAAATATATATAATTTAGAAAAGCGTACATAATTAAATATAAACAAATTTGCACAAAAGCAAGATATATAAAATACCCAGCAATAAACAGATTGAATATGCGAAAGGTTTTTTATATACTGAATATACACTAGGACGGTAGCTACAGAGTCCAAACCCGCACGGCAATTGTGTTGTGCGGAACCTGAAATAGGAGGAAATTTATTATGAAAAAGAAAAAAGTTCTTTCAGCCTTACTGGTAACAGCAATGACTGCCTCCCTGTTGGCAGGCTGCGGCAGCCCAAGCAACGGTTCCGTTCAGGAGCAGGTGCTGAAGGTAGCTGCTTTTGAGGGCGGCTATGGCGCGGAAATGTGGTCGGAGGTGGTGGCGGCGTTTGAGGCTTCTCATCCCGGGGTGCCTGTGGAACTTAACATCGACAAGCAGATGTAGGATGTTATCAGTCCCAGCATGAAGGCTGGCGACTATCCCGACGTGGTACACCTTGCTACGGGACGCGAGGCTGCCCTGACAGAGACGCTGACCAAAGAAAATGCGCTTCTTCCCCTGACAGATGTACTTGACATGACAGTGCCCGGTGAAAATGTGAAGGTGAAGGATAAGATTATTCCGGGCTTCCTTGACACTCTGGCAACCAATCCCTACGGCGACGGCGTAACCTACTATGCGCCCATGTTCTACAGTCCCTGCGGTCTGTTCTACAATGCGGGCCTGTTCAAGGAAAAGGGCTGGAATGTCCCCACTACATGGGAAGAAATGTGGGCATTGGGCGACACGGCGGCGGAAGAGGGGATTGCGCTTTTCACCTACCCCACCACCGGATACTTTGACGCGTTTACATATGCCACTTTGGCTTCCGCAGGCGGGGCCGACTTCTTTAACAGCTGCATGACCTATGAGGACGGCATCTGGGAGAGTGAGAATGCGTCCAAGGTATTTAACCTGATTGGTCAGCTGGCACAGTATACAGAGGGAACCACCGTCGCCAATGCCAACAATGATAACTTTACCAAGAATCAGCAGCTGATCCTTGACAACAAGGCGATCTTCTGTCCCAACGGTACATGGCTGCCCGGCGAGATGGCGGCGGCGCCCAGGGCGGAGGGTTTTGAGTGGGGCTTTATGGCAATTCCTGCGGTGAACGCGGGCGGAGCCGGTTGTTCCTTCTGCTGGTTTGAGCAGATGTGGATTCCTGCGGCGGCTCAGAACCAGGATCTGGCGAAAGAGTTTGTGGCTTATATGTATTCTGACGAGGCGGCAAAGATTTTTGCGAAATCCACGGCAATCCAGCCCATCGCCGGTGTGAGCGATTATCTGGAGGGTGACAATAAGTTGTTCTACAGCATTTATGACAACGGCGCGACCGCGGTTATGGGCGGCTTTGCGGCCACTGCGCCGGTTGAGGGCGTCAATATGATGGATACCCTGTGCGGAACCGTCAACAGTATTGTGAGCGGTGACAAGACCGTTGCGGAATGGCAGGCCGCCGTAGAGGAAGTAAGTGATAAACTGAGGGCAGCAATGGAATAAGTGTCGGAAAGGTGCTCCAGGGGGTTCTGCCTTTGGAGCGCCTTTTTTAACAGCAGCCACGGAGGTGTGAACGTGAAAAAGAGCAGAGCGAGAAATATTTTTATCGGTGTATGTGTGGCACCGGCAGTCATATTGTTTATTATTTTTATGCTGATCCCCACCGTTAACGTATTTAAAATGTCGCTTTACAGATGGGGAGGTTATTCTAACAACAAGACCTTTGTGGGACTGAACAATTTTAAAATTCTCCTAGAGGATATGAATTTTTTCCGCTCTTTTCAGAATACGATTCTTCTGATTGTATGTGTGACCATTGTCACTATGGCTCTCTCCCTGGTTTTTGCCGCAATTCTCGCCAGGGAAAAGATTAAGGGAGAGAATTTTTTCCGGATCGTATTCTATATCCCCAATATTTTGTCCGTAGTGGTTATCTCGGCAATCTTCTCGGCCATCTATGATCCGAATAACGGGCTGCTCAACAGCATCCTCGGCATCTTTCGGGGAGACGGCAAGGCCCCTATTCTTTGGCTGGGAGATCAGAAACTGGTGATTTACAGTCTGGCCATCGCTATGATTTGGCAGGCCATCGGCTATTACATGGTCATGTACATGGCCAGCATGGCCAGTGTGCCGGAGAGTCTATATGAGTCGGCGAACCTGGAGGGGGCCGGAAGAATCCAACAGTTCTTTTCCATCACCCTGCCCCTGATCTGGACCAATGTCAGAACCACCCTGACCTTTTTCGTGATCAGCTCCATCAATCTGAGTTTCCTGTTTGTCAAGGCGCTGACCAGCGGCGGTCCGGACGGGGCTACAGAGGTTTTCCTGAGTTATATGTATAAGCAGGCATACACCAATTCTTCTTACGGGTATGGTATGGCGGTGGGTGTAGTAGTATTTTTATTCTCCTTCGGTCTGTCGGCGCTGATCAATTTTGTCACCAAGAGAGAGCCTTTGGAATTTTAGGGAGGAAAAGCGGATGAAGAAGAAAAAAGAAATGAGCTTCGATACCTTATATAAGCTTTTTATATACGTGGCCCTGCTGACGCTGGCCGTCAGTATCGTCGTACCGGTGGCGTGGGTGTTTCTGGCATCCATAAAAGAAAATTCCGAATTTTATGGGAGTCCCTGGACTATGCCTAAGGGCGTTTACTTCCAGAATTTCATCGACGCTTTCCAGAAGGCAAAAATGGGCGAATATTTCATGAACTCGGTTCTGGTGACTGCGCTGGCCCTGGCCATATTGCTGGTGGTGGCCCTGCCCGCCGCCTATGTGCTTGCAAGATACCGCTTCCGGGGCAGCAAGCTGATCAACACCATGTTTATGGGTGGCTTGTTCATCAATGTAAACTATATTGTGGTGCCTATATTTCTTATGTTTGTGGATGGGGACAAATTGTTGAAGAGCCTGGGAGGCTCCGGCTTTTTCCTGAACAATCTCTTTATTGTGGCCCTTGTGTATGCGTCCACGGCGCTGCCTTTTACCATATATCTGCTCTCTGGTTTCTTTGTCACCATACCCAGGGATTACGAGGAGGCGGCCTATGTGGATGGAAGCGGGTATTTTCGAACAATGGTGAGGATCATGATGCCTATGGCGCTGCCCAGTATCATCACCGTGATCCTGTTTAACTTTTTGTCCTTCTGGAATGAGTATATTATTTCCATGACTCTGCTCACTTCGGATGCCAAGACGCTTCCCGTGGGGCTTATGCAGCTGATGCAGGCGCAGAAGGCGGCGGCCAACTACGGGCAGCTGTACGCCGGACTTGTCATTGTGATGCTTCCCACCTTGATTCTGTATATTATGGTTCAGAAAAAGCTGACCCAGGGTATGAGTCTTGGCGGATTGAAGGGGTAAATTGGCAGCGACTCAATAGGAGGTAAGATTATGAAATGGCTAACCAGATTATTGTATCTTACGGTTTTTGTGATCGGCCTGGCGCTGATTGTGGTTGGGCAGCGCAGGATAGGACCCATCGGGCTTTTGCTTATGGTGATGGGCCTTGCGGGAATATTGCTTCTCCTTTATCTGTATAACAGAAAATTTCAGTAGGAATTTAACGGATTATGGTTGATTGCCTGTGTCACACAGGCGGATGGGAGCAGAGATGAATATGGAAAAAACAGGCAGACTGACATTACCCACCGATGTGGATATGGTGGAGGAGACAATACGACTGAAAAATCTGCTGGGGGCGGATGCCCTGCGGGACTGTGACGGCACCACTATGCCGAAGGAACTTTTAAGCCAGGACGCAAAAATATATGCTACTTATTATACCACCAGGAAGGACAATGACTGGGCCATGGCAAACCCGGAGGAAATCCAGCAGGAATATCTGATCAGCGACCGGGTGACGGCCAGGGACAGCCTCCTGCGCATACAGCTTATGAAAGGATTCCACACACAGCAGCTCAAGGTAAACACCATAGATTCCCCCAAGCGTTGGTGGGAGGTGGTGGACAGGACCACCGGAGAGACTGTTCCCGCAGATAGATGGGAATATGAGGAGGGGACAGGAGAAGTGGTGATCCAGGCAGTCCCCTATCATCAGTACACGGTCAGTTTCCTGGCCTTTCTGATCTGGGATCCCGTACATATGTACAATTTTATTACCAACGACTGGAAGGATGCCCCCCATCAGTTGACCTATGACGTGCGGCAGCCCAAAACCCAGGCTTATGTCAAGGAAAAACTCAAAAAATGGTGTCAGGACAATCCCCATGTGGACGTGGTGCGTTTTACTACTTTTTTTCATCAGTTTACGCTGACCTTTGACGATCAGAAGAGAGAAAAGTATGTTGAGTGGTTCGGATACAGCGCCAGCGTCAGTCCATATATTCTGGAGCAGTTTGAGAAGTGGGCGGGATACAGGTTCCGTCCTGAGTACATTGTGGACCAAGGCTATCACAACTCCATCTTTCGGATGCCTTCCAGGGAATTTCGGGATTTTATGGAATTCCAGCAGATAGAGGTCTGCAAACTGGCCAAGGAATTGGTGGATATCGTGCATAGCTATGGCAAGGAAGCAATGATGTTTTTGGGGGATCACTGGATAGGCACAGAGCCTTACGGAAAGTATTTTGACAGTATTGGCCTGGACGCGGTGGTGGGCTCCGTGGGAGATGGCGTCACCCTGCGTATGATTTCGGATATCAAGGGGGTCAAGTATACGGAAGGCCGTCTTCTTCCCTATTTTTTCCCGGATGTGTTTACAGAAGGCGGAACTCCCATAGAGGAGGCGCAGGACAACTGGATTAAGGCAAGAAGAGCAATTCTGCGTTCTCCCCTGGATAGAATCGGATATGGAGGTTATCTGAAGCTGGCGGCTCAGTGGCCGGGATTTATTGAACAGATTGGCAAGGTGGTGGATGAATTCCGCCAGATTCACCAAAATATCCAGGGCACTCGGGCCTATACGGCGCCTTTCAAGGTAGGGATTTTGAACTGCTGGGGCAATATCAGAAGATGGATGTCCAACCAGGTACACCATGCCCTGTGGTACAGAGAGATCTACTCCTATGTAGGCGTCATAGAGTGTCTGAGCGGAATGCCCATAGATGTGGAGTTTTTGACCTTCGACCAGGTGAGGGAGGGCATTGCCCCTGAAATCAGGGTTATCATTAATGCGGGGGACGCTTACACCTCCTGGAGCGGTGGGGAAAACTGGAAGGATGAAAAGGTGGTATGCGCCATCCGCAGGTTTGTGGATGAAGGCGGCGGCTTTATCGGCGTGGGAGAGCCCAGCGCCTGTCAGTACCAGGGCCGGTATTTTCAGCTCAGCGATGTGCTTGGGGCGGACAGAGAAATGGGCTTTTCCCTGAGCACAGACAAATACAATGAAGTGAACAGGGAGCATTTCATTCTGGAGGATATTCTGGGTGAGATTGATTTCGGAGAGGGAAAAAGCCGTATTTATGCCCAGGGGGAAAACTGCCAGGTTCTGGACATGGATGGGAAGTATTGTCGCCTTGTGGTCAATGAATACGGCAAAGGCCGGAGCGTCTACTTCGCAGGGCTTCCCTATTCTCCCCTGAATTGCCGCATCCTGCTGCGGGCCATCTATTATGCCGCGCACCGGGAAGAGGAAATCAGGAAATATTATGTGTCAAATGTAGATACGGAAGTGGCCTTTTTTGAGAAGACAGGGAAAATTGCGGTAATCAACAATGCAAGGGAGCCAAGGCAGACAGATTTGTATGTGCATGGCAGAGCAATCCGGCATCTTGACATGGCTCCCATGGAAATGGTATGGATAGATTGCTAATGTAATATCACTGGCATGGTCTGTGATATACGGGAAGGGGAAAACATATGATTGCAGAGAATCCGGTCCGCACAAAAGAAGCGGAGAAAGCGATCAGGCAGTTTGTCGCGGAGGGAAGCCTGACAGAGATCGTTCCCTATGGGAACGGCCATATCAATGACACCTATCTGGCGGTATTCCAAACCGGAGACGGCGCAGAGAAGAGATATATCCTGCAGCGGATGAATCACTCTATTTTTAAAAATCCGCCGCTGCTCATGGAAAACGTGGTAGGGGTTACACAGTATTTACGAAAGAGCATCCTGGCCCAGGGCGGCGATCCGGCCAGGGAGACCCTGAATGTGGTAAACACTGTGGAGGGCGCAAGTTATTATGAGGATGACAGTCACAATTTCTGGAGGGTATTCCTGTTTGTAGAGGGAACGCTGTGTCTGGAAAAGGTGGAAAGCCCGCAGGATTTTTATGACTGTGGGGCGGCTTTTGGCAATTTCCAGAGAATGCTTGCGGATTACCCTGCAAAGCAGCTTCACGACACAATCCCGAACTTCCATAACACGGTTTCCCGCTTTCGGGATTTCCAAAGAGCGGTGAGGGAGGACAAAGTGGGAAGATCCGCTCTGGCCGGCCCGGAGATTGCCTTCGCGCTGGACAGAGAAAAAGAAACGGCGGTTCTGACAGATCTGCTGGAAAAAGGGGAACTGCCGCTGCGGGTGACACATAACGACACAAAACTCAACAATATCCTGTTTGACCGGGTGACCAGAAAGGCAGTGTGTATTATTGATTTGGACACTGTCATGCCCGGCCTGTCTCTCTATGATTTTGGTGATTCAATCCGCTTTGGAGCCAGCACGGGAGCCGAGGATGAGAAGGATTTAAGCCGGGTGGAACTGGACCTTAACCTGTTTGAAACCTTTACAGAAGGGTTTTTGACGGGCTGCGGCGGCAAGCTTACCGGGAGGGAGGTGGAGATGCTTCCCATGGGCGCGAAACTTATGACCTACGAGTGCGGCATCCGCTTTCTGGCGGATTTCCTGGAAGGGGATGTATACTTTAAGGTTCACCGGGAAAACCATAATCTTGACCGGGCCAGAACCCAGTTTAAGATCGTGGCGGATATGGAGAAAAAGTGGGAGCGGATGGCGGCTATTGTAGAAAAGTACAAAAATATTTTTTAGGAGTCGTTTTCGTCCAGATACAGCTGCACCCTGTTTTGGATAATGTCGATAACCGTGTCCATATTTTTAACCCCGGCGAAGTAGGGCTCCACCTCCTCCAGCACAATGTTTGCAATGGTGATGTCTCTGGACGGTCTGGGTACACAGCTGTCCGGGACGGCTATGTAATCCTCCACATAGGAAGTGCCCGTCCGGTTTTTCCTCCGGTATCAGAGGGTGTATCCTTGCTGACTACCAGAAAAGAGCCTGTCTGTACCAGATTGCCGCTTCCGCTCCTGGTGGGGACTCCCACCCAGTGGTAGATACTGGAATTGTCTGCCAGGATGTGATAGAATGAAATGGGATTTCAGAAATGCAGCCAGGAGGAGCAGGATGTACAGTTTTCCAGAAAATCTTTTTACGGAAGTGCGGATAGAGAAAAGCGAATATGTGAATTATTACACTGCCAACGGCGAGGTGGAAGCCAATAACCAGTCCCAGGTTATAGGAGCCCTGATCCGGGTCTTTGACGGTGACATGTGGTATTCCAGCGTCACCAATGAGCCGGGGAAGATTCAGGCGGAGATTGATAACTTGGCCTCTCTGGCCAAAAGAAACGAAAAGATTTATGACCATCCGGTGATCAAAAACTTTGGCAGTCACAAAGCCAGCATCTTAAAATATGACGGTGAGGATGATGTGCGGAAGATCACGCCCCGGCAGAGGGAGGAACTGGTGGCTCATTACATATCGGTCTGTTTAGATAAATCCACAGAGGAGATGAAGGGCTATGGGGGCAGCTATTACAGCACCCACATAGTCAAGGAGTACTATTCCAGCAAGGGAGCGGAGATCCGGCAGGATATGCAGCGGTGCAGCGTGTGGGTGGGCGCTGCCTTCGCGGTGGGTGGGGTGACTACCTGGGGAGGGAAAAATTTCCAAGGTATGTCCTTTGACAGGCTGCTGGGCCGGGAACGGGAGATTCAGGACGAACTGGAGAGGTATCTGGACTATGCCAGAAACGCGGTGAATATACAGCCCGGCGACTATACCTGTGTGCTGTCCCCTGCCGCCACGGCCCTGTTTACCCATGAGAGCTTCGGACATAAGAGTGAGTCCGACTACATGTTGAGCGACTGGACTTTGCAGGAGGAGTGGGTGCTGGGCAAAAAGGTGGGGAATGAGAGGGTTTCCATCTGCGACAATGGCAATATGAGGCACAACGGCTATACCCCCTATGACGACGAGGGCAATGAGGCCGGAGAGACCTGGCTGATCCGGGAGGGCGTACTCACAGGCAGACTGCATGACAGCAAGTCCGCATCGGTGCTGAAGGAGAAAGTCACCGGAAATTCTCGGTCGGATGGCTATGGTTCTGTTCCCATGGTGAGGATGACCAACACCTATATGGCGGCGGGGAGTGATGATCCCAAGGAAATCCTCCAGGGTGTTCAGGACGGCATCTATGTCTACAATACTAATTATGGTACAGGTTCCTCCACCTTTACCATGCAGCCCGGCCTGTGCTATCGGATAAAGGAGGGCAGGATCTGTGAGCCTCTGCGGGTCAATGTGATCACGGGCAGCGTGTTCCAGACCCTGTTCGACATTGACGCGGTGGGCAATGACCTGGAGATTTTTGACACATTTTACTGCGGCAAGAGCGGGCAGACAATACAGGTGTCCGCAGGCGGTCCCACCGTCCGGGTCAGAAAACTCACAGTCAATTAAGCGAGGGAACATGCGGAACTCTAAATGGGGGAAAAGATGAAAGAAAAATATACGCTGCATACGATCATATCCGCCGTAGGGATCGGGGAGAACAGGATTGACACTTTTAATAAGCGGGACGAACTGCGTTTTTCCTTCCGGGTGCAGGAGAAGGGCTATCTGGGCGTACATTTCCAGACAGGCGAAATGGGGGACGAGGAAGGTTATGCCATAGCCAGACAGAACCTGGCCCTGAAAAGGCCATACCCCTTTACGCTGGAGACCGGCAGGCGCAGCAGGGACAAGACAGAGCGGGTGCTCACAGACAGGCTGCTGCTGGAGATTGCCGGGGAGGCGCTGGAACATGTGCATTCCCGATACCCGGACTTTACATTAAATGGCAGCTTTGCGCAGGCTATTATATATTCGGGGCAGGAAAACGACAGGGGACTGGATTATTCCAACAGGGACTGCACCGCCTATTTCGGCTTTTCCTTCAAGCACAGGGACAGTCGTGAACTCAGCGACGGCCGGTTCTCCATAGGCCAGCGGGATTTTGACCCGCAAAAGTTCTACGCCATGGCGGACAATTACCTTGGGAGTTTCGAGATAAAGAGGGAACTGCCGGACGAGATCATTGTCCAGATGCCGTATTATGATCTGCTGGACCTGCTGGCAGGGAGCCTGAATGCGGAGAATATGTGTCTGGGCACTTCCCTGCTGTCCGGCAGGATCGGGGAAAAGGTGTTTGCCGATGATTTCAGTCTGGCTCATGATGTGTCGGATGAGGAGTGCTGGAATACTCCCTTTTTTGACGGAGAGGGTGTCACGCAGGAGGGGGACCGGCTGCCCTACATTGAAAACGGTGTGGTGCTGCGGGGCTATGCGGACAAAAGGACTGCCGCCAAATATGGGGTGGAGCACACGGGCAGCGCCTACAGGACCCATTCCGATATCCCGGGCAACGGCAATGTGAACTTGCGGATTCAGCGCAGTTCTAAGACAATCAGGGAGCTTTTAGGCGGAAGGCTGTCCGTTGTGCCTGTGCGGTACAGCGGCGGCGGATTTAACGAAAAGGGGGATTGGGTCATGCCAGTGCAGCTGGCCTATCTCTGCGACGGGGAGAACTTCCTGGGCAGGCTGCCGGAATTTGTGCTGGTAAGCAATATGTTTGACATGTTTGGAAAGGACTTTATAGGCGTGGGCAGTGATAACCCGGTGTTCAACGACAAGAGCATTCTGGCGCGGATGGACCTGGGCAAAATTTGATATAACGAATACATTGCGGACAGGGTATGGCGCCACAGCTGTGCCCTGTCCTCTTTCTTTTTATTTTCTGCCTTTCTTTAGAAATTCTTTGGATTTCCATGTCAGAAAACTTCAGAAGCCGGACGTATACTATCCTCAGAAAACAGATAGACCGCAGAGAAGATATGCGGAACTAAAAATGCAGGAGGAAAGAGTATGAAGAAAAAATATCTGACCATAGCCTTGGGCATCGTGGCAGTCATTGCAGTGTCGGTCATATGGCTGTTGAACCGCCCGAAGGCATTGGGTAATATCAACCATTCGTTTTCTTCCCTTGAGCCGGCAACCAACACCTCCACAATCTCTTTTTTTGCGGAGGAAGGCGATAGGATCAGATTTTACTTTGCCTCCGATATTGAGCAGGGAGATCTGGATATCGTCCTATATGACTCGGAGGGGAATATGGTTAAAGAACTGGATCAGGCAAGGGAACTGGTCACTTATCTAACCATACACTACGATGACACATATACTCTGGCGGCAGAATATACAGACTTTGCAGGGAACTTCAAAGCGGAAGTGTTTGATGTGAAATAGGAAGCAAATTGACAACGTAGCAGGAATTATATAGAAAAAGCTGATGAAAACGGCGGATTAAAAGGTATAGGCAAGGGCAGACCCGGACCGCCATAGAAGAACATAAACAGGAGGCAGGAGAAATGGATTATGCAGCAATTTTGGATGTATTTACGAGGTATGGAGCTATCGCCATCTTTGTACTGGTGTTTTTGGAGTATATGAATCTGCCGGGTTTTCCGGCGGGGATCATCATGCCGCTGGCGGGCATTATGGCGGCAGGCGGCAATATCTCGTTCCCTTGGGTGATGGTCATCACGGTGGCGGCGGGGCTTTTAGGCAGCCTGGTGCTGTATGTGCTGGGATTCACAGGCGGACGGTTATTTCTGGAAAAATATATGAACAAGTTTCCGAAGCAGAGACCACGGATAGAAAAGTATCTGGCCTGGGTGCAGGAGAAGGGCGGCATGGGGCTGATTGCCGCTAAACTGATTCCCATGATCCGCACACTGGTGTCTATCCCCGCGGGAGTGTTTCGAATGAGGATGGACCAATATATAATCTGCTCCACCATCGGTATTTTTATATGGAATCTGTTTTTTGTGGGAGCAGGGTATTTCTGCGGGGAGCAGGTGCTTAGCTGGTTTGCCTGATGAGCAGCTTGGTAAAAAGTTTGAATGTTTCACATTCAAATACTGATTGGTGCATATCGCGGGCCAGCCTGCGATATGCAAGGAAGAGGTAAGTTAAAAACACGACACAGCCCGCATTATGCAGGAAAGAAGGTAATATAAAAATGAAAATAGCGATGATGACCAACAATTACAAGCCCTATATCGGTGGAGTGCCCATCTCCATCGAGCGTCTGACGAAGGCTCTGCGGGAGCAGGGACATAAGGTGGTGGTGTTCGCGCCCAAATATAAATATCTGGGGAGCGGACAGGAACAGGAGGAGGACGTGGTGCGCTACAACACCCTGAGCCAGCACTTTTACAGTGACACGGTGCTGCCCAATCCTTTGGATCCGGTGCTTGAGGAGACATTTGCCAGGGAGAACTTTGACGTGATTCATGTGCATCACCCTGTGCTCATCGGCAAGGTGGCGGTTCGCCTGTCCCAGAAGTACAATATTCCTCTGGTGTATACATACCACACCCAGTATGAGCAGTACCTGGATTACGCAGGCCCCATCCACTGGCTGAGCCGCGGAGCGGAAAAAAACAATCTGCTGGGCAGGATCCGCTGTCAGGGCAGCCGGGCCATCAAGCAGGAACTGGCCCCCTGGTATCTCAGCGGCTTTATGCGGCGGTGCCACACCGTCATCGCTCCCACGGAGGGCATGAAAAGGACTTTTAATCTGCAATATGGATATACTTACAACTGTCAGGCGGATGTGAGGGTGCTGCCCACAGGGCTGAACCAGGAGAGTTATCAGGCGGCCCCTGCCGCGGTGAGGGAGATACGGCAGCGTCACGGCGGCGGGGAGATGCCCTTGCTGGTCACGGTGTCCCGGCTGGGACATGAAAAAAACGTGCCCTTCCTGCTGCGGTGCATGGTCCGGCTGAAACAGTATCTGCCGGACTTCAGGATGATGGTTATCGGGGACGGTCCCCAGCGGGAGGAGTACATGGATCTGTGTGACCAGCTGGATATCCGTCAGCAGATCTGCTTTCTGGGAAGTCTGCCCAATCAGGAGATTGCCGCCCATATGGCGGCTGCGGACTGCTTTGTGTTTGCCTCCAAGACGGAGACCCAGGGAATCGTGATCTTAGAGGCAATGGCGGCAAAGACCCCGGTGGTGGCTCTGCGGGCTTCGGGCGTGGAGGATCTGGTGGAAGACGGCGTCAGCGGTTATCTATGCCCGGAGGAGGAGGAGGCCTTCACGGAGCAGCTGCTGCGGGTGCTGCAGAATGAGCCGCTGCGGGAGCAGCTGCGAATCGGAGCCTTTGCGGCGGCGCTTCAGTATCGGGAAGATGCAGTTGCAGAAATGGCTGTCAGGATATATACTGATACCTGTAGGCAATATGCCATGACGCAGCCCGGCGCCCAGACAAGGATATTCAAAGATCTGCGGGAGCGCCTGCGTATGCTGGGGTAATGGTGTTGGAAGAAGTGCCTTCAAATGAATGATGAGGGAGAGTAAATAAAATGAATCAGCAAGAGTACAGCATCCTGGTGGTGGAGGACGACAAGGAGATTCGGCAGGGAATCGAGATCTATCTGCGCAACCAGGGATATCAGGTCTATCAGGCGTCTAACGGTAAGGAGGGATTGGAGATTGTAAAGAGCAGGGAACTGCATTTGATGATCCTGGATGTGATGATGCCGGTGATGGACGGAATTACCATGCTGATGAAGACCAGAGATCTGGGATATGAATTTCCTGTGCTGATGCTGTCGGCCAAGTCCGAGGAAGTGGATAAGATCATGGGGCTGAACATGGGGGCGGATGATTACATTTCCAAGCCGTTTACCCCGCTGGAACTGCTGGCCAGAGTAAATTCCCATCTGCGGCGCTACAGCAAGTATATGAGCGCTGTGAGCGGCGCGACGGCCAGGGACCATATCTATACTTTAGGCGGATTGGAACTGAACGAGGACAGCGTGGAACTGACGGTGGATGGGGAGCCGGTGAAGCTTACCCCCATGGAGTTCAAGATTGTGCAGCTGTTGATGAAGAACCCGGGAAGGGTATTTTCTGCCGATGAGATCTATGAGCGGGTCTGGAACGAGAAAGCTGTCAACACGGATACTATTATGGTCCATGTGCGGAATATACGGGAGAAGATTGAGATAGACCCCAAGAATCCCAAGTACCTGAAAGTGGTCTGGGGTGTGGGGTATAAGATGGAGAAGCAGTAACAGGATTCAATAGGTATCTGGATGTGCAGGAAAGAGGTAACTATGAAAAAAGGGAAGCAGAAAGCGGAAGCCACCCGGACAGAGTCCTGGCAGCAGACAGCCCCAAAGCAGAAGAAAAGAAAGTGGCAAAACATATGGCGGATAGGGATAGTACTGTCTCTGGCAGGTGCGTTTATCATGCTGATGCGCTGTATGAATGTCTCCGAGATTTACCGAACGGAACCCTCGGTGACAGATATGTTCAATGTGGGGATCTGCACCCGCTACAACTATGTGCTGTACCGTGACCTCTATAATGTGGTGAACGGCAGGCGCCTTACCTTTGACCAGCTGTATGGCATACCCGACGGAGAGGAACAGGAGTTGACCCTGAGCAGTGAATTGATAGATCAAGGCAGATATATTCTGGAGACCCGGGGGGACGAGAAAGCCGACTTGGAGAAGATACAGCAGTTCTGGGAGGGGGTAATGCAGGAGTCCCTGGCCAATATATATAGCTATCTGGGGGAACGTCTTGATTTATTGAGTCAGGATATGCAGAATCAAATGGGCGCCTTTGACTATTGGATACGGGACAATGGAACGGGGACTATTGTCACCAACACTCTGCAGACGGAGAAAGGGCAGGATTTCGCGTCGGAGGAGTATGCCGTCTGGTTTCAGATGAACTATGATGCGACAGGCAATTTTTCGGTCAAGGCAGTGATGGATAATGATGTTAATGTATTGACCAAGACCCTGTATGACAGCGCCCGCAATGGTCTGTGCGGAAGCTATATGGAGGGGATCGACATTGCGAGTTATGTGCCTGAAAATATAGAGATAGTGGAAGAAGAGTATGGATATATAGGGAACGCAGTTGCTGGTTCTACTTTTACCAGCCAGTTGGAACAGCGGGCATACAGTTATGGCAGTCCTAAGAACTGCACAGTCGTCTACGGAATTAAGCGCAGTCAGTGGGAAACTCTGGTGAGCAATTACCGGGCCCAAAATGATTATATGGATATTTACAGGGAGTATCGGTACGACGGACTGGGCAGTATCTTTATAGCGATTGTGGCTGTGCTTATATGCTGGGGATTTTTCTTCGGTAATCCTAACAAGGAGGAGAAAAGGCTTCTGCGGCATTTTCGCCGGGCCCCGGCGGAGGCAGTGATAGTGGGGGCGATAGTGCTGCTTCTGGGGACAGACAATCAGATAGTAAACATGGCGACCCGGCTGTATTTATCCAATAATCCTCATTATTATCGTCACACAATATACTGGTGGAGCCTGGGGGATTATCTGGCCTATGGCACGAACATGTTGGTGATGGCGGGCCTGTTTTTCGCCGCCTGGTACATTGGCTGCTGCCTGGGAGAGGTGCGCAGACTGGGCGTCGGGGGATATCTGTGTAAGCGCGCGGTATGCTCGCAGGTCTGGAACTGGTGCAAGGAGCGGATTCGGCGGTATTACCAGACCCTTGTGAATCTGGATATCACCAAGGACTCCCGCAGGCAGGTGATCAAGCTGCTGGTTATCAACGGGATTGTGGTTCTGCTGCTCTGTACCATGTGGGTGGCAGGATGGTTCGGTGTGATCGTCTATTCACTGCTGCTGTATTTCGTGGTAAAGAAATATATAAGTGATCTGCAGAAGAAGTACGGCATTTTGCTGCGGGCCACCAATGAGATAGCAAACGGCAATCTGGAGGTAAGGATAACGGAACACTTGGGGGTGTTTGAACCCTTTAAACCCCAGATTTACCGGATTGAGGAAGGGTTTCAGAAAGCAGTGGCGGAGGAGGTGAAGAGCCAGCGTATGAAGACAGAACTGATTACCAATGTATCCCATGATCTGAAGACGCCCCTGACGGCGATTATCACTTATGTGAATCTGCTGAAGGAGGAAAATGTCACTGAGGAGCAGAGAGCCCAGTATCTGCAGATTCTGGAACAGAAATCGCTGCGGCTGAAAGCTTTGATCGAGGATCTGTTTGAGGTCAGCAAGGCCAACAGCAAGAATGTGACACTGAATCTGGTGGATGTGGATATTGTGAATCTGCTGCGGCAGGTGGAGTTTGAGCAGGAGGACCGGCTGGAGGAGAGGAATCTTGCGGTGCGGATGCGGCTGCCGGAGGAGAAGGTCATAGTACGGCTGGACAGTCAGAAAGCGTACAGAATTTATGAGAATCTGTTTGGAAATATCATCAAGTATGCCATGGAGGGTACCAGGATCTATGTGGATCTGGAGCAGTCCGGGGGAGAAGTGACGGTGCGGCTGAAAAATATTACAGAGCAGGAGATTACAGTCAGCGGCGAGGAACTGACGGAGCGTTTTGTCCGGGGAGACGCTTCCCGCAATACGGAGGGCAGCGGCCTGGGCCTGGCCATCGTCCGCAGTTTTACGGAACTGATGGGCGGAAGGTTTGAGGTGACGGTGGACGGAGATCTGTTTACCGCCAGCACCACCTGGGTGCTGGAACGGGGGCAGCTTACTGCCGACAATACTCTGTATCTGAATCAGGTTTAAGCCTGTTCTTTACAATTGACCTGGCCCAGAAAGGCATTTACGGCGGCGGATTGTTGGGCGGAGCGGGAATAGGCAAAGCCAATGCGGCGCAGGGGGATAGGCTCTCTGATGGAACATTCCATCAGGGAGCCTTCTTTTAATTCGTTTTGGACAAATTCACCGATGACGCAGGCAATGCCCAGGCCGATGCGGGCAAAGTCAATGAGCAGGTCCAGGGTGGTGACTTCGATCTGATGTTCCATGGTAATGTTTTGCAGCAGCATATGCTTATCTATATACTGGCGGGTCACGTTGTTTTTGTCCAGCAGCAGAAAAGTACCCTGGGCCAGCAGATCCCCGTTTTCACCGATCTGACTATGCAGCTTGCTCAGATATTTCGGGGAACAGACAAAGATATCATGGATTTCCCTGATGGGGAGAAACGTTAAATGGCTGCTCTCCAGGCGGTCGCTCTCGCCCACCAGCCCCAGATCCAGCCTTCCGTTTTCCAGGGATGCTATAGTCTCGTAGGTGGATTGGCAGGACAGGGAAACTTTCACATAGGGATTGGCGGTGATATAGTCTTGCAGATAGGGCAGCAGCACATATTTGCACAGAGTGGTGCTGACTCCGATGGACAGACTGCCGGCGCCCAACAGGTCATTCCTGCTTATCATTTCCTCCCCCTGGCGGATGGCCTGAAAAGCGGTGTCCAGATGCTTATACAAAAGCTGTCCGTTCTCCGTCAAGGTGACTCCACGGGAACTGCGGATCAGCAGGGGAGAGGCAAAGGATTCCTCCAGCCGGGAGATGGATTTGCTCACGGCGGGCTGGCTGATATACAGTTTTTTGGCGGCGGCGGAAATATTACCGCACTGAGCCACGGTGTAAAAGATGTGATACAGGTTGAGCTGGTTCATGGCAGATACCTTTCCATAATCTGAAATACATTCTGTTTGGTAGAACTATGCTCATTATAGCATAACACACGACTAAGGCAAACATAAATGCTATATTCTGAGGAATACAGGACTTTTTCAGGGGAGGAAATTGACAGCCAGAAGAGGGAAATAGAACGTCTGGAGAAAAAGAGACTACTCCTGTCCCGTCAGATGGCTTGAGCAAAGGGAAAGGGGTCCATACACTGTGATGAGTAATATATAACATGTAGTTATGGAAAATATAAATATTATATATTTGAAGAATAGCAAGAAATATGTTAAGATGAGGACAGATCAAAACAGTGTCCCCGGAGCCTGCGGCTCCATGGTATGGTTTCCGGGACTAAAATCAGGAGGATGACGTTATGGGAATGACGATGACGCAGAAGATTCTGGCAGCGGCGGCAGGGCTTGACAAGGTTGAGGCGGGCCAGCTGATCGAGGCTAATCTTGACCTGGTGCTGGGCAATGACATTACCAGTCCGGTGGCCATCAAGGAGATGGACAAGATGAAGGTACAGGGAGTGTTTGACAAGGACAAGATCGCCCTGGTGCCGGATCATTTTGTGCCCAACAAGGACATCAAGTCCGCGGAGCACTGCAAATGTGTGAGAGAGTTTGCCAGAAAGAATGAGATTACCAATTATTTTGAAGTGGGAGAGATGGGTATTGAACATGCGCTGCTGCCGGAGAAAGGTCTGACGGTGGCAGGGGACGTGATCATCGGCGCGGATTCCCACACCTGTACCTACGGCGCGCTGGGCGCTTTTTCCACCGGTGTGGGCAGCACGGACATGGCAGCGGGGATGGCCACGGGCAAGGCATGGTTCAAGGTGCCCGCGGCCATCAGGTTCAACCTCACCGGAAAGCTGCCTAAATGGGTCAGCGGCAAGGATGTGATTCTTCATATTATTGGCATGATCGGCGTGGACGGCGCACTGTACAAATCCATGGAATTTGTGGGGGACGGCATCGCCAGCCTGTCCATGGATGACCGCTTTACCATCGCCAACATGGCCATTGAGGCCGGAGGAAAGAACGGGATTTTCCCGGTGGACGACAGGGCGAAAGCCTACATGGAGGAGCACAGCGCCAGAGCTTACAAGATTTACGAGGCCGATGAGGACGCGGTTTATGATCAGGAATATACCATTGATCTAAGCACCCTGCGGCCCACCATTGCGTTTCCTCATCTGCCGGAGAATACCCACACCATCGACGAGATCCGGGAGGATATCGCTATTGACCAGGTGGTAATCGGTTCCTGTACCAATGGGCGCCTTTCGGATCTGCGGACGGCGGCGGAGGTGCTTAAGGGCCGTCATGTACAGAAGGGGATGCGCTGTATCGTGATACCCGCTACCCAGGCCATCTATATGCAGGCCATGGAAGAGGGACTTTTGAAAACATTTATTGAGGCCGGAGCCATTGTCAGCACTCCCACCTGCGGCCCCTGCCTGGGTGGCTATATGGGCATATTGGCGGAGGGAGAGCGCTGCGTCTCCACCACCAACCGCAACTTTGTGGGCCGCATGGGCCATGTGACCAGCGAAATCTATCTGGCCAGCCCCGCCGTGGCTGCCGCCAGCGCAGTGACAGGGAAGATTTCCAGCCCGGAGCAGCTGTAGAAACTGCGGAACTATAAACCAAATTCTAAACAGCATATCCCCGAACGGAACACTGCGCAACATAGGGGCGCCTAAGCGACCATATGCTGCGCGCTGGACTTGTGTGCCGAGAGGGGGATATGCGGAACTGGAACTCTAAATAGGAGGCTATAATTATATGAAAGCAAATGGAACCGTCTTTCGTTACGGAGACAATGTAGATACAGATGTAATCATACCCGCCAGATATCTGAATTCCTCGGACCCGGCGGAACTGGCAACTCACTGCATGGAGGATATTGACCAGGATTTTGTGAAAAAAGTGCAGAAAGGTGATATTATCGTTGCGGATAAAAACTTCGGCTGTGGTTCTTCCAGGGAACATGCGCCCATCGCCATCAAGGCGGCAGGGGTAAGCTGTGTTATCGCGGAGACTTTTGCCAGAATATTTTACCGCAACGCCATCAATATCGGGCTTCCCATCATCGAATGCCCGGAGGCCAGCCGGGGTATAGAGGCAGGAGATCAGGTCGAGGTGGACTTTGACAGCGGTATGATTTACAACCGCACCAAGGGAACCCAGTTCAAAGGGCAGGCGTTCCCCGAGTTCATGCAGAAGATCATCGCCGCCGAAGGGCTGATTAACTACATCAACAACAAGTAAAACAAAGAATCGGGAAGCAGCCGGGAAGGTTGCTTTCCGATTTTTATCGATACCATAGCGGGACTGACAGTGCTGTTTCGGATACTGTGGGAGGTGAATACGGATATGAAACAACCCTCGATACTTTTTAAATACAGACAAGAAAAGTATCTGTTTCATGGAAGCCCAATTAAAATAGAGACTCTGTCTCCGAGACAGGCTCATGACACTGAATATGAGGCTGGCTGCCAAGAGGCCGTATATGCTACGGACAATCTGGATATGGCGATATGCTTTGCAATGGGGTGGAGGGCGGTGAGGATTCTGAGATGACAATGCTGCCGGAATACGGTATGAAAATGCTGTTTAAGAACTGGCATCCCAGGTATGGACGAAAGGGATATATTTATGTTTTAAACAGAGATGAGTTTGTTCATGCCATGGGGAGTCAGTGGGTCGCCTATAAAGAGCAAATCCCGGTTGACATTATTGAAATCAATGTCGGTGAATATACACAGGATCATTGTGTAATTGTAGAATAGAAAATTCCTGCAAAAATGTTTTACGATTAGTGACAAGAGTGCTATAATATAAGTTTAGAACTAACGTTCCAAATACACATTAAGGAATATCGCCGGGACAAGGTAAGTTTGGAAGTAAAACTTCCAAATACGCATTAACGCAATATCGCAGGCTCAGCCTGCGATATGCAGGAAAAAGGTAAGTTTGGAAGTGAAACTTCCAAAAAATTATTAACGCAATAACATGGGCATAGCGGGAGTTTGGCTTAGGCCAAACTCCGGTTATGCAGGGACAAGGGAAGTGTATTATGAAAAATGTTTCCGCAAACAAAAACAAATATGAGATGGATATGTGCAGCGGCAGTCTGCTGCCCAAGATTCTGCTGTATTCTCTGCCGCTGATGCTGTCAGGAATTTTACAGCTGTTATTTAACGCCGCGGACATTGTGGTGGTGGGACGCTTCGCGGGCAATGACGCCCTGGCGGCGGTGGGGTCTACCAGTTCGCTGATCAATCTGCTGGTGAACGTGTTTATGGGTCTGTCCGTGGGAACCAATGTGATGGTGGCCAGATTCTATGGTGCAGGACAGAAAAAGGAACTGGAAGAGATGGTACATACCGCCATACTGACATCTATTGTCAGCGGCGTGATCCTGATTTTTGTGGGGCTGGCCCTGTCCCGGCCCGCGCTTCTTTTGATGGACACTCCGGAGAATGTGATTGATCAGTCGGTGCTGTATATCCGTATCTATTTTGTGGGGATGCCTGCCATGATGCTTTATAACTTTGGCAGCGCGGTGCTGCGGGCGGTGGGAGATACCAGACGGCCCCTGTATTTTCTGATGATCGCGGGAGTTATCAATGTGGTTCTGAATCTGTTCTTTGTGATTTCCCTGTCCATGGGTGTGGCGGGGGTGGCGCTGGCCACCATCATCTCCCAGGCTGTCTCGGCAATCCTGGTACTCCTGTGCCTGATGCGTTCCGAGAGCGATTACCGTGTCGAACTGAATAAACTGCGCATTGTGAAGGATAAAATGCTGAAAATGATCCAAATCGGCCTGCCCGCGGGAATGCAGGGAGCCCTGTTTTCCGTCTCCAATGTGTTGATCCAGTCCTCGGTGAACTCCTTTGGATCCATCGCCATGGCGGGCAACACAGCGGCCCAGAACCTGGAGGGCTTTGTCTACACGGCCATGAATGCCCTGCACCAGACCTGCATCAGCTTCACCGGGCAGAATTACGGCGCGAAACAGTATAAACGGATGGGAAAAATTCTGCTGATCTGTCAGGGCTGTGTCATTGTGGTGGGTGTGCTTATGGGCACCGGGGTTTATCTGGCGGGGGGAACCTTGCTAAAACTCTACTCTCCTGACCCGGAGGTGATTCAATATGGAATGCTGCGTCTTTCCTATATCTGTACCACCTACGCCCTGTGCGGCATGATGGATGTGATGGTGGGATCGCTTCGGGGCATGGGCTACAGCATTATGCCCATGCTGGTGTCCCTGACCGGGGCCTGCCTGTTTCGGATAGTGTGGATCATGACCATCTTCAAAGCCCATCACAGCCTGGAGATACTGTATGTGTCCTATCCTATCAGCTGGGGACTGACTTTTGCGGCGCATCTGCTGTGCTTCCTGGTGGTATATGGCAGGATACGGCGGCAGAAGGCAAAATAAACGGAACCATAGATCCAACGTAGCAGAAAATAGCACAATAAAAGAAAGCACTTGAAACATATGTTCTGCTATGATAGAATGGATAAGCAAACTGCAAACAGGATCCGGTCTATGTGAAACAGATCAGGGGTTATTTTTTCTCTCTGTTTTTTCGGGTATTGTGCTGACCTGGGATAGAATACGGAAGAATACTTTAAGGTACTGGTGGATATTTCCATGCTCTATATTTTATGTGGTTTCCGCTCTGCTCAGTACATTCACTGCGTACATAGCCCATGATGATCCCGCGGATCCCAATTTCAGGAGATATGAGAACTGGGGATTAAAAGATTTTGTTCTGAATGATATCAAAACATTAATTATATGGCTGCTGATCGGTGCGGCGCTCTATTTTGTGTTTGAAAGAAAAGCGTGTAAAAGGTTTATAAAAGTGGGATGTATAGCTTTGCTGGCATTTTTGGCGGTTCTGTCGGCGGTGGTAATCCTACTGTCAATTACAAAGCTTTCGTAAATTGTTTGATTCTGGTTTGGGAAGGGGAGCCTATGTTTGCTTATGTAAAGGGAATTGTGGCGGATATAGCGCAGGATTGCTGTGTCATAGACGTGCATGACGTGGGGATGAATATCCATATTTCGGCTCAGACGGCGGCCAGGATGCCGGGGATAGGGCAGGAGGCTAAGCTGTACACTTATACCAGCGTCCGGGAGGATGCGTTCTGGCTCTATGGCTTCCTGTCCAAAGGGGATTTGGAGATGTTTAAGCGCTGTATCACCGTCAGCGGCATCGGTCCCAAAGGGGCGCTGGGCCTGTTGTCCGTGATGGACGGAGATCAGCTGCGCTTTGCGATTCTGGCCCAGGATGTGAAGGCAATCTCCAAGGCTCCCGGCATCGGCAAGCGCACGGCGGAACGGCTGGTGCTGGAATTGAAGGACAAGCTGGATTTGGGGCCTGCTGATATTTCAACGGAAGCGGCTGTCTACGGGAACGAAACAGGGACCGTCATGGATCATCCCGGCAAACGGGAGGCAGTGGAGGCCCTGGTGGCGCTGGGCTACGGGCAGGCCGAGGCCATGAAGGCAGTGGGCCAGGTGGAGGGAGCGGACACACTGGATTCCTCCGCGCTGTTAAAGCAGGCGCTTAAGAAGATGTTTTAGACAGAGGTAAATATGGCGAAGAGAATGATAGAGACCAACCTGACCGAGGAGGACGTAAAGATCGAAGGATCCCTGCGGCCCCAGGTACTTGAGGATTATATCGGACAGTCCAAGGTAAAACAAACCCTGAAAATCTATATAGAGGCGGCCAGGCAGAGGGGGGATGCCCTGGATCATGTGCTGTTTTACGGCCCTCCAGGTCTGGGCAAGACCACTTTAGCCGCTATCATTGCCAATGAGATGGGGGTACACTTGAAGGTGACCAGCGGCCCCGCTATTGAGAAGCCGGGGGAACTGGCCGCTATCCTGAACAATCTGGAGGAAGGGGATCTTCTGTTTGTGGACGAGATTCACCGTTTAAGCCGCCAGGTGGAGGAAGTGTTGTACCCCGCCATGGAGGATTACTGTATTGATGTGATGATCGGCAAGGGACCCACGGCCCGATCCGTGCGTCTGGATCTTCCCAGGTTCACTCTTGTGGGAGCCACCACCAGGGTAGGACTCTTGACGGCTCCGCTGCGGGATCGCTTCGGCATGATTCATCATCTGGAGTTTTATTCCATCGAGGAACTGAAACTGATAATCCAGCATTCCGCCAGGGTGTTGGGAGTGGAGATTGACGAGAAGGGCGCGGTGGAATTGGCCCGCCGCAGCCGGGGCACCCCCAGACTGGCCAACAGGATACTGAAGCGGGTACGGGATTTTGCCCAGGTAAAGCATGACGGCAGGATCACCGAGGAGGTGGCCCGGGAGGCTCTGGATCTGATGGATGTGGACAAGCTGGGACTGGACCATATTGACCGCAATATTTTAAACACCATGATCGAGAAGTTCCAGGGAGGACCGGTGGGGCTGGACACTCTGGCCGCCGCCATCGGGGAGGATGCCGGGACCATCGAGGACGTGGTGGAACCATACCTGCTGAAGAACGGCCTGATCAACCGCACCCCCCGGGGCCGGGTGGTAACGGAGTGCGCCTATCGGCATCTGGGGCTGGAGCCGTTATCGTGACGGGATCAGGGACAGGAGTGGCTGCGCCGGGGAAATCCTGCAGACCCTTTCCGGTGTACTGAAGCGCAATGCGGTTTTCGGGAGTTGTATCCACCAGATACAACACAATCAGAAAAAACCATTCCAGAGGTTTCATCAGAAAGTAGATCAGATCGGCCGTGTATCTGGAGCGGATCAGCTTTGCTACCGGGAAACCGCAGGTGTCATACACATGCCTTATCACTTTGTGAAATCCCGGCGTTTTTTCCTCCAATATTTGTTCGAAAGCGTTTGCCACACAGAGTTGTCTGTTCACAATCACTTCATGACCGTGCCTTACCCCGAGACGCTGGGGCTTCACAATATTTTTATGCCCGCCTGCGGCCACGGTACAGAGGTAATGTTCGTCATAGTAAATGTTCTGAGGCGCCACTTGCTGCGAGAGGTTCCACTGCGCCGTCTCCGTGAAAGCCTTTATGACGGCATCCGGTCTTTGTCCCGCCAAAAGCAGCAGCACAATCAGAATGCCTAACAGCGGCCACATCAGCATAAACGCGGCGAAGGGCCAGCGCCTTGAGCGCATCAAAAGCCGATTGCAGATCTGCAGCCATGAGTGTTCTTCCTGATTCCAGTGAGGATACTGTTCCCATTCCCATACTTTGTGGCGCACTGTTCTGGCGGTGATGATCACACAGTTCAGTGGAAGCAGGAGCAGGTAGATATCCATAAACGAATGCTGTGGAGAATCCGGAGGGTATACCTGTATGCCCCAGAGAATGCTTTCTGCCGTTCCCAGATACATTGCCGCCATCCCCAGCACCGGTATGAGGGGCGGCGTCTTTTTGGGAGAGGCGTAAAAGTTCAGGGTCAAATAGCCGACGTATCCCACCAGAGCCAGTATCCATATGGTGGGGGCATAGTGGGTAAAAATGGGCGTGTGGGTCTCGGCGTTGTACAGGACCTCATTCCAGTTTTTTCCAAACTCTACGCTGTAGAATACTTCCAGATAAATAATACTGTATAGTACCCCCAGCGGAATTGCCGCCACATCAAAACCCCGTCCCCTTCTGTAAGTCTCCTCATGGCCATGTCCCCTTATTGCCAGATATATTTCCGCCGCTGTTATTATCCAGGGAAAGACTAAACAGCCGGCGCCAAGGGATCCCAGCATGATAAGTTCAAGCAGATCATCCAGATCGCGTTCCACTGCCAGCGTCCACAGCACCACAACTACTATTCCTGCCAGCGGTGTCAACAGGGCCAGGGTCAGACAGGGATGTTTTGACCATATTCTGGATTTTGTTTCCGGCTCTTTTCTGCCTGCGGTTTTGTCCCCGGTTTCCGGGATGATTTCGTTAGCCACTGCTTTTCCTTCTTTCTTTTCTCTGTTTCCTGGCTTTGCTTTACCTGTGTCTTTTTCTTGCGAGCCTTTTCAGTGCCCCCAATATAGCATTTATATGATTGAAAGTCAATATATTTTTATTGAATATCAATAAATGTTTGAAATGTTTGATATATGGGAGGCAACTCTATCGTAATAGGCAGGAGTGTCTGCATCAGCGGCAGAATACGTTTCTTCGTAGAAAAGATTTTAGGAAAATAGCGGAATGGGCTTGTCTGCCCGCCGGATCTGATATATAATAGTAAAAATAGATGTTGTGTTCTGATAGTACAAAGGAACGCATATATTGTAGTTTTTTGTCGGAAAGGATGGAAAATATGGCTTCCAAAACAGATACTGAGGTAATCATCGGCGGAAAAGTATTTACACTCAGCGGTTACGAAAGCGAGGAGTATCTGCAGAAAGTGGCCTCCTATATCAATAATAAAGTGAACGAATACAGTAAGATGGACAGCTTTCGCAGGCAGCCGCTGGACACCCAGGGAGTGCTGCTGCAGCTGAATATAGCGGACGATTATTTCAAGGCCAAGAAACAGATCTCCATGCTTGAAGAGGAACTGCAGCGCAAGGAAAAGGAGTTGTACGATTTAAAACATGAGTTGATCTCCTCCCAGATCAAGATGGAGAATATGGAAAAGGATTCCAGGGAGATGGAAATACAACTGCGGGAGAAAGCCAAGCAGATTGAAAAACTGGAAAAGGAACAGAAAAATAAAAAGCTGCCAGTGTAGGGCAGCTTTTCTGCTATACCCGATATGCGGAAGTTGTGCGGAGGCGGCACAGAAGCGACGCAGATCGGAAGGCGGCAAAACTGGAACGATGGCCCGGCGGGGACGGGCAGATAGGAATGGACATGGAGAGACAAAAGCAAGATAGGGAGATAGAGCTGCTGGCTCCGGCAGGCAGCCGGGAAGCCTTTTATGGCGCCGTACACGCGGGAGCGGACGCTGTCTATATGGGCGGGGAAAAATTCGGTGCGCGGGCCTATGCGGACAATTTTTCCAGGGAGGATTTGATCGCCTGTATCCGCTATGGGCACATACATGGATGCAGGAGTTATCTGACGGTAAACACCCTGATGAAGGAGCAGGAACTGACGGAGCTTACGGAGGAACTAAGGCCCCTGTACGAGGCGGGGCTGGACGGTGTGATCGTGCAGGATATCGGGGCGCTGCATGTAATCCGGCAGTATTTTCCGGGGCTTAAGATTCACGCCAGCACCCAGATGACCGTGACCGGGCCGGAGGGGGCAAAACTGCTGAAGGAATTGGGGGTATCCAGGGTGGTGCCCGCCAGGGAACTCAGTCTGCGGGAACTGGGGAACCTTAAGCGGGAAAGCGGACTGGAGGTGGAGGCTTTCGTCCACGGGGCCATGTGCTATTGTTACTCCGGGGCGTGTCTTTTCAGCAGTATTCTGGGGGACCGCAGCGGCAACAGGGGGCGCTGTGCCCAGCCTTGCAGGCTGGCCTACGACACGGACAGCCCCGGCGCGGTTGTTCACAGGAAGGAGTATTATCCTCTGAGTCTGAAGGATCTGTGTACCATAGAGCATCTGCCGGAACTGATAGAGGAGGGCATCGACTCCCTCAAGATCGAGGGGCGCATGAAAAGGCCGGAGTACGCGGCGGGGGTGACGGCTCTTTACCGAAAATATCTGGACAGGTATCTAACCCATCCCGAAAAACCTTTTCATGTGGAGAATGAGGATCTGGAGGCTCTGGCCAAACTGTATATCCGCAGCCAGAGACAGGACGGATATTTTTTCAGGCAGAACGGACGGGAGATGGTGACTCTGGAAAGTCCCTCCTACAGCGGCAGTGACGACACATATCTGGAGCAGGTGCGGCAGCGATATATAGAACATAAAAAGCGGCTTAAAATCTGGATGAAAGCAGAGTTTGTCTGCGGCCGGCCCGCCCGGATCCAAATGGGGACAGGGGATTGCCGGGCAGAGGTATGGGGCGACGCGGTGGAACCTGCCCAGAACCGTCCCGTGCTTGAGGCGGATATCCGAAAACAGCTGCAAAAGCTGGGAGAGACCTGCTTTGAATTGGAGAGCCTGGAGATCCGCACCGATGAAAAGGGTTTTTACTCTTTGAAGGGGATCAACGCCCTGCGCCGGGAGGCAGTGCGCAGCCTGGAAGATCAGGTTATAGCAGGCCATGGGCTGACGCCGCTGCGGAAAGCGGTACAGGATACGCTGCCGCCGGACAGTCCGGCGGCGGAGAATATATCGGCCGGAAGCGGAATGGTCCAAGGAACATCTCCTGACAGGGAATGGCGGGTTCACATTTCCACGGAGGAACAGCTTTTGTGTCTGGCGAAGCACTTGTCCGCCACAGGAGAGTACGGCCCGGATCAGGACGACAGGCGGCGGACCATAGAACGGCTTTATATGGAGAGTCATTTGCTGCTGTCCTCCGGGGGCGGCAAACGGCAGGGAAACTTACATGAGCCGGAGCGGGGCGGAAAAGAGGAAATGATAGGGCAGGCGCTGAAAACCCTGAACAAAGCGGGAATCGCCCTGTGGATCGCCCTCCCTTATATTCTGCGCAGCAAGGACCGAGAAATCATGGAAAACGCCATGGAACTGTACCGTCAGGAAGGGATACAGGGTTTTCTGGTCAGGAATCTGGAAGAGTGGGGCTGGTTACAGCGGAAAAATCCACAGTGGCCGATTCAGCTGGATCACACAGTCTATGTGTGGAACAGCCGGTCGGCGGCGTTCTGGCAGGAAAAGGGCTGTGGACTGACCTGTCCGCTGGAGTTAAACGGCAGGGAATGGGACCGGCTATTGAGACAGCTGCAGCACTCTGACAGCCAGTCCCGGCAGAGGGGGACCGCCCATGCCCCGGAAAAGCTGATCTATGGCCGCATTCCGATGATGGTGACTGCCAACTGTATCGCCAAGACCGCCGGAAAATGCTTACGCGGACAGAGCGTACGGGCGGAAGGAGCGCTGACGGACCGTTATCGGACCCGGTTCCCTGTGGAGATCCGCTGCGATGTGTGCATGAACATAATCTACAACAGCGTCCCCCTCTCCCTGCACAAAGAACATGTACAAAATGTATACAAACGCCTGTCCTTCACCACGGAAAGCGGCAGTGAAATGTGGCAGATCCTGAACTTTTTTACGGACAAAGCCAATTCAAACGCAGGGGTGCCGCCCTACAAGAACTATACCACCGGCCATGAAAAGAGAGGAGTATTATAGGGCACGGCGGTTGCTGAAGCATCCCGCTGGCACCCCGGTGAAAAGTAATCAGGAAGAATCTGGCGCACAAATTTTTTCATTTTGTGGTTGCTATTCCCGGCGATTTCGTCTATACTTACCTTAGTCATATGACACACCGTATCGGAGGGAATTGCAATGATCGAAGCAACGAGCTGTGGTGGTGTGGTAATTTTCCGGGGCAAGATTTTACTCTTGTATAAGAATTACAGGAATAAATACGAAGGCTGGGTTCTTCCCAAGGGCACCGTGGAAGAGGGCGAGGAGTATAAGGAGACCGCCCTGCGGGAGGTGCTTGAGGAATCCGGCGCCAGAGCGTCCATCATTAAGTATATCGGGAAAAGCGAGTATACCTTCGCAGTGCCGGAGGACATCGTGTCCAAGGATGTACATTGGTATCTGATGATGGCGGACAGTTATTACAGCAAGCCACAAAAAGAGGAGTTTTTTGTTGACTCAGGTTTTTATAAGTACCATGAGGCGTGCCACTTGCTGAAATTTGCCAATGAAAAGCAGATTTTGGAGAGAGCGTACAGCGAATATCTGGAACTGAAGAAAAATAACCTGTGGGGCAGCAAAAAATATTATTAGACCTGAGTGACGCAGGTTCTGTTCCGGGGAGAAAATCCCCGGAATTTTGCTTTTTCGTATGCTTTTATAAATTTCATTTCCATTTGCCAATATTTGTGTTATACTAAGAGGCATAAATGGCTTTTTAAGATATCCGGGGAGGAACCCATGCCGCAGCTGGTATATTATCCCAGGCTCTATGTTAGCGAGGGCATAAACAGGGAAAAGTTGGAAAAACTAAAAAAGGACCTGTCAGCCAGGCCCCATAAGGCGGGGGTGTATCTGCTGACCCTGCCGGGGAATGCCTCGGACCAGCTGGATATCTATGCGTCAAAATATCTGCGCCAGAAGTTTTATGACAGGCATCCTCTCTATGTTATAGGAATCGCGGAGGACTATGATAAGGCTGTGGATATAGTGATGCGGATTACGTGGGAGGCTTGGACGTCCAGGGGGGATGCCAGGTTGAAGGAATATCTGATGGCGGGCATGGAGAGTGCGGATGTGGAGTGTGGTATTAAAAATACTTAGTATACTGGGAATTATCCTGCTTTGTCTTTTGGCACTCGCGGTTGCGGCATTGCTTCTGGTGCTGTTTTGTCCGGTGTCATACCGGGGAGGCGGCAGTGCGCGGGCGGGTAAATACCGGGCATGGTTCCGGTTCCGATGGCTCTTTGGCCTGGTGCGGGGCTTCTATGCGTATCCTGATAGCGGCAGTCTGAAAGTCAAGTTGTTGTGGCTGACAGTCTATGACAGCGGCGGGAAGCAGGAGAAAGCATCCCCGGAAGATAAGCTGTCCAGGCAAGTGGCGGAGGCGGAAGAGAGGGAGCAGTCAGGAAAGGGAGAGGCAGAGGTAGAAGGGCGGACACAGCCGGAGAGAACCGCTGCCAGAACAGAGAAACAGGCGCCGTCTGAACAGACCGCCATCAAAACAGA
>ERZ779632.83-NODE-83-length-63119-cov-15.910282_pt1 | contig 63119 bp, 66 predicted proteins | sample MGYA00514194_ERZ779632 | MGnify/ENA primary metagenome ERZ779632 (study PRJEB29562, sample SAMEA4376704) | mouse gut metagenome | isolation source: Cecum | study: EMG produced TPA metagenomics assembly of the A DSS colitis mouse model was used to assess the... | reverse complement strand
ATGTACTATACAGTGTAGGTTCTATACATTATTGTTCATCTTTTGCCCGGCGGGTTTCTGACCTGCCGGGCGATTTTTGTCGTTTTCTGCGGCCCGAAAATTTTTCTTCACTTTTATCTCTGCGGAAAGCGGTTTTGCGCGCAAAACCTGTGCCGCTGAACGCTCTGTTAGCGGAAAGGGAAAGTACCACCACCATCCCCCAACGAAAGGGGGTGAGAAGATGGAAACCAACCCCCGCGACTATGGCGAACGGTGCAGGTTTGACGCCTTTTGCAAGACCGTGTTGAAGCATGAGGCAATCGACTACATCCGGGAAATGAAGCGGCGGGCCAGCCGGGAAACGTCCTTGGAGCGTCTGCCCCAGACGGCGATGGACAAGCTGTGTTCGGCGGACAGTTACCCCAGCGACAGCTATGTGTTTTCGTACTGCGGCTGTGACCTGCCGATCAGAAGCCAACAGGTGGCCGACGCCTTTGCCAGTCTGCCGGAGCAGGAGCAAAGCATTTTGATTTTGCGCCTGGTGCTGGATTTGACAGACACCGAGATTGGCGAGGCTCTGGGTCTGTCCCGGAGTGCCGTCCAGCGGCGCAGAACAAAATCGCTGAATGTCCTGCGGACGAAACTGACAGCGAGGAAAGGAGGTTAGCACCATGAAGCGCCGTAACTACAAAGGCCGTGAACTGCTGCCGCTGGCGGTGAGCGATGCGGCCCGCGCCGGGGACGCCGACGCTGTGGAGCAGGTCTTGCGATACTACGAGGGCTACATAAACAAGCTCTGCACCCGGACAGTCTACGATGAAAGCGGTTGTCCCCACACCTGCCTGGACGAGTACATGAAAAGCCGTCTGGAAAACAAACTTATTCGCGCCATTCTCGGCGTGAACTGATAACCGGCCCCGGCTGGGGGGAGCAGCTTACCCTTTCCCTGTTCCTCCCACCTGCGGGTCTTGTCCTGCGTTTTGGAAAGGGGAAATGTCTTTGCCGAAAAATCAACCCGATAAAATAGCTCGTGAAATTGAACTTCCACAAGCCATTATAGAAACCTTTGCCCGCTTTCTTGTTCCAGAGATACGAAAATACTATGACAGCGAACAAGGCAAACAGGAGTTTGCGGCGTGGCAGGAAGCACAAAGCAAAACCGAATAAGCATAAAACAGTGGAGGCCAAGGCAAAAAACCTTGACCTCCGTTGTTTGTTTTGACATCAGAGCCACACCATCACGGTAAAGCCACCTTTGAAATAATATGTGTTTATTCAGGGACACACCTCTTGTTATGACTCTATAAATCAAGACGAAGTTGGTTCACCTTACATGAAAACATCTTCCGCTCAATAATTTTATCTTCTGGCCCCACTTCTCCGATTAAAAGCGGGGAGTCTGGATTGTGTTTTCCACTGTTTGTCCCAACTGCCTTTTCACTATAATTTGCGTAGCAATACCGACACCCATTGCGACAAGTATTGTAGGCCCCGATATCCAGGCTTTCAATGCAGCCACATTCTAATCGCTGATTTTTGTCCTTTTTTACATTCAAGGGACACTGTATCAGTTGTCCCAGAAGCCGGTCATCAATACATCTTGCGTGTTCGATCCCATATTGCTGCAATTCAATTCCTTCGGCACAGGTGTCCACTCGCAAACCGTAACTGTGGGCAATTTCGGCTATATTTTTTGCCAACTGCTCTTTCTGCTCTACAGAAAACCTACTGGGGGCTAAAGCGGATATATTTTTTTCCGTGTTGCGGTAGAAGTCCAAAAAACTGATGGTACATTTTTTTGTATATGGAGAAAGTCGCTTTGCCAATTCTTCGAAGTAATGGATATGATAGTCCATTGTATAAGTTTCACTGAGAAATATTGGATCATATCGCCATATCACACGGTCAGGCCCAATTAAATCAGACAGTCGTTGAAAAGCTGGGACAATAACGTCATTTTTGCTGGGGATATTTCTTTCTACATCTGTACCGTAGCTGTTGAGTGTAAACTGAAAGTAGTACATATAATCTTTTAGTGCATCCAGTTTATCCAACATAGGTATTGGATTTTTTGTCCAAAAGACAATCCCATCCACTACTTCTGGAGAAAGACTGATTTTACTGATTTGATGAGCATTCATTGGATTGCGAACGTACACATATCCGGCCCTAACTCGATTGAAAAACCAGTCTGAGTAATATGTTGGAATGTCTGTTCGCCTGCTTGCACTTATAATCATATTTACTGCACCTCTACAATCAATTGAGCGCTGGTGCAATTGATTGCGCAATTAAACTCGTCTTTTATTTCATCAGGAATTAGGAATTTGTTTTGATCTGAAAAATATTGTACTGACCCATCATTATAATCAGAACCTCTATATTTAAAGTGACCTTTTTGATATGAGAAACGATAGCCCTCATTATTAAGTTTGTTCAAGAGTATATCGAAAAGAGGACGAACACCATAATGGTCAATATCATTAATGATGAATAAAAACGGTGAGTTGCTTAATCTATTAGATAGCACAACTTCAATTAGTTCGCTAAATAGTACACTTGCCAAGTGCATCCTATTATCAGGAGGAAAATGAGAAAGCAAATATTCCAAAACGATTACATTATAATGGCGCACAGCTGGTTTTCCATCGCTCAACACATCAAATATGTCTCTATTAATAAATTCAGCGGTTATATCCCGTGTTGACAATGTGTACTGCTTTATTGCTTTATGTATAGGATTCCAGTATGGATTTATATCATAGCCTTTGTAGAATATTTCTGTGGTATCCCGTGCGGGCCTCGTTTCTTCAAAAGCCATTAAGTCTGGAACGCCCCCACACCCAATGGACAAAATATTAAAAACGGGATAAGCAGAAAGATCTATTTGTTCTAATGCATACATTATTTCAGAACAATACTTCCAGGAATAGCGACATACATAATAATACATAAACTTCTGACAATCGTAATCTGTGCGTCCACCTATTCTATGGAAGTTAACTTCCTCAGAACATTTGAGACAGCTACCGCTACACCTACCGGATGGGTGAGAACATTGTAGACAGTCGCCATATGTGAAAAACTGATTTGCGCAATATGCGGTTAATGTATCAAGTAAGCTCATATCCACATCTCCAGACTATTTTTATTATGCCAACATAGCATATCAAAAAAATGTGTCTTTGTCCAGTATACACAATAGCACGAGAGAGAAAAATGAGGATCAGGGTACAAAACCTTGATCCTCATTTCTGTTGTTGACATCAAAACCACACCATCACGGCAAAGCCGCCTTTGAAATAATAGGTGTTCGTCCAATGTCCATCTGGTGGAGATGGCGGGAATCGAACCCGCGTCCGAAAAAAGATTACCAAGGCTTTCTACGAGCGTAGCTTTTGTTTTAACATTTCCTCTGCCCGGCGCCCAAAAGCAGGCTTCGGGTTTTAGTAGCCTTTTGGGTCATGACAAGGGCGAAAGGCGGCGCCCTCGTTCACGTTCACCGCTCATCGACGCTCTTAGCCCGGCCGCGGTACTCCAGGTAAGAACGGCTGCTTATTTAAGCAGCAACAGCAACAGAATTGTTGTCGTTTAATTTTAAGGTTTGCGGTTTTATAGCGGTCCGCGCCGCTGCTCGCTTACCAGGGCTTTCCTTCCCCGTCGAAACCTTTACATCCCCATTTCTGGCGGCATAACGCCATAATTTTACTACTTATACTATACACGAAATTTCCTCCAATTGCAAGGGGGATTTTTTTGTCAAAAAGGGAGTTTTATTTCTTTTTTGCAAGCTTTAAAACAATATTCCGGCTGTCCGCAATCCTCTTAAACGCATCTGCCGCGTATGCGCCCCGCTCTTTTACAGAGGATAAAGCCAGCTCCCCGCCGCACATCCCGTCTATAACGCCTTGCAGGTCAGAAAGCTCCAGCAGGTTGGCCGCCAGGCAAAAAAAGCCTTTCCTGCGCCCATCATTGCAGTCGGAAAGAAGGTAGCCCAGATACTTTCTCTTTTCTAACAATTCAAGGGTGTACGCCTCCACCCCTATTTCCTGCGCCTTCACCAAATCCCGCTTCCGCCTTTTGTGGGTGATAAAAGAGTCATACTCATCTATGTGCAGATGCCTCTCACAGGGATATTCCGGGCACTCATAGCAGTATTCCACCTTCCCGTGATCCAGGCTGCACCGGGCTACCTTACAGGATTGATTCCCGTTTCCACACCCGCCGCAATGCCCGCCCAGCAGCATAGGGCATAGCGCACAGTTAAGCCCGCACAGGGAAAACAGCGGATTCTTCCGTTCAAAGCCTTTCAAATCCCCTTCCCCCTGTCTTACCGGTTCCGCTCCTTTAAACCTCTCTCTATATCCCTCTGGGCATCCCTCTTGGCTGCGTCTGCCCTCTTGTCATAGAGCTTCTTGCCCTTGCATAACCCCACCTGCACCTTCACCCGGGAATCCTTAAAATAGAGGGAAAGGGGGATAAGGGAGTAGCCCTGCTGTTTGACAACGCCGTAAAGCCGCTGGATCTCCCGCTTGTGCAGCAGCAGGCGGCGCACCCGCATGGGATCCCGGTTAAAAATGTTGCCGAAGTCATAGGGGCTGATGTGGCAGCCGTTTAAGAGCATTTCCCCGTCCACCACAGAGCACCAGGCGTCCTTCAGGTTCACCCGGCCTTGGCGCAGGGATTTTACCTCTGTACCCACCAGTTCAATGCCGGCCTCATAGCTTTCCTCCACGAAATAGTCATGATACGCCTTCTTGTTCTGGGCAATAGTTTTTGTATTCGATTTCGCGGACATAGGACGCCTCCTTTTTATTTTGTTGCGGCTAAAACTTATTTGCAGTTTTCAAGCAAGCCCTAAGCCAAAGTGCTTTTCCAGCACAGTCAGCGTTTCTTCTATTGTGCGCGTGCCGTCGCGCAGCAGCGTGAAAAAGCCGCTGCTTTCAAACGCGCGGTACACAGCAGGGCTATTAACCTCTGCCAAGCATTCCCGGTAATTCTCCATGGCCTTTTCCGGGTTCTCCGCCTGCTGTATCTGCGACAGGATAAACTGCTTTTCCGGGTCGCCCCTGTTGAAAAAGCTTTCCACAGAAAGGCTCTGGGGAGCCAGCAGGAAGGCCACATGGCTGTAGTCGGAAATTTCTTTAAGCCACGCGGGGGAAATGTTGGTGTCCACAAACACCTTTTTCCCCTCCCCCGCCAACTGGATCAGGCGGGCAATCTCCAGGCCAGCCGCTTCCTGGCTGCAGTCAGCGATCCACCGGGCATACGCCTGGGGCGTCCGGCTGATAAATTCCTGCCAGCTTCCCATGGTCTGAAAATAGGAAAGTGCCGGCTGGTTCTCCGGGTCAACCGCATCCATCAAAACATCATGGTAGTTTTCGCCGCAGCAGATACCGCCATGCTTTTCCGCCAGCAGCCGCACCATGGTGGATTTCCCGGCGCAGGCCGTTCCGTTGATAAAGTAACAGTCCCGGAAAAGGGTGCGCAGAATATTGCTTTTTATGGGGATTTCCATTTTTTCCTCCTAAAGGCCCAACGCCCCAGCAGCCAAAAGGCCAGGATGCACAAAAACAAGGCGGCCACATTATACTGTATCGGGGCCAAAAAGGATACGTTGAAAAACATGTGGCACAGTGCGGCAGAAAGCAAATTCCCATGCCGCAGGTAGAGCCATCCCAGCACAAAAGAAACCAGCACTGCCCAGAGCAGCAGGAACGGGATGTCCTTTGCCCCCATCCCATTCCGGGCAACCCACATGGGGATATGCCAGAAAGCCCAGGCCAGGCCCGCCAGCAGCAATGGCCCGGCCTTTTTCCCGCCTGCTGCCAGGCTTTTCAGGAAAAACGCGCGCCATGCCAGTTCCTCCGCAAAGGCGGTGGCGTAAAGGTACACGCAACTGGCCGCAAGGCCCCCAATGGACCCGTAAGAGTCCCGGAACAGATGGGCCCCTGTGGTAAGGGCGTAGGCCAGCGACACCAAACACCCCAGCACTGCGACGCCCAGGCAGGCCACTGCCTCTTGGGGGGAAAAGGCCCGGCAGTTTTCCAGGATATGGGATTTCGCCTTGCCGGCAGGCAGCAGGAACCCTAAGGTGGCCAGGGGCGGCACAAGGACAAAGGCCCCCGCCAAGCCTGCCAGAACCCTGGGGACTGCCATGCCGCCCAGCTCCAGCAGGCGGGGCAGGTAAAGGGAGATGGAAAAAACATAGACCAATACCAGCCACAGGGCGGCTTTCCTTTTATCCGTCATAATTCCTGTCGGCCCTCCATAGCCCTTTGCAATGTGACCTCGTCGGCGTATTCCAAATCGCCGCCCACAGGGATGCCGTAGGCAAGCCTTGTCACCTTCACCCCCAAAGGCTTTAAAAGCCGGGACAGGTACATGGCTGTGGCCTCCCCCTCCACAGTGGGGTTGGTGGCCATAATCACCTCCCGCACCCCGCCGTCTATCCGGGGCAGCAGCTCCTTGATTTTCAACTGCTCCGGCCCAATGCCGGACAGCGGCGAAATGGCCCCATGGAGCACGTGGTACAGCCCGTTATACTCCCCGGCCCGCTCCAGGGCAAACACATCCTTCGGCTCCTCCACCACGCAGATTAAGGCCTTATCACGCACAGGGCTGCGGCACACCGGGCACAGCTCGTCGTCCGTCAGGTTGCAGCAGACAGCGCAGTAATGTATTTTCTCGTGGGCCTCCAGAATGGCCCCCGCAAAGCCTTCCGCCTGCTCCTTTGGCATGTCCAGCACAAAATAAGCCAGCCGCTGGGCGGTTTTGTGGCCTATGCCGGGCAGGCTTTCAAATTTTTCCACCAGGCTTTCCAGGGGCGGGACATGGTATCCCGCCATTACATCAGCCCCGGTATGCTCATGCCGCCGGAAAGGGCGCCCATGCGATCTTCCCGTTCAGCGGCGGCAGCCCGCAGCGCCCCGTTGACAGCGGCGGTCACCAGATCCCCCAGCATCTCCGCGTCCTCGGGATCAATCACCTCTGGCTTTATCTCCACAGCCTTCACTTCCAGCTTCCCGGAAACCACAGCCTTCACCGCGTCTCCCCCGGCTGTGGCGCTGTACTCCTTCTCGTCCAGCTCAGCGGAAATCACTTCCATCTGCTCCTGCATTTTCTGGGCCTGCCGGGCAAGCTGCTGCAAATTGGCAGCCCCTCCGCCGCCATATCCCTGGGGTAATCTTGCTTTCATAAAGCTGTCATCCTTTCAAAATCAAAATATTATAGTGTCAAATCCTGAACTTCTCCCCGCTCACTCCTCCACCTGGGTGGGGATGCCCGCTTCTTCCGCCCGGCGGAGCAAATCCTCCAGCGGGTCTGCGGAATCGCTTTCCTTAGAGGCAGGGGGCCGGTAGGGGCCAAGCTTATAGGCCCGGCCTGTCACCTGGAAAACCGCCTCCCGCATACGCTGGCGCTGCTCTGCCTTCTTTAAAAGCTCAAAGGCGATTTCCGGGGCCTCAATCAGCAGGTATTCCCCGCTGGTGTAGGCGGCAGAGCCGTCAAAGGCCATGGCCACGCTTTTGGTGGTGCCCCGTATCACCTGCAGAATCTCCGGCCACTGGCGGAAGCGCTGGGCCTCGGCGGAAAGGGCCTCCACATCCACTGGGGGCTGGCTTTTAGGGGTCGCGGGCTTTTTAGGCGCCGGGGCTGGGACAGGCTTTTCCGCCGGCGGGGCGGGAGGGCCGTCGAACACCGGAGGAATTTCCTCTGGCTCCGGCTCAGCCGCCGGGCTGGCGGGCGCGGCTTCCTCCGCCCGGGCAGGGGCTTCCTCTTCTAAGGGGGGCAAGGCCCTGGGCGGCACGCCGCTTTCAAGCTGTTCAATCCGCCGCAGCAGGGCGGCGGTGCTGTCGTCCAGCTCCGGGGAGCACAGCCGCACAAAGGCCATTTCCAACTGGGTGCGCTGGTTCATGTACCGCATTTTGTGCAGCGTGTCCTCCAGGGTGTCCAGCCCGTGAAGGATGGCAGAAAGGCTCATGCCATAAGCCTGCTGCTCCAGGGCCGCTATCTGGGTGGGGGGCAGGGTGAGGAGCTTTCCCGGATCCCGCATGGTTTTAAACAGCATCAGGCTGCGGAAATATTCCGCCATCTCCTCGCACAGCCGCACCATGTCCTTTGACTCCTTGTGCAGGCCGTCCAGGGTTTCCAGGGCCTTGGCCGCGTCCCGTTCCGCCACAGCCTGGGCCAGGGTGGTGAGATACCCCTGGGCCGCCACCCCGGCAGTAAGGCCCACCACCTCCAGGGTGACGTGCCGCCCTCTTCCCAGGCACTGATCCAACAGAGACAAGGCGTCCCGCAAAGCGCCGTCTGCAATGCGGGCAATAAGCAAGGCCGCGTCCTCGTCCAGCTCCGCCTCCTCCAGCCCTGCCACCTGGATAAGCCGCCCCGCCATGGCCTGGGGATCGATGCGGTGGAAATCGAACCGCTGGCACCGGGAAAGGATGGTGGGCAGCAGCTTGTGAACCTCGGTGGTTGCCAAAATGAAAATTACGTGGGCAGGAGGTTCCTCCAGGGTTTTCAAAAGGGCGTTAAAGGCGGAGGCCGAAAGCATATGCACCTCGTCGATGATATACACCCGGTATTTGGCGGTGGTGGGGGTGAAGTTCGCCTCCTCAATCAGCCCCCGGATGTTGTCCACGCCGTTGTTGCTGGCAGCGTCAATCTCCACCACGTCCAGGATGGACCCTTCCTCCAGCCCCCTGCACACCGGGCACTCCCCGCAGGGATCTCCCTCCCTTGGGTCAAGGCAGTTGACAGCCCGGGAAAGGATTTTGGCGCAGGTGGTTTTCCCCGTCCCCCGGGAGCCGGTGAACAGGTAGGCATGGGCAATGCGCCCCCGGGTCAGCTCATTTTTCAGGGTTACGGTAACCTGGGGCTGGCCCACCACGTCCGCGAAAAACCGGGGCCTGTATTTCCGGTACAGCACCTTATACACAAACGCCGCCTCCCTTCACGTGTTTATCTTATAGAAAAACAACAGCCCGATAAGATATGAGAACGGACAGGCGACCTGCATCGCCCGGGAACATCCGCTTAATGCTGCTCGGTTCCCCGCCTGACATGGTTCACGGCGTCCCGCCGCGCAGACCTGTCCGCTCCCATATTCTATCGGGCCATTTGGCCGCCTGTCCACTATTATAAACGCTTTCTCTTGAAAAAACAAGAGGGAAATGCTATTATAAGAGAAAATGCATCGTGCAAAAAACCTAGAAGCTGTGCCAATAGGCTCCTGCACAAACCTTTTCGGGAAATTTATCGGGCTTCAGTGTTGGAAATCCTCGAAATACGAAAGTAATCCTTGCGGTTCTCCGCCTTGAACCCCACAAAATTTCCTCGAAAATCTTCGCACCAATCCTATCGGTACAACTTCTTAGAGAAAGGAACGATACCGGGCACAAAAGGGGAGGCTTCCCCGCTTTTTGTGGAAATCCCGTATCGAATGGCGATTTTTATGCAGATTCGTAGAACCACCCCCGCAGACCTTCCCGCTGTGGCAGCCCTGTATGACGAGGCCCGGGCCGCCCTCCGCGCAGCCGGGGTAAATCAGTGGCAGGACGGCTATCCAGACGGGGCCTCTGCCAGGGCCGACATGGAAAAGGGCACAGGCTTTGTGCTGGAGGACGGCGGGGAAGTGATTGCCACAGCCTGCCTGGCTTTTGGCCGCGAGCCCACCTATGACGTAATAGAACAGGGCGCCTGGCAGGCCCAGGGAGAGCCTTACGGCTTCCTGCACCGGATAGCCGTTTCCCCCAGGGCAAAGGGAAAGGGCGCGGCAGGGCTTTTCTTTGAAGAGCTGAAGCGGCAGGCCCGGGAAAGGGGTATCCGTGTCCTGCGGGGGGACACCCACCGGGACAACAAGGCCATGCAGCGGGTGATGGCAAAAAGCGGCCTCTCTTACCGGGGCATTATCCACATAGAGGACGGCACAGAGCGGCTGGCCTACGAGATCATCCTGCCCTGACGCGAAAAGCCCGGCCCACAGGAAGAGAACCTGCGGGCCGGGCTTCTTATGACTGCTGTGCGTTTACGGCAGCTTGTTCCCTGCTGCCAGATAGAGAGCGTACCAGTCCTCCCTGCCAAGATCCACGTCGCACCCGGCGCAGATTTCCTGCAGGCGGGCCGCATTGGTGCTGCCGCTTATCACCTGCATCCCTGCCGGATGGCGCAGAATCCAGGCAGTGGCAAGGGCCTGGGGGGTAGAGCCATACTTTTCAGCCAGCTCCTCTAACTTTTCATTCAGGGCCGGGAACTTGGGGCTGCCCAGGAACACGCCCTCAAAGAAGCCATACTGGAAGGGGGACCAGGCCTGGATGGTTAAGCCCTTCAGGCGGCAGTAATCCAGCACCTCCCCGTCCCGGTCGGCGGCATGGGGGAACTCCGTATTGGCGCAGATGGCGTGATCCACAAGGCCCGTAAAGGCCAGGCCGAACTGAAGCTGGTTTACGGCCAGCTTCTGCTTTAACCCGGACTGGAGCAGCTCCGCCTGCCGGGCGTTAAAATTGCTGACGCCGAAATGCAGCACCTTGCCGCTGGTTTCCAGGCGGCTGAAGGCCTCTGCAACCTCCTCCGGCTCCATCAGCGCGTCCGGGCGGTGGAGCAGCAGGAAATCCAGCCTGTCCGTACCCAGCCGGGAAAGGATGCCCTCCACGCTTTCCAGAATGTGCTCCTTGGAAAAGTCATACATATTTTTGCGGATGCCGCACTTGCTCTGGAGAACCATCCTGTCCCGCAGGCCCGGCTCCGCTGCCAGCAGCCTGCCAAAGGCGGTTTCGCATTCCCCGCCCCCGTAAATGTCCGCATGGTCGAAAAAGTTCACCCCATTGTCTAAAGCCGCGTGGACAAACCGGGAAAGCGCCTCCGGCTCCATGCTGCCAATGCGCATACAGCCCGCCACAATGGCGGAGGCATCCACCCCGCTGATATCCAAATATTTCATAGCCGCATCCTCCTGTTTTCCGCCCGCTTTGCAGGCATGTTTGCAAATAGTATAGCATGGATGGTATACTATTTACAAGACGGCAGGCGGCACATGCTGCCAGAAACAGCGCAAAGGAGGCGGCCTATGGCGGAGAAATGGGAATTTGACGGGGTTCTCCATGAAATACCGGAGAAGGGCGGGGCCTATGTGGCCTTTCCCTGGGACATCCGGCAGGTGTTTGGGAAGGGGCGGGTGAAGGTACACGCCCTGTTTGACGGCCTGCCCTATGACGGCAGCATTGTAAACATGGGGCTGAAAGGCCCAAAGGGCGAAACCGTCTATATTATCGGGGTGCTGAAATCCATCCGGCGGAAGCTGGGGAAAAGGGAAGGGGATTGTATCCACGTTGTGATAGAGGAACGGCAGTGACCTTTCCCCTGCAAACCAGCAAAATTTTGTCGAAGGGCTTGCATAGTAGGCCCTTTCCGATTATAATGAAATAAGATTGGTATTTCGGGCAAAGCCTGCCCTGAAAAACATTATAAATTTTGAAAGGAGTACCAATATGAACTATTCCCATGAAGTGGAAAATATGTGTACGGTGAAGAAAGGCCCTCATCATGGCCCGGCCCCCATCCCCGAAGAGGGCAAGTGGGTCAAGTCCTATCAGATTTCGGACATCAGCGGCCTTTCCCACGGCATCGGCTGGTGCGCCCCCCAGCAGGGCGCCTGCAAGCTGACCCTGAACGTGAAGGAGGGCATTGTGCAGGAGGCTCTGGTGGAAACCCTGGGCTGCTCCGGCATGACCCACTCTGCCGCCATGGCCGCGGAAATCCTCCCCGGCAAAACCCTTCTGGAGTGCCTGAACACCGACCTGGTGTGCGACGCCATCAACGTTGCCATGCGTGAAATCTTCAAGCAGCTCGCTTATGGCCGCAGCCAGACCGCTTTCTCCGAGGACGGCCTGCCCATCGGCGCCGGCCTGGAAGACCTGGGCAAGGGCCTGCGCTCCCAGGTGGGCACCATGTTCTCCACAGGCGCCAAGGGCGTGCGCTACATGGAAATGGCTGAGGGCTATGTCATCAAGATGGCCCTGGACGAGGAAGGCGAGGTCATTGGCTATCAGTTTGTCAAGCTGGGCAAAATGCTGGAGGATATCCGCCATGGCGTTTCCCCTGACGAGGCCTATAAGAACAACATTGGCCAGTATGGCCGTTTTGACGGTGCCGCCAAGTATATTGACCCCAGAGAAGAATAATAGAGTGACCATACATAGATTAGGAGGACAACGAAATGGCTAATGACGTCATGTTTGAAGGCAAGGAAAGAAGAATGCCCAAAATTGAGAAGTGCCTCAACCAGTATGGCCTGGGCAGCCTCGAGGAGGCAAGGGAGCTTTGCAAGTCCAAGGGTTTCGACCCCTACGATATCGTCAAGGGCGTACAGCCCATCGCTTTTGAAAACGCTGGCTGGGCCTACATCCTGGGCTGCGCCGTTGCCATTAAGAAGGGAGTAAAAACCGCTGCCGAAGCTGCCGAGGCCATCGGCATCGGCCTGGAGGCTTTCTGCATTCCCGGCTCTGTGGCTGAGCAGCGCAACGTGGGCCTGGGCCATGGCAACCTGGGCGCCATGCTGCTCAGGGATGAGACAAAGTGCTTTGCCTTCCTAGCAGGCCACGAGTCTTTTGCCGCCGCCGAAGGCGCTATCGGCATCGCAAAAACTGCCAACCGCGCCCGCAAGGAGCCTCTGCGCATTATCCTCAACGGCTTGGGCAAGGATGCCGCTTACATCATTTCCCGTATCAACGGCTTTACCTATGTAAAGACAGACTATGATTTCTTCACCGGCGAGCTGAAGGTGGAAGAAACCAAGCCCTTCTCCGACGGCGAGCGCGCTGCTGTTAAGTGCTATGGCGCAAACGACGTGCTGGAAGGCGTAGCCATCATGAAGCATGAGGGCGTAGACGTTTCCATTACTGGCAACTCCACCAACCCCACCCGTTTCCAGCACCTGGTGGCGGGCACCTATAAGAAGTGGGCTTTGGAGAACGACAAGAAGTATTTCTCCGTGGCCTCCGGCGGCGGCACCGGCCGCACCCTGCACCCGGACAACATGGCAGCCGGCCCTGCTTCCTATGGCCTGACCGACTCCATGGGCCGCATGCATGGCGACGCCCAGTTTGCCGGCTCGTCCTCTGTGCCTGCCCACGTGGAGATGATGGGCCTTATGGGCATGGGCAACAACCCCATGGTAGGCGCTACTGTGGCCTGCGCTGTGGCAGTATATGAGGGCATGAAGTAAGAAGCTGTACCAATAGGCTCCTGTACAAACCTTTTCGGGAAATTTAGCGGGCTTCTGTGTTGGAAATCCTCGAAATACGAAAGTATTTCTTGCGGTTTCCGCCTTGAATCCCACAAAATTTCCTCGAAAATCTTCGCACCAATCCTATCAGTACAACTTCTAAATCCTGCCTTACCCACACCGTATAAAACAAAAAAGCCCGGCGCAGCCATCCTGGCTGCGCCGGCTTTTCCTATATGTTTCTTTATTTTGGGGGCTTCTCCGCCCCTTTTGCCTTTTCCCGCTCCTGCAGCTCCGGCAGGGGCGCCATGCCGTTTAAAAGGTCATGGAGCACGTCTGTCACCGCCAGCTTTTCCGCCCGCAGGCGGTAGGAATAGAAGTCCAGCATCCCGGGTTCCGCCCCCTTCAGCTTTTCCCTCACTTCCTCTGCCCGGGACATATAAACTTGTATCTGCTGCATAAACCGGGCAAAATGCTCGTTCTCAATCATGGCGCTGACAAGCTGGGGATTAAGCCCTTCCGGCTCCCCAGTATTGTGGGCGCTTTGCAGCAGCACAGCAGCTTTTTCGCTGAGGCCCATCTCCCTAACAGTCATCCTTTCGTTTTCCTTCACCCGGAAGGCGGAGCGGCCCAGCAGCCAGTCTACAGACACGCCCCACAGCTCTGAAATTTTCTGCAGCACCTGGGTGTCCGGGAACCGGGTTCCCGTCAGGTAAGACCGCGCCAAAGCCTGGGACATTCCCAGCTTTTTGGCAAACGCCTCCAGGGGCATGCCTCCCTGCAAATCCTGAAAGGATTTCTGAAAGGCGCGGAATATCTCGCCGTTGTTTTCATCTTTACGCATAAGCCCTCCTGTATGCCCCCCTGCTTCCATACTTTGACTATACGGCAGTTTCCCTCTAAAGTCAAGGGGTTTTTTGGCATTCCCTTTAAAAAACTTTCCTGCCGGAAAACTCTTTTTCTTGCATGTGGGAAGGGAAAGAGATACAATGATAGCAGGGGTTGTTTGAAAAAACGCAGGCCCTGATACTTAGAGCGTGTCCGCACAAGCTAAACACGTTCCAATGAGGAGGTTATACATCTTGAAAGCATTTATGGATAAAGATTTTCTGCTGGCCACCCAAACGGCAAAGGAGCTGTACCATGGCTGTGCCGCGGGGCTGCCCATTCTGGATTACCACTGCCACATCAGCCCCCAGGAAATTTTCGAGGACAGGCGGTTTGAGAATATCACCCAGGTGTGGCTGGGCGGGGAGAATCCGGCGGGCGGCTGCGCCGGGGATCACTATAAGTGGCGGCTGATGCGGGCAAACGGCGTGGAAGAGCAGTTTGTCACAGGCAGCGCCCCAGACAGGGAGCGCTTCCAGAAATGGGCGGAAACCCTGGACAAGGCTATCGGCAACCCCCTCTACCACTGGAGCCATCTGGAGCTGCAGCGGTTTTTCGGGTATAAAGGCGTGCTGGGGGCTGATACGGCGGAGGAGGTATGGAACCTGTGCAATGAGAAGCTGCAAGAGCCTGCCATGAGCGCCCGCAGCCTTATCACCCAGTCCGGGGTCACGCTGCTTTGCACTACCGACGATCCTGCCGACGATCTCCGCTGGCACAAGGCACTTGCGGAAGACGCAAGCTTCCCGGTGCAGGTGCTGCCAGCCTTCCGTCCTGACAGGGCCATGAACCTGGAAAAGCCGGATTACCTTTCCGCCATATCCGGCCTGGAGGAAGCGGCGGGCATGAAGATTGCAAGCTTTGGGGACTTGCAGGCAGCGCTGCAAAAGCGCATGGCCTTCTTCCATTCCATGGGCTGCCGCCAGTCCGATCATGGCCTGGAATATCTCATGTACAGCCCTGCCCCCCAGGAGGACGTGGAGAAAATCTTCTCAAAGCGCCTGGCAGGTGTTATGCCCACCAGGGAGGAAGAGGAACAGTTTAAAACCGCCTTCATGCAGTTTGTGGGAGGGGAATATGCCCGGCTGAACTGGGTGATGCAGATACACTTCGGCTGCACCCGGAACAACAACACCGCCATGTTCGAGCGGCTTGGCCCGGACAGCGGCTTCGACGCCGTCCACAGCGGCTCCCCTGCCATCAGTGCCGGGGCCTTCTTAAACGCCCTGGCCCAGAAAAACGCGCTGCCCAAAACCATCCTCTACAGCCTGAATCCCAACGACGACGAGCCTCTCTGCTCTATCACCGGCTGCTTCGCAGAGGGAGGCACTGTGGGCAAGGTGATGCAGGGCGCGGCCTGGTGGTTTAACGACCACAAAACAGGGATGATAAAGCAGATGACCTCTTTTGCAAACACAGGCCTGCTGGGAAATTTCCTGGGTATGCTCACCGATTCCCGCAGCTTCCTGTCCTATCCCCGCCATGAGTATTTCCGCCGCATTCTCTGCGATCTGCTGGGCGGTTGGGTGGAAAACGGGGAGTATCCCTATGACATGGAAAAGCTTACGAAAATTGTGAAGGACATCTGCTACAACAACGCTGTCCGCTATTTCGGCTTTGACCTGGAAACCATCTAAAGGCATGTTGCAAAACCACAAACTTCCTGGAGTTTTAGTTCTCAGCCAGAATGATGAATGAACTGTGAATTGTGGTAAAATTTGGGAAAAACCTGCTGTTTTGTAACCTGTTTGTAACCTTTAAAAAAGAACCATATTATTCTTGCCAGGAACTATACAGTCCTTGGCAGAATCTGTCCACAGATATACGAAGCGCCCCCCGCCGGATAGGCAGGGGCGCTGTATTTTACCCGATTCCTCCCCCTGGCACCAGAAACAGCTCGGCTGCCAGCACCACCAGGCAGCAGGCCATTGCCACCTTGAACAGGCTTGCACCCCGCCAGGCCAGGAATACCCCGGCCAGCAGGGCCAGCAGCCCGGCTATAGGGCTTTGGGTGGCCTCCATGATGGCAGGGAAGGTCATAACCGCCAGGGTGGTATAAGGGACGTAATAGAGGAAGGAGCGCAGGGTGCGGTTCTTTATTTCCCGCCGGATGAGCACCAGGGGCGTGGCCCGGATGATATAAGAGACGCCGGCGGAAACCAGAATGTACAGCCAGATGTTTTTCATGCCTGCCCCTCCCCTCTCTCCTCATCCTGCACAGGGAACAGCACTGCCGCGCCCAGGGAGAGCACCACAGTCAGCAGGATGGTTTTTATTCCCGGGGAAATGCCTGCCAGCAGGGGCCAGTTTGCAAGGGCAAAGCTGGCGGCAAAGCTGAGAAGCACCAGCCCCAGCACCACCTTGTCTTTTTTCCAGGGAGGCACAATGATTGCCAGGAACATGCCGTAAAGCCCTACGCTTAAAGCGCTCATCAGCCGCAGGGGCAGCACATTCCCCACTGCCACGCCTAAAAAGGTGCCCAGCCCCCAGCCGGGAATGGAGACAGCCATGGCGCCGTATGTATACCAGGGATTCAGCCTGCCGGGATAGGCAATGGAGATGCCAAAAATTTCATCTGTCACGTCAAAGGCTACCAGCATCCGGTGGGCCAGCGAGGTTTCCGGCGGGAGCTTCTGGCTTAGAGAACAGCTCATCAGCAGATACCGGGCGTTTGCCACCAGGGTCATCACAGCTACCTCCCAGTAACCCGCCCCAGCGGCTGCCAGGGAAAACACAGCGTATTCCCCGGCGGAAGCGTTATTGGTCAGGCTTTCCACCATGGCCTGCAGGGCGGAAAACCCGGCGTTTTTTGCGGCGATGCCCAGGGTGAAGGCTACGGCAAAATACCCCAGGGCAATAGGCATTCCATCCCGTATGCCGCGGCGGAAGCACTGGCGGTTTGTTTCCACAAAAATCCCCCTTCTACTTGCACAGTTCAGCAGCATGTACCATCTTACCCCCTTCCGGGGAAATGTGTCAAGTGTTTTGTGGCTTTGGAGCCTGGCTTTTGACAGATGGAAAAGCCTGTGAGGGGTTACAACCTTGTAAGAATCAGCAAAAAATCATGAAAACAATTACAATATTTTCCTTTATTTCTTTGTTTCTTTGGCGAAGGATACAAAGCGTATCTTCCCTTCTTGACAAGTGCAATTTTATCTTCTATACTTGTATGTGGTTTTACAGGGGCCTGCGCCCTTTGCAAATACCAGTACAAAATGCAGAAAGGTGATATTGCAATGAAAAAGAATCTTTTCCGTCTGATGGCCTGTGTTGTGGCTTTCGCCATGGTGCTGTCCCTGGCTGCTTGCAGCGGCGACAGCAAGTCCTCCTCTTCCTCCAAAGCAGAGTCCAGCGCTGCTTCTTCTGAGGTTGCCAGCAGCAAGGCTGCTGAGAGCAGCGAAGCCTCTTCCTCTTCCGAGGCTTCCAGCGAGGCTGCCACTGGTGTGCGCACTGAGAAGTATGCCAGCGTAGAGGAGTTCCTGGCTGACCCCGCTGTTAAGGATCAGCTTGAGACTATGATGTCTTCTCTGGGCGACGGCATGGATATTACACTTACCGGCGAAGGCGACAAGCTGATTTACACCTTCACCTTTAGCGAGGAAGTGGACATTGAAGCCACCAAGGCCGCTATGGAAGAGCAGATGAACAGCGACACTTTTGCCACCACTTTCAAGGGCATTGCCGGCACTCTGCCTGACGCCATTGATGTGACTAACCCCTCTGTGGTTGTTACCTATAACGCTGTTGACGGCACTGAAATCTATTCCCAGGAGTACTTCCCGGAATAAGGAAAAAGCAGAGCATATAAAACAGACCGGCGGGCGCTTTGCCTGCCGGTTCTTTTTTATATACGTATCCCCCTCTGGTTTCGACCAGAGGGGGATTTCATACAGGGCAGTCAGTTTGGGAGCAGCTTACTGGATAATGCTCTCCCCGGTCATTTCAGCAGGCTGGGGCAGGCCCAGGATTTTCAGCATGGTGGGGGCGATATCTGCCAGCCGCCCTCCTGCCCGCAGGGTGCAGGGATGGTTGATGACGCAGAAGGGGACGGGGTTGGTGGTGTGGGCGGTAAAGGGAGAGCCGTCGTTTTCCACCATCTTGTCCGCGTTGCCATGGTCGGCGGTGAGCAGCACGCAGCCGCCCATCTCCTTCACAGCCTCCACAACCCGGCCCACGCAGGCGTCCACAGCCTCTACAGCCTTTACAGCGGCCTCGAACACGCCGGTGTGGCCTACCATGTCGCAGTTGGCGTAATTGAGGATGAGGGCGTCATATTTGCCGGACTTCACAGCTTCCACCATCTTGTCCGTAACCTCATAGGCGCTCATCTCCGGCTGCAAATCATAGGTGGCAACAGAGGGGGACTTCACCAGGATGCGATCCTCGCCGGGATACTGCTTTTCCACGCCGCCATTAAAGAAGAAGGTGACATGGGCATATTTTTCTGTTTCCGCAATGCGGAGCTGGGTCATGCCCTTCTGAGAGATGTACTCGCCAAAGGTGTTCTCCAGAGATTCGGGCTTGTAGGCCACGTCCACGTTGGGCATGGTTGCGTCATACTGGGTCATGCACACGAAGTTTAGAGGGAAGAAGCCATTCTTCCGCTCAAAGCCGGAGAAGTCCGGATCTACCAGGGTGCGGGTGATTTCCCGGGCGCGGTCAGGCCGGAAGTTGTAGAAAATGACAGAATCGCCGTCTGCAACAGGCTCTGCGCCTTCGCAGACAGTGGGGATTACAAACTCGTCTGTCACTTCCTTGTCATAGGAATTCTGCACAGCACACACAGGGCACTCTGCCTTTTCGCCCTCGCCATAAACCATGGCGGCATAGGCCTTCTCCACCCGCTCCCAGCGGTTGTCCCGATCCATGGCATAATACCGGCCCATAACAGTGGCCACCTTGCCCACGCCAATTTCTTCCAGCTTTTTCAGCAGTTGAGCCACATAGTCCTTCCCGCTGCTGGGGGGCACGTCGCGCCCGTCTAAGAAGCAATGGACGAACACCTTCTCAAGGCCCATGCGCTTTGCCATTTCCAACAGGGCGTACAGGTGGGTATTGTGGCTGTGTACGCCGCCGTCAGACAGCAGGCCCATGAAATGCAGTGCCTTGCCGTTTGCCTTGGCAGACTCCATAGCCTTCACCAGGGCAGGATTTTTGTCCATCTCCCCGTCCTGGGCGGACTTGGTGATGCGGGTCAGCTCCTGGTACACAATGCGGCCGGCGCCGATGTTGGTGTGGCCCACTTCGCTGTTGCCCATCTGGCCGTCGGGTAGGCCCACATCCATGCCGGAGGCCCCGATTTTCGTTACGGGGTTTTCTTTCAAAATCTTGTCTAACTGAGGGGTATTGGCGGCCACAATGGCGTTGCCCTCTTTCTCAGCAATGCCAAAGCCGTCTAAAATCATCAGAACGAGAGGTTTTTTCAAATGGTACGACCACCTTTCTACATATTCAAAGCTTTTGCGCCACCAGCAAATAGCGGTGGATGGTTCCTTCCACGCAGCCTTGCCGCTCCAGGATCTGCTGGGCCTCCATCAGCCGGGGCAGGCAGGAATCCACAGAAAAACCGGGGAATTCCCAGGGGATCACCTGGGCAAACCACACCAGCGCCCCTACATCATAAAAGCGGATGGGCCGAAAGGCCTCCTCCCCTTGCAGGATGGCAAAGCCTGCGCCTGCAAAACGCTTGGCCTGCTCCTCCAGATTCAGCCCTGGAAAGGGCTTAGGCGTACCGGGCAGCAGCAGTTCTACCAAAGCCCGGTCGTTGTCCTCCCCCACCTGCTGGGTGATGAAAAGGCCGCCTGGCTTTAAAATACGGTGCAGCTCTATGGGGTCAAACGCTCCATGGCGGTTTGTCACCACATCAAAGGCGCTGTCCCCAAAGGGCAGGGCGGCAGAATCAGCCGCCTCCCGGAAATCTATCCCCAGGGGCTTGAGGGTTTCCCCACACAGCTTCACATTAGGCGGATACCCCTCTGTGGCGCTGGTCAGGGAATAGGGGTGCCCCAGGGAGAGCAGGAACTCCCCGCCGCCTGTATCTATGTCCAGCAGGCGGTGCTCCGGCCTCAAGCGCTCTCCTATGACTGCCCTGAAATCCCAGGGCAGATCGTCCTCTTCTTCGTAACGCCCATAGATGTGGGAAAAATCCCAGCCCACCATACGGGCTGCTTCCTCCTCGGCCTTCCAGGCCTTATATAGCTGTTCGTTCAACATATCTGCTCCTTTTCATTTAGTATACCCAAATGCCGGTGCAGAAAGCCTGACAGCATTGCTCCCGGTGCAGCTTTCAGGCTAATCCCGCACCGGGCCGTTACCTCGAACGAATGCCATAAAGGCCCACCTTCCTTCCAAATAGAGAAGCCAAGCAGGCCCGCTGTTCCCTAAGAACAGCGGGGCCTGGGAATTTGTTTTTGGATCAACCCTTTTTCCAAAAAGGGTTGCAGGAGTCCAGGGGGCAGCGTCCCCTGGCAGGGTCTGGAGCAGCGCCCCAATCAACCCTTGGTCGCCGCCTCCACAATAGCCGCGAAGTCGGCAGGCTTCAGGGAAGCGCCGCCAATAAGGCCGCCGTCCACATCGGGTTGGGCCAGCAGCTCGGCTGCATTTGCGGCGTTCATGGAGCCGCCGTACTGGATGGTGATGCCGTCGCCTGCAGCGCAGTCGTACAGTTCCTTAATCGCCTCGCGGATAACAGCGCAAACCTCGTTTGCCTGCTCGGCTGTGGCGGTTTTGCCGGTGCCGATGGCCCACACAGGCTCATAGGCGATGATGATGCGCTTTAATTCCTCCTTGGTCACGCCGCCTAAAGCAATCTTGGTCTGCATGGCAACCAGCTCGCTGGTGATGCCCTGCTCCCGCTGCTCCAGGGTTTCGCCTACGCAGAGGATAACGGTAAGCCCGGCATCCAGGGCAGCGCGGGTGCGGTCGTGTACGGTTACGTCAGTCTCGCCAAAATACTGGCGGCGCTCGCTGTGGCCGATGATGACAATGTTCACGCCCATGGAGCTGAGCATGTCAGCGGCAATCTCCCCGGTGAAAGCGCCGGACTTGGCCCAGTGGCAGTTCTCCGCGCCAATCTGGATGTTGGTGCCCTTGGCGGCTTCCTGGGCAGCCCACAAATCTACATAGGGCGTGCAGGCAACCACGTCGCAGCCAGCGTCCTTTACCAGGGGGGCAATGGCGGCAATCAGCTCTTTGGCCTCCTCAGGGGTCTTGTTCATCTTCCAGTTTCCGGCGATAACGGCCTTGCGTACAGCTTTATTCATAAAAATCAGTCCTCCAAAGTTTTTTGCAGATCGCCTTTCAGATCTTCAATAAGCTTTTGTTTTTTCTCAAAATCCTCTTCAGAATGGATGTCCTCCAAGTCCCGGATAATCATGCGCAGAAACGCGCAGAATTGTTTATCTGCTCGTCCCATGGGAGATGCTCCTTTTCATGGCAAGTCTGAAAAGAGGGCGGAGAAACCCCCGCCCTCCGGATGGTATCATTATTTCTCGTTGAGGCAGGCAATGCCGGGCAGCTCCAGGCCCTCCAGGAACTCCAGGGAAGCGCCGCCGCCAGTGGAGATGTGGGTCATCTTGTCAGCAAAGCCCAGCTTCTCTACAGCAGCCGCAGAGTCGCCGCCGCCGATGATGGAGATAGAGCCGCTTTCTGCCACAGCCTTAGCCACGCTGATGGTGCCGGCGGCAAAGTTCTCCCACTCAGAAACGCCCATGGGGCCGTTCCACACCACAGTGCCCGCGTTCTTCACAGCGTCAGCGAACATCTCGGCAGTCTTGGGGCCGATATCCAGGCCCATCCAGCCTTCGGGAATCTTGGTGGACTCCACTACCTGGCTCTCGGTGTTGGGATCAAACTCCTTACCCACCTTGGTGTCAACAGGCAGCAGGAACTTCACGCCGTTCTTCTCTGCGTTTGCCATGGTTTCCTTGGCAAGCTCCAGCTTATCCTCCTCGCAGATGGAGGTGCCGATGGAATGGCCCTGGGACTTTAAGAAGGTATAGGCCATGCCGCCGCCGATAATCAGGGTGTCCACCTTGCTGATGAGGTTGTCGATAACGCCGATTTTGTCGGAAACCTTAGCGCCGCCCAGGATAGCCACGAAGGGGCGCTTAGGCTCGGTGAGGGCGCCGCCCATAACGGTGATTTCCTTCTGGATCAGGTAGCCGCACACAGCAGGCAGATAATGGGAAACGCCTTCTGTGGAGGCGTGGGCCCGGTGGGCGGTGCCAAAAGCGTCGTTTACATAAATTTCAGCCAGGGAAGCCAGGGCCTTGGCGAAATCGGGATCGTTCTTTGTCTCCTCGGCGTGGAAGCGGATGTTCTCCAGAATCATCACGTCCCCGTCCTTCAGGGCAGCGGCCTTTGCCTGGGCGTCGGGGCCGATGCAGTCGGAAGCCATCACAACTTCCTTGCCCAGCAGCTTGCCCAGTTCTGCCGCAACAGGAGCCAGGGAGAACTTCTTCACGTCGCCCTTAGCGGCTTCCAGAGCCTTGGCGGTGGCCTCAGCCTGCTCTGCCTCGGGCATGGCGTCGATCTTTTTCTTCTCCTTCTTGTCCAGCTTCACAGTCTCATTGAAGATGTTGTGGGGGCGGCCCATGTGGGAGCAGAGGATAACCTTTGCGCCATGATCGGAAAGATACTTCACAGTGGGCAGGGCGCCGACAATACGCTTGGTGTCGGTTATAGCGCCGTCCTTCATGGGAACGTTAAAGTCGCAGCGCACCAGCACCTTCTTGCCGCTAACGTCAATGTCCTCCACAGTCTTCTTGTTGAGATAGTTCATGTCCATGCACTCCTTTATTTTGATAATAAAATTGTGAAAGATTGCACAAATTTCCATCTAAAATTATAGTACAGACCGGCCTGCATTTCAAGACAAAATTTAGGAAAACCGCCACATTTTTGCAGGTTTTTTTCCGGCGGGTACGACATATAGCGTTTTACAACCCGTTTGCGCCGCTGCCAGAGGCAATGGAATCCACAAATTCCTGTAAAACCCTTTCCCTCTCCCGGCTGGTTTCATAGCAGGGCAGGGAAAAGCGCCCGCATTGCTGCCGGAAAAGCAGGCTGTGGGCTACAATCTCCCGGCAGCGGGCCAGGTTTTCCTCGTCGCTTTCAAAATATGTGTAGTCTTTCGGGGTGTCGAACCGCTTTAAAAGCCGGAAGCGCTCCTCTGCCGCCACCTCCGCCGTAACAAAATACGCAATACCGCAGACAGCGGGATCTATGTGCCTTACGTAGTCCTCCGGCAAAAGCTGGTATATGTCGACAACCATGCCATATTCCCGCTCGTCATATTCGCCGCTGTCCATCATGGCCCGGAGAAAGGGGGCCATTTTCCCGCTGATGCCCCGCAGCATTTCTTCCGGGGGCATGTCGCCATAGGTGGTGACGCCCGTTTCCGGAAAGCAGCGCTCGAACCCGGCAATGATGGAATCCATGCTCACATGCTGGTAGCCGTACCGCTTTGCCAGCATGGCGGAAACGGTGCTTTTCCCGGCCCGGGGCACCCCGGCAATGATCAGATGCTTTGTCATACCTGTCCTCCGCGCGCCAAAAGCTTTTGGGCCAAATCCAGCAGGGGGCCTTTTTCGTTGGGGGCCTTCCCTGCCCGCACCTGGCTCAGCAAGGTGTGCAGCGCCCTGCCCAGGAAGGGCCCGGGCTGAAAGCCCAGCTCCAGCAAGTCCCGGCCCTGCACTGCCAACTGGCTTATGGGCAGGGGGTTCCCGGCCCATATCTGCATAATTTCCTTCCGCATGCAGTTTGGGAACCGCAGCCGCCGCAGCAGGCCTTCCGCCTGGGCCGCCGGAAGGCCATGAAGCAGCGCCGCCCACCCAGCAGCGCCGCCTCCGGAGGGCAGCTTTGCATCCGCGCAGGGTATTTCCGGGAAAAGGACGCGGAAAACATCTGCATATTCGTGCAGGGTTTTTTCCGCCCATGCCCCTGCCAGCAGCTTGTCCATCTCAGCCTGCACCCGCTCGCCGGAAATGCCCTCCAGCAGGCGGGCCAAGGCCAGCAGGGCCTTTTCCGTATTTTCCTCTATGGCAAAGCCCAGCACAGCCTCAAAGCGCAGGCAGCGCAGGATGCGCAGGGCGTCCTCCTGGAAGCGCCGTTCCGGCTCCCCCACGCAGCGGAGAAGCCCCCTCTGCAAATCCGCCTGGCCCCCAAAGCAGTCCCGCAGGCCCCTTTGGGGATGCCAGGCCATAGCGTTTATGGTGAAATCCCGCCGGGGCAGATCCTCCTCCAGGCAGGCGGTGAATTCCACCTTGTCCGGGCGGCGGCGGTCGGAATAAGCCCCTTCCCGGCGGAAGGTGGTGATTTCCACAGGCCCCCCGGAGGTGATGGCTGTGACAGTGCCATGCCTGAGGCCTGTTTCCTCCTGGGGAAGCTCCGCCAGGGCCTTCTTCGTCTGTTCCGGCCGGGCAGAGGTGCATACGTCCCAGTCGGCAGGGGCGCGGCCCAAAAGGGCGTCCCGCACGCAGCCCCCCACGCACCAAGCTTCAAACCCGGCGGCCTCCAGCTTTTCCAGCACCTCTCCCGCATAGGGCGGCAGGCTGCACATCATGCCCCGCCTATTGCTGCCCGGCCCAGCCCATGCTGCGCTTTACGGCCTCGTGCCAGCGGGCAATGTCCTGCTCCCGGCGGCGAGGCTCCATTTCCGGGGTAAACACCGCGTTCTCCCGCCAGATGCCGGCAAGCTCCTGCATACTGTCCCACACCCCTACGGTCAGGCCCGCCATCATGGCGCTGCCCAGGGCAGTGGTTTCCAGGCAGTGGGGCCTGCGCACCTTCACCCCCAGGATGTCGGACTGGTACTGCATTAAGAACCGGCTGCGGGAAGCGCCGCCGTCCACCCGCAGCTCTGCCATGCTCACCCCGGACTCCTTCTCCATGGTGCGCACCAGGTCGCAGCTTTCCAGGGCAATGCTCTCCAAAACCGCCCGGCACAGGTGGGCGCGCTTGGTGCCCCGGGTTACCCCCAGCAAAGCGCCCCGGGCATACATATCCCAATAGGGGGCGCCAAGGCCTGTAAAGGCCGGCACAAAGGCCACGCCTCCCGCGTCCTCCACGCTTTCGGCAAGGGCGTCGGCCTCCTGGGGGGTTTTGATAAGCTCCAGCTCGTCCCGCAGCCACTGGATGGCAGAGCCTGCGTTAAAAGCGCTGCCCTCCAGGGCATAGCACACCTTCCCCCCCACCTTCCAGGCAATGGTGGTGATAAGGCCGTTTTTAGACTTTACAGGGCGGTCGCCTGTGTTCATCAGCACAAAGCAGCCTGTGCCATAAGTGTTTTTGGCCATGCCCTTCTGGAAGCAGCACTGGCCGAACAGGGCGGCGTGCTGGTCCCCCGCAATGCCCGCAATGGGGATCTCCTCCCCCAAAAGATCTGGGCTGCACATGCCCACAATCTCCCCGGACTCGCACACCCTTGGCAGGGCGCTGCGGGGAATGCCCAGCTCTTCCAGCATGGTTTCGTCCCAGCACAGGCGGCGGATGTCAAAGAGCATGGTGCGGGAGGCGTTTGTCACGTCGGTGACAAAGGTTTTGCCCTCTGTCAGGGAGAACACCAGCCAGGTGTCAATGGTGCCAAAGCGCAGGCGGTCTTTTTTGGCAAGCTCCCGGGCGGCAGGCACATGGTCTAAAATCCACTTCATCTTTGTGCCGGAAAAATAGGGATCAATAATCAGCCCTGTGGTGTCCCGGATATAGTCCTCCATGCCCCCGGCCTTTAAGCGCTCGCACTCCGGGGCTGTGCGGCGGCACTGCCACACAATGGCGTTGCACACCGGGATGCCTGTCACCGCGTCCCAGGCCACAGTGGTTTCCCGCTGGTTTGTGACGCTGATGGCGGCAATGTCTGCCGCCGTCACCCCGGCCTGGGCCACAGCCTGGCGCATGGCAAAGAGGGTGGTGTTGAGGATTTGCACAGCGTCGTGCTCCACGAACCCGGGCTGGGGGTAAATCTGAGGGAACTCCTGCTGGCCCATGCCCGCAATGCCGCCGAAGGCATCGAACAATACGGCCCGGGAGCTGGTGGTGCCCTGGTCTAACGAAAGGATGTACTTGCCAATCAACATAGAATCACCTTATTCCTCAATCTGTCTTTTTTTGTGGCTTTCCCACGGAAATATAGGGCTGTCCGGTAAGTTTATGGACATTATAGCATACCAGCAGGCTTTGCGCAAGACAGGGAAAGGGGAAAGAGCCGGCCTGAAAGAGGCAGGAAGGCCTTGCTTTTTCACTCTACGGAGCGTAGAATGGAGGGAGTTTTGGCATATTCTACGGTTCGTGTGTGTGAAAGCGGCGGAAAACAGGCTACAATAGGGCCAGAAAGGAGGCAGGGCATGGATCAAAACAAAACCGGCAAATTCATTGCCGGAGAACGCAAACGCAAAGCCCTCACCCAAAAGCAACTGGCGGAAGCCCTGGGCATCAGCGACAAGACCATATCCAAATGGGAGCGGGGAGGCGGCTTTCCGGAAGTCTCGCTGCTGCTGCCCCTATGCAGGGAGCTGGATATAACCGTCAACGAACTGCTGGCCGGGGAGCGGGTGGCGGAGGAGGACTATAAAATGAAAGCGGAGGAAAACATGATGAACCTTGTAAAGGAAGCCCAGGAAAGCAGGAAGAAGATTATCCTGTCCGCCCTGGTGGCGGCGCTGGCCATTCTGGCGGCACTGCCCCTGATAGTAGTGGCGGGGGCGCTGGAGATGGAAACCTGGCTGCGGTGCCTTTTAATTGGTATCGGCCTTGTGGTGGTTGTTTTAGGCATTATCATCGCCTGCATTTTAGACCGGGACGCCGGGGCCTTCGAGTGCCCGGCATGTCACGAGCGGTTTGTGCCGGAAATGAGCGCCTACATTATGGGGCCTCACACCATTACAAAGCGGAAGCTGCGGTGCCCCAAGTGCGGCGCGGTGAAGTATTGCAGGCACGTGCTGACAAAATAAAAGGGCCAAGGGGCGGCGGGGCATCCTGCCGTCCTTTGCATTTGTGCATTTGTGCGTTTCTTACAACAAAACGCCTATGGAATAGGGCACTTTGCAGTTGTCATAATGTGGCGAAAGTTTTTTTGCAAAATTTAGAAAAAATCACAAAAAATGCCTTGCCTTTTTCCAGGTGTTGTACTAGAATATAGGTGCAGCCCTGTATGTGGGGCGCATAATTGTTAAAATTCCAGGAGGAGATCCCAATGGCAAAAGTAAAGATCGGCTTTATCGGCTGCGGCGGCATCGCCAACGGCAAGCATCTGCCCGGCATGGCCCAGCAGAAAGAGTATGTTGACCTGGTTGCTTTCTGCGACCTGATTCCCGAGCGCGCCGAGAAGGCTGCCAAAGAATATGGCACCCCCGACGCCAAGGTTTATACCGACTATCATGAGCTGCTGGCTGACAAGAGCATTGACGCTGTGCATGTCCTGACCCCCAACATCGCCCACTGCGAAATCACAGTGGCCGCTCTGGAGGCTGGCAAGCACGTTCTGTGCGAGAAGCCCATGGCTGCTACCACTGCCGACGCCAAGAAAATGCTGGAGGCCCGGGACCGCACCGGCAAGATGCTGACCATCGGCTATCAGTACCGCCACTTCCCCATGAACCAGGTTGCCAAGGGCATTGTGGACGATGGCTGGCTGGGCGATGTGTACTATGCTGAGGCCACCTACCTGCGCCGCCGCGGCGTTCCCACCTGGGGCGTGTTCACCGACAAGTCCAAGCAGGGCGGCGGCCCGCTGATCGACATCGGCACCCATGCTTTGGATCTGACCCTGTTCCTGATGAACAACTACGAAGTGGATTATGTGGTGGGCACTTCCTTCGAGAAGCTGGGCACCCTGCTGGATCCCGAGTTCCAGGGCCAGGTTGACCGCATGGGCAACCAGAATAGCTGGAACAACAAGACCTACGATGTGGAGGATTCCGCTGTAGGCCACATCAAGATGAAGAACGGCGCTGTTATCAACCTGCGCGCTGCCTGGGCCATCAACATGGCTGAGGACAATGGCGCCAACAACGAGGCTTATGCCACGCTGGTAGGCACCAAGGGTGGCCTTGACACTGTTTCCGGACAGGCCCGCCTGAACCACGTGGTTGCCAGCCAGCCTGCTATCACCATGGTGGGCAACAAGGTTGCTTCCTATATCCCCGGCTTCAGCGCCGGCCCTGCTCCCGTCAGCAAGGAGCATGACATCTGGGTAAAGGCCCTGCGCGGCGAAGGCGATCTGTTCGTCACGGCTGACCAGGCTTTCGTGGTTACCCGCATCCTGGATTCCATCTACGAGTCCTCCCGCACCGGCAAGCCCGTATACTTTGACTAATTAAAAACCCGCTGCGATATTACGCCTGTAATGAAACGGCAGGAATAGTTGGTGTTGTCCCCCGTCTTCCAGGCGGGGGATAATACTGCGGTTTTGCTTGCAAATGGGCAGCAAAAGGCTTTTATGCTTTAAACGAGGATGTGTATTGTAATTGGATAACGTAAATCTGCAATTATACTCTTTTGGGTTCGACTGCCCCCTGACCCTGCTGGAAAAAATCAAGAAGGCAGGGGAAATGGGGTATGCCGGGGTGGAGTTTGCCCGGGGCTATCAGGACATCCCTGTGGAGGACGTGAAAAAGGCCCTGGAGGAGGCGGGTGTTACCGCTGATTCCGCCCACGTGGCCTTTAACTTCATGGAGGAGGATCTCCCCTACCTTGCCAAGCTGGGCGTTACATTCGTTGCCTGCCCCATGGCTGCTTTCAACACAACGGAGGAGGCCAAGGAGACAGCGGATGAGCTGAACAAGTTCGGCAAGCTGGCAAAGGAATATGGCATCACCATCGGCTATCACAACCACACCGGCGAGTTCTATCAGGACAACGGCGTTTACCTGATGGACACGCTGATTGAGAACACAGATCCCAGCACAGTGGCCTTTGAGATTGACTGCGGGTGGGCTTCTGCCGCCGGCGTCGATCCGGTGGCGTATATCAACAAGTACGCCGGGCGCATTGCAGCCATCCACATTAAGGAAAACGGCGCTGTTATCGGCGCGGACAAGCCCAAGTCCCGGTATGACGCGCCTCCCAAGTTTGAAATTGGCCCGGACGGGAAGCCTGTATTCCCTCCTGAGTTCAAGAAGATGATGGAGGAGCGGGAGAAGCTGAACGTGCCTACCGGCACCGGCATTGTGGACTGGAAAGCTGTGAAGGCCGCCGCTGACGCCCAGCGGGACAATGTGATCTACGTGGTGGAGCGGGAAGCCAGCTATGGCGGCAAAAGCCGCATAGAATGTCTCACAGAGGACATTGCCTGGCTGAAAGCGAACCTGTAAAAACTGAAAGGTTTCCCGGCCCTCTGCTGACAGCAGGGGGCCGTTTTTTTGCGCACGCAGAAGGAGGACGGCGGCTGCCGTCCTCCTTTTTTCCATGTTTATAGGTAGACTGTATAGCGATATCAAAGCCTCACTGATTTTCAGAGGAACTGGACACAAACTCTTCCAGGTTTACCAGCGCGCCTCCCCGCAGGCGGGATTCCTCTGCCGCCAGGGCCATAAAATGGCTTTCCATGGAGCTTTCCAGGGTGGTGGTGCGCTGGGTGGCCTCCTTGCCGCCCAGCAGCATGTCCAGGAAATCCCCGATGATGCCGCTGTCACCGCCGCCGTGGCCCTTCAGATCCTCTGCAAAAGCGCCTGCGTCAATGGTTTCTTCCTCCTGCCCAAACCGCCGCACCTTGATAATGTTGGACTTCATGTCCGCCTCGATTTCCCCCTTGGTGCCCATGGCTTTGAAATACCGGTAGCAGTCCTGGGTGAAGGCGCACATGGTGAAGCTGATGGTGGAGCCGTCCTCCATGGTCAGCAGGGTCTGCTGGTGATCGACCACGTCGTTGTCGCAGAAATACACGCACCTGCCGTAAGGCCCGGTTCTCAAGGCTTCATAGGTGCTTTCCAGGGTGTTTTCCACGCTTAAAATGGAGGTGGCCCAGCCCTTGCCGCTTTTGATGCCGGTTTTGGGATCGGTAATATAAATCTTCTCCGCGTCAAAGATGCACTTGTCCTTCACCTTGCAGCCTTCCAGGCACCGGGGGGCCGCGCCTTCCGGGGCGCACTCCTTTTTAAAGAGCCGGGTGCCGCCAATGGAGGAGACGGCCTTGCACTTCTTTCCTGTAAGCCAGGTAAGGATGTCCATATCGTGGCAGGACTTCTGCAATATCATGGGGCTGGTTTCCTGGGAATTGCGCCAGTTTCCCCGGACAAAGCTGTGGGCCTGGTGCCAGTAGGCCACGTTTTCATTGGCGCAGATGGACACCACCTGGCCGATTTCCCCTTTGTCCAGCAGATCCTTGAGTATGTTATAAAAGGCGGTATACCGCAGCACATGGCACACGATAACCTTTCCCGGGCAGCCCTTTGCCACCTCCAGAAGCTCCCGGCATTTATCCAGCTCTGGGGAGACAGGCTTTTCCAGGAGAATGTTATACCCTTTCCGCAGCCCGGGGATGGCATGGCCCACATGCTGCCTGTCCATGGTGGACACCACCAGCACGTCTGCCAGCTTTTCCTGCTCCAGCATTTCCTCAGCGCTTGCGAAACAGTTTTCCGCTGGGACATCATAAAGCCTTTGGGCCTTTTCCACCTTTTGAGGGTTCAGGTCGGCCACTGCCACCACCTTCATCTTGTCGGGGAACAGCTTCTGCATGGAGGCATACGTGCTGCCCCTGTCCCCAAACCCTGCTATGGCAAATGTAATAGGTGCTTTCATACTTTTTCTCCTTTTCTAAGGCCTGGGGACTGCCCCGCAAGCTCCTTCAGACAGCGCCCCCGGCGGGATCAGTCCTCTGTAAAGGCAAACAACTCCTCCACTGTCACCTGAAAAAACTTTGCAATATCCATCGCCAGCTTCAGCGATGGGTTATATTTCCCGTTTTCCAGATGGACAATGGTTTCGCGCCTTACATGCACCAATTCCGCCAGTTCGCTTTGTTTTATTCCCGCTTTTTCACGATATTCCTTGACCTTTGTTTTAAGGGCCATACCAATCGCCATGCGATACAGGATTCCCGCAAAAGGAGATGAAACACCAGCCTTCTGCGCCCGGCATCGTTCCTTTTTCCGTATTTTTCACGCTGCCATCGCGCAGAATACCATGAACCGCGGGAGGCCTTAGAAGCTGTACCAATAGGCTCCTGCACAAACCTTTTCGGGAAATTTAGCGGGCTTCTGTGTTGGAAATCCTCGAAATACGAAAGTATTTCTTGCGGTTCTCCGCCTTGAACCCCACAAAATTTCTTCGAAAATCTTCGCACCAATCCTATCGGTACAACTTCTTAAACTCCCTTGCTGTCCATTACGCAAAATATGATAAACCGCACCACAGCCAGCACAAATATCGTGCCGACCAGTGCATAGCCCGCCATGGTTCCGTCTATGCATTTGACAGCACAGGCAAAGGCAATGACACTGACAGCGGCTATCATAATTTTTAACCCGATTGCGTCTGTTCTGCGCAAGTTTTGAATGGCTAACTCGTCTTTTTCTTCTTTGCTGAACATGCGGATACGGTTTGCCTGCAGCACGAAAAAGATGATGGTGAACACCACAACCATGTTCTGGATGATGTCATAAAAATCGTGCCAGTCCCGTCTGGCCCACATCCAGTAATAGCAGGCAAGAAGCACCGCGTAAATAATCTTGGTTCCTACAATTTCCTTTAACGTGACCTTTGACTTCATGTTCCATTCCTCCATGGGATAAATTTACAGCCGGCGTATGTTATAAATATATCACTCAGCACTCGCTTTGTCAAGAAAGGAGTGTGAAATATTTATAACTCGCTATGCCGCCGCTTTTTATCCAGAAAGGAATTCCCGCATAAAGCACCAGGCGCACGTCCTGTCACAGCGAGGCGCACTGACAGCCTATGCCGTTACAATAGACTCCGCCTTTTCCAGCCGCAGGCGCTGCACCGCCTCTTCCCGCATCTTATACTTCAGGATTTTCCCTGCCGCGTTCATGGGAAAGCTGTCTACAAACTGCACATACCGGGGCACCTTGTGCTTTGCCATGTGGGTGAGCACAAAGTCTTTTATCTCCTCCTGAGAGCTTTCCTCCCCTTCCTTCAGCACCACGCAGGCCATGATTTCCTCGCCGTACTGTTCGTCCGGCACGCCGATCACCTGCACGTCCTTCACCTTGGGATGGGTATAGATAAAGTCCTCAATCTCCTTGGGATAGATGTTCTCGCCGCCCCGGATAATCATATCCTTAATGCGGCCTGTTATCTTATAGTTGCCCTCCGGGGTGCGGCGGGCAAGATCCCCTGTGTGGAGCCAGCCGTCCCGGTCAATGGCAGCGGCGGTGGCCTCGGGCATTTTATAATAGCCCTTCATAATGTTATAGCCCTTTGCCACAAACTCGCCGTCTACATCGTCGGGCAAGTCCTCCCCTGTTTCCGGATCCACAATCTTGCACTGCACCCCGAACATGTCTCCGCCTACGGTGTTCACCCGGGTTTCCAGGGAATCGGTGGTCTTGCTCATGGTGCAGCCGGGGGAAGCCTCTGTCTGCCCATAGGTGATGCAGATTTCACTCATGTGCATCTTTTCCACTACATCCTGCATAACCTTCACCGGGCAGGGAGAGCCTGCCATAATGCCTGTGCGCATGTGGGAGAAATCTGTTTTTGCAAAGTCCGGGTGTTCCAGCATGGCGATGAACATGGTGGGCACCCCATGGAAGGCGGTTATCTGCTCCTGGTTAATACAGTGCAGGCCCTTGCGGGGAGAGAAGGCGGTGATGGGGCTCATGGTGGAGCCATGGGTCATGGAGGCTGTCATGGCCAGCACCATGCCAAAGCAGTGGAACATGGGCACCTGGATCATCATGCGGTCAGCGGTGGACAGATCCATGCAGTCGCCAATGGCCTTGCCGTTGTTCACCACATTGTAATGGGTGAGCATAACCCCCTTGGGGAAGCCTGTGGTGCCGCTGGTGTACTGCATGTTGCACACGTCGTCCTTGTGAATCCGGCTGCGGCGCACCTCCACCTCTGTGGGCGGGATGGAATCTCCCAGGCCGATGGCGTGCTCCCAGGTGTAGCAGCCAGGCTGCTTGCTGTCGATGGTGATGATATTGCGCAGCACAGGCAGCTTTTTGCTGTGAAGCTTGCCGGGCAGGCAGCGGGTAAGCTCCGGGCAAAGCTCCTTCATAATGCCTACATAGTCGGAATCCTTGAAGCCGTCGATCATCACCAGGGTGTGGGTGTCGGACTGGCGCAGCAGGTACTCTGCCTCGTGGATTTTATAGGCTGTGTTCACCGTCACCAGCACCGCGCCGATTTTCGTGGCAGCCCAGAAGGTGATGTACCACTGGGGCACGTTTGTGGCCCAGATGGCCACGTGATCCCCCTTCTTCACCCCCATGGCAATAAGCGCCCGGGCAAACTGATCCACGTCGTCCCGGAATTCGGAATAGGTGCGGGTATAGTCCAGCTCTGTGTAGCGGAAGGCATACTGGTCGGGGAACTCCTGCACCATGCGGTCCAGCACGTCCGGGAAGGTTTCGTCTATCAGCGTCTCCTTGGGCCAGACATATTTGCCGGTGTGGGCGCGGTTGTCCTGCAGCTCCACCCGCTTCCGGGACACAGAGGCAAAGTAATCGTGCATAAAGTTGGCAAACTGGGGGAACACCACGCCTGCGTCAGACAGGTGCCCGGCCCAGCGCTTCACCCATTCCAGGGAGATGTAGCCGTCATAACCGATGCCGTGGAGGGCGTCGAACATTTCCAGCAGAGGCAGGTCGCCCTCCCCCATCATGCGGTACTGGGCTTCCCCGCCTTCCATCACGCTGTCCTTCACATGGACATATTTAATGTACTCCCCCAGGTTCCCCACAGTTTCCGCCGGGGTTTCCCCAGCATAGCGGAAGGGGTGGTGCATGTCCCACAGGGCCTGGACAGAGGGCATGTTCACCTGATCCAAAAGGGCCTTCAGGCGTTTGGTATCCGCATACACGCCGTTTGTCTCTACCAGCAGGGTGACCCCAAAGCCCTGGGCAATGGTGCCTAAAAGCCGCAGGCAGGAGGCCACAAAGCTGTCGTCCACCTCGCCCTCAGCCTGGGGGTGCAGATCGCCCAAAACCCGGATGTACGGGGTGCCCAGCTTTTTGGCCAGCACCACATACTGGGTGATTTCCGAGATATTTTTATCGTAGTCCTTTTTATATTTCAGGCTGCACCCGGAAGCAAGGCAGGGCACCTCCAGCCCCAGGGACTGGAGCTTCTCAATAGTCCGGGGCAGGCGGGCGTCTGTAAAGGGCCGGGCGTTCACCGCGAAAATGTCCTCTCCCAGGCCCCGCACCTCAATGCCGTCAAAGCCCAGGTCTTTTGCCATGGAATAGATGTCTGTCCAGGAAAAATCCGGACAGGCAAGAGTGGAAAAACTGATCTTCATTGCAGCCACCATGCGGTACAGAATATGCACCGTTCCTCTCTATAATTATAGTATGTGGGGGTAAGGGGGCGTTCAGCCTTTGGCCTGCCCCGCTGCCGGCAGGGCTTTCTGTTTTTTATCCCTCTGGGCATACAGCTTCCCAGCCCTGTCCATCCGCCGGATGCGCAGCAGGAACAGCGCCCCGAACAGCAGAAGCCCCAGGCAGCCGAATACCCCGTAAAGCCCCGGCCCGGTCAGCAGGCCCACTTCCCCTTTGGCAAAGTATATCCCTGCCGCCGCCATGGCGGTTATGCCGCTGCGGGAAAGGGCGGCGGGCAGGATGCTTCCGGTGCGCAGGGTCATATAGGACAGGGACAGGCCCAGCAGGAAGTAGAACAAAAGCCCGGTGAGAAGCCCCAGGACAGGGAAGCCCCCATAAGCCCTGCCGTAAAAATACCCGTCAAAAAACAGGGGGGCATACCACAGCGCCCACACCCCGGAGCAGGCCAAAGCCGCTTTCATGGGGGCGTTTTTCCCGAACAGCTCCTGGGCCTTGGGCAAAAGGTATCCCTGGAAGCCCAGCAGTTCCGCCGCTGACAGCAGGATGTTGGCAAAAGGCCCTGCCAGCACCCCCATGCCCAGCAGGGAGCTGAACATGCCGGAAGCCTGCTCCCGGGTCATGCCGCCTTCCACCAGCCCCGCAATGAACGTTTCCCCCTGGGGATCGTACTGCTGGGGGTGCATGGTGAAAAACAGCAGCCCCGCCACCAGCGCCAGGGCTGTGGGGAACACATAGCCAAAGCCATAGGTGAGGAAATTCCCCTTGAAGTGGGGGGCCAGGCCCCACAGCTCTGGGTCAAGGCCATAGCCCTCCTGCTTGCGGCAGATGAACATGGCAGCAAGGGGAGCCAGACTGCCCAGCACCAGCACAATGTCAAAATTTGCGTCTCCATACCGCTGGCCGCAGCCCCAGGCTGTGAAATACCCTCCCCAGGCCACCCCAAAGGTTATGGCTAAAAACAGGCCCAGCTTCCGCAGAAGCTTTTGCCTTTCCGACTCCCCCACGTTCCTTTCCCCCTCTCTTAAAGCTTCCGCCTGCCAATGTCCCTGCGGTACATAGCGCCTTCAAAATTCACCATGTCCACAGCCCGGTAAGCCGTTTCCAGAGCCTCCTCCAGGGTATCCCCCAAAGCGGTGAGGCCCAGCACCCTGCCGCCGTTTGTGTAAAACTTCCCGTTTTCCCTTTTGGTGCCCGCGTGGTATACTGTCACCTCCGGCATGGCGGCAATCTGCCCTTTTTCGTCCAGCCCGGCAATCTCCAGGCCCTTGGGATAGCTGCCGGGATACCCGCCGCTTGCCAGGATGACACAGGCGCTGGCCTTTTCGCTCCACTTGATTTCCAGCTCTCCCAGGCGCTCCTGTGCCACAGCGGTGATGATCTCCGCCAAATCTGTCTCAAGCCTTGGCAGCACCACCTGGGCTTCTGGATCCCCAAAGCGGGAATTGTATTCAATCACCTTAGGGCCGTCCGGCGTGAGCATCAGGCCGAAATACAGGCAGCCCTTAAATTTACGGCCTTCAGCGTTCATGGCCTGCATGGTGGGCAGGAAAATTTCCTCCATGCAGCGCTGTGCCGCCTCTTTTGTATAGGCGGGGTTGGGGCTGATGGTGCCCATGCCCCCGGTGTTGGGGCCTTTGTCCCCGTCATAGGCCTGCTTGTGATCCATAGAGGAAGCCATGGGGCAGAGGGTTTTCCCATCTGTAAAGGCCAGCACAGTCACCTCCGGCCCGGTGAGGAACTCCTCCACCACCACCCGGCTGCCGCTGTCCCCAAAAATCTTCTCCTCCATCATAGACTGCAGGGCTTCTTCCGCTTCCTGTTCGTTCTGCGCAATCACAACGCCCTTGCCTAAAGCCAGGCCGTCCGCCTTGACAACAACGGGATATTTCCCCTGCTCCCGGATGTACTCCAGCGCCGCGCCCTGTTCTGTGAACACCTCATAGGCCGCCGTAGGTATCCCGTACTTCTTCATCAGGTTTTTGGAAAACACCTTGCTGCTCTCAATCTCCGCCGCCTTGGCGTTAGGCCCGAAGCAGGGGAAGCCCGCCGCTTCCAAAAAGTCTGTCATGCCCGCGGCCAGGGGATCGTCCGGGGCCACAAAGATAAAATCCGCCTTGTGCTCTTTCGCAAAGGCCAGCACGCCCTCCTTGTCCATGGCCCCCACCGGCCCGCAGGCGGCGTCGCAGGCGATGCCGCCGTTGCCCGGCACGCAGTAAAGCTTTCCTGCCTTTGGGCTTTCCTTCAGCTTGCGCACAATGGCGTGCTCCCGCCCGCCGCTGCCGATTACCAGAATATCCATTGTCCAGGCCCCTTTCCAATTTTTGCACAGTAATTTTTTTGTTCCGCTGCGATTTTTATGCGTTTTCACGCATTGACTTGCTAAAGCCTTCTGCCCCGGAAGGGGGCCTGCCTAAAAGACAGGCCCTTTTAAGGCCGCAGGACTCTGTCCCGCACCCTGCAAGCCTTTTTGAAAAAAGGCTTGACCTAAAAACCGGGTTACAAAATTTTCGGGATTTCCTCCAGGCTTTGCACCGTATAATCGGCGCCGCTGTGGGCGCTGCCGGGCTTTGTTATGTGGATGGCGCCCCACCCGGCGTTCTTCGCCCCCTGGATGTCGGCAACAGGGTTGTCCCCCACCATCCAGATGCGGGCCGGGAAATTCGCTGCCTCCTCCGCCCTGCGGAAGATACGCACATCCGGCTTTGCTACGCCCAGCGTACCGGACACAACCACCCCGGTAAAATACTGCCGCAGCTTCAGCTTATCCAGCAGGGCTTCCCATTCAGGGAAATTATTTGTCAGTATATAATTTTTGTATCCCTTGAAGGCACAGGCCATCAAAGCTCCCGGCGCTTCCTTGCGCACCCGGTACTGGCTGGGGTCTTGCACAATGCTCCGCACCCGCCCCGCGGCCTCCTCCACCAGGAGGGACGGCACGCCCTGGGCCTCATAGGCTTCTGCGAATTTTGCTGTTAAGCACTCCCAGAACGCCTCTCCAGTCAGGGTCTGGTCGCCATCCGGGTGCCAGGGAAACCCGTTTGCCAAAAAGGGCCGCAGCTTGTCCTCAATCACGCCGTATTTCGAGGCGGATTCCCCCAGCGCCAACACCAGGCACCTGCGCCAAGTGGGCTGTCCGTCTGTCAGCGTCCCGTCAAAGTCCCAGAAAATAGCTTTCCGCATCCCACACCCCTTTTCCCTCAGCCGCTCCGGAAGCCCGTTCCTGCGCGCCCACAAACGTAACCTATCTCATGTCACAGCGAGCTGCGCCAGCGTTCCCGCGTCCCGGATGCAGCGTCACGCTGCTTAGTGGTGGAACAGGCGGATGCCTGTGAAGGCCATAGCCATGCCGTATTTGTCGCAGGTGGCAATCACGTTATCATCCCGGATGGATCCGCCGGGCTGGGCGATAAACTCCACGCCGCTCTTGCGGGCGCGCTCAATATTGTCCCCAAAGGGGAAGAAAGCGTCGCTGCCCAGGGCCACGCCGCTCATGGTGTCCAGCCAAGTCCGGCGCTCTTCCCGGGTGAAAACCTCCGGCTTCTCGGTGAAGAAATTCTCCCACTGACCGTCTGCCAGCACGTCCATATACTCGTCGCCAATGTACACGTCAATGGTGTTGTCCCGGTCTGCCCGGCGGATGCCCTCCTTAAAGGGCAGGGAAAGCACCTTGGGGCACTGGCGCAGATACCAGTTGTCCGCCTTATTGCCTGCAAGGCGGGTGCAGTGTACCCGGCTCTGCTGGCCTGCGCCCACGCCGATGGCCTGTCCGTTCTTCACATAGCACACAGAGTTTGACTGGGTATATTTCAGGGTGATAAGGGAGACAATCAGATCCCGCTTGGCCTCCTCGGTGAGGGTTTTGTTCTGGGTGGGCAGATTTTCAAGGAGGCTTTCGTCAATTTTCAGCTCGTTGCGGCCCTGCTCAAAGGTGATGCCGAACACGTCCTTGTGCTCGGTGGGGGCCGGGGTGTAGGCAGGGTCTATCTGCACTACATTATAGCCGCCCTTGCGCTTTTTCCTTAAAATCTCCAGGGCCTCCTCTGTGTAGCCAGGGGCGATAACGCCGTCGGAAACCTCCCGGGCCAGCAGCTTGGCTGTGGAGGCGTCGCAGGTATCGGAGAGGGCGGCCCAGTCGCCATAGGAGGACATGCGGTCTGCCCCTCTGGCGGCGGCATAGGCGCTGGCAATGGGGGAAAGCTCCAGATCGTCTACAAAATAGATTTTTTTCAGGGTGTCGGAAAGGGGCACATACACAGCGGCCCCGGCAGGGCTTACATGCTTGAAGGACGCGGCGGCAGGCAGGCCGGTGGCGGCCTTCAGCTCCTTCACAAGCTGCCAGCTATTAAAAGCGTCCAGGAAATTGATATAGCCCGGCTTGCCGTTTAAAACCTGTACGGGCAGTTCCCCGCCGTCCTTCATAAAGATGCGGGAGGGCTTCTGGTTGGGGTTGCAGCCATATTTTAACAACATTTCGTTTGCCATCTAACGCACAACCTTTCTGCAAAAAGAAAATTAGTTTTCGGGTCAAACCCTTTTCCAAAAGGGTTTGCAGGGTTTGGGACAGAGTCCCAAGGTCTTGCCCTTCCAGCAGCGCGAAACGCTGGAAGGGTAGAGGGGACGTGCCAGCGGCACGTTCACTCGCAGGGGAACCAGCGTAAGTGTTCCCCTGGAGGATTTTGCAAAGCAAAAGCCTGTGGCCGGAAAGAGCTTGAGAGAACCGCCCCGCAAGGGGATGCTCTCAAGGCGGGCATCAGCCCGCCCCAGGATATTGCGCCATTATATCACTGGTTCTTGTTCACAATCCGCGTTTCCATAGCGCCGCTTTCCAAATCTATAAAGCGCACAAACAGGGAAACCTTGTTGTCCTCATTGAGGCTTTCCCACAGGCCCTGTGTGAACCCGTCAATTTCGCTGGGGATTTCCACCGGGGTGGGTTCTCCCGCAAAGGAGGGCACCGGGTTCCCGTCCCCTTCATAGGTGTGGATGAAATGGCCCAGGCCGGGCTTTGCCTCATAGGAGAAGAACTGCCGCTGGGCAAAGTCCCCGTCGCCGTCTGTGCTCTTTAAAATGGACAGCCAGTAGTTGCCCTTGTCCTTTAAGTCGATAATGCCGGAAACCCGGGGGGTGAGGATGGGGGGATCCGGCTCGAAGGTGCGGGTGAGCAGGGCGCGGATAAAGTAGCCGGGGGCCACGCACTCTGGGTGCCCGGCTATCTTGTCATAGATGGTGTCGGTCTGGTCGCCGTTTGTCACAATCATGCCGCCGTCAAACATGCGCACAGGGAAATAAATCACCAGGGAGGGATCGGAAAGCAGGGCGGGGTCAAAGGCCTGGGTGCGCATATTGTCCCCTTCCTCCACAAACACCCGGTTGCGTGAGTTCACGCTGCGGCCCATAATAAAATAGGCTGTGACGGCGTATTTGCCGTCCCCGCTTTTGCCGATGACAATCCCCCTGCCGGGATAGGAATTGCCCCGCAGTTCTTCATAAATGCTGACTGGTTTCATCTGTCATTCCCCTTTCTGTTCCGCCAGGAACCTGTTCAGTATCTAAAAGGTTTGCCGGATGTGAGGAGATTTTTTTGTCCAGCAAGGAAAAAACGCAGAGAATACTGCCGTATTCTGAGGATTTTTGACACAGCCGGGCGGAAAAAGCCCCCTCAGACGGCGTGCCTTGTGATACTAAACAGGTTCTACTATTTTCACTTTCCCGTCTGTAACCTTCAGCCTGCCCTCACAGAAAAGGCTGACCGCCTGGGGCAGGAGCACCCACTCCGCTTCCTCCATCACCCGGCGCTGGAGGGTTTCCGGGGTGTCCCCCTCTTTTACCTCCACTGCCTTTTGCAGGATAATAGGCCCGCCGTCGCACACCTCGTTGGCAAAGTGGACTGTGGCCCCTGTAAGCTTGCAGCCCCGGGCCAGCACAGCCTCGTGGACATGCAGGCCATAGAACCCTTTCCCCCCAAAGGCGGGAAGCAGGGCGGGATGCACGTTCATAATGCGGTTTTCATATGCCTTTATGAAATTATTCCCTGTAATGGTTAAAAACCCTGCCAGCACCACCAGATCCACATCCCGGGCCTGCAAGGCATGGATAAGGGCTTCGCTGTAGCTTTCCACGTCGGGATAGTCCTTGCGGCACAGGGCAATGGCCTCTATGCCCGCCCTTTTGGCCCGCTCCAGGGCAAAGGCGTCTGCCCGGCTGGCAATCACTACCCGGACAGCGCCGTTTTTAATTTCCCCGGCCTGCTGCGCGTCAATCAGCTTTTGCAGGTTGGTGCCGCCGCCGGAAACCAGCACGCCTATGTTCAGCACAGCACAACCCCCTTCTCCCCAGATACCACCTGGCCGATAATCTCCGCCTGCTCCCCGGCGCCCCACAAAGCCTCCAGGGCCTTTTGGGCCGTGTCTTTGGATACAGCCAGGCACAGGCCAATGCCCATGTTGAAGGTGTTATACATGTCCCGCTCCGGGATGCCGCCTGTTTTGGCGATTAAATCGAAAATGGGCAGAGAGGGCAGGGCCGCCTTTTCCACCCTGGCGGTAAGCCCCTCCTTCATCATGCGGGGGATGTTTTCATAGAAGCCGCCGCCGGTAATGTGGGACACAGCCTTCACGTCCGCCGCCTCTATGGCTGCCAGCAGGGGCTTTACATAGATGCGGGTGGGGGTCAGCAGCGCCTCTCCCAGGGTGCTGCCCAGCTCGTCCATGTGTTTTTCCACAACCGCCCCTTCGTCCCCTATGCCGAACACCCGGCGCACCAAGGAAAAGCCGTTGGAATGCACGCCGGAGGAGCGCACCCCGATAAGCGCGTCCCCGGCCTGGAGCCTGCTGCCGTCTATGACCTTTTCTTTATCCACCAGGCCTACGGTGAAGCCTGCCAGGTCGTAATCGTCCTCTGCCATCATGCCGGGATGCTCGGCAGTCTCCCCGCCGATAAGGGCGCAGCCGGCCTGCACGCAGCCTTCCGCAACCCCCGCCACAATCTGGGCGATTTTCTCCGGGAAGTTCCTGCCGCAGGCGATGTAATCCAGGAAGAACAAAGGCTTTGCGCCGCAGCACACCACGTCGTTGACGCACATGGCCACCGCGTCGATGCCAATGGTGTCGTGCTTGTCCATAAGCATGGCAATTTTCAGCTTGGTGCCCACGCCGTCTGTGCCGGACACCAGCACCGGCTCTTTCATGCCCTGCACCGGCGGGGCAAACAGCCCCCCAAAGCCGCCAATCCCTGAAACCACGCCGGGAATCATGGTGCGGGCCACATGCTTTTTCATCAACTCCACCGATTCATACCCCGCAGTCACGTCCACGCCCGCGGCTTTGTAGCTGTCGCTGTAGCTTTCCATAGCGCTGCCTCCTTCTTTTTCCTCAGGTTTCCCTGCCTGTCCCACATTTTCTCGTTTCCATGGCCTGTCTGCGGCTATTGTGCCATAAGCGCGAACCGCGCTGATATTGTGTCCATCCCCCGCCTGACCAAAGGGAAGGCCAGGGCGGGACACATTTGAACCAGGTATAATAACCGCTTTGCGGCTATTGTACCATATTTGTCCTGCCCCGTCAATTGACACACTATACAGAGCAGGGCCTGTGCCGGAGTTTTAGGACACCCCGCCAGCCTTATAGAGGTAAGCCCGGCCCTTTTTCCCCGCCAGCTCCACAGCCCCCACTGTGCGCAGCACATTTAAGGCGGCCTGGGCCTTCTGCCGGGAAAGCTTTGCGGGGCGGGTGAAATCCTGCACGGTAAACTCCCCGGGAAGCCCTGGGGGCAAAAGCCTGCTGTAATCTGCCGGGCGCTCCAGCCATAAAGCGTCCAGCAGCCGGATGGGCATACGCTCAAAACACACTGTGCGCTTACGGCCCACCTTGATTTCCGGGCGCTCCAGCCGGAATTCCTCTGTTTCTAAAAGCAGCACGCAGAACCGCAGCCCCTCCCGGCCCAGAAGCGGCTTTATGCGGTACAGCTCCGGCAGGATTTCGCAAAACCCGGGGCGCTTGGGGCTTTTCCGGCGTGTCCCGGCTGTGCCGTCCTCCTGCACCCTGACAAGCCATTTCACCGCCGGAACCGGGTATACCACCGTCACCGGGGCGGCCTGGAGGAAATAGTCCAGCTTGTCCCGCAGGCGGTCAAAGCCCCGGGTCTGGATTTCCACAATGCCCTCCGGCCCGAAAACATCTGCCACATACGGCCCCACCCGCACCTCCCGGCTCTCTGGCTCCGGCCCGAAAAAGCGCTTGAGCACCGCGTGCTGGGTCTTTTCCCCCAGGGTGCCAATGCCTGCCCGCAGCCGTTCTTCCCCCATTTCCTCCCGGCAGGCCTGGAGGAAGGCAGACTGGCTCAGCTCCATCATGCAAGCCCGAAAAGCCTGGCGAAATTGCCATAGAGGATGGCCCGGTTTTCTTCCTCAGAAAGCCCCAGCCGGAAAAACCGTTCCAGCTCCTCCTTTGGATTCCACATGGGGAAGTCTGTGCCAAACATGGTGTGATCCACCCCGAAATGCCGGATGCTCTCCAGGGCCTTTTCCGGCTCCACCAGGAAGAGGGAGCTGGAAGTGTCAATATACACGTTGGCGCCCTGCAGTTCCCGGCGGGCCGTGTCCCACTCGGTGTATCCCCCCAGGTGGGCGGCGATGCAGGTGAAGTCCGGGATTTTTCCCAGCACCTTCATCAGCCGCCTGGGGGAGGAAAAGTCCATCCGGCTGTCCCCTGTGTGGAACAGCACAGGCAGGCCCCGGCGGGCTGCCTCCTCATATACGGGAAACATCCGGGGATCGTCTATCTGGAACCGCTGGAAGTCCGGGTGCAGCTTAATGCCCCGAAGACCCAGCCGCTGGATTTCCTCCATTTCCCCCTGGATATCCGCCACATCCTGGTGCCAGGCCCCCAGGCCCACAAACTGGGGATATTTTTCACACTTCTCCGCGATGAACTGGTTGATGGAACGCACCTGCTCCACTTTGGTGGCCACAGAGCACACCAGGAAGCGGTCTATCCCCGCTTCCCCGCCCCGCTCTGTGAGCACATGGGGCAGGCCCACGTTCTGCATGGGGATGCGGTAAAAATCCCCCACTGAAGCCGTTGCCTTTTCCGCTATCTTCCCCGGGTATATGTGGGCGTGGGCGTCCGCCGCCCTGTACTGTATCCCGTTATGCTCAACCATTCTGCCTCTCCCCTTCCTTTTCCGCGGGCCGGCCGGCGCACATCCTTTTGCTGTAGACGCACCCGCAGTAGTTCTGCCTGTACAGGCCGTATTCCTTTGAGCGCTCTATAGAGCGCTTGTACCCGTCTTTTTTCTTAAAGTCGCTGGGCAGGTGGGCCACCCCGTATTTTTCCCCCAGCTTCTCCCCAATGGCGCCCAGGGCCTGTGCGTTTTTCAGGGGGCTGATGGAAAGGGTGGTGGTGAAATAGTCAAAACCCTGCTCCTTTGCCAGCTTTGCCGTGTAGGAAAGCCGCAGCCGGAAACAGGCCATGCACCGGGCGCCGCCCTCAGGGGCCTCCCGCAGGCCCTGGGCGGCAGCCTCAAAGGCTTCGTTGTCGTAGGCGCAGGGCAACAGCTTCACTGGGCTTTCCAGGGGCATTTCCGATATCAGCCGCTTCACTTCCTCCAGCCGCTTTTCATATTCTTCCCTTGGCGCAATATTGGGGTTGTAATACACCAGGGAGGTGTCGAAAAACCTGGCGGCATATTCCAGCACGCCGCTTAAACAGGGGGCGCAGCAGGCGTGCAGCAGCAGCCTGGGCCGCTCTCCCCTTTGGACATGCTTTTCCACCAGCTTTTCCATTTCCCTGGCGTAATTTCTCACTGGCTGCGCCATCATAATACCGCCTTTCCGTTTTAGAACCTGTATTCATAATCGAAATTGCCGGATGAGCGAGGATTTTTGGGGCCAATCAAGGCAAATTTCCGCAGACATGCTGGCGCATGGCAAGAAAATTTAACATAGAGTGGCTCCAAAAAGGCCGCTTAGACGGTGGTTACAGGTTGTGAATACAGGTTCTTACAGGACAACAAAAGATTTCAAGTAGAAATTTTATCACATGCGCCCCGGGATTGCAAGACACCCCTGCCCCGCTGGGAGAAATACGCAAAATTTCCCCTTCCGGCAGAGGTTAGGGCTTGTTTGGAAATAGAGGGAATGACGAGTTTTGGGTCAGAAGTGGTCAGATTCCAGGAAAAAACCGCAAGTCAACCTGTCGGTTGACGAGGATATTTGAAGCAGAAGATGGCCACTTATGGGCGAAAAGACGGCGTTTTCGATTTTTCAAACAAGCCCTAAAAGCCTTTTTGGGGGAATCTCCCGTCCCGCCGCGATTTCCATATTGACAGGGCAGGCAAAAAAATATATGATACTCTATGAGCAATAAAAAAATCCCTGCGTTTCATAAATTATATCCTGCGGCTGTCTTATTTCCGTAAGAGCCTGCGGACAGGCGGTAAAACCATGAACCTCTCCTTTTTCTTATCCAACCCCCTTATTAACGTAAGCGTTATTTCCTGGCTGGCAGCCCAGCTTTTGAAAACCCTGCTGGACACCATCAAGCACAAGTCTTTCGACCGCCACCGCCTGGCCGGGGCCGGCGGGATGCCCAGCTCCCATTCGGCGGTGACCTGTTCGGTGCTGCTCACCTCCTATTATCTGTACGGCTTCAACCACCCTGTGTTCGCCCTGGCCTTTGTGCTGGCCCTTATCGTCATGTATGACGCAACAGGCGTCCGCTGGGCCGCGGGCCTGCACGCCCGGGCCATCAATCACATTGTGGAATACCTGGAGGCAAGCGACGACGAGGCCAGCAGAAAGGCCCTCCACGACCTTATCCCCCGGCTCAACGAATCTTTGGGGCACCGGGTGCGGGAGGTTATCTGCGGCGCGGCTTTGGGCTTTGGCATTGCTTTTGTTGCCCATTTTCTCCGCACCCCCTCTTGAAAAACAGCTTCCATCCTAATACAAAAGAGGAAGCCTGCGCAGCACGCCGCAGGCCTCCTCTTTTTATACTCATAATTGCTTTTTCAGGTTCAACTGCTTTTTATCGCCGCTGTATCCCAAGGATCGGTAAAAGGCGTGCGCCCCTGTGCGGCCCTCTCCGGACACCAGCCGCACAGCCTTCGCGCCGGTTTCCCTGGCCCAATCCTCCGCCGCAGCCAGCAGCATCCTGCCGATTCCCATCCGGCGGCAGGAGGAGGAAACAGCGATGCCCATGATGTTTTTCATGTGATCCGCATACAGCACGTCATAGCCGTTCAGGTGGACATACCCGGCAACAGTGCCGTCCAGCTCCGCCACAAGGATTTTGTCCTTCCCGCTTTCCAGCAGCATGGCAAGCTTCTCTTTTGTCTTGTCCACAGGGTAGCCATAGCCCATTTCTTCCCGGTTCAGCCGGGCCAGGGCCTGGGCGTCCTCTGCCCGCGCCTCCCGGATGGTGATATCTGCCATAAACCCGCTCCTTCCTGGAGGGATTCCCCCATAAAGGCCCTGCTGCTCCAGCCCCCCGCCCCACGCGCCAGGCTCCGCCTGGCGGCGCGCTTCGCGGGCGGCAAGGCCCCCTCCCGGGGGCCTTGCCCGTGGGGCGGGAGGCCCGGCGGCTTCAGCAAACTTTATTTCCCCAGCACTTTCTTCACCGTGGCTTCAATGTTTTCCGCACTGAGGCCGAACTCCTTGAGCAAATCCACAGCCGGGCCGGAATGGCCGAACACGTCGTTTACGCCGATTCTGGTGACAGGCACAGGGCACTCCTCGCACAGGCAGGCGCAGACAGCCTCTCCCAGGCCGCCGATAACGCTGTGCTCCTCCACGGTGACAACGCGCCCTGTCTCCTTCGCCGCTTTGATAAGCAGCTCCCTGTCAATGGGCTTGATGGTGTGGATGTCGATGACCCTGGCATGGATGCCGGACGCCTTCAGGGCCTCATGGGCTTTTAGGGCCTCCCCCACCATCAGGCCGGTGGCCACAATTGCAATATCGTCCCCTTCCCGCAGGGTGCGCCCCTTGCCCAGCGCAAAAGGCTCGGCAACATCTTCTGTGCAGCTTTCCACCGCAAGCCTGCCCAGGCGTAGGTAAACCGGGCCTTTATAGGCCGCGGCCGCCTTCACCGCGTCCACCATCTCATAATGGTCGGCAGGGTTGAGCACCACCATGCCGGGGATGGTGCGCATCAGGGCAATGTCCTCGCAGCACTGGTGGGTGGCCCCGTCCTCTCCCACGGAAATGCCCGCGTGGGATCCGGCAACCTTCACGTTCAGGTGGGGATACCCCACAGAGTTACGCACCTGCTCATAGGCCCTGCCCGCCGCAAACATGGCAAAGGAAGCCGCAAAGGGGATTTTCCCGCAGGCGGCAAGGCCCGCGGCAATGCCTATCATGTTAGACTCCGCTATGCCGCAGTCAATAAACCTCTCTGGGAACTCCTTCTTGAAAATATTGGTTTTGGTGGCCTCCGCCAGATCCGCGTCCAGCACGATAATATCCGGGTTATCTTTCCCCAGCTCCACCAGGGTTTCCCCGAAGCTTTCCCTGGTCGCTTTTTTAACCTTTTCAGCCATTTACACAGCCATCCTTTCTAGATAAAATCCAAGTTAAAGCGCCCCAAAGGCTTCCAGCCGGGTTTCCACTTCCTTCACAGCGGCCTCATACTCCTCCCTGTTGGGGGCCTTGCCATGCCAGCCCGCCTGGTTCTCCATAAAGGAAACGCCTTTCCCCTTTATGGTTTTGGCAATGATGGCAAAAGGCTTGCCTTTGCAGGCTTTGGCGGCCTCCATGGCCTTCTCGATTTCGTCGAAATCGTTGCCATCGATGGTTATGGTTTCAAAGCCAAAGGCCTCGAACTTCTTGTCTATAGGCTCCGGCCCCGCCACCTCGGCCACAGGCCCGTCTATCTGCAGGCCGTTAAAGTCTACCAGCACGCAGAGGTTGTCCAAGGCGTGGTGCCCGGCGAACATGGCGGCCTCCCACACCTGGCCTTCTTCAATCTCCCCGTCCCCTAAAAGGGTGTACACCCGGTAGGAAGCCTTGTCCATTTTGCCTGCCATAGCCATGCCCACAGCAGCGGAAATCCCCTGGCCCAGGGAGCCGGTACTCATATCCACGCCGGGGGTGCCCTTCATGTCCGGGTGGCCCTGGAGCATGGCGCCAATGTGGCGCAGCTTCTGCAGCTCGCTTACGTCAAAATACCCCCGCTGGGCAAGGGCGCCGTACCACCCGGGGGCGCAGTGCCCTTTGGAGAGCACGAAACGATCCCTGTCGGGGGACCGGGGGTTCTGGGGGTCGATGCGCATTTCCTGGAAATACAGATAGGTGAAGATTTCAGCCGAGGAAAGGGAGCCCCCCGGATGGCCTGATTTCGCATGGAAAACGCCTTCTAAAATGCACCGGCGCACCTTTTCCGCGGTAATCTGAAGCTCCTTGCGTTTTTGGACATCCATGATTTGCAAAACCGTCCTTTCGCTGTGTTTGAACATATCATAAATTGGGAATGAAAGAGCCTGCTCAGTATCAGGGCGTGTACAGGCAGGGCGGAAACGCGCCGTCAAAACAGGCGCGGGCGGATGCCGAGCAGCTCTCGTGCTTACGGATAAAATTGTATCGTATTCTGCTGAAAAAAGCAAGCGGGATTTTGTATAGTCCTTGTACCTCCCGTGGCTTTTATGTTATACTGTATGTATAGTATGGAAAACACAAAGGCAAGGAGGAAACATTTTGCAGTATCCCTGGCTTTATGACGAGCTTATCCAAAAACCCGGCGCAGCGCAGGATTTCAAGGAGGAATGGCAGTGGACCCGCTTCCAGGTGGGAGGCAAGCTTTTCGCCGCCATCTGCAAGGATGAATCCGGGCAGGACGCCCTGCTCACCCTGAAGCTGGAGCCTCAGGAAGGGCGCTTTTTCCGGGAGCAGTATGAGGACATTATCCCTGGCTACTACATGAACAAGGATCACTGGAACTCCATCAGGCTGGAAGGGTCTGTGCCGGAGGAGCTGGTGCGGGAGCTGGCAGAGAAATCCTACCGGCTGGTGCTTCATGGCCTGTCAAAGAAAAAGCAGAAGGAAATCCTGGGGGAAGGATGAAAGGATATAAGCTGGGCTTCGACCCCTGGGCCTTGTGCCTGTTCCTGGCCTTGATGGTTCCAAACTTTTTCTGGTTCGCTGTCCCCGCCCCCTGGGACGTTCTGCGCAGAGAGTCCGCCACCCAGGCCCTGGACTCCTTTGCCTCCCTGTGCCAGTTCCTAACGGCAGGGCTTATGTGCCTGCCCCTTTACCGGAGAAATCGGGAAAAGAACAGCCTTGGCCCCTGGGCCAGGGCTGCCCTGCTTTGCCTATGCCTGTATTATCTGGGCTGGGCTTTGTATTACAGGGGCCTTGCTGCCTTTTGGGTTATCCTCCTTCTAACCCTGCCCCCCTGCCTTGCCCTGCTGTCCTATATCCTGCACCGGAGAAATTGGCCCGCCGCCCTGCCCGCTGTCCTTTTCACAGTGTGCCACCTTGTGTACGCGGCAGTGAATTTCCTGCTTCCGCCAGGGCCTGTTTGAAAAATTGAAAACATGGCCTTTCCCACTGTTTTCAAAAGAAGCCCTAAGCAGGAACGGCAACTGCGTTTTGAAAGCCCTAGAGTCTGTCTTAAAACTCCGAAAAACCGTCTTTTTGCCCAGTGACAAACGGTTTCTGTGTTAAAAATCCTCGAAATACGAAAGTATCTCTTGCGGTTTTCGCCTTGAAACCGTCCGTCCTGAACAAAAATACTGGCATTTCTCCGGTTTTAAAACAGACTCTAGCCTTTCCGCCTGCGCCTGGGCTTTACCTGGACAGCTTCATTGAGATACCGCTCCGGAAAAATGAATGCCTCCGCCGGGATATGGTACAGCGACACCAGCACCCGGATTTCCTTCAGGCCCGGCATGGTTTTCCCCGTCTCATAATAGGTGTAAGTGGATCGGTTTATGTGCAGCACCTCCGCCACCTGGCTTTGGGTCAGTTTCTGCGCCGCACGCGCGCTTCTGAGCATCCTCGAAAAGTCTTCCCGAAAGTTTCCCATTTCCTCATTCCTTTCCTTTTATACATATTTCAGCAGTATTTCTACCTGTTTCAAAATCCTGTTTATGCCATCTTTAAAAGGAAAAGACACCGGGCCTTGGACAAGACCCGGACTGGTATGCGCTGCAAGCCGATGTGGCAAGATTTCCCGCAGAACAAACAGGATGCAGGTGCTTTTTTGTGGTTATATAGCAGAAAAAACCAAATTAAAAGCCTGAAACTCCTGAACAATATTATAAAGTGCCCCTTTGTTTCCCGTCAATAGAAACACGCCAATTCCCATAAAATACCACAGCAGGCAGCTTTAACAAATATCACATATTTTTAACATAAATTATAATATATAAATCACCTTCTTGCAACCATAAAATATGTTTACAAGGAGGTGATTTCCCATGGGAAACCGAGACTTGATTATCAAGCCCAAAAAGGCGAAAGGCGAGGATGGTTACAAAGTTTTTTCCATCCGTATCAGAGAAGAACTGGTAAGCCGGCTGGACACCATTTCAGCCCAGTCCGGCCACAGCCGCAACGAATTGATCGGCATTTTCATTGAATTTGCCTTAAACAGGTGCCATATAGAGGAAAGCGGGAAGAAATAAAAAAGCAGCTTCCGCCTTTTTTATCCGCAAAACAACCCCCGCACCTATTGGCTAGGCAGGCTGCTCCCGACAGCACCCCAGGTATGGAACACAGCCTTCCCATAAAAGCTGTGAAAAGCAGCCTTTTGTGCCTGCCACCGTTCTTTTTCCGTTTTTCACGCAAGCCCGGGAGAAAAAAGCAGAAAAAATTCTTTAGGGGCTTGACGGCATGGGAAAAGTCTGGTATAATAGTTTTTGCAGTCGGGGGTATAGCTCAGCTGGTTAGAGCGCCTGCTTCACACGTAGGAGGTCACTGGTTCGAGTCCAGTTATCCCCACCATTCAAAACCCGCTTAAACACTAGGTTTGAGCGGGTTTTTGTTGTCTTATTTTATCCTGATTGGAGAAAAATGAATCCCGAAAATCGTTTATTATGCAACAGCTATCCCATAATACTGTATTTTAGACTGCTTTCCAGAGCCTTTCTGACGGTTGCAGGGCAGGTAAAGTTGTGGTATAATAGCCCATAGCTATTACACTTGATTCTAATTACCCCGGCCCTGCCGCAATGCCGGAAAATTCCAGCAGGTTTCACCTTATAACAGCCGCTTCACATGCATACTATCTTTGAAAACATGCAATTTTCTCCTTTGCGGCCTGCACGTGGAAAGGAGATTTGGAACACACGACGGACACAATAGAAAGGGGTTTTCTTTCATGTTTGCAGATTTGATGGATTCTATCGGTTTCGTTTCCCAGGCAGATCCGGCAGTGGGAGAGGCAATGAGCCAGGAGCTTTCCCGCCAGCGGCGGAACCTGGAGCTTATCGCCTCGGAGAACATCGTTTCCCCGGCCGTAATGGCAGCCATGGGTTCAGTGCTCACCAACAAGTATGCGGAGGGGTATCCGGGAAAGCGGTATTACGGCGGGTGCCAGTGCGTGGACGTGGCGGAAAATATTGCCAGGGACAGGGCCTGTGCGCTTTTCGGCGCCGAACACGCTAATGTGCAGCCCCATTCCGGGGCGCAGGCCAACCTGGCGGTGTACTTTGCCTTGCTCCAGCCTGGAGACACAGTGCTGGGCATGAACCTGGCAGAGGGAGGCCATCTGACCCACGGCTCTCCTGTAAACATGTCCGGCTCCCTTTATAATTTCGTGCCCTACGGGGTGGATCCCCAAACCGGATGCATTGACTATGAAAAGCTGATGGCACAGGCCATGGAGGTGAAACCCAAGCTGATTGTGGCTGGGGCCAGCGCCTATCCCCGGGCCATTGACTTCGCAAAATTCCGGGAAATTGCCGATGCCTGCGGCGCCCTTTTGATGGTGGACATGGCCCACATCGCCGGGCTGGTGGCGGCAGGCATCCATCAAAACCCGGTTCCCTATGCCGACGTGGTCACCACCACCACCCATAAAACCCTTCGCGGCCCCCGGGGCGGCATGATTTTGTGCAAAGAGCCGTATGCCAAAGCCATTGACAAGGCCATTTTCCCCGGCACCCAGGGCGGGCCGCTGATGCATATTATTGCCGCAAAGGCCGTATGCCTGGGCGAGGCGCTGCAGCCTGCCTTCAAGGCTTATGGAGAGCAGGTGGTGAAAAACGCCCAGGCCCTTGCCGCGGGCCTGCTGAACAGGGGCGTGAAGCTGGTTTCCGGCGGCACAGACAACCACTTGATGCTGATCGACCTTTCAGACAGCGAGCTGACCGGCAAGGAGCTGGAGCGCCGTTTGGACGAGGTGTATATTACCGCCAACAAGAACACAGTGCCTGGCGAAAAGCGCAGCCCCTTTGTCACCAGCGGCGTGCGGCTGGGCACTCCGGCTGTCACCACCCGCGGTCTTGCGGAGGCGGACATGGACGAAATTGCGGCCTGCATTGCCCTCTCCATGGAGGACAGCTTTGAAGGGGACAAGGAAAAACTGCAGGGCATGGTAAACGCCATTTGTGAAAAATATCCACTTTATAAATAGACGCGCCGTTGTAGGTTCTGGATAAACGGCGGCGCTTGGGGGCACAATAGGGCGTGTAAGGCTTTTTGCCTTGCAAAACCTTATGAAAAAGAGGTGCCCTATGAAAAACAGATTGGAATGTCAGGTGTCCTCCTGCCAGCATTATGAAGGCGGCTTGTGCAGCCTGCCCGGTATCCAGGTGGACGGCCCCGGGGCCAAGGTGTGCGACCAGACCTGCTGCAGCTCCTACCGGGAGCGGGGCAGGGGCGGCGCGTCGGCTTCTGTTTCCGGCAGCGCCAGCACAGAAAGCTCCATCACCTGCCACGCCCAGAACTGCGCCTATAACAGCAACTGCAAGTGCGGCGCAGAGTGCGTCTGCGTGGGCTGCTGCTGCGACGATGTGTGCTCTAAGAGCGGCACAGAGTGCTGCACCTTCACCTGCCGGTAAGCTTTGTAAAAAAACAGCCCCTGCCATCGGAAAAGGATGGCAGGGGCTGTTTTTTGCGGTCAGGTTTTTTGTTTACCGGAAAGTGCGGCCCACAGCACCGAGCACAGCCCCAGCAACACAGATACAGCCGCCCCGGCGGCATAGTACGATATCCAACTGGCGGGGATGTCGAACATAACGGTTATGATGGGCAGGGGGAGATAACAAAGATGAACAGCGAGGGCGCAGGCATACAGATTTAACAGGAAAGCTGCGTCTCCCGACCTGGCCCGGTTCCAGTAAAACGCGCCCAGCAGGAACAGCGCCGTGCCCAAAACCCTGCTGGAAACAAGCCACAGCCTGCCGGGAAGCAAAACATAAACCAGTATCAGGACAGCGGCTGTGAGGGGGACGGGCCAAAGGCGGGGCAGAAGCTTTTGGGGCCTCTGCCGGGGCGCAGGCCCGGTTTTCAGAGCGGCACAGAACAGGGCGGCCTGCAAAAAAACCAAGAGATATTCTATAGGAAAATTTCCCCAATACTCGTCAAGCATCAGCATAGTGTACTCCAGAACGAAGCATAGCAGGATGCTGTGCCGGAAAATTTGCCCGAAAGCTTTTCTCCTGATTTGAGAGCGGATAACGTCCGTCATTTTTGCCACACCTCCATTTCAGCTTATGGCATAGGAGTTTCACGGCGTTCAGGATGCAAAAACAATATACCCTCTTCTGAAAATAAGTATAACAGCAGCAAGCGTATATTGTCAACACTTTTCCATATGTTTTGAAAAATTTAGCGAAATTGCCAGCTTTTAAGATTGGCGCTTCTGTCACATGGATTTTTGCAGGAAGTACAGCCCGCTGAGCACTGCCAGATGAACCGGATACAGGATATACAGCAAACAGCGGGGCGCGCGCCTGCCCTTCTCCCCGTTATAAAGCAGCAGGGGTATGGCGGCGAACACCGCCCAGATTTGGAAAAGGCTGTGGTGGTGCCAGCAGTAAAGCAGGGTGCAGCCTGTCAGCACCAGCGGGATGGCCCAGCGCTTTTCCCGGGTGCTGTAAAACAGCACTGCCAGCAGCACCCCATAGGCACCATAGCTGAAGCCGCCTGCCTGGGCCAGCACTGCCAGCGTCCCCGCTCCCAAAAGCCAAAGCCCGCCCTCCCTGGCGCAGTATAAAGCCCCGAGGGACAGCAGCAGGGCAAAGAGGATGTTGCTGGGGCGAAAGCCCACCCAGCGGTGGTACAGCATCATCTGGTAGGGCAGTTCAGCGATGCACCCAAAGAAGAAAAGCCGCCCGGCGTATTTTTTCAAGTCTGAAGTATGGGCAAAGCCCTCTGTCAGCAGGAAGGCAAAAATGGGAAAGGAAAGCCTGCCCACAGCCCGCAGCACCGGCAGGGAGGGAAAGAAGGTATAGCCGATATGATCCACGAGCATGGTGGAAAAGGCCAGCCATTGCAGGACAGCAGAGGTCAAATGGTATCAGCTCCTTTTTGGAAATAGTATGACAGATGGGCTTTCCCTTGTCAACCGGCGGATTTTGTAGTAAAATGGGGGAAAGTAAAAAACGAATTGAGGGATGGCACATGACAACACAAGAACGGGCGCTTTTAGCTGTGGAGGCCCTGAAAAAGGAGTATCCCGATGGGATTTGCTCCCTTACATATCAGGATCCCCTCCAGCTTCTCATCGCCACCCGGCTTTCCGCCCAATGCACAGACGCCCGGGTGAACCTGGTTACCCCGGCGCTTTTTGCCCGCTTCCCCACCCTGGAGGACTTTTGCGAAGGCACAGAGCAGGAGATAAGCGATCTCATCCACTCCTGCGGGTTCTACAAAACCAAGTCTAAGGATATTCTCGCCGCCTGCCGCATGATCCGGGATGAATTTGGCGGCAGGGTGCCGGACACCATTGAGGATCTCACCCGCCTGCCAGGGGTGGGCCGGAAAACTGCCAACCTCATTGTAGGGGATATCTACCATAAGCCAGCAGTGGTTACAGACACCCATTTTATCCGCATTACAGGCCGCCTGGGGCTGACAAAGAACACTGCCCCCCAGAAGGTGGAAAATGACCTGCGGGCCATCCTGCCCCCGGAGGAATCCAACGACTTCTGCCACCGCACTGTGCTCCACGGCAGGGCGGTCTGCACCGCCCGCAAGGCCCATTGCGAAAAGTGCTGCATGGCCTCCTTCTGCCCCACTGCCGCGGAAAGAAAATAAGGCAGTATGTCCAAGCGTTTGGCGCACTATTGACAAACTTCGCAAAAGAGCGCATAATACTTTTGTCGATTTCCGGCAAAGCCCGATGCATATCTATACTTTTTGGAGGTATTGTTGTTATGAAGTATGATTTTGAAACGCTTATCGACCGCTCCAAACATGGCTCTGGCAAATGGGAGGGAATGCGGGAAAAGAATCCTGACACCAAGGAAGGCGTGGTGCCCTTCTCTGTGGCGGATATGGAGTTTAAAAACGCCCCTGAAATCGCCCAGGGCCTGAAGGCTTACATGGACACCCACATCCTGGGCTACACCGGGCCTACCCAGGAATATCTGGAAACTGTGTGCCAGTGGATGAAGGAGCAGCACGACTGGGAGGTAAAGCCTGAGGAAATCGTCTGCACCTGCGGCGTGGTTTCCGCCCTTTTCGTGGCAGTGCGGGCTTTCTGCCAGCCCGGCGACGGGGTTATCCTGTTCACCCCTGTATACTATCCTTTCTACGCGGCAGCGGAAAACGGCGGCTGCGAAATTGTGCGCTGCCCCCTTCTCTATGAGAACCATACATATTCTATAGACTTTGACCTGCTGGAAAAGCTGGCGGCAGAGGAAAAGAACAAGCTTCTCATTTTCTGCAGCCCTCACAACCCTGTGGGCCGCGTGTGGACAGCAGAAGAGCTGCGGCGGGTTGGGGAAATCTGCATAAGGAACAACGTGCGCATTATCAGCGACGAAATTCATTTCGATCTCATTATGCCCGGGCACAAGCACACTGTGTTCCCCAATGCCGGGGACTTCGGGGACAGGATTATGGTCTGCACCGCTCCCAGCAAAACCTTCAACCTGGCCGCCATGCAGACTTCCAATATTGTCATCCCCAATGAAGCCGACCGGGAGGCCTTTAAAAAGGAACTGGGCCATGGAGGCCCCGGCGCCCTTGGCCTGGAGGCCTGCCGCATTGCCTACACCCAGTGCAAGCCCTGGATGGAAGAAATGCTGGAGGTTATCCACAGCAACTATCTCCTTGCCGTGGAATTCCTCAAGGAGCGCCTGCCGGAAATTAAGCCTATAGAACTGCAGGGCACCTACCTGCTTTGGCTGGACTGCACTGCCCTGGGCAAAACAGCCCAGGAGCTGGAGGAAATCATGGTGCAGAAGGGGCAGCTCTTCTTTGACGAGGGATACCTCTTTGGCCAGGAGGGCGAAGGCTTTGAGCGTGTAAATCTGGCTGTGCCCCAGTGGGTTCTGAAGGAGGGGCTGGAACGCCTGGAAAAGGCGCTGCACGCTTAACCCTCTCCCACCATATTTATAGTAAAAGCGCAGCTTAAAAAGAATACAGGAAAGCCGCAAAGCAGATGCTTTTGCGGCTTTTTTGCTCCTGCGCCGGGAAAATCTGTATTCCCGCTGCCTCAGGGCTTTAATATTCAAACTGCCGATAATACCGCCGGATAGATAAGGGGTGCCGGAGGAAAAGCTCCAGATAAGCGTCCACACGGTTGTTTACGGCGTGCATCATCAAATGGGAAACAGAGCCGCGGAACTCTGGGGAGATGCCAGGCATAGGCAGCTCCTTTGTGTCGATAACCGTATAGTTTCCGCAGACCTTCGGCAGGAACCGGGCCACCCGCTCTGCCAGGGGACGCTGCTCGTCCTCTCCCATGAACAGGGTAACCGGCGTGTCCGCTGTGATAATCTCCATGGTTCCATGGAAAAACTCTGCGCAGGTAATGGACTTGGTGCGTATCCACATCTGTTCTTCCCAATAGCACATGGCATACGAGTAGGCAGCGCCCCACTGGCTGCCTGCCCCGATGAAATAGTGGGGCACATCGGGGTGCTCCTGGAGGAAGAGGGCTTTGCTCTTGGCAAATTCCCAGGCCCATCTGTCCGCATCCTTTTCAATCTCCACCAGGCCCCGGGCCAGGCTGGCTTCCATCTCCCGGTTATAGCGGTCATACTCTGCAAACTCTCCGTTTTTGTACATAAGGTAGTTTGCCAGCATGTAGAACTTCAACTGCTCGTTTTTAGGGTACACCACCAGGTAATCCCGCCTGCCCTCTTGGGTGAGGGCCGAGCCGGGCGTGTCGATGAAAGCCAGCACCCTGACTCCCAGGGCCTTGACCTTCTCCACCATGCCCACCATCTCCAGGGTGTTGCCGGACACGCTGGAGTAGACAACCACAGAACGGCTTGTCAGCCGCTTGTTGCCTGTGGTGAGATACTCGGCGGCGTTTTCAGCGCAAACGTCCAACGCGGAACGCCCCCGCATATAGACCTCCGCCTGCATGGCCGAGGCGTAAGTCCCGCCTATGCCCATGAAGAAAATGCGGTCAAAGCCCTCCTCCCAGATCTGATCTACAATTTTCTCAATTTCGGGCCGCAAAGCCAGCGCGCCATTTACGCTGTCCAGGTCGCCCTGTTCGTCAAAATTACGCAGGCAAGGCCCCTGGGTTTCTGCCCAGGCAGTAGGTATATATTCCATTTTTATGCTCCTTTTACTTGATGCGCCTGTTACCACGCGCCAAAATACTGTAAGGTTTCCGTAGCGGCAGCGGCACCCATTTCCATAGCCTTTTCCACAGGCGCCCCGCCAATGATACCTGTAAGGAACCCTGCTATGTAGCTGTCCCCCGCGCCCATGGAGTCCACCACCTTCGGGCAGGGGACAACGCCAAACTTGTGAAAGGCTGTTCCGTCAAAGCAGAGGCTGCCCTGCTCCCCCAGCATGGCAGTCACCAGCCTGGGGCCTTGGGCATGGTAACGCCTGAGCTGCTCCCGCAATGCCGGGGTGTCGCCGGAATCTGGGGAGAAAAAGAAATAATCTGTGTGAGGCAAAGCATTCCGGCCCGCAGGGTCATCGGGGCGTATGGCCCCGTCAAAGGCTGTGGGCAGGCCCCGGGCGCGAAGCTCCGGGAAAAAACCCTCTACCTTGCCCCACAGGTCGCAGACAACCACGTCATGGGTGCAGATGAAATCTATATCTTCCCTGGAGAGCGTGTAATTTTCCAGCACTCCTTCGTCATAATCCCCCAAAATGCGTTCGCCGTCCCGCAGTTCCACCTGGGAGACTGCCGTAGCCCCAGGCAAGATGTGAAGATGGGACACATCCACGCCTTTTTCCTCCATGGCTTTTTGCATCAGCGCCCCGTAAGGGTCATCCCCCACCGGGCCAATGTAAGAGGCCGTGCCCCCCAGCCGCAGGGTGTAAACCGCCATGTTCACAGGGCCGCCTCCCGGGCAGGGCAGGCCGCCCTCCAGGTTTTGGTAAAAATCAATGCAGTTGCTGCCAATAGCCGCCAGCTTCATCCGCCCACCTCCTTTGGTTTCATTTTCTCCCATTCCTCCAACTCTGTGCGCCCGGCAATCGGTATCCCGCAGCCGAAAGCCCCTTCCATCCCGCACACCTTGGCGGCAGACAGAAGGGCAAGAGTTCACGGTATCTCTGCCCGCTCGGTCATCATGCTTATCTCCCACGCCCCAGTTTTTACAGCACGTCAGCATAGCCGACGCCCGGGCATCTGCATACCTCTTACAAACCTGCTGTTTGAAAAAGTCTGCTGATCAAATGATATAGTTACATTATATCATTATCCCCTGTGAAAATCTACTGGTTTTTCAGACAGAGGGAAGTACAGCCCATCTGTATCCTGCTGATGCCTTCCCAAAAGTCAGAGCCGCTTCGGATCGCTTCCCGCAAATCCAAGGATTCAATTCCGCCCAGTCGGCGGCGGGACAAACACTGCCTTCGTCAAAGCTTTCGCAGACCTGGAGCTATGACGATGCAGACAAAAAAAGTCCGCGCACTTGCCATTTGCTGAGTGCGCGGAACCGATTGTGCAGAAGAGTTGACTTTGCCAACTCTCACGCTGCTAACTGGGGCAGAAGGTTTTGGTCTCTCCTGCCGACTCGGTCAGTTCGCACATAAGAGTCACTGGTGCGCTCTCACCCCTCGGCACGCGGTTTTGGAGTGGATGTGGAAAAGCATGGGCGGACATACAACAGCCGGTTTTCCGTGTGGTTGAGCCGTTTGTATTTCCAAACGGTACGCATCAAAAGATTTTGATGATTTATTGATGATATTGAAATTTCTCAGCCCCCCAAAAGGCTTCTTTCTTTGTCTGTTTTTCAAGAAAACGACCAAATCATTGACGTGATAGTACCATAATAGAAGGGTCTTTGTCAAAAGTTTGCATACTCCAAAATTTGAGCCGCAGAGCAAAGAAAGAATGCACCTCAATATTTTTATCCCAGCATCACCTGCATCAAACCAGCAGCTTGCGCTTCTTCCAAATACCAGAAAGGAAGTAGACCATTGCGGGAATTGCGGTGACATAAGTAGCCAAAGTATATCCCAACAGCACGCCAAACATCCCCATATGCAGCACCTGCTCAAACAGCAGGCACAGGCCGATGCGGGCCACCACGCCGTCCATGAGGCCGATGATCAGGCTCAGCCTTGCGTTGCCGATACCCTGGATAAAAGGATTGAACGCCTGCATGATGGGAAAAGCCGGCATACCGATAAGGATAGTGGTCATCAATAGCTTAGAAAGCTCCAGCACGGATTCATCCTGGGTGAAAATAGCAAATACTCCCCGCGGCCACAGGGCAAAGCACACAAATGCCACCAGGGTAACACTTAAATTCACGCATAGCGCATAGTACACCGTTTGTTTGGAGCGCTTCACTTCTCCGGCAGCCATGTTCTGACCCACCATGGCAGAAACTGCCATACTCACCGACATGGTCAGCGTGGTGGGGAGCATTTCAACCCTGCGACCCACGCCAAAGGCTGCTGAGGCCGCCAGGCCGTATACATTGATAAAACCGTTGATGAACAGCATGGAAATGGAGATGGCGCTGTGCTGGAGGGCAGCGGGCAGGCCCAGCCGCAGGAGGATGGACAGAATGTTTTTGTGGATGCGGAAACTGCTGAGGTGGAAGTCAAAGCCAAAAGCCTCCCGCTCCCGGTATAAGTACACGATAGAAATAAGGAACGACACAGCCTGAGCGATGATGGTTGCCCAGGCCGCTCCCGCAGCCTGCAGGCCCATAGGCCCTACAAAGAGGAGATCCAGGGCCACGTTTATCAGAGAGGCAATGCCGATAAAGACCAAAGGCCGCTTGCCGTCTCCCATGCCCCGCAGAATGGCGGAAATGGAATTGTACCCGTATGTAAACACAATGCCACCGCTGCACACCAGCATATAGTCCGCCGCCTGGGAAAAGGATTCCTGGGGAACCTGCAAAAGCCGCAGCATAGGCACATAAAGGGTCAGGCCCACCACTGTCATGACTGCCGCCATGATAAGCAAAGTGGAAAACAGGGTGCCAATGGTGTTCTTTCTCCCTTCGCTGTCCTTTGAGCCTACTTGCTGGGAGATCAGCACCTGCCCGGCTGAGGCAAAGCCCGTGGCAATGGTTGTCATCAGCATGATAATTTGAGAGGAGATGGTAACTGCCGACAGCCCGGTACTGCCCACATACTGCCCCACCACAATCATGTCGATCATGGAATAGAGCATCTGGAGCAAATTCGACAGCATAAACGGCACTGCCAGCCGTACCAGGTTGGAAAAGACGCCGCCTGTTGTCAGGTCGGTAACCATACTTTTTTGATTTGCGTTTGCCATATTATCTTTCATTCATTCCTTTCCGGATCGTTTCCACGATCCCCGCTATTGTGTACTGGTCGAGAGCGGATTCTACCGCGTCCTGGGCGGCGCCCAGCGGCTTCCGGATAGCTCTCAATATATTTCCACCTACCGGGCAAGTTGGGTTGGGCCGCTGATGCGTGTCGAAAAGATGGGCATTTTCCCTTGCCTGCACTGCTAAAAATACATCCTTCAGCGTGATCTCTTCCGGCGGCTTTGCAAGTTCGGTGCCGGCCGCACCATTGCGGATACGGAGCAAACCGGCATTTTTTAACTGCCCATTCAGCCTGCGGATCACCACCGGGTTGGTGTTGGCGCTCTCCGCAATCCGTTCAGACGGGCATTGCCCGGGATAGATAGCCGCGAAGGCCAGGATGTGTATAGCCACAGGGAACCTAGTGTTTGCGCTCATGATACCGCCTCCCTTACGTAACTATTGTAGTTACACTTATGTGAAATGTCAAGAGTATTTTGCTTATCGGGAGTGTCCAAAACGCGCATTTTGTGCTGTCGGCGCAAGACCATGGGATTCCTCTCGCCTGGTCTCGTCTGCCGACTCGGTCGGGTCAGAACGGTCCCCACTGGGGACCTTCCCCGGCTCGGTCAGCTCATGGCAATCGCCACTGGCGATTTTCGCCCCACACCCGGCAAACCCTTTTGAAAAGAAGGGTAAACATTCCCTGCGGGAATGTTTGATCCTAAAACCACTTATCCAAAAAGACACTGCCCTTTAGCTTTTGCAGGAGGATTGAGCTGTGTGAGAACCGTGTCAAGCGCTTTAGAGCAACAGTCGAGAAAGTGACGGTCGCAGGTAAAGAGCGCCGTATAATGGCATTTGTGAAGGCCGCTTTGTTGAGCGGAATAACGTGGTCAAAATGGAGCCTATATCCTGCAAAAACAGCGCAGACTCTCAGCTGTCCGATTTTCAAGCAGGAGAAAGAGTAGGGGATCACAAAAGGTATTGCAGGCTGTTTGACATGATTTCCCATTTTCAAGTAAGCAGGTAAACAAAAGAATACAGCTTTTAGAAATCCAGGAATCCCAGCGCAAAAAGCAAGAAAAATGTCAGTGCCCTTTTAGAACAAGGGGTGGTATGTTGTGCTGTTGACGAAAGGTCTGACAGATGGTTCAGAAGAAATTATTCACTAACAGAAGAGCCTTTAAGCGCTCAGATGACCGCTGGGGCAGCACAGTTTGGTACATAGACGAGAAAGGCGAGCGTAAGCGCAAATCCTTCTCTGGCACCACCAAGGCTGAAGTCACCAAGAAAATGACCAATTACGTTGCGGCTTTCAACGAGGCCCTACAAGAGTCTAATGAATCCCGCAAAACGCTCAAGGAGAGCATGGCCCATTGGCTCCAAGTGTTCAAGTTTCCCTCGGTGGAGCGAACAACCTACTACCGCTGTGAATGTACAGTTGAGCATTAAATTTTTCCTCTGCTCGGTGAAAAGGCAATAGGTGGCATTACAGCCGTTGACCTCAAAGAGGCGCTGAATCACTGGATGGGAAAGGGCTGCGCCTACACCACAGTGAAGAAAATGTACATAGTCCTCAACGGGTATTTTCGCTACTTGACCTAGCAGGAGGACCTCGTTAAGAACCCCATAAACAGTGTCCCCATGATAAAGAAGTCAAATTTCATGGCCGCTCAGAATAAGGAAGACTTTCCACCGCAGGAAACGGTCACAGTGTTTACGCCGGAGGAAATTGAGAAATTCAAGGCCGAGGTATTCAGTAAATTCAGTAATGGCAAGCCCAAGTACCAGCGGCCTGCATCATTTCTATTAGAACATTCGCGAACAGCAGGAACGTTTGTTCCTACTATTCCTCCATTAACACTCATTCATGAATCTCATTTTCCGGAGAAAAACCATTCCTATCATACCAGTTTATCGACTTGTCGCTTGGCCAGACAAATATCAATTCACTTTTTTGCTGCAAACAGAATTTTGTACATACCGAAGCAGTTCTGTCCCAATCCCCTGATTACGGTATGCCTTCAGCGTAAAAACATTAGTCAAATAAGAAATGTACTTTACCGTAATATGTGGCCGCGGTATTTTTGGTATCATGTATACAAACATGGCGGCCAGAACCTTGTTGTCTTCCTCTGCTATAAAAATTTTGTATCCAGGTTCTTTTTCAAGATATTCGACAAATTCGCGGATAAATCCCAATTTATCTACATAGGGCAAATCCACTATCTCCTTATCGCCGCCATCATCCTCTTCAGATACCCAATCCCATTCTGCAAGTGCAAGTTCGCGATAATCTTCTTTAAGCGCCATCCGTATTTTCATGATATACCTCCACCTGTCTTGGTTTGTTGATAGTGTAATACCATAATATCATCTTGTCAAGCCGATGGCCGCTGGGAAGTCCGCGTGACCGTTGGCCTTGATTTTTCTACCGGAAAGCCTAAACGTGTTTCCCGGTATGCCTCTACCAGAGAAGAAGCAGTCAAGGTGCTGCACGAAATGTCTTTTCTCTGCGAGACAGCACCTCGCAATTTCTCCAACATTACGCTGGGCGAATGGCTGGATATGTGCCTGGAAGTCTACATGAAGAATTCCCTAAAGCAGTCTACTTACGTTAGATATGAGGGGTATATTCGTATCCATTACAAGCCTGCTCTGGGAGCTTTGAGGCTGAAAGATTTAACGCCTCGCTTGCTACAGCAGTTTTACAATTATAAATCGGAAACAGAAGCTCT
>ERZ779632.81-NODE-81-length-63905-cov-16.075897_pt1 | contig 63905 bp, 53 predicted proteins | sample MGYA00514194_ERZ779632 | MGnify/ENA primary metagenome ERZ779632 (study PRJEB29562, sample SAMEA4376704) | mouse gut metagenome | isolation source: Cecum | study: EMG produced TPA metagenomics assembly of the A DSS colitis mouse model was used to assess the... | reverse complement strand
CCCGACGCCCCCCGCCCCCCCACCCCCCCCCCCCGCACCCCACCGGCCGCCCCGGGCATCGTTATCGCCCTGCTGCCGTTTGCATGGATTCTTTTAATGGCTAATCATTCTTTTGTGCATTGCTGGATGACGTATAAGATTTTTGCGGTTTCCGCTTTCGCATTAGGGGTGTGGGGATGCAGATTGATAGAGGTACAGGGAGAAAAAGAAGTTTAAAAAGAGGAGGAACCTACTTATGAAAGGAAGACCGAGCTGGCTGAATAATGCCATTTTCTATGAAATTTACCCGCAGTCCTTCAACGATGCCAACGGGGACGGTATCGGGGATTTGCAGGGCATTATCGAAAAACTGGATTACATTAAGGAGCTTGGCTGTAACGCGCTCTGGATCAATCCCTGTTTTCAGTCGCCTTTTGGCGACGCGGGTTATGACGTGGAGGATTATTTTACGGTAGCGCCCCGCTACGGAAGCAATGAGGACTTGGTACAGGTATTTAAAGAAGCCCATAAGCGGGACATGCATGTGCTGCTGGATCTGGTGCCCGGCCACACGGCGGTGACGCATAAGTGGTTCCGGGAGTCCGTGAAGGCGGAGAAAAACGAGTATACCGACCGCTACGTCTGGACAGACAGCATTTGGGAGGAGCCCGGCGGCATGGGCTGCATTCGCGGGATTTCTGACCGCGACGGTTCCTGTGGGGTGAATTTCTTTTCCCACCAGCCGGCTCTTAACTATGGGTTTTATCAGCCTGATCCCGAGAAAAAATGGCAGCAGTCCATGGATGCGCCGGGGCCTGTGGCGACAAGAGAGGCCATGAAGGATGTGATGCGCTTCTGGCTTAAGGCTGGCTGTGACGGATTCCGGGTGGATATGGCGGGTTCGCTGGTCAAGCATGATGAGGAAGGGAAGGGCACGATCAGTCTGTGGCAGGATGTGCGGGCATTTTTGGATAGGGAGTTTCCTGCGGCGGCGCTTATTTCCGAATGGGGTGAGCCGGATAAATCTTTGGAAGGCGGTTTTCACATGGATTTCCTTCTGCATTTCGGACCGTCCCATTATAATGACCTTTTTCGTTGCGAGGAACCATGGTTTTCCCGGAGAGGAAAGGGGGACGTTACTGCGTTTTGGGAGAAGTATCAGGAGAGTTATCGCAGGTCCTGCGGCGGGCTGATCTGTATCCCGTCGGGAAATCATGATATGGACAGACTGGCGAGACGGCTTGACAGGGAGGAAATGAAGATTGCCTTTGCCTTTCTTCTGACAATGCCGGGCGCACCCTTTATCTATTATGGTGACGAGATTGGCATGCGGTATGTGGAGGGGCTGACCTCTGTGGAGGGCGGTTATAACAGAACCGGTTCCCGTTCGCCCATGCAGTGGGACGATTCTCTGAATGCAGGCTTTTCCACGGCGGCACCGGACAAACTGTATATTCCGCAGGACAGTGCAAAGGACAGACCCAATGCGGCGGCGCAGATGAACGATTCGGATTCTCTTTTCAGTGAGGTAAAAAGGCTGATTGCGTTTCGCCAGTCTCATGCCGCGCTTCGCAATGACGGCGAAATTGCTTTTTTGCAGAGCGGCAATTATCCGTTGGCTTATATGAGAAAAAGCGGGGAGGAGAGTCTTGCAGTGGTGATCAATCCTTCCGGGGAAAATGTGGTCTGGGGCTGCCATGCAGATTTAGGACAGGCGTTGTATATCATAGGTGGGGAACTTATGCGCACGGATGAAGGATGGCATGTGCCGGCCTGTTCCGCGGGGGTATATCAGTTATGAGACAGGAGCAGAGACGACAGGTCTGCACCGTCACCTTAAATCCGTCGCTGGACTATATGGTGTCGGTGGAGAATTTCAGACTGGGATATACAAACCGAACGGCGTATGAATGCCTGACAGCGGGAGGCAAAGGGATTAATGTGTCCACTGTTTTGAAGAACCTTGGCATTGGGAATACGGCCCTCGGATTTATGGCGGGCTTTACCGGGCAGGAGGCCATGAGACAGCTTAGGGAACGCGGTATAGAAAGTAGATTTGTTATGCTGCATAAAGGACAGACCAGAATCAATGTGAAGCTGCAATCCGTGGAGGGGACGGAGATAAACGGGCAGGGGCCGGATATTTCCTCAAGGGAGCTTGCCTGTCTGACAGACCAGCTTTCAAAGCTTGCGGCCGGCGATGTGCTGTTTTTGTCGGGGAGCATTCCTGCCTGCCTTCCGCAGGATACTTATCTGCACTTTATGGAGAAACTGGCGGCGGATGTCATGACGGTAGTGGATGCGTCTGGAGAACTGCTCACCAAGGTGCTGCCTCTGCGGCCGTTTTTAATTAAACCAAATCGTCATGAGCTGGAGGAAATTTTCGGCGTGACGCTGACGGACAGACTGTCCGTGATTCCTTACGCGAAAAAGATGCAGGAAATGGGTGCAGGAAACGTACTGGTATCCATGGCGGGGCAGGGAGCGGTATTGCTTGCGGAGGACGGCAGTGTATATGAAGCTCCTGCGCCGGAAGGAAAGCTGGTAAATGGCGTTGGCGCGGGAGACTCCATGGTGGCCGGGTTTGTGGCCGGCTGGCTTGAGAAGCGGGATTACGGGCATGCCTTTCGCATGGGTCTGGCGGCCGGCAGCGCCACGGCCTTTTCGGAAGGGCTGGCTTCGGGAAAGGAAATACGCGCTCTTTATAAAGAGATAAGATAATTTATGGATAATTTTCTGCTGTTGGAGTCCTGAATAACGGACTTTATAAATGATATCCTTCTTTCAGAACACAGGTTCGACAATATGATCGAAAAGTGGCAGTGAAAGGAGGAAACATTATGAAGGGATATGCAGTGGAGAGCGGTTATATGGGATATGTGGACGGAACCTATATGTTGTTTGCAAGCGAGACGGATTATGCGGATTATATGGCAGATTAGTGGGCATAGTTTAAGAGAAGGGATATATTGACCCGGATTTTTTCGGTTGATAGAATGCAGGGAATACAGTACAATACAATGGGAACAGAACATATTTGCGGGAGACCGAACATAGGTATAAGATAGTGCATAGACTGCAAATAAAGCGGGCGCACAGGAGAATTTATGGTCAAAAAGATAGACGGAATATCTGTGAATTATATAGATGAGGGTGAGGGTGAGACGGTACTTTTACTGCATGGATGGGGTGCGAACATCACGCTCTATCAGAGTATTGTTGATACGTTGAAGCAGGGCAGGAGAGTGCTTGCTCTGGATATGCCGGGCTTTGGAAAGACACCGGAGCCGGAGAGGCCATGGTGTGTGGACGATTACGTGGATTTCGTATGGAAATTTATTTTATCCTTTAATTTGGAAAAGATCAGCGTTGTGGTACATTCCTTTGGCGGCCGGGTATTTTTTAAGATGAATGCCAAAGAGAACCTTCCCTTTACGATTGAACGTGCCGTGCTGATTGACAGTGCGGGGATATTGCCGAAAAAGACAGTGGGCCAGAAAGTGAGTCTCAGGTGCTATAAGATTGGGCGGGCGTTTATGAGTACAAAAGTGATGCACTTCCTTTATCCCGACGCAGTGGAGGATATGCGGCGAAAACGCGGCTCCTCCGATTATAACAGTGCAACGCCCTTGATGAGGGATACGCTTGTCAAAGTGGTCAATGAAGATCTGGAGCCCCTGATTCACCTTGTGAAATGTCCGACGCTTCTGATCTGGGGTGATCTGGATACGGCCACTCCCATAGAGGATGCAAGGCGGATGGAGGAGCTGATTGCTGATGCCGGGCTGGTGGTCTGCGAGGGCGCTGGGCATTTTTCCTATGCGGAACAGCCTGTTAAGGCCAATGGCGCGCTGAAAGCTTTTTTCGACTGAGCGGATATTGCAGAGTTTGAGGAGACGGGAATGGATATCATAATCTTTGGCATTTGGCTTGTCACATATCTGGTGGGTGCCGTTCGGTATATACTGTATTTGATGCATATGTTTCAGCAGAACTCCTATAAGCCGCGGGAATACGTGGAGTGGATGGGCGTACATGCCAATGTGGGAAGGCTTCTTGGAAAGTGCCTGTATGCATTGATTTCCCTTCCGCTTGTGGTTATAGGGAACAGGGGCTGCCTGATCGCGGCATGTATCATGAGTGGAATGACCATGTGGGTCAATAAGGCCCGTAAGGCGAAGAAACCGCTTGTATATACGCCGCGCGTAAAGAGGATGCTTGTTGCTGCGGGTATTTTATATTTGCTTGTTCTTACAGCGGTTTTACTGCCGGGAATATGGATGTTACTGAATGGAGGAGTGGTATTGACATCGCCGGCCGTGCTCAGGCAGTCCGGCTATCCAATGCTTCGCAGTGCAGAGCTGGCATTGCTGCTTCTGTTTGTCCTACAGCCTTTTTTGATTTTACTGGTAAATTGGGTGAACCATCCGATAGAGAAGGGGATTGACCAGTATTATATTAATGACGCTGCCCGTATTCTGCGGGAGATGCCGAATCTGAAAATTATCGGCGTTACGGGAAGTTACGGAAAAACCAGTGTGAAGTATTACCTGAGCGCGCTGCTCTCTGCACAGTATAACGTATTACACACGCCGGGCAATTATAATACGACGCTGGGTGTGGTGAGGACGATCCGGGAGAGAATGAAACCCTTTCATGAGATTTTTATCTGTGAGATGGGAGCAAGAGAAGTGGGTGATATTAAGGAGATTTGTGATCTGGTACACCCGGATTACGGTATCATTACTTCTGTCGGCCCTCAGCACTTACAGAGTTTTCATACGATGGAAAATATTGTGTCGACCAAGTTTGAGCTGGCGGACGCGGTGCCCGATTCGGGAAAAGTGTTTTTGAATTACGATAACGCTTATATCAGACAAAAGAAAGTTGGGAAAAATGTCGTCAGCTATGGAATTGCGGAAGAAAAGGCGGATTTTCGCGCCTACGATATTTCCGTATCTCCGAGAGGCTCTTTTTTTAAGATGAAGGATGAGACGGGAAAAGAATATGAGTTTCACACCAAGCTTGTGGGAAGTCACAACGTACAGAATATTGCGGGTGCAATTGCGGTGGCTCATACGCTGGGGATACCCATGGAGAAGCTTCTTTACCCGGTAAAACAGTTGGAGAGCGTTCCCCACAGGTTACAGCTTGTAAAGCAGGGCGACAGGATACTGATAGACGACGCTTACAATTCCAACAGGAAAGGTTTTGAGGCGGCGCTGGATACGCTGTCCATGTTTAAGGAACTTCGCATTCTACTGACGCCGGGAATGGTGGAATTGGGTGAGAAGCAGTATGATGAAAATAGAGCGGTGGGTGTTTATGCCGCAGACAAGTGCGATTATGCCGTGCTTGTGGGGAAGGAGCAGACAAAGCCCATTCAGGACGGACTTTTTGAAGCCGGTTTTCCTGAGAATAGGATGATTCTGGTAGATACGCTGCAGGAGGCTTTTCGGATGGTGGGTGCGATTCCCAATGAAAAGCAGAAAGTGGTTTTGATTGAAAACGATCTGCCCGATAATTATGCGTAAGCGCAGAACCGTGCAGATACATGAAAAAACAGTTTGAGAGAGCCTGCTTTCGCATAACTGAATGCGCGGTTTTATGACAAGGGGAACGATGAAGGAGGAAATGAAGCAATTATGAAAATTCGTGTGGGTGTGTTTTTTGGCGGAAAGAGCGTGGAACATGAAGTCTCCGTGATTTCCGGCTTGCAGGCGTACAATGCCTTTGACAGGGATAAATATGATCTGATACCGATTTATATTACGAAGGAGAACGAGCTTTATACGGGCGAGCTGATTGCGGATATCGCCAACTACAGAAATATCCCGGAACTGTTGCAGAAGAGTACGCGCGTATTTCTGATGGGAGAAAAGAACGGAGTAAAGCTGATTCAGTACCCGGAAAAGAAGTTTGGGAATTCCGAAGTGGCGCAGATTGACGTGGCTTTTCCCGTAGTGCACGGCGCAAACGTGGAGGATGGTTCTTTGCAGGGATTTTTGCGGCATTACAACATTCCCTTTGCGGGCTGTGATGTGATGGCTTCGGCTGTGACCATGGATAAATATGTGATGAAAACGGTATTGAAGGACAATGACATTCCTGTTTTGGACTGCGTGACTCTTTATGGGAAGGAATATCAGAGCAGCGAAGAGGCGGCCTATGTGAAGGTGGAAGGGAAAATCCCCTATCCTGTCATTGTTAAGCCGGTTAATCTTGGTTCCAGTGTGGGGATTAAGGTGGCGAAAGACAGAGAGGGGTTACGGGAGGCTTTGGAGTATGCTTTTACCTTTGGCCCGAAGGCGCTGGTGGAGCGGGCAATCATGAATCTGCGGGAGATTAACTGCGCGGTTCTGGGAGATTACGAACAGGCGCAGGCCTCCGAGTGCGAGGAGCCAATCTCCAGCGATGAGATTTTAAGCTATGAGGATAAATATGTGGCAGGCGGTAAAGGCGGCTCCGAGGGTATGAGAACCGCAAGGAGAGAGCTTCCGGCAAACCTGACTTCTGAGAAGAGGGAAGAGATTCGCACTCTGGCAGTGAAAACGTTTCAGACGCTTGGGTGTAACGGGGTATCGAGGATTGACTTTATGATTGATAAGGATACGGATCAGGTGTATGTCAATGAGATCAATCCCATTCCCGGATCCTTAGCCTTTTATCTATGGGAGGCGCTGGGAAAGCCTTACGCCGAGCTTTTGGATGAGATGGTAAATCTGGCTCTTAAGAGAGAGAGGGAGGAGCAGAGCATGTTTACCTCTTTTGACAGTAATATTTTGCAGAATGCCAATCTGTCCGGTGCGAAGGGTGTGAAGAAATAAAGAGGTATTAACTTGGTGGAAAAGGAAGCGGCTATATGGCAATACCAACAGACCCATTAAAGGTGTTCCTGTAGATAAGTTTCATACTTTTCGGAAAAATATTTATGCAAAATGTAAACTGATCAGACCTGCATACATGCCAATAGTCGGTATAGAGACTTATCAGGACAAGAAGTTTAATATTCTTTGGTATCCTGGTGGTGATAACAGACCATATTCGGCGCCTAAGACTATGGCAAAGGATAACATGGAACTGGAAACTGTCAGGTTGATCCTTAATACCGAGAAAAAGGACAGGGCATGAAAAATGTCTTGTCCTTTCTGAAATGTTGGAGGAGTTGACTAAATGGCGGGATTGAAAGCGAAAGAGTATAAGAAATTTGAGGATATTAAGCGTATCAGAAAAGATGGATCGGAGTTTTGGAGTGCGAGAGAGTTGTCGGATGCGTTAGAATATACACAATGGCGAAATTTTAGCAAAGTGATTGAAAGGGCTATGATTGCCTGTGAGAATAGTGGTCATGATGTGTTTGACGATTTTGCTGAGGTCAGCAAAATCGTAGATGCGGGCGCAACAAATAAACCGATAAAAGATTATGAACTTTCAAGATATGCCTGTTATCTGATTGTTCAAAACGGAGATCCAAGAAAAGAAGTAATCGCTTTAGGACAGACTTATTTCGCTTTACAGACATATCGACAGGAAGTTGCCGATCATTTTAATCAGTTGGACGAAGATAGACGACGTCTTGTTGTTCGTGGAGACATCAAGCAATGGAATCAGCTTTTGGCGGAAACGGCGCATGATGCCGGAGTGATTACGAATGAAGAATTTGCAATATTCCAAAATGCCGGATATATGGGACTTTATGGCGGGTTGGATGTAGAAGACATTCATGCGAGGAAAGAACTTCAAGTTGGGCAGAAGATTCTTGATTATATGGGAAGTACAGAGCTTATCGCCAATCTTTTCCGTATTTCACAAACAGAGGAGAAACTGCGGAAGGACAGCATACAGGGTGCTGATGCAGCGACAAGCGTGCATTATAATGTGGGAAAAGAAGTACGCACGGCGATTGAGAAAATCGGCGGAACCATGCCGGAGGACTTGCCGAAGCCGGAGAAAAGTATTCAGGAGATTGAGAGCGAACAGATGGCGAGATTGAAGGCGAAAGCGAAAAAGGGAACGATAATGCTTGATGAATGATGCATTATAGGGAAGAAATTTAAAAACCGTAAAAAAGGAAGAATCCTATTTAAATATAAATCTTTTATTATTAAGGCTGCTAATATTATAATTAGTGGCTTTAATATTTTATGCACAAAATGTTGTTGACAAAAAAGAAAACATAAAGTACAAAAAATATCTTTGTAATATGACAATGGATATGTTTGAAAATAATTTCATGAATTAGGGCACTACATTTTAGGATGTGATCTTGATACAAAGGATTTAAAGCTATATAACAAACAGGAAATAAAGGCAAATTGTTTTGCTGCCCAACTTTTAATGCCAGAGCAGATATTATTAGAATTGCAGCATAGGAAAAAAGGACAGATGTATCATTCTTAATGAGCAGTTTCCATGTTTCCAAAAAGGCGGCAATCAAAAGACTAGATACGATGCACAAACTAAATACGGATTTTAGAAGCAAGGATGAAAGAGATTTTGATGAATGACTGACGATTTGATAATGACAGTCATTCATGCTTCGGAGAGTAGTGAATGGTCAGATGCAGTGGACGAATAAGCGCAATCTACACCGTCACAATAGGTAATTCATAAAATCTCTTGACAGCGTAAACCAAAATAAATATAATTAAACCGTAAGTTTAATTAATATGTGCCAAGACAAAGCAGAATATTTTATATGATCTGTTCTGAATCTGCGGCAGGGAAATGGAGAAAACGATGATAGGCGTTTATTTTAGCGGAACGGGAAATACAAAGCACTGTACGGAAAAACTGGTACGTCTGCTGGACGAAACGGCGCAGGCAGTTCCAATTGAGGAGGAGGGATGCGCCGGGGGTTTCGCACAGCATGATTTTGTCATTCTGGCATACCCGGTGCAATATTCCAATATGCCTGTTATTGTGCGGGATTTTATTAAAAATCATGGGGCGCTCTGGAAAAACAAGAGGGTGTTCTGTGTTGCCACAATGGGGCTGTTCAGCGGGGACGGCGCGGGATGTTCGGCGCGGCTGTTAAAAAAATATGGCGCCAAAGTGGTTGGCGGCCTACATATTGTTATGCCGGATTCCATCTGTGACGTGAAGCTGTTGAAACGGTCTGCTGACAAAAATCGTGAGATCATCAGGGCGGCGGATCGAAAAATTGAAAAATGCGCGGAAAAAATCAGACAAAAACAGTATCCGCAGAACGGTCTGCATTTTTATGACAGGATGGCGGGGCTGCTCTGTCAGCGTTTGTGGTTTTACGGAAAGACGAAGGACTATTCCGACCAGTTGAAAATCAGCGACGCCTGTACGGGATGCGGGCAGTGCGTTCGTTTATGCCCTATGGGGAATCTTTCTTTAAAGAATAACAGGGCAACAGCCGCAGACCGATGTACCATGTGTTACCGCTGTATCAGCGCCTGTCCGGCAAAGGCCATTACCCTTTTGGGAAATCGAGTTTTGAAATAACAAGGAGGAGCCTGTGGGAAGAAGAAAAAAAGAACCCCGAAGCGTGCATCGTGAAAATATAGCGGCGGCCGCGTCAATTCTGTTCATGAAAAAGGGAATTGCCGCAACTTCCATGGATGATATCGCGAAAGCCGCCGGATACAGTAAAGCCACTTTGTACGTGTATTTTGAGAACAAGGAAGAAATCGTGGGCATTCTGGTATTGGAAAGCATGAAAAAACTTTATGAGTATATCGACGCTGCGCTTATCAGGCAGGATGAGACAAAAGAAAGGTATGGCGCGATCTGCGGCGGATTGGTGCGGTATCAGGAGGAGTTTCCCTTTTATTTCAAGACGGTTTTGGATAAAATCAACATTGATTTTGAAAAGGAGAACTATCTGCCGGAAGAAAAGGAGACTTGGCGGATTGGCGAAGAGATCAACGAAAAAATAAGGGATTTCTTAATGTTCGGTATGGAAAAAGGCGATCTGCGGTCCGATCTGGAAATTATGCCGGTTGTATTTAATTTTTGGGGTATGCTTTCCGGAATCATTCAGCTTGCCGCAAACAAGGAAGAATACATCCAACAATCAATGGGGTTATCTAAAATGCAGTTTCTGGAGTACGGGTTTCGTATGCTGTACCGTTCCATTGCCAGAGAACGGGAAGAAAACGGAAGCATCTGAAAGGGAGAGGCTGGTTGAGATGAACATAGTAAAAAAGAGAGTCGCGCTGTCCGCCGTTCTAATTCTTTTTCTGTTCTGTCTGTTTGGCACTGCGGTTTATTTAAAAAGGGTGGCGGATTATAAAAAAGCGGTAAAAGATACTACCCTTAACGGCGTGGACGTTTCAAAGATTTCGGATGGAATTTACAGGGGAGAGTATGATGTGAATTTTATCTATGCGAAAGTGGAAGTGACGATACAGAACGGAAGTATTAAAGATATCGTTATTTTGGAGCACAAAAACGGGCGGGGAGAATCAGCGGAAATAATTGCGGATAAGATTGTAGAGGAACAGAGAACGGACGTGGATGCCGTGTCGGGCGCGACTAATTCCAGTGTGGTGATCAAAAAGGCCGTTGAAAATGCGCTGTATGAAAAATAGGGAGAGACGTTTATTCCGGCTTAAAGCTGACAAATGGAAATGGAGAAATTCGATATGAGTATTGATACCTATACATTGGGAATCGCCTGGTTTTACATCGGACTGTTCCTGCTTTTCGTATTGGCGGGTATTGTGGAAATCTGGCACAGAATACGCAAGGGCCCGTTGAAACACTGGTGGGGGATTACGCCCTGCGGGATTCTCTATTCGCTTTCGGCCTGCGTGAGCACGCTTTCCGCAGGCATAGCCTATAATGATATTTCTGATCCCAATTATGGCAGATATGGAGGCTGGGAGCTGACTGATTTTATTCTGCATGATGTGAAAACGCTGGCAATCTGGCTGCTTATCGGCCTGACGGTATATTTTGTGTCAAAGAGCAGATGGAGAAAGTATATTCTGGCAGCGGCAGGTATTTTGCTGGTAATATTGTTGATTTTGTATGTACTTACCTGGCAGCCGGAATGCTGTATTTTCCTTTTTCAGGCAGATTAGAAAATTAAACAGGCAGGAAAAGCTGGGTAAAGGAAAAGGACGAAAACTTTATAGTTTCCGTCCTTTTCGTAACCCCCAGAAGATAATGGCTGATAAACTATGCTACCGCATAGACAGACAGCCCGACAAAAATCAGAATTGTCACAAGCGTCCCCATGGACAGCGTTGTTGATATGTAGATGCCTTCCGATTCCACGTCGGCGTACAGTGGAATGATAAACGGCGCCGGCAGAGAAAATAGCAGGATCATGGCCATGAACAGCTGCTTGTCGAAAGGAATGATCTGGAATACGAACAGGGCGGCGGCACACAGGAGCACGCCCATTACGGCGGTTCTGAATATAATGGTCTTCAAAACGGGGCCGATTAAATCCTTCCGCATGGAAAGCTCATACCCTACGATAATCAAAATCATTCCCGAAGTGGGAAGCGTGATCATCTCTATCGTCTCAGAGAAGATGGCGCCCGCAGGAGAGGTGGTGATCATGTTTCCAAGGCCTGTAATCCCCACGATAATGCCGAGAACAACGCCCCGGAAGGCGGGATTTTTGCTCATTTCCTTTAACATGGCGCTAAGGGACGGTTTCTGTCCCGTGGCGTTTTTCAGGAGAGTCAGATAAACCGTGTATACAAACAGAACCTGACCCAGATCCACGGTGGCCATGTAGGAAAGCTGATCCGATCCGGCAAGCAGTCCGTACAGGGCGTAGCCCAGCATGCCAACCTCAAAGCCGGAGAGCAGATAGGGCATCAGTTTGGAATCAGGTACAAAGCGGTTTAACAGGAAACCGCATCCCAGAGCCAGCGAACAGCTGATAAAGATTACGCTGAACATAAGCAGGCTGTCAAGGGAATAGGATGTAGCGTAAAAAGCTTTGAACAGTACTACCGGAAGGGTGATGTTTGAGATCACACTTTTGATTCCGTTCAGGCCATCCTTGGTGAGGATACCGGATACACGGCAGAAGTAGCCGATCAGGATCATAACGACGACCGGAAGCACCATTTCCAGAACCGATAATGTCTGCGCCATATGTTTAATCTACCTCCACCTTATCTACTTCCTGATAGGGAGCCAGTGTGGAAACCATTTTCACAGGACCGTTTGAGCGGTTGACAACATAGTGTACCTCCTTTGGCTCAATGTGAATCAGCTGTCCGGCTTTCAGTGTGTGGCATACGCCGTCCACCTCAATATCTACTTCCCCTTCCAGAATGAAGAAATTTTCCTCCATGATATTGTGATAGTGCGCCTTGAAATCCTGTCCGGCCTGAAACTGCACCAGAGCAAAATTGGAGCGGGGCCCTTTCATCAGATATTTGGGACCGCTGTCTCCGAAACGGTATTCTTTTTCGCTCTCATCAATAATAAACATTTTCTCATCCTCCTTATGTTGTATTTAGTGCTGCGAGTGCGCGGGTACTTGAGATTGCGCGTGTAAGCGTGCAATCGTTTATACGCCCGGCGCGGACCACATATTTTTGGTAAGGCCTTCGTTGGCGAGCGCAAGCTGTGCGGCGTATACCTTACGCCATTTATCGTAGAGATCCTGATATACCTTCGCGTTTTCTTTGTTCGGGTAATAGGTCTTTTCGATCTTGACTACTTTCTTCATTGTCTCCTCGATGTCGGTGTAAATTCCCACGCCCTTGCCGGCCAGAATGGCGGCCCCGAGAGCGGTTGCTTCCTTCACCTGAGGCACGTGCACGGGAATGTTCAGTACATCCGATACAATCTGACACCAGAGAGGGCTCTTGGAAGCGCCGGAGGCGAAAATGATTTCTTTGGGAAGTTCTCCCGTAACGGACGCTACCAGCTCAATATTTCCCTTCGTGGCCATGGCGGAGTTTTCCATAATGGCACGATAGAAGGTATAGCGGTTAAACTTATCGGGATCAAGCGCAAAATTCGTAAAGGTGGGCGCCGCGTGTTTCCAGCAGATGTAATTCATCACATCGGAAAAGGTGCAGTACATGCCGTAGCATCCCGCAGGAATCTTTGCCGCTTCTTCGTTCATAAGGTCGTAGGTGTCGCGGCCTGTTTCTTTTGCCAGTTCCTTTTCTTTCTGGCAGAAAGCGTCGCGATACCATCTCATGACAAGACCCGGATAGAAAGCCAGGGCTTCATACTGCCACAGATTCGGAAGGGCATGACAGTTTACGCGTACCCGGCAGTCGTCGTCGGTTTTCGGAACGCTCGTATTGTACTCAAACTGCCAGAAGCTTCCGCCAAAGACAGCGCCCTGAGAGGAAGATACCAGTCCTACGCCGATACAGCCAAGCTGTGCGTCGCCGCCGCCTGCCACCACGGGAGTACCCTCGGCAAGGCCGGTAATTTCCGCAGTTTCCTTCGTCACGTTGGCAACAACGGTGCCGCTTTCGTACACCTTCGGGAAAATATCGGATTTCAAACCGCATTTCTCCATGATGGTGCGGTCCCAGTCTCTTGTGGAAAGGTCAAAAATGCCGGTGGTGGAGCCGTTGCTGGGCTCGATGGACATAACGCCGGTCAGCTTCAAAATCAGCCAGTCGTTGAACATGCCCACATATGCGGTTTTTTCGTAAATTTCCGGCATCTTGTTTTTTACCCAGAGAATTCTGGGAAGCGCCCCCAGCGCATAGGTCTGGCCGGAAACCTTGTAAATTTCCCGTTCCAGCTCGGGAGACTTGCGGATCAGCTCCACAACTTCGTCATCGGAGCGGGCGTCCACATTGGCGCAGGCCCAGATTTCATGGAGATCCCTGTCATAGAGAACGATTCCCTCACGCATGCAGGTGGTGGAGATCGCAGCAATTTCTGAGGGAGCAATGCCCGATTCTTTCAGGACGTCCCGGATACAGCCGCAGGTCAGATCCCAGTTATGTGTCCAGTCAAAGTCCATGGAGCCGGGAAACCGAAGGTCTTCCTTATGTTCCCACTCCTGCTGGGATACGCCCAGCTGATTCCCCTCCAGATCGAAAAGTACGGCACGGACACTTCCGGTGCCTGCATCAAGAGCCATTAAATACTTTCCCATTTTGATACCTCCTGTCATATAATGATGTTTTGTTTAAATCCGGCACAGCTGTGCGGCGGTGTCCTCGTCTGTAATCAGGATGTCGATATATCCGCCGGTCAGAGCCGCATGTATGGCCGAAAGCTTGTGTTTTCCGGCGGCCACGCCGATAACGTTGTCCAACTCTTTCAGCGTATTCAGGGGAACGCTGACGAGCCGGGAATCCACTTCTGTGTCCACCAGATTTCCATCCTTATCTATGAAGTGGCAGATCACGTCGCCGACAGCGCCCTTCATGGCAAGCAGCCGGAAGTCGCTGGGATTCAGGATGGAAGATTTCACAATCGTGGCGGAGTCGTCCATGCCGCCAATACCGATTATGGTCATGCTCGCGAGGCGGATCATATTGGTGACTTCCTGTACGGAGTTCTCCTTTTTGATCGCGTCGGCCATTTGGGCTGAGGACATGATAATCGGGGCGGGTATCAGGTACAGCTTTGCATTGAAAATATTGCTCTCCGATTTGGGCAGATAATAGCCCACGCCGCCGGTCAGGGAAACAAAGGAAACCGCCGTTTCCAGATTCCTCGCAAGATATTCGATGGTCTTGGAGGTGGTGTCGCCGTAGCCGAAATTTATGTAGGAGTTTTCTCTCACATGGTCGGCGATATAAATGGAAGTCGCGCTGGCGATGGTATCGTTTGTGCCTGCCTCGTTGGGATTGGTGGGCACAGTGTAACAGTCGCGTAGATGGTACTTTTCCATCAGTCTGGTCTCCAGATCCCGTCGGAAATCCAGGGAAGAGGAGATGCGGAACTGTACGATGCCGGTCTGGCGCGCCTTTTCCAGAAGCTTAATCACCCGCATGCGGGTAATGTTGAGCTGGTCGGCTATGGCCTGCTGCGTCATATTTTCCATATAGTAGTACCAGACGATTTTTATCATGAGGTTCTTTTCATAATCAGTCGTCGCGTCGAACATCTGGCCACCCCTTTGCTGACACAAAAGTTTTATAACGAATCAAATGTATCTTGAGATCAGTATATCAACCAAGAAATCAAAAGTCAATGTGGTTATGATATAAATTGCATAAAATGTTTTCGGTATTGACAAATAGTGTTATCTCGCTTATGATATTTTTACGGAACAAAATTTCAACGTTCACACAAATGTCTCTTTTACAGGTGGGGGAAGCTCTATGGAAAACACACAAACCTTGTTGTCCGTTCAGAACATAGAGAAATCGTTTGGGTTAAACCGTGTTCTGAAAGGAATTAATCTGAAACTGAGCGCCGGGGAAGTACTTTCCTTAATAGGAGGAAACGGGGCCGGCAAGAGCACGTTGATGAAGATTATTATGGGAATCTATCAGCCGGATGCGGGACAGATACGGATCAAGGATCAGGAAGTAAATTTGAATAAACCGTCCGTTGCGCTGGCCCACGGCATTTATATGGTTCCGCAGGAGCCGATGCTTTTTCCCAATATGACAGTGGAAGAAAATATTGTCATGGGATTTGATGAAAAACAGGCAGAACTGCACAAAAGGCTGCTGGAAGTGATCGCTGAGGTCGGGTGGGAGCTTGACTTAAACCGAAAGGCCGGAAGCCTTTCCATTGCAGAGCAGCAGCTTGTGGAAATTCTGAGGGGACTTCTTCGGAATGCGGAGATACTGATTCTGGATGAGCCTACCAGCGCGCTGACATTCGACGAGGTGCAGAGTCTGTTTAAATGCGTGAACGACCTGCGCGCCAAAGGAATCGGAATTGTCTATATTACGCACCGTCTCACGGAGGTCTTTGAGATTTCCACCAGTGTGGCAATCATGCGGGACGGCGTGATTACCTTAAGCGGTGAGGTTGGCGAGTTTACGAAGGAAGCGCTTGTTAAGGGGCTTTTGCCTCCCAACAGAGAAGAGAAGCCGGAAGAGGGAGATAAGGCTGAACCAAGCGAGCACAAGATTGATTATTCCAAGCCGCCGGTGCTGGAACTGCAAAATTTCAGCGGCTATGGATTTAATGATATTTCCCTCAAGCTGTATCCGGGAGAAATTCTCGGTGTGGCAGGCGTTGTGGGAGCCGGCCGTACAGAGCTTGCGACGACGATTTTCGGACGCGACAGAGTGCTTGGAGGAAAGGTGCTCCTGGAGGGGAAGGATATCACGGGACTTTCCACGAAGAAGGTGGTGGAGGCCGGACTCAACTACGTGCCGGAGGACAGACATCTTCACGGGCTGTTTAAGATTGCCGACGTGGCGGTGAATACGACCTCGGCTTTCCTGCCGGATAAATCCATGGGAAGGTTTTTGCTGAACAGGAAGAAAGAGCGTGAGGTCACGCAGAAATACATAGACGATTTTCGGATCAAGGTGACGGGACAGTCACAGCTTGCGGGAAGCCTGTCAGGCGGTAATCAGCAGAAGATTGTGATTGGCAGAAGTCTTTCCACAGCGCCCAAGGTGGTTATACTCGATGAGCCTACGAGAGGTATTGACGCGGGAGCCCGCGGCGATGTATACGCCATTATTCATCAGTTGAGAAAACAGGGCGTGTCCGTCCTTTTGATATCCTCCGATATGGAAGAAATCGTGGAATTATCCGACAGAGCCGTGTCTGTATATCAGGGACGCATCAATGCGGAATTTCCGAAGGAAGAGATCAATCAGGACAATCTTATGGCGGCGACCTTTGACGTAAAACATGAGAAAGAGGTGAGTGCATGAATACCATAAAAAAGCTCACAAAAGCACGGGAAGCGAGCAGCCTTCTGTTTCTGGTTATCCTGTTTGCCATAGTCGGCTGTATTAACAGCGACTTTCTGGCGCCGTCCAGTATCATGGCCTGCTTTAACGACAGCGTGGTGTTTACGCTTTTGGCGGTGGGTATGGCTTTTGCGATTTTTATCGGTGAGATTGACGTTTCTATCGGTTCTAATCTGGGCTTTTCGGCAGCGGTGGTAGGCTCCATGTTAAGGGACGGGTGCAATCCCATTTTGGCTTTTGCCACAGGCATACTGATCGGTGTGCTGATCGGCCTGTTTAACGGCTGGGGCGTTGCGGTGTTAAAGATTCCTTCCCTGATTTTTACGCTGGGTACGAACGGTATCCTGCGGGGAATGATTTTCCTGTATACGGGCGGCGCCTGGGTGGAGAATCTGCCGCCTGCATTTACGGCGTATTCGTCCAAACCCCTTGTGGGCAATCTGACTGTGTACTATGCGGTAGTGATTGCGGCTGTGGTGGTGATACATATACTTCTGACAAGGACGAAGAAAGGTAAGTATTTCATAGCGGTCGGCGATAATGAAGGCGGCGCGACGTTAGTCGGCATTCCCGCCATGCAGACAAAGGTTCTTGCGTATGTATTCTGCGGTGTTTTTGCATCCATAGCGGGCATCATCTATGCATCCCGTATCGGATTTATCACTGTTATTGCGGGAAACGGTTATGAAATGAAGGCGGTTGCGGCCTGTGTAATCGGCGGAATCAGCCTGACGGGCGGTCTTGGCAGCGTGATCGGCGCAGCCATCGGCGCGGTTATTATGTCCAGTGTCAGCCGTATTCTGGTATTTATGGGCTTCTCTTCCGATTACGATAATACGATCACAGGTCTTATGCTGATTACGATTGTAGTGCTGGATGCGCTGCTGCAGAGACATTCAGCTGAGCGGATCAGGCGGGAGCGCCTGACCAACAGAGCGGCCAATGCCGCGCAGAAGGGAGGAGAACAGGCATGAAAAAGAATGTAAAATCTCTTTTTAACTGGGATATGTTTCTTCTCTGCGTACTGATTCTGGAGTTTGTTGTTTTCGGTATGAAGAATCAAAAGTTTTTGATGCCGAGGGTTTTACTTGCCAGTGTAAACGACTTTATAGCAATCTGCATTATTTCGCTGTTTGTGACTTTTGTCATGATAACGGGCGGTATTGATATTCAGGCAGCTTCCATTGTGGGCCTCACTTCCATAATCATTGGCGTGGCGTGGCAGGACGGCGGCATGAATATCTGGGTGGCGGCGCTTCTGGCTGTTGTGGCGGCTGCGCTCTGCGGCGCGCTTTCCGGTTTCTTCATAGCCTACTGTAATGTGCAGGCCATGGTGATTACGCTGGGCGGCAGTTTCCTGTATGCGGGATTTGGACTGCTTGTATCCAACCTGTCCGCTACGGAAGCCTATAAAGGAATCAGCGGTTTTCCGGACAGCTTTAAGGTGATATCCAAGTTTAAGCTCTTCGGGGTGATTCCCAGCCAGTTGATTCTCTTTGCGGTGCTGACGATTATTGCTTATCTGCTTTTGCATAAGTCCAAATACGGACGCAGCGTTTTCCTTGTAGGCATTAACCAGAGGGCGGCGGAGTATTCGGGAATCAATACCAGACTGGTAATTATGAGCACTTACATTCTGTCGGCAGTCAGCGCGGCTCTGGCAGGCATCATGCTCACATCCTATCTGGGTACGTCGAAGAGTGATCTGGGCTCTAACCTGACGCTCAATATCATTACTACAGTAGTGCTGGGAGGAACGCTCAGCACAGGCGGAAAGGGAAGCGCTATCGGCACGGCGCTGGCTTCTCTGGTAATCGGTATCCTGCGGTTTGGACTTCCGCTCTGCTTTAAAGTGAATACGCAGTATCTGGATGTGCCGGTGGGTCTTTTGCTGATTGTGGTCGTTGTGGGACGCGCGATTGCTTCCTCGCCGAAGACGGCAGTATTTTTTAAGAGATTACAGAAGGACTAAAAGGGGAACTATAAAAATAGTTATGTTATTCAGAGCGTATTGCAGAGTGTAATTCGCTTTTGGATAGAATAAACAAGGAGGAAAAAGATATGAAAATGAAAAAGGTTATGTCACTTGCGCTGGCAATGTCCATGGTATTTACCATGACAGCGTGCGGCGGCGGCGCGGCAGAGGCTCCGGCTCAGGAAGCTCCTGCGGCAGAAGCGCCGGCAGCAGAGGAGGAGGCACCGGCAGCAGAGGCGCCCGCAGCAGAGGCGCCCGCAGCAGAGGAGGAAGCACCTGCGGCAGAGGCTCCGGCAGCAGGCGGAGATGTTGCAGGTAAGACGGTTGTATTTATTCCGAAGCTTACAGGTAACGCGTTCTTCGAGGCGGCCAATGACGGCGCGCAGAAGTATGCGGCTGATTGGGGATTCACAGTAGATTATCAGGGCAGCGCTACAGCAAGTGCGGCGGATCAGGTACAGGTAATCAACAATGCGGTAGCAAGCGGCGCTGATGCAATCTGTATTTCCACTGTAGACGCAGCAGGCGTGAGAGACGCTCTTCTGGCAGCAAAGGATGCAGGCCTTGCAGTCTGCACATGGGACTCCGACGCTGAGTCTGATGCGCGTTCTCTGATGGTATCTCAGGGTACTCCCGAGGTTCTTGGCCAGATGCTCGTTGATATGTCTGTGGATGCACTGACAAAGCGCGGCGTTGATCCTGCGGCAGACGAGGTTAAGTATGTATGGCATTATTCTCAGGCAACTGTTACTGACCAGAACTCCTGGCAGGTAGCAGGTGAGAAGATCATCGCTGAGAAGTATCCCAACTGGGTAAAGGTTGCGGATAACTACTATTCCGAGCAGGATGCTGAGAAGGCTGTTTCCACCGGCGCGGCTATTCTGGATGCTTACGCTGATATCGACCTGATCATCTGTAATGACTCTACCGCTCTTCCCGGCCAGTTAAAGGCTGCACAGAACAAGGGTCTTGGCAAGGATGACATTACGATTACCGGTTTTGCAAGCCCGATGTCCATCAAGGAATACTGCGATGCAGACGTTCTGTATGAGTGGGGTCTCTGGGATTGTGGTATCCAGGGTGCAATGGGCTGCTACCTTGCAGCATACCTTGCGGCAGGCAATGAGGTTAAGGTTGGCGATAAGGTGAACATCCCCGGCATCGGCGATTGTGAGATTCTGGCAAACGACTGTCTCTCTGAGGGCGACACAACGGCAGATACCAACAACGGCGTAGTACTGCTTCCTGAGACAACCGTATTTACCGCTGACAACGTAAACGACTACAACTTCTAAGTTTTTGTCAACAATATGATACGAACTAATCACACGGACAGCGCAGAAAATGCGCTGTCCTGTTGAAAGACGGAGACTGTTACAGTAAGGAGGGTATATAAAATGGCAGATGTAGATGGATTAAAAGTAGCGAAGGATTATAAGGTTGACGTTCCTTTTGCGAATCAGGGTGATTTTCATGTAAAGGGAGCCAACAATCTGGACTGGGGAATGAAGAAACACCTTTCCAATATCTTCGATCCGGTGAGCGGAAATACGGTGATGTTTGCCTTTGATCACGGCTATTTCATGGGATCTACAGCAGGCCTGGAGAGATTGGATGTGCTGCTTCCGCAGTTGATTCCTTATGTGGACGTCCTGATGGGAACCAGAGGCGCTATCCGCACGTGTGTGCCGGCTAACTGCCAGAAGGGTATTGCGCTTCGCACAACATCCGGATCTTCCATGCTCAATGATGATCTTTCCCATGAAGTGCTTGCGGTGGATATTGAGGATGTGGTTCGCATGAATGCAGACTGTATGGCGATTCAGACGTTTATCGGCGCGGACGGCCAGCTTTCCAGCCTTGATAATTTATCTAGGGCGGTGAATGCGGGAATGCGTTACAGCGTACCTGTGATGGGCGTTGTTGCCGTAGGAAAACAGATGGAGCGCACAGGCCGCTTCTTCAAACTGGCTACCCGTATTCTTGCGGAGCTGGGCGCCAATATTATCAAGACGTATAATTGCGAGGATTTTGAGGAAGTAGTGGCGGCTTGTCCTGTACCCATCGTGGTGGCAGGCGGCAAGAAGCTTCCTGAGAAGGAGGCGCTGGAGCTGGCGTATGAGGTAATCAGTAAGGGCGCAAGAGGCGTGGACATGGGCCGGAATATTTTCCAGAGCCAGAAACCCGCCGTTATGGCGCAGGCTGTCAATATGGTTGTGCATAAAGGCGCTACGGCAAAGGAAGCATACGAGTTCTTCCAGGATACCAAATAATGAAATGATACCTTTGGGTCTACGTCTTAGCGGATGAAAATGAGTCGTGCGCCGTAAGACGCACCGAAAAACCGCCTTGCAGGAATGCAGGGCGGTTTTCTTGCTTACTGAATTTCACGACAAATACGACTTAGTCCATAAACTCGACTTTTCCACTGTCAATATGATAGATTGCGCCGCATACTTTCAGATCGGAGGAATCCGTAAGCTTAAGCTGCTCTTTGATGATGGAAACGCTTCTTTCCACGTTCAGGCGGGAAGCCTTCAACTCGTCCTTCTCATCGCCGATTGCTTTTTTGATCTCGTCGGTTATGTATTTTACAAATCCGTCAGGGCTGCTGGTTACTGCCGCGCCCACTGCGCCGCAGTGGGTATGACCGAGAACAACCACGAGGTTGGTGCCAAGGTGGTCCGCAGCGTACTCCACACTGCCAAGCTGATGGTGATCCATTACGTTTCCGGCAACGCGGATGGTGAACAGCTCGCCGATGCCTGCACAAAAGATGCTTTCGGGAATTACTCTGGAATCCGAGCAGGTGATAACGATAGCGTAAGGGCTCTGTCCTTCATCGCAGGTTTTTTGACGAATCTGTTTGGAAACGTCTCCCGGATTGGTTGCAGCGTCCAGATAACGTTCGTTTCCCGATTTCAATTTCGACATTGCGTCCGTTGCAGATAAATTTTCATGATGTGCCATAGATTTCATGCCTCCTATCCTTTTTTATAAGAAATATGATACTAAGAGTATACCATGACTCAAAGGAAAACTCAAAATTTATTTCGCATGAATGCTGCATGAAATGAGCTGATTCCAAAGGGGATAATCAGGATGAAATATAAAAACGAGGTGCAAATTTAAAAATTGTTTGTAAATTCAAAAAGAAGTATGATAAAATGCAATCAATCACAGACGACGCCGATGGTGTGCATCAGAAAAGAGGAACGATGGGATATCAGAACGAATGGCTTCTTTATGAAGCGGGCGATGAGATCGACGAGCTGGAACACAGACAGCCGACGGAAGAATTTCAGTTTTATCAGGCGGTGACAAGCGGCGATGTGGAGGCGGTCAGAAAAAACTGCGAAGAGGAACGGTTTACGGACAGCGAGGGAGTCGGCGTGCTGTCCAAAAATTCGGTTACGAATCTGAAATATCATTTTGTGATTACCACAGCGATGATTACCAGACTGTGCAGACAAAACGGCATGGAGCTGGAACAGGCTTTTCGCATGAGCGATTTTTATATCCAGAGCCTGGATGAGATCCATACCGTTCAGGGGGTACAGCGGCTTCACCATGAGATGGTGCTGGATTATACTGAGAAAATGCAGAAAATCCACAGAAGTGATACAACCTCAAAACATATTAATCTATGTAAGGAATATATTTATTCTCACATTAAGGAGCGAATCACAATAGAAGAGCTTGCGGACAGATTAGGCGTGTCCGCAAGCTATCTCTCAAGGCTGTTCAAAAAGGAGACGGGTGATTCCGTCAGCGCTTATATACGCAGGCAGAAAATCGAGATGGCAAAAAATCTTTTGCGTTACAGTGATTATGCGCTGATTGAAATCGCAAACCATCTTTCCTTTTCCTCACAGAGTCATTTTATCCAGCAGTTTCGTGAGCTGGTCGGCATGACGCCGAAAAAATACCGCGATCTGAATCACGTGATACAGTGGGATACAATGGTTTAGAGGAACAGCAGGATGTCATTCTCGCTTTCCAGCAGATTAGCCGGAATATAATTTCCTTCCAGCTCCCTGCCGTTTAGCAGGAGCTTTTCACAGCCGGATTCCCGCTGATTGGGATTTTCGACGCGGATGCTCAGATGTCTGCCCCGGAAATCCTTTTCTATTTCAAAATGCGTCCAGCTTTTGGGGATGGAAGGAGACAGTCGGATGCCGTCCGGGTCGGGACGCAGGCCGAGGATGCCCTCCACACAGCCGACCATGACGGTGGAAGCCGTGCCGGTCAGCCAGTGGACGTGGGAACGTCCGTGGTGGGGGCTGGCCTTCCCTTCCGTGAACTGTCCGTAGCAATAGGGCTCTAACCGTCTGATTTCGGCGCGGTCATTCTGCGCCGCGGGCGCATTTTCCATGAAATAGGTAAAGGCCCGTTCTCCGTGTCCGAGCAGCGCTTCCGCCAGAATCAGCCAGCCCTGAGACTGTGAAAAGATTCCGGAGTTTTCTTTGGTGCCCTGATTGTAGATCACCGCAAGCGCACCGTCGAAGGCGTGGGTGTGGTAGGGCGGATCCATCAGAATTGCGCCGTATTCGGTATTCAGTCTGTTGTAAACGTTGTCGAGAGCGGCGTTCGCCTGTTCTCTGGAAGCAAGTCCGCTGATGATGGAAAAGCTCTGCGGGTTTAACCAGAGATTGGCTTCGGGATCGGCGGCAGCGCCGATCAGCTCGCCTCTTTCCGTAAATCCTCTTACAAAACGATCATTGTCCCAGTACAATTCCTGAATCCTGGTTCCGATTTCAATCTGCTTTTCCTTCAGATATTTGTTGTATTCCGCATCCTTCTTCTGTTCGGAAAAGTTTATCATGATGGTCATGGCATAGTAAAACTGCATGGCCACGAAGGCGGACTCTCCGTTTGCCCCTAACCGCAGACAATCGTTCCAGTCTGCATAAAGCCCTGCAGGAGTGCCGTGAGGGCCGAGGTGTGCAAAGGAAAACTCTACAGCTCGTTTCAGGTGTTCGTAAACGCTTGCCTCTCCCCGGTTGGCAAAAGGAATGATCTCGTCGAGAAATGCCAGATTCCCCGTCTCGGAAATATATTTGTAGACGGTGGGGAACAGCCATAATGCGTCGTCGGCGCGGTAGGCGGGGTGTCCGGTTTCCTGACGGTAGGATGCGTCGTCCGGCGTATCTTCATGGCCCGGATTGTGCGTGAATTTCACGAGAGGAAGGCCGCCGCCATTGTCAACCTGCGCGGACAGCATGAAGCGGATTTTTTTCGCCGCCATTTCCGGTGCAAGGTGGATAATGCCCTGAATGTCCTGTACGGTATCGCGATAGCCGTAGCCGTTGCGCAGGCCGCAGTAGATAAAGGAAGCGGCGCGGGACCAGATAAAAGTCATAAAGCAGTTGTAGGCGTTCCAGGTATTAATCATGGTATTAAATTCGGGACAAGGCGTCGTTACTTTCAGGGGACGCAGCTTTTCATCCCAGTATGCTTTCAATTCTTCCAATTCCCGCGCCACCGTGTCGGCGGGATTTTCGTAGGCGTCCGCAATGGCTCCGGCTTCGGCGGAATCTTTCATGCCAAGCAGGAAAACGATGCGCTTCGTTTCTCCCGGTGCGAGAGAAACCGTACAGGAGAGCGCGCCGCAGGCGTTCTCGTTATAGCTGACCGCATTGCCCAGATTACCCAATGCAACGCCCTGCGGATCGCCGTAGCCGTGGTACTTTCCGAGGAAAGTGTCCTTGTCGCCGCAATAGGAGGAAACTTCCGCTCCGGCGAGGGCAAAGAAACGTTCCAGCATGTTTTTGCCGTCTACTTTTTTCCCTTCGGCGAGTTTGTCCAGATTGCCGTGAATCTGCTGCATGATCCGGTTTTTTTCAAAACGGGTGTTGGTAATGAAAAGGGAATACTGCAGATTCACCTGATCCTGTTCGTAATTATTATGATTACTGAATTCCGCGTATCCGGTCAGAGTCAGTTTTTTTTGCAGATCCGTGTGGTTTGTTACCTGAAGAGACCACACTTCGTAAGACTTTCCGAGCGGCACATAGTAAAGCGCTTCGGAAAAGACGCCGCCGTATTCCGCCGTCATTCTGGTGTAGCCGAGGCCGTGGCGGCATTCGTTCTGATACAGGGACGTATCTTTGCCGACCGGCTGCCAGGAAGCGGACCAGAAGTCCTTCGACTCGTTGTCCCGAAGATAGAGGTAGCGGCCGGGCTGGTCGAACTGGTTAAAAACATAGCGCAGAATGCGCCCGTTGGCGCCGGATTGAGAAAAACTGTAGCCTCCGGCGTTGTTGGAGATAATCGCGCCGTATTCGGGAGAACCGAGGTAGTTCACCCACGGTGCGGGTGTATCGGGTCTCTCGATGACATATTCGCGGTTTTCCTCATCAAAATATCCGTATCTCATATTATGTAAACTCCTTTCTGATTATCGGGTTAGAAAAAGCCGGCCGGATTAGCGGCCTGTTTTCCGTATGCGGAACTTAAATCAGATTGACACAGATTTCGTGCGTCTGATCTGACAAAGCGGCGATCGTCTGGCGGGGAATGGTGAGACAGGTTTCCCGATCCACGCAAAGATCCGTTTTGTCGCAGGATGCATAGTCGATGATATAGCTGCCGTAGTCTTTATGATTCTGGTTGACGAACAGGATACGGAAGGTTTTTCCCGCAAAGGGCACCGTGAGGGAAGCCAGCCCGTTCTGATCAAACTGCCCGCCAAGAAGCTTAGGGTGGATGACAAGGTCGCCGGCCTGTCCGTGGACACCAAATACTTCCGTAATCATGGTCATCATATACCAGCTTGCCGCGCCGGTCAGATACTGGTACATGCCCCGTCCTTCGCTGTTAAAATACTCGGGAATGCCCGGATAAATGCGGCTGGCGTCAAAATGAAGCGAGGCGTCTGCCAGCGTTTTTAACGCTTTCCAGCCTTCTTTGACGAATCCTCTGCGGTAGAGGGCGTTCGCGTACATAACAGTCATGTGGGAGAAAACAGCGCCGTTTTCTTTTTCACCGTAGGCGAAGCCAAACATTCTTCCCATGTCAAATTTTAACTCGTGGAAATTAGTATTCAGCCGGTAGCCGCCGATTTCCTTCTGATAGAGATAGTGATCCGCGCTTTTTACGATTTTTTGAATCTGCGCGTTCTCCGCAACATTTCCCATAATGGCGAAAACCTGTCCGGTCAGCATCATGCGCGTCTGATTTGCAAAGAAACCTTCGACAGCGCGGCCGCTGTTGTCATAGTAGCTGTTAAACCATCCCTCCGCGTCAGGGCCGTCGATCCATTCCTGCGTTCTGATATGTCCGGTCAGCCAGTTTGCTTTCCGGATCAGATTGGCGGTTAGCAGGGAGAGGGAAAAGCTCCTGCGTCCGCCGCTTACGGTATGGCGGCAGCGTCCGGCAAACTCGTCGAGAATTTCGCGCTTTTTGTCAATGTCGGCAAACATGTCTTCGTCGTCGTTTAAAAGGACGGCGATCTCCTCTAACAGCTCCACGGAATCAATTTGGGCGCTGCTTTCCAGAAGCTGTAACAGGGAAGCCAGATCCCGCAAATTACCGGCATAAGCGCAGGTGAAGGCAACGCTTTCGCCGCGCTCGGCGGCCATGTCCAGCGCGTCGTTCCAGTCGGCCCCGCGCAGACGGTAAATGTTGTGCTCGCCAACTTCATAGAAAGCCGTGAGCTGCTGGATCAAAAGATGTTCCAGAATTGTTCCGGTGTAGGTTTCACCCCGGGCGGTGAGCTGCAGACAGCCGTCGTCGGGACGCCAGAGATCGTCGGTATCGGTTCCGCGCATAACCTGCGCGTCTTTAAAGTAAGAAACCTCTTTCAACAGAATGTCCACGTCTCCCGTCTGGTCGATGTAGAGCTTCGTGGTCATGAGCGGCCAGAGAGCGTGATCCATCCAGACGCGGGAAATGCCGTTACGGTCGGCAATAAAACTGCCGTTTTTGCTGCCGATAATGGTCGCGTTGGTTCCGTCGATGCGGACGCCGCCGTAATTTGCGGCAATCATCTGGCCGACGCCCTGCGGCTCCATGAGAAGCAGGGAAAGGCAGTCCTGCCACAGATCGCGCCAGCCGCGTCCGCCGCGCCCGTAATCGTGGTGGGGCAGGAAGGAACAGCCGAACAGACGGCGTAAGAAGGGCTGAAAGCTGATCCATTTCATCAGGCCGTCAAAGTTCGGATCGGCGGTATGATAGCTGACGTTCACCTGATTCTGCCAGTATGTTCTGGTTTCGTCCAGCGCAAGCTGTACCTGTCCTGAGGTGCGGTATGTTTCGGTCAGACGGTCGATTTCTTCCGTGCTGTCCGCCGCGCCTGCAAGCAGAATATACTCCGCCGTCTGTCCGGGTTCGAGCATGATTCCGGGAAAACGAAAAGCGCCCATCGCTTCTTTTCCTTCGGCTTCGCTGAAAGCGGAAACGCCGTTATCAATATCATACAGGGTGCGGGGATGCGTGTAAGTGCCACCTTCACCGAGAAATTCTTCCACAGTCGGATAAAAACGCTCCGGTGTCCCGCCCGTGCCGGTGAAACCGCAGACGTAATAAATTTTGTGGTTGGGGCGGTGGCCTTTTTCATCAAAGGACATGGTGGGCTGTACCAGCACCCCGTTTTGCGTTACCCGTATACGGTGCAGCATGGAAGTTACATTGCGGTGATCACGGATGTTGTCCGCGCTGCGGCCGTAAATGGGAATGGCGCCGTATGGGATCAGACGCTGCGGCCGGGCTGATAAATTGCGTACCGTAATATAATGGATCTCCACATTACTGTCCTTGGGCAGAAATGTGGTCACGTTCGACTCTAACTGAAAAGATTTGGAGACGCGCCGGAGGGTATGCCACATAAACCCGGCGGACAGCTCGCTTTCATCCTGGCCGGGAGTAAATCTGGCGGCTTCCTGTGCGGCGGAAGCGCCCGCGGCGGAATAAGCGCCGACACTTTCAACGACGCACCAGAAATTTCGCGTTGATCGGTTATTATGAAGGTTTTCCGCGCTGACAGGTTCTAACAGGAAGGTTTCCTGATCAATTTTGGCGTCGCCGCCGAGATTTGGCGTCACCGCGCTTTTTAAGCCGTTTTCCGAGGCGAGTGGAAAATACAGATAGCTGGTATTTTCCGGATTTTTCATGGTAAAGCTGCCGTGCTCGTCGATAAAGGTTAATGGTTTCATTACGTTATCCTCCTTTCGCGCCTGCGCCTTGGGCGCGTTTTATATTTTCATGCTGGTTTGTAATGATAATATGGAAGAATTATATAGAAATTCCGGTGTGGAGAAAATCAGAAATATGAGAAAAATATCAGAATCATGACCTGAAAACCCGGGCGGCGTTATGAAAACGTGCGGGTTTGGAACATTTTTTTAATCTGTGTCATGAATCTGATATTTTGTTAAAGAACGTAATATATTCCGGGGGAGGGGTAAGCTATACTCCAATCATAACATCATAACAACGAATGCGGCGCGGCGCCGCAGGAAGAAATGATCAAAGGAGGGTAATTATAATGAAAAAGAAGTTATTGTCTGTTTTACTGACAACGGCTGTTCTGGCAGGCACACTGGCAGGCTGCGGCGGTTCTGATGCAGGCGGTGCGGCTCAGAGCACGGAAACCCCGGCAGCTTCTGATGGAGGCAGCGAGGACGCGGGAAGCGCGGATGCAGGAAGCGCGGATGCAGGAAGCGCGGATGCAGGAAGCGACGCAGCAGCGGCAGGCGGCGACGAAGGAAAGGTTATTAACATTTACAGTTTTAACGATGAGCTTCGTACGCGTATTACGGCCGTTTATCCGGAAATTGAAAACACATCCGATGACGGCACCGTATCTACTTTAAATGATGGCACGGAGATCCACTGGATTATCAACCCCAACCAGGACGGCGTGTATCAGGACAAATTGGATGAGGCGCTTATGAATCAGGCAGGCGCGGCTGCCGACGACAAGGTTGATCTTTTTGCGGCTGAGCTCGATTACATTGTCAAGTACACGGATGCAGATGCAGACGTAGCGATGCCCCTTGCCGATCTGGGAATCAATTCGGATTCAGATCTTGCGGACCAGTTCGCGTTCACCAAGACGGTGGCGTCTGATGTGAACGGTGTACAGAGAGCTTCCACATGGCAGGCTTGCCCCGGTGTTTTGGTATACCGCCGCGATATCGCAAAAGAGGTTTTCGGTACGGACGACCCGGTTGAAATCGGGAAGAAGACGGCGGACTGGGCAACCATGAAGACGACCGCGGAAGAACTTAAGGCAAAAGGCTACTACGCATTCAGCTGTTACGCGGATACCTTCCGTACATACGCCAACAATATTGCGGGTCCCTGGGTTGAGGCAGGCTCCACGACGATCAAGGTTGATCAGAAGATCATCGACTGGGTTAATGATTCCAAGGAGTGGATGGACGCAGGCTACTTTGATCCTACGGTAACAGGGCAGTGGAACGCGGACTGGTTCACCGCAATGAGCTCCAGCGCAAAGGTATTTGCATTCCTCTTCCCGGCATGGGGCATCGACACCCAGATGGTGCCTAACTGGGACGGCGAGGAAGGCGCATGGGCGGTTACCAATGCTCCCCTTCCGTACAACTGGGGCGGTACTTATCTTGTAGCAGCGACAGGAACGGATAATCCGACTCATGTAAAAGAAATCATCATGGCGCTGACGGGCAATCAGGATAATCTGACGAAGGTTGCAAAAGAGTACACCGAGTTCACGAACGCGCAGACTGTTATGGATGCGGCGGCAAACGGTACCGAGTTTAATTCTGCTTTCCTTGGCGGTCAGAATCCGTACGGCTATTTTGCAGACAGCCTTTCCAGCATCAAGATGGCACCGTTGTCATCCTATGATCAGGGCTGTGTAGAGTTGATTCAGAATGCGTTTGGCGATTATTTGCAGGGACAGATTGATTACGACACAGCGAAAGCTAATTTCGAGACAGCTATCAAGGAGCGTTATCCTGAGATCACAGAAATTCAGTGGCCGTAATTTTTTAAATGATTAGGAATGCGGCGTACTCGTTACGCCGCATTCTCAATATAAGAAAGTAGGAAAGGGGTGCTGTTCGTGCAAAAAAAACGTAAATTGGTCAATTACGCAAAATGGGGATATATTTTTATTCTCCCTTTTTTCGTAAGCTTTTTTATATTCTCTCTCATACCGTTGGTTGATACCATCCGATACAGTTTTTACGAATATTATCGTTCGGGGATCAAAGAAATCGGCCCCAACTTTATCGGGATGGCAAATTATGCGAGCCTGATTCAGTCCGATATGCTGAAATACGCAGGAAATACCCTGATTTTGTGGTTGATTGGCTTTGTTCCGCAAATCGTGATAGCGCTGACGCTTGCTTCGTGGTTTGTGGATGTGCGGATGAAGATTCGCTGCCAGCAGTTTTTCAAGGTAGTCATTTATCTGCCTAACCTGATTATGGCAAGTGCGTTTGCAATGCTGTTTTTTACTTTGTTTTCAAAGACAGGTCCGGTCAATTCCATATTGATGTCGCTTGGCGTGATAAGCGAGGTCATTGATTTTATGCGCACCGCATTTGGCGTAAGGACTTTAGCCGGAAGTATGAATTTCCTGATGTGGTTTGGTAATACGACGATTATGTTGATGGCGGCAATCATGGGTATCAGCCCTGATATTTTTGAGGCGTCGGAAATAGACGGATGCAACAGTACGCAGAGATTCTTCCGCATCACGCTTCCACTGATCCGGCCAATCCTTGCTTATACATTGATCACATCCATTATTGGCGGTCTGCAGATGTTTGATGTGCCTCAGATTCTGACGAACGGACAGGGAAATCCTGACCGTACATCCATGACGTTAATCATGTTCCTCAACAGCCATTTGAGAAGCAAGAATTACGGCATGGCCGGCTCTCTTTCGGTTTATCTGTTCATTGTCAGCGGCATCTTATGTTTTATTGTATACAAAATAACAAATGACAATGATCCGGACGGCTCCAAAGCAGCTGCCAGAGCAAAGAAAAAGAGAGGAGAGCGATAGATTATGAGTTCAAAATCATTTAATCGTCTGCGTACGGTTTTCGCGCATGTGCTGTTGATATTTCTGTCCTTTTTGTGCTTGTTTTTCTTCTATATTCTGATTATAAACGCGACGCACTCCCATGCGGAGCTGCAAAGAGGTTTTTATGCCCTGCCCGGAACCAGTTTTTTAAAGAATTTTAATAATGTGGCAAATAACGGAGAATTTCCCATGATGCGGGGTATTATGAACAGCTTGATCGTTTCCGGCTGCAGCGCGGCAATCTGCATTTATTTTTCCGCGCTGACTGCATACGGGCTTTACGCATACGATTTTAAGCTCAAGAAGGTTGCTTTTACGTTTATTATGATGATACTTGTTATGCCTACACAGGTCACCGCAATGGGCTTCCTGCGACTGATTACAAAGATGGGCATGTATGATTCCCTGCTTCCGCTGATTATTCCGTCGATCGCATCGCCGGCTGTATTCTATTTTATGTACAGTTACTTAGAGTCTTCTCTGCCGCTTTCGCTGGTAGAAGCGGCTAGGATTGACGGGGCGAAGGAATTCCGCACCTTTAACCAGATCGTGCTTCCGATCATGAAACCGGCAATGGCGGTACAGGCGATCTTTACCTTTGTGGGTTCATGGAACAATTACTTCGTTCCCGCGCTTGTAATTCAGTCTAAAGAAAAGATGACCGTGCCGATTCTGATTGCGCTCCTTCGAGGCGCCGATTATATGAATCGTGATATGGGAAAAATATACATGATGATTCTGCTGGCAATCGTGCCGATTATCCTTGTATATCTGCTTTTGTCCAAGTACATTATTGCGGGTGTAACGCTTGGCGGTGTGAAAGGGTAACGCTGTCCGGCGATAGGGGAATAAAGAGGATACAATGGATAAAACCCGGAAAGGAAGATGAGTTGCGTCTCCTCTCCGGGTTTTGTCTGTTTTACTGCTCCATCTGCCGCCCGAGGAATCCGGCCGCAGACTGGATCAGCTTCTGTTCGACTTCGCCCATTCTGGACTTGTGATCCGTTTCCACCAGAATGACGGAACCGATCACGTCCCCCTCGCAGATAATGGGGCTGATGGCCTCGTGGTGAATGTCTTCCACGTCGTTGCTGATCCGAATGAAGTTGCGGTCTCCCACGGTGGCAACCACACTTTCCCTGTGATCAATTTTTTCTTCCAGATCCTTGCTGATGGATTTTCCGAGAAGGTGCTTCATACCGCCTGAAACCGCGATAAACTGGTCTCTGTCGGTAATTAATGCAATATGGCCGGAGACCTGGGCCATACTCTCTGCATACTGCCTGGCAAAGGTTCCCATTTCACCAATAGGGGAATATTTTTTCAGAATGATTTCCCCTTCCCTGTCCGTATAGATTTCGAGGGGATCCGCCTCGCGGATTCTGAGGGTGCGGCGGATTTCCTTGGGAATGACAATGCGGCCTAAATCATCTATTCTTCTGACTATACCTGTTGCTTTCATGTCTTATAACCTCCATTTGTAAATCGCGACGGCTTCGTCGCGGAATTGTTTTATTTTTGATTTTTACTATTATTTGTAAAGTCTGAAATTATATGTATGTATTTGAGGAATTTCGATAAAAATGGAGCCTCTGTGAAATGGTTGTATTTCCGGGTGTTATTCTTTATAATATAAAATTAGAAACAAAAATAAAAGAGCGTATTAGTCGGGACAGGGTAAAATAAAAAGGAGGTAATGTATGAAGCTGCTGGTAATTGGGGGTGTAGCGGCTGGAACAAAGGCGGCTGCAAAATTTAAACGGGTAAATCCTGAGGCGGAGGTTACGATTGTCACTAAGGGTAAGGATATTTCCTATGCAGGATGCGGGCTGCCATATTATGTAGGCGGGGCCATTCAGGAGAAGGAACAGCTCATTGTGAATACGCCGGAAAAGTACAGCGCGCTAACCGGTGCGATGGTTTATCCGCAGAGGGAAGTGACGGCGTTAGATCCGGCAGCAAAGAAAGCGATTGCGAAGAATCTTCGTACAGGGGCGGAAGAAGTTTATGCATATGACAAGTGTATCGTGGCGGTGGGGGCTTCCCCGGTGGTTCCGCCGCTTCCCGGTTTGAATCTTCCGGGTGTTTTCGTGATGCGTACACCGGACGATGCCATCGAGACGAGAGACTATATTGCCAGGGACGGCGTAAAGCGCGCCGTGGTAGTGGGCGGCGGATTTATTGGTCTGGAGGTGGCGGAGAATCTGCTGGAAAAAGGGATGTCAGTCACGTTAATTGATATGGCGCCCCAGATCATGCCGGGCTTTGATGTGGAGATGGCGGATTATGCGGTGCGCCATCTGGCGAAAAAAGGGATTAAAGTGCTTACCGCAACCAGACTGGAAGGGGTAACGGGAGAGGAGAGAGCGGAAGGCGTACAGACCGATCAGGGTCTGCTTCCTGCGGATGTTGTGATCCTTTCCATCGGCATTCGGCCCAATACGGGATTTTTGCAGGATACAGGCATTGAGATGTTTAAGGGGACAATTTTGGTAGACGATAAGATGGCTACCAATGTGGCGGATATTTATGCGGCAGGTGACTGCGCTATGGTGAAGAACCGTCTTACGGGGGAGAGGCAGTGGTCTCCCATGGGATCCTCCGCCAATATGGAAGGCCGCACGCTGGCGCTTGCCCTTGGCGGCAGGGAGGTGACTTATCCCGGCGTGCTTGGAACGGGCGTTGTGAAACTGCCCGGCCTGTCAGGCGGCAGAACGGGGCTGTCTGAGGAACAGGCGAAAGCGGCGGGATATAAGCCGGTCTGTGTACTGGCGGTGACGGATGATAAGGCGCATTATTATCCCGACAGCGCATGGTTTGCCATCAAGCTGGTAGCGGATATGGATACGCATAAGCTGCTGGGCGTGCAGGTATTGGGGCCGGGCGCGGTAGATAAAGTGACGGATATCGGTGTGATGGCGGTGACTTTCGGCGCGTCGCTGGAGCAGATGACCTGTCTGGATCTGGCCTATGCGCCGCCGTTTTCCACGGCGATTCATCCCTTTGTGCAGGCGGTACATATGCTGTTGAATAAGATAAACGGAGATATGGACAGCTTTACGCCTGCGGAGTATCGGGCAGGCGCTGCGGAAGGGTACCGCATTATAGACGTGAACCCTGCCGGCGCGACGATCACAGGGGCAACGTATGTGGATCTTCTGAAAGTCAAAGGCGAAGTGCCCGGCCTTGCAAAGGATGAGAAGCTTTTGCTTGTCTGTGCAAAAGGTAAAAGAGGATACTTGCTGCAAAACAGGTTGAAGCGCTATGGCTATACGAACACAAAGGTTTTGGAGGGCGCTTCCTTTTTCAATGAAGTCAGGGCGGAGGGCGCGTCCGGCATGGTGACTGTTCCGGCGGAGGAGATCACACGTGTGAAGGCGCTTGGCTGTCTGCACAACAAGGGAACGGATAATTTTAATGTTCGTGTCATTACCAGAAACGGCAAGATTACCACTGCGGAACACAAAAAGATTGCGGAAGCGGCGGAAAGGTTTGGAAACGGGGACGTGGTCATGACAACCCGCCTGACCCTTGAGATTGTGGGCGTGCCTTTTGATAAGATAGAAGAACTGCGGACGTTTCTGGCGGAGGAAGGACTGGAAACAGGGGGAACCGGCTCCAAGGTCCGTCCTGTGGTTGCCTGTAAGGGAACGACCTGTCAGTATGGCCTGCTGGATTCCTATGGGTTGTCTGAAAAGATACACGAGAGATTTTTCCACGGTTATGCGGATGTAAAACTGCCTCATAAATTTAAAATTGCGGTGGGCGGCTGTCCGAATAACTGTGTGAAACCGGACTTGAACGACTTTGGGATTGTGGGGCAGAGAGTGCCTGTGATTGATCTGGAAAAGTGCCGTGGCTGCGGCAAATGTCAGGTTTCTCTGGCTTGTCCTGTGGGCGCGTCCCAGGTGGTGGACGGAAAGCTGGTGATTGATCCCGGCGAATGCAACAACTGCGGACGTTGTGTTGGTAAATGTCCGTTTAAAGCGGCGCAGGAGAGTACATACGGATACCGCGTTTACATTGGCGGGCGCTGGGGTAAGAGAGTGGCCCATGGACGGAAGTTAGAGAAAATATTCTTAAGCGAGGAGGAAGTGCTGTCCGTTCTGGAGAAGGCGATTCTGCTTTTCCGCGAACAGGGAAAGACCGGGGAACGCTTTGCGGATACCATAGACAGAATTGGATTTGAGAATGTGCAGGAACAGCTTATGTCGGATGAAATTTTAAAATTCAAGGATCAGATTCTGAATGCGAAGATGCACATGGAAGGCGGGGCGACCTGCTGATATAAGTGGACGGGATTAAGGCGGCACGGTGTGCTGCCTTAATTTCAGGGCAATGGAGTCAGAGATGGAGTGTATCAGTATCAGCCATAAAACGGCGAATTCCGCAGACAGGCAGAGGTGCTATATATCGAAAGAGGATGCAGCGCGGTTTTTGGAAGAGGTCATGGGGCTTAAGCAAGTGGAGCAGTGCGTCGTGCTGTCTACCTGCAACCGTATGGAAATCTATGCGCAGGGAGAGGAAACCTGTTTTAAAGAGCTCGAGAAGGTGTTGGCGAAAGAGGCGGACGCTGATGTGGAATGGGTGCGTGGCCGGGTCAGGCGGTATCATGACGAAAAGGCGATCCGGCATCTTTTTCAGGTGGTCTGCGGTATGGAATCCATGGTGATCGGTGAGGATGAAATTCTGGGACAGACGCGGGACGCCTATCTGTTTTCGAAGGAGCGGGGATATACGGGCTATGAATTGAACAGTATTTTTCAGGCGGCGCTGGCCTGCGCCAAACGGGTCAGGACGGAGACGGTGATCTCCAGAACCGCTGTGTCCGTGGCAACGCTGGCGGCAAATGAAGTGTTCCGTCTTTCCCTGCCGAGAAAGACCGTACTGCTGATCGGAAGCAGCGGACAGATGGGCGGAATTATTCTGAAAAATCTTTTGAGTCAGCAAAATATCCGGGTTATCGCTACAGTCCGCTCCCACAACGGGATATACCAGAGCAATGACGTCAGAGTGGAAAATGTGGATTATCAGGAGCGGTACCGATATTTGGATGAGGCGGACGCTGTGATATCCGCTACTTCCAGTCCCCATTACACGCTGACGGCAAATCGGGTGCGGGAAGCGATAAAGACTCCGGGAGAACATCTGTTTCTGGACGTTTCCATGCCGCCGGACATTGACGTAGATATTGCGGGGGTGGCGGGATGCCGTCTTGTATCGCTTGATGATATGCAGCGGCTGGCGCAGGAAAACAACAGGCGTAAACAGCAGGCTCTTGTGGATGCGGAGGAAATTTTGAGGGAAGATCTTGAAAAAATCCGCAAAGTGTTGTCTTTTCATCGATTCACGGAAGCGGTTCCTGAATGGAAGGAACGCTATGGGAAGTATCCTGCCGAAAAATTGCTCTATCTTTTGCGGGATGAAGTGGACAGCGTTTCCTTTGAGGCGGTTTTAAAGGTGCTGATGCAGAGGTAAAAGGAGAGCGGATGGGATATTTTCCTTTTTTTATGGATATAGGTGGAAAAAAGGGCGTGATCGTCGGCGGCGGTAAGGTGGCGGCCAGAAAGGTAGAGAAGCTTGCTGCATTTGGCCCGTGTTTGACGGTGGTTGCGCCCCGGATTGAGGCGTGTATGAGGGCGCAGGAAAAGCTGTTTCATCATGATGCGGCCGCTTCTCTGTGTTTTTGCCAGCGGGAATTTAAAACAGAAGATTTGGACGGGGCGGATTTTGTGATTGCGGCCACCGATGATGCGTCGATAAACGGGCGTGTTTCAGAGTATTGTATGGCGGAACATATTCCTGTCAATGTGGTGGACGACCGGGGAAAATGCTCTTTCTTTTTTCCTGCTCTTGTGCGGGAGGGGAGCCTGACTGTGGGGATTTCCACAGACGGGAAAAGTCCTCTGGCTGCGTCCTTTTTGAGAAAGAAAATTTCCGATAATTTACCGGGTGGAATTGGGGAAATAATTGATTATATGGGTCAAATTCGACCTTATGTGATGAACCTGAAGGTGGAGGAATCCGCCAGAAAAGAAATTTTGGGGAAACTATTTTTACAATGTCTGGAAAAGGGCAGGGGAATCCATATGGATAAAGTTCGGATCGGAACGAGGGGGAGCAAACTGGCCCTGAAACAGGCGGCGATGGTGCAGGCGGCGCTTCGGGAGGCGTTCGGCTTTCTGGAAACAGAGATTGTGGTGATTCATACAAAGGGTGATAAAATACAGGACAAACCATTGTCGGAGATTGGAGAGAAAGGGGTTTTTGCGTCGGAGTTAGAGCGGGCTTTGCAGGAGGGAGAAATTGATCTGGCAGTGCACTCCGCGAAGGATCTGCCGATGGTGCTGGCGGAGGAAATGTCTATCGAGGCGGTTCTTCCGCGGGGAGACGTCAGGGATGTACTGGTGACACCCAAAGGCGGGCGGCTGCCGTTTCCGATGGGCTGTCAGCCGGAAGCGGCAGTGCCTTTTGGGGCGGACAAAGATGGTGCGGAAGCGGCGGAATTATTTGTGATAGGCAGCGGCAGCAGGCGAAGGCAGCAGCAGGCGTGTCGGCTGTGGGAAAACGTAACGTGCGAAAATATCCGCGGCAACATAGATACCCGCCTGCGAAAGCTGATAGACGGGCATGATGGAAAAACGGCTGGGGAAGGAATCAAGTATCACGGTATTATTCTGGCCGGGGCGGGACTGGACAGGCTGGATATTACTTCCGGGCAGGATGGGCGGTTTGATTTTTATCCTCTTTCGCCGGAGGAGTTTTTGCCTGCGGCCTGCCAGGGAATCATTGCGGTGGAGACTCTGCGGGATTCAGCTGTGGCGGCGCTTTGCAGGGGGATTACGGATGCGGAGACGGCGCTTTGCTTTTCGGTGGAGAGGGAGGCGCTTTTGGCGCTTTCCGCGGATTGCAGTGAGGCAGCGGCGGCATGGTGCAGACGGGAAACAGAGCGGTTGACGTTGGATGTGATGTATGCAGGGAAGCGGGCGCGGCTTACCTGCGCGGTGCAGCTGGATGCGGGTTTAAAAATGGCGCGGCAGGCAGCGGAGCTTGTGAAGGAGAAGGAACAGTTTTGAAAGAAGGAAAGGTATATCTGACAGGCGGCGGCTGTGGCGATACAGGGCTTCTGACCCTGAGAGCGCTGGAAGCTCTGCGCAGCTGCGATACGGTGGTATATGACAGTCTGGCGCCAGAGACATTGCTGCAATGGGCAGCTCCGGACTGCGAAAGAATTTATGTGGGGAAACGCTATGGCAGTCACGCCATGAAGCAGTCTGAAATCAACGCTCTGCTAGTGGATCGGGCACGGGCGGGAAAGACAGTGGTCCGCCTGAAAGGCGGTGATCCTTATGTGTTCGGCAGAGGCGGTGAAGAGTTTATGGCGTTGCAGGAGGCAGGTATATACTGTGAAGAGATACCGGGGATTTCCTCGGCCATTGCGGTTCCGGCGGCGGCAGGCATTCCGGTCACCCACAGGGGACTTGCGGCGGGTGTTACTGTGATTACGGGAACGGCGGCGGAAGAAAACGGGCGGGCAGGATTGTGCCTGGACTTTGACACGCTGGCGCGGCTGGAGGGCACGCTGGTGATTCTGATGGGAATGCATCATCTGGAAGAGATTGTGAAAGGATTACTGGCGGCAGGAAAAGACCCCGATACCCCCGGCGCGGTTGTTATGCAGGGGACGACGGAGGGACAGAGGTGCCTGAGGACAAAGCTGTCAAGGCTTTATGAAGAGGCTTTTCAACAGGAATTTACGTCTCCTGCCGTCATTGTGATCGGGGCGGTGGCGAAGCTGCGGCTGTTATCGGAATGCGGCCGGGAAGAAAAAGAGAAGCTTTCTCTGTCTGGCGTTACGGTTGGCGCAACAGGCACGCCGCATTTTACGGAAAGGCTTTCGGCGGCGCTCGCAAAAAAGGGCGCCAAAGTGTGGGATATGAGTTTTTTGGAAGTGCAGTCAAATGGGAGTCCACTGCCAGATTTGCAATCTTGCGGCTGGCTTGTTTTTACCAGTCCCAACGGCGTCAGGGTATTTCTGGATAAGATGAGGCAGGAACGAAAGGATCTGCGTGTTCTTTGGGGGAAACGTATTGCGGTGATCGGAGCGGGAACGGCGGCCGCGCTTGAGGCATCGGGCCTCTATGCGGCCTATATGCCGAAGGTCTATGATGTGGAACATTTGGCGCAAGGGCTGGCGGCGGAAATTTTGAAGGAACGGGAGAAGGGCTGCTGGGATGAAAAGAAAGCCGTTTTCCTGCGGGCAAAGCATGGCAGCGAAGCGCTGCCGCGCATCTTTGCCGAAAAGGGGATTCCTTTTCTGGAGTATCCGATATACGATCTGGAGATTCAAGAAGAAAAACGCGCTGCGGCGATCGGAAAGGAGCCGGATTATATAGTTTTTGGCTCGGCCAGGGGCGTGAGGGCCTACTTTGAAGGACTGGAGCAGGCGGGAATCGTGAATGAGAAGAGCAGGTTTGTCTGCATCGGAAAGGGATGCGGGGAGGAATTGAAAAGGCACACGGCGCGCGATTTTATAACGGCGCGGGAAGCCGGTGTGGAGGGAGTTGCAGAGGCAATTGTATAGCTCGACAGAGGAAAGGGGAGAAATATGCATAGATTCAGAAGATTACGCAGGGACGAGAGAATCCGTTCCATGATGCAGGAGACAAGACTGCATCCGAAGGATTTTATTTACCCCATATTTGTAATGGAGGGGGAGGACATCAGGAATTCGGTGGAGTCCATGCCGGGTATTTTTCAATATTCGATTGACCGTCTGCATGAGATTCTTGATCAGGTAAAAGAGGCGGGTATCGGCGGCGTTATGCTTTTTGGCATTCCTGTTCAAAAGGATCCCCAGGGCAGTCAGGCTTATGCGGTGGATGGAATCACCCAGCGTGCGGTTCGCTATATCAGGGAGCGCTACCCGGAAATCTATATTGTCGTGGATATTTGCCTGTGTGAGTACACTTCTCACGGACACTGCGGAATGGTGCAGGGGGAACAAATTTTAAATGATGAAACGCTCCCATACCTTGTGAAGATGGCGGTGAGTCTGGCACAAGCCGGAGCGGATATGGCGGCGCCTTCCGATATGATGGACGGCAGGGTTGCGGCGATCAGAGAGGGGCTGGATCAGGCAGGGTTTACGCAGATGCCGATTATGTCCTACAGTGCTAAATTTGCATCCGCTTACTACGGGCCCTTTCGGGATGCAGCTCACTCCGCGCCGGGATTTGGAGACCGCAAAAGCTATCAGATGGATTTTGCCAACGGACAGGAGGCGCTGCGAGAGATCGCCGCGGACATCGAAGAGGGAGCGGATATTGTGATGGTGAAACCCGCGCTGGCCTATCTGGACGTGCTGAAAGAGGCGGCGCTCTCGTTTGACGTGCCGCTTGCAGTATATAATGTAAGCGGCGAGTACGCGATGGTGAAGGCGGCGGCCGCAAACGGCTGGATTGATGAAAAACGGATTGTGACGGAAAACCTGACGGCCATGAAGCGGGCGGGGGCGAAGATTATAATTACTTATCACGCGTTGGATGCGGTGAAGTGGCTCGGTTGAGGAAAAGGGAAAGGGAGCCTTTTTATTATGAGTGAAGAACGGTCAAAACAACTTTTTGCAAAGGCGCTGGAGAGGATTCCGGGCGGCGTTAACTCTCCTGTCCGCGCTTTTTGGGCGGTGGGAAGACAGCCTTTTTTCGTGGAGCGGGCGCAGGGGCCGTGGATCATAGATGTGGATGGAAATAAATATCTGGATTATGTATGTTCCTGGGGGCCGGGAATTTTGGGACATTTGCATCCCGAAGTGATCGAGGCGGTACAGAAAGTGTGTGAGAAAGGGCTGACCTTCGGAGTGCCCACAGCCGGGGAAGTGGAGCTGGCGGAGCTCATTTGCACCTGCGTCCCGGATGTGGAGATGGTGCGGCTGGTCAGCTCCGGCACAGAGGCGGTGATGAGCGCAGTGCGCGTGGCGAGAGGATTCACGGGCAGGGAAAAGATCATTAAATTTTCCGGTAATTATCACGGTCATTCGGACGGGCTGCTGGTGAAGGCGGGTTCCGGATTTATGACGCACTCGGTGCCGGACAGCGCCGGTGTGCCTGCAGGATATGCGGCGAGCACTCTGACAGCGGTGTATAATGACGAGAAGTCGGTGAGACGGCTGATGGAAGAAAACCGCGGGCAGGTAGCGGCGGTAGTGGTGGAACCGGTGGCGGCCAATATGGGTGTGGTACCGCCGAAAGCGGGTTTTCTGGAATTTTTACGCAGGATTACAGAGGAAGAGGGGGCGCTTCTCATCTTCGATGAAGTCATTACGGGATTTCGATTGGCATTGGGCGGCGCGACGCAGTATACGGGAGTCCATGCGGATCTGCATACCTTTGGAAAGATTGTAGGCGGCGGTATGCCTTTGGCGGCTTATGGCGGCAGAAGGGATATTATGGCTTGCGTGGCTCCTCTGGGCCCTGTTTATCAGGCGGGAACGCTGTCGGGTAATCCGGTGGCGGTGACGGCGGGAATTACAACGCTTAAGATTTTGATGGATGATCAGGGTATTTATGAGCGGATCGACAGACGGGCCTGCAGATTGGCGGAGGCTTTTCTAAAGGAGGGGCTGGCGGTGAACCGGGCGGGCTCCCTTCTCTCGGCCTTCTTTGTGCCTGGCTGGGATGTGGAACAGACGGATGCAGTTTATGCAGGGGAGCGGAGGGAAAACGGGCCTTTTGTAAAAAATTATGAGGATGCCTGTGGATGTGACAGACAGGCGTTTGCGGATTATTTCAACAGAATGCTGGAACGAGGTATCTATGTGGCGCCGTCTCAGTTTGAAGCCATGTTTGTCTCGGATGCTCATTCGGATGATCTGATTCAGGAAACCTGCCGGAAAATTGGAGAGAGTGTCAGACAGGGGGCCGGGAAGCCCCCTGTGGAAAAGTTCAGCGATTGAACTGCGGGAGATATTCTTTGTTATTTGCAAGAATATCATCCAGAATCTGCTTCGCCACAGTAGCCGAGTCCACAAGCGGGTGGATGGTAAGCGCCTGTAGGGCGCAGTCGTAATCGCCGTTTACGGCGGCCTCAATAGTAAGCTGTTCGTATGCCTTGACATTTTGCAGCAGACCGCGGATTTTTAAAGGGGTGCGCCCGATGTGGAGAGGATGCGCCCCGCCTGCGTCGATCACGCAGTTGCGCTCAATGGAGGCGTTGTCGGGAAGGTCTGTGTTTGCGCCGTTATTGAGGACGTTTACGGTCTGTATATCCTTTTTATTATTGTAGATGGAATCAATCAGGCTGCAGGCGGCGTCGGAGTAGCGCGCCCCGCCCCTCTTTGCAAGCTGGGGCGGTTTGATATCCAGCGAGGGATTTTTGTACAATTCGAACAGATCCTTTTCCACCTGCTTTATTACCTCTGCACGGCACCCTTCCGCGCCGGCGGCGCGGCTGCATTCTGCCAGCATTTCCGGCTGCATGTAATAATATTTGAGATAGCTTACGGGCACCATGCCAAGAGACCGCAGGAAGGCGGGATCGTAGTGGATCTCCGGGATGTTTGCCATCACTTCTTTTGCGGTATCGGAACACAGTTTTTCAATGGCCTCTTTCGTAACGTCCTTTCCCTTTACCAGAATTTTCTGAGCCCAGACCAGATGATTGATCCCCACAAAGTCGCAGAACACATCCCCTGCATCGCAGTTGAATTTTTCCGCCATATCGCTGACCATATTGATGGGGCAGTTGCAAAGGCCTATGGTATTTATGGAACTGTGGTTTAGTGCTGCCTCAGTAAGGATGCCGGAAGGGTTGGCGAAATTTATAAGCCGGGCGTCGGGACAGAGCCTTTCCATATCGTGGCAGATGTCAAGAATGACAGGGACAGAGCGCAGCGCCTTGGCAAAGCCGCCGGCGCCGGTGGTTTCCTGCCCGATGCGGCCATAACGCAGGGGAATCCTTTCGTCCCGTATTCTGGCGTCCAGAAGTCCGACGCGAAACTGGGTTGTGACGAAGTCGGCGTCTTTTAAGGCTTCCGCCCTGTCGGTGGTGGCGTGAATCTGCAGGTCGATACCGGCTTTGTCAGCCATTCTTTTTGCAAGGGCGGTGACAATATTCAATTTTTCCATACCCGCGTCAATATCTACCAGATAAATATCCTTTACGGGCAGCGTTTCATAACGTTTGATAAAACCCTCGATCAGCTCAGGAGTGTAGCTGGAGCCTCCGCCGATGGTTGCAATTTTCAGACCTCTTTTTGTCATGGTGACCTCCTTTATCAATTTAACTGTTTGATTCTGCGTTCACGGTTATTTGCCGAAACGGTTACGGACAGGTTTTTCGCAGTACCAGCTCCGCCTGAAAAGTTTTTGTCGCTGTTTCTCTGTCTGGATGCGCAATCCGGTCAAGTAAAAGCGTTACGCCGGCTTTTCCCATCTCGTAGAGAGGCTGACGCATGGTGGAAAGCGGAGGAAACAGGATATCCTTGGAATCGGGAACGTCGTCGTCAAAGCCGATGACGGCCAGATCGGCAGGAACGGACAGTCCGGCTTCCATGGCGGCGCGCAGAACGCCGAAGGCGGGCTTGTCCGCGCCGGCAAAGCAGGCGTCGGGCCGGATACCGGCGGACAGTCTTTTTTTCATCTGCTGACAGGCGATATCCTCGAAATGATCGGCGTAGAGAATAGAATCGGGTCCAAGGGGCATTCTGTAGTCGTGCATGGCCTGTACAAAACCGTTGAGACGTTCCAGTCCCACGTCGTAATTCATGTCACAGGTTACGTGAATAATATGTTTTCGCCCCTGCCGGATAAGATGTTCGGTAGCGGCGTAGGCGCCGTGAAAATTGTCCAGCAGTATTCTGTCGGCGGTGCAGTCGCTTAAATTGCTTTCAATCAGAACACAGTTAGCCGATTTTTCGGCCGCGTAGCGGAAAAGCCCTTCATCGTCATGACAGCTGCCGTAGGCGATGATACCGTCGGTACATCCACCGGTGAGGTAGTCCACATATTTCAGCTTTGCAGCCATGTCCCTTCGTCCGCTGCAAAAAAGGATATTGTAATCCCGGGCTTCTGCCGCGTCCTGTAGTCCGGCAATCAGCTGAAAGAAAAAATCGTTGCACAGATCGTTCATGACGACGCCGATGGTATTGGTTTTCCGCAATACCAGTGACTTGGCAAGACCGTTGGGAATATAGTGGTTTTGTTCAATGACTTCTAAAATTCTTTTTCGGTTTTCGGGACTGACCCCCGGTTTATTGTTCAGTACCCGGGAGACCAGAGTTCTTGATACGTTCGCCTGACGGGCGATATCTGTTATGGTAGCCATATGCCGCCTCTCTTATGCCAGTGTCTGCACTGCGCGTTGCAATACATTTTAGCATGGTATTTAGATGTTTCATATTTTACACCCTAATTGTAACACAATGTTACACTGTGTCAATCATAAAATCAAAAAATAAATAGGGACAATAAAATTATGAGAGCAAAAAAACCATTAAAAAGGGATTATACAAATAAATTAAGGAAGTGTATTGACAATGTGACGGAGGAGTAATATGCTTTTGGTAGAATGTGAATCGTTACACAATTTCTAATTGACAGCGTTGCATACAGAAGCGTTGAAAATAGAGATCACGAAAAGAGGATGATTATGATGGAAAAAGAAGTTTATATTCTGGGAATTGATCAGGGCGGTACAAAGACGGCTGCCGCTGTTATGAGAGGAGACGGGTATATTGTTGGGTCTGCTGTGGCTAAGGGGGCGTACTTTCCGAGCGAAGGAATGGAGCGCGCTCTGGAGCCCGTGCAGGAGGCGGTGGAAAAGGCGCTGGAGAAGGCTTCGATTAACCGGGAGGACATCACGCTTACGGTGGCGGGGATCGGCGGGGTGGACTGGCCGGGAGACGATATGCTTGTGAAGGAGGCTGTACAGGAAAAGATTCTGCCGGGGGAGATGATTGTCTGCAATGATGTGATTATCGCCTTCTACAGCGGAGCCATGCGTTCCCACGGGGCGGTGATCTGTGCGGGGACTGGAATGAACGGCGCGTTGATTGCCAAGGATGACAGAATGTTTGTGTACGGTGATTATATGGAAGAAAATGCACAGGGCGGAAGCGCGATTTCGCTTCGGGCGGCAAGAAAAGTCTTTGATGCGGAGCTTGGCTTATGCCCGCCTACCAAATTGACGAAGCTGTTTTTGGAACAGGCGCAGGTTTCTGATGTGGACGCACTGCTGAAACGGTATATGACGGAAAAGGAGTTTCGATATGAGCTGCGTTTTCTTGTGCCGCAGATATTGATGATAGCAAACCACGGGGATGAAGCTGCCTGTGGTCTGGTTTCGGAATTTGCCGAGCAGATTGTGGATTATGTGGCGGCCGGGTTTCGGAAGATGAAGATGGGGCCGGAAGAAGAGGAAGTGGTGCTTGCCGGAAGCGTGTTTAAGGGAGCGGACAATCCACTTACGAAGAGCGTTATAAACGGGATTGAAAAGCGGCTTCCCGGAGCCGTATGCGTGCAGGCGCGTTATGAACCCGTAGTGGGCGCCTGTATTATGGGACTCAACAGACTGCATTTGGAGCCGGAAAAACTGGAAAAGGGAATCCGGGAGAGCGCGGCGGTATTAGGTCTGTGTCGAAGTTGAAAAATAGCGCCAAATTTTACCTCTGAGTGGGGGTAAAATGTGTACAATATTAACAAAGCGACAATGGAAATTTGGGGAAATGTTGCCTGAATTTACCAAAAATGATAAAATGAATAAGAGATTATTTGTTGTATATAATGCACAGGGATGCATTAAAGAAACAAAAGGGGATCATTTTGGATAAGTTTGTGTTGCAGCTGCCCAAATGGCAGGGGGAATTGCTGTTTTCAAAAGGGACGTTAATGTTTGTGGGGGTTATCCTTTTACTGATTGTGGGAACCCTCTTTTGTTTCTGGGGTTATAAATATTTCAGAACGGTATTATTTCTGGGAATCGGTGTTGTGGTGTGCTATGGATCCTATCTTCTGGTAGAACCCATGACGGCCAATCTTGTGATCAGGATGTTCGTGACGGTTTCGCTCACTTTTCTGGGCATGTGTTTCGTTTATTTTCTGGATATTGTTTTTGGTTATCTGCTGGACAGACTGAGAATCAGGAGTGCGCTCGGGAAGCGTACTTATCTGTTTGCGGCGCCGCTTGGCGCGGCAGTTCTCGGATTGACAATTTACGGTTGTATCTGGCGTGACGCAGTGGCGGCGGCGGGAATATCTCTTGCCTGTCTGGTGCTGGGGCTTGTATTTCAGCACCACAGGAGAAAGAGGATGGTGCGGTTTCGATGTTATAATGATCTGCTGAGGCTCCGGCGGCCGAAGATTGACGAGGATGGTCTGGAGATTCTTTCGGCGGGGACGGCTGCTGCCGCGCTGGCGTCGGTGTCTTCCGCACTTGCGACTTCCGTGCCAGAAGCTGCGCCTGAAGCAGAGCCCGTGGCGTCCGCAGAGCCTGCGCCGTCCGCAGAGCCTGTGGCGGCCGCAGAGCCCGCGCCGTCCTTTGAACCGGAGCCTGTATTTGCGATGAATGCACAGGGGCAGGCTCTTTCGGAAATTGAATCCGAATTTGCGGCCGGATTTGAATATGGGCAGGGAGCCCGGCCGGTTCCCGAGCCGATGAGGGAGGAGGCTGAAAAGTCTGTGACGGAATTGGAGCCGCTTCCTGCAATGTCGTCTGCGGAGGAAGAGGAGATAACGCCTGTACCATATGAAATATCGGAATCGGTAAAGAACCTGATTCTCCGAAAGATGGAAACGGATGAGGAACTGCTGGAGGAAGCTTTCTTCGTAAAGCGAATCAGTAAGCGGATGTCGGATAAACCAGACGGCGCAGCGGCAAAAAAAAGAGAGGGCAGGAGTATCCGTACCGAAAGAGCCGGCCGCGTTCAAACGGGCAGGCCCAGTCCTTCCGTAAGGAACAGAAAGTCCCGCAGAAAGCGGGAAGAGGGAATGGCCAAAGCAGCGGTGATTGCGGCGGCCGGTTTGGGCGCTTTTATTGTTGGCAGAGTAACGAAGGGTGGAGATTAAGATTGCTTGACGTGACCAGAACAGAGGTGAAATACGATATAGGGCTGGCTGAAATGGCGGACATGAAAAGGCGGCTCGGCATTTTTATGGAGCCTGATTCCCATAACGGAGACAGGGGCTATCTGGTGCGTTCCCTTTACTTTGATACGCTTCACGACACGGACTTTGAGGAGAAAGTGGAGGGGTACGACGGACGGCAGAAGATAAGGCTTCGGGTTTACGGCGCCAAGGCCGAGAACGCTAAGCTGGAAATAAAGGAAAAGACAGGCGGTTTTCAGAGAAAACGCTCCCTGATACTGAACAGAGAGGAGGCGGCCCGGATGATTGCCGGCGATTACCGTTTTCTGATGCAGAGGCAGGAGCCGCTTGCGAAGTGGCTGTATACGTTCCTGAGCGTTCGGTGCTACCGGCCGAAATGTATCGTGGAGTATGACCGCTTCGCTTATATAACGGAGCATAACGACACCAGAATCACCTTTGACCAGAATCTGCGGGCCAGCGAGTCGACATTTGATATTTTCAGTGCAAATGCGGCTCTGTATCCGGTTGAACCGCCGGAACGGGTGACAATGGAAGTGAAATATTCAGGATTTCTTTTTACTTATCTGAAAAATGAATTGAATCACTGCGATAAGGTAATGGCTTCCAACAGTAAGTACTGCCGGGCCAGGATGATATCAAAGAGAGGAAGAAGATGATATGAAAGAGGTACTTTACAACAGTCTGTCCAATGCGACGAATGGCCTGACGATCACGGATGTGATTGTGAATTTCCTGGCCGCGGCAGTGATTGCCTGCCTGATTTACATTTCGTACCGGATTTCCCATTCGGGGCCGGTATACAGCGAACGCTTTAACGTATCCATCGTGATGCTGACGCTGGTGACTACGCTTGTTATGAATGTGATTGGAAATAACATTGCGCTTTCGCTTGGTATGGTGGGCGCGCTGTCTATTGTACGTTTTCGGACGGCGATTAAGGATCCGCGCGACACGGCATATATTTTTTGGGGAATCGCAGTGGGCATCTGCTGCGGCGTTTCGGATTATCTGATTGCGGCAATCGGCTCCGCCCTGATTTTTGCCTTTTTGATTCTCTTTGGCTTTATCCGGGATAACGGACGCATTATGGTGATCGTCAACTGCGAGCCCGCAGCGGGGGAGGAAGTGGAAAAACATATGGGAAATCTGTTTGGCGGCAAGGCTGCGCTTCGCGTGCACAATCGGGCGGTCAAAACACAGACGGAAGAATTTATTTATGAGATATCCGATAATCTGTTAAAGAAATCAGAAAAGCGAAACGGAAAGCTTGTAAAAAATCTCTCCGGAATCGAAGGGGTTTCTTCGGTAAGCATGGTGAGGCAGGACGATGAGATTAATCAATAGGAGATGACGCGATGTCACAGGGGCAAAGAAAGGCCTGTCTGCTCGGTGTGTGCGCTCTGGTGATTGCGGCAGCGGCGGGATTGGGATTCCTGCGCGGCTGGGCGGCGTATCGGAACAGGGATATCAACAAAAACACGTATTTTGATTTGCCTGCAGATCCCCATACCGAGGATCCGCTTCTTTACATGAACGAGGATTATACGGTGCAGGACGGGTTTCACTCGAATCTGCCGATTGTAATTCTTTCCATGGAAGGCGAGCCGGCCCATTATAAGGAGTTTGATGAAGCGGGAAACGAGACGGTTTTGGGTACAGAGCCGTATATTAAAGGGCATATCAGCGTTATAGACGGCGGGACATTTAATAACCGCATAACGGACAGGCCCGCGGCACAGAGCGAGCTGCTAATCAAAAAGAGGGGACATACCTCCTATAATTTTGACAAGGTACAGTATCTGCTGAAGCTGAAAACCGCGGACGGATTGGATAACGATGTGGACATTCTGGGAATGGGCGCTCATGACAGTTGGATTTTAAACGGGAGCATGGCGGATAAAAGTATGATCCGCAATTATCTGGCTTACCGGATCAGCTCGGAGGTATCGGACGTGACGCCGGACAGCCAGTTCTGTGAGGTGATAATAAAGGACGGGGACAGGTACGTTTATCAGGGCCTCTATCTGATGATGGAGACGGTGACAAGAGACGTAAACCGGATTCCCATAGATTCCTTTCATGAGAGAAATTTGTACACGAGTTATATTATCAGGAGGGACAGGTTTACTCATTTTGACAGGATGCTTGATACTGGACGGCGGCTTTTGGGGCTTTCCGACGAGTGGATCGGCCTGAAATATCCATCGGAGGAGAGAATCACGGATTCGGCCCTGCACTATATTGAGAAGGATTTTTCGGAGATTGAGCAGATTGTTTATTCCGACAGGGAGGATGTGTTCGGGCTTTACGATAAATATATCGACGTGGATTCTTTTGTGGATTATTTTCTGTTAAATGAATATTTTGGTAATTATGATGCGGGTATGCACTCCACCTATATGTACAAAAATGCGGGAGAGCCGCTTAAGATAGGGCCCGTGTGGGACTTTGACCAGGCCATGAACAATTACGCGATGGAAGAAATGAAGACAGAGTCGATGGCTTTTCAGGAACGGCCCTTTTTCGACCGTTTCACCAAGGACATTCGGTTTGTGGATGAACTGCAGGCCCGCTACGCCGTTCTCCAGCGAAGCGCCCTGTCTCATGATCATATCTGTGATGTGATCGACGAGACTACCGCCTACATCCGCTCTGCCAGAGAACGGGAATGGTATCGCTGGGCGGCTGACTATTATGACGATTCCATGAAGAACCGGCATAATTACTATCTGCTGGATTATCTGGATGAGGACAATATGCTGGTGAGCCGTTTTAACGATAACTACGATCAGGAGATTTACAATATAAAGACCTATCTTTACAAGCATGGAAGAGCGATGCAGACGGAGCTTCGGCGTTTGGAGAAGTTGACGGTTTACGATACCTCCGTGCGGGGTGAAAACAAGCTGTTTTTACTGATTGTGATGGTGCTGTTTTTCATGCCTTCGGTTTTGATTATCAGAAAGGACTGATGGGATTTATGGTATTGTTGAGTAAGGTTGCCGCGGAGGCGGTGCAGGAGAGAGATTATTTTCTCTCGGCATTTAATAATCCGCTTGTCATAAACGGTATACGGATTGCCTGCGTGGCGGGGCTTATTATTTTTCTTCTTTGTTACAGGAAATACAGAAAGAAATCGTAACAGGCGAAAGGGGATACGGTATGCTTTTTTCCAGCATCGTATTTTTGTTTATCTTTTTCCCGGCTGTGCTTACTTTGTACTATATGTTCTTTTTTTCCAGAGCGTGTCAGAATGTGATTCTGTTACTGGCAAGTTTGATTTTTTACGCATGGGGAGAACCGCTGTATGTGCTGCTGATGATTGCATCCATTCTTGTCAATTCTCTGCTGGCAGGGGTGGTGCAGAAGCTTAAGGGAGAGGGAGGCAGAAAAACAGTATTGTTTATAGCGGTCGCGGCTAACCTTGCGACCCTGTTTGTCTTTAAATATCTGGGATTCGTGATGGAGACTTTCGGGCTTGCGCCGGTATCGCTGCCGCTGCCTATCGGTATTTCCTTTTTTACCTTTCAGGCGATGTCTTATGTGGTGGATGTGTACCGGGGAACGGTTAAGGCGGAGAATCCCTTCTATGTGGGACTCTATATCTCCTTTTTCCCGCAGCTGATCGCCGGGCCGATTATCCAATATAATACGATTGCAGAACAGATCCGTCACAGGAAATCAAATTTTAATATGTTCTCCATGGGGATCAGCCGTTTCACGGTGGGACTTGCAAAAAAGATTCTTTTGTCCAATGCTTTCGCGGGAATGGCGGACAATATATTCCGCTGGTCTATGATCGGTACGGAGAGAATGGCGGTGCCGGTGATGTTAGCCTGGCTGGGGAGCATATCCTATTCTTTACAGATATATTATGATTTTTCGGCTTATTCCGATATGGCAATCGGACTGGGACTCTGCTTCGGGTTTAAGTTTCCTGAGAATTTTAATTATCCGTACATTGCCGAATCCATTTCCGATTTCTGGAAGAGATGGCATATTTCCCTGACGGACTGGTTTCGGGAATATGTATACTTTCCGCTTGGCGGAAGCCGTGTGAAAAATCAGGACTTTATGGTTCGCAACATGCTGGTGGTTTGGCTTTTGACAGGTATCTGGCACGGGGCGAACTGGACTTTTATCTTCTGGGGGCTGATGTATTTTGTTTTCCAGCTTGCGGAGCGGTTTTTTGAATATCCGAAAAAGATGAAGAGTAAATTTGTGAAGCATTTTTACACGTTGATGGTTGTAAACGCTCTCTGGGTGGTGTTTCGCGCGGATAATCTCTATCAGGCGGGGCGGTTTTTTATGAACATGCTGGGCGTCAATCATAATGGCTTTTACAGTGACCTTGCGGTGATGATGATACGGGAGAATATTGTTTTTCTGGTTCTTGGGATTCTGTTTTCCATACCCATTGCCAGAAATATGAATGAGATTTTATATAAGAACCCGAAATCGGCGGTGAGCCGGGTGGGCACGATTGTTTATCCAATCGGTCTGATGGCGCTTCTGGTTGTGTGTGTGGCCTATATGGCCAGCGGCACGTATAATCCGTTTATTTACTTTAATTTCTGATTTCCAGTGGGGTGGAGTTGTGGCAAGGAGAAAGGGAAGAAGAAAAAAGGATCCTTTAAAGGCCTATATACTGCGTAAAAAAATATTTGCCCTGCTCTTTTTGACCAGTGTTTTCGGCTATGCAGGAGTGAATGCATGGTATGGAGGCGATATTTGGCTGGAGACGGTGGAGGAGAGTCTTGCGGGGGGTATTGAACTGGCTACGGCGCCGCAGACGATTTCGGACACGGTTTCGGCTCTGGATGCAGGTATTATCAGTTCCATGTACGGAAGGATGGAATTTATTGAGACCTACTCCTATATGCAGGTGCTCATGGATAAGCGGGAGTTTAACAATTTCAGCTATATCAGCGACGAGGACGGTTATCTGCATTACGCCTCCTTTTTCCGGGAGGATACCAACGATATGGAGGAGTATGCCAGAAGGCTCAGAAGGCTGCAGGACTGGGTGGAGCCTAACGGTACGAAGGTTCTGTTCTTTGTCACGCCGGGAAAGTATGTGCGCGGGGAGACCAATTTCCGAACGGGAATGCCCGTCAATGATCCGGACGCGATTGTGGATGAAATGCTGTTCTATTTAAACCGATATGGGGTGGAGACGGTAGATTGCAGAAAATATATACCAAACGACAGTCTTTCCATTCAGGAAGCCTTTTTCAGGACGGATCATCATTGGACCATTCCGGCGGCCTTTCAGGCGACGCAGGTGCTGGTGGAGCAGATGAACGAAAAATTTGACGCGGGTCTTGACCCGGACGGGTTTTATATGGATCCGGCAAATTATGAGCGGGTGACTTACAAAAGGGGAATGCTCGGCTCCATGGGACGAAAGACGGGGGCAAATTTCAGCGGCCTTGAGGATTTTGAAGCGCTGTGGCCTGTATTTGAGAATAAATATGACAGGCATTGTATGGGCGTGACAGATGTGACCCAGCATTTTCGCGGTTACACGACGGAGTCCCTGATGGATGTGGACGTGCTTTTGGAACACGACGATATTTACAGCGATTCCCAGTATTCGCTTTATCTGAACGGCCTGCGGCCCTATGAGCACATTGTCAATGAGGATAACCCGGACGGCATAAAGGTATTTGCGATCAGGGATTCCTATTTTTCTCCCATGATGGTGTTTTTAGCGCCCATGTGCAGCGAGCTTGACGCCATATGGTCTCTGGAGGAATCGCATGTGCTGGATATAGAGAGCTATGTGAAGGAAAATGAGTTTGATTATATTATCATGGAAATTTATCCTTATAATATTAACGGGGATGCGTTTAATTTCTTTAAGGGGGACTAAGGATGACGCAGGAACAGGAAAGCTTCGGTGCATTTATTCGCGGCTTTTTTCACAACTGGAAGGGCAAAATCTGGTTTTTCCTGAATATGTTTTTTACCATCATGTACCTGATATGGAGAATCTTTTTTACCATTCCTTTTGGGTACGGAATGGTATCTATTGTGGCGGGCATCGGTCTTCTGGTGGTGGAAGTGCTTGGCATGGTGGAGGCCTTTATTCACTTTGCCAATATGTATACGGTGGAGGACTACCCGTTTCCGAAGGATGTGCCGCTTGATCAGTTCCCGGATGTGGACGTTTTTGTCTCGACCTACAGTGAAGAGGTAGAACTGCTTTATAAGACGCTCCGGGGATGTACGCGGATGAAATATCCCGATCCGAAAAAAGTGCATATTTATCTGTGCGACGACGGTCACAGGGAGGAAATGAGAGCGCTGGCGGCAAGACTTGGGGTCAATTATCTGGACAGGGAGGATCACGAGGGAGCAAAAGCCGGAAACCTGAATAATGCGCTGGCGCATTCCCATTCGCCCTATGTGGTTACGTTTGATGCCGATATGATTCCCAGAAGCAATTTTCTGATGAAGACAATTCCTTATTTTGTGGATGCAGAGCTGAGAAACAGGGGCAGAAAAGAGGAGGACAGGATCAAGCTTGGCTTTCTGCAGTCGCCGCAGAGCTTTTATAATCTGGATCTGTTTCAGTTTAATCTGTATTCGGAATCCAGAATTCCCAATGAACAGGATTATTTTTACAAGGATATTCAGGTGGCGCGCACGAAGACAAACAGCGTAATATACGGCGGGTCAAACACGGTGATTTCGAGAGAGGCGCTGGAATCCATCGGCGGTTTCTTTACCGGGGCGATCACAGAGGATTTTGCAACGGGTATTCTGATTGAGAAAAAGCAGTATGTGAGCCTTGGTACGGCGGAACCCCTTGCCTCTGGACTGTCTCCGCAGGATCTGAAAGATCTGGTGCAGCAGAGGACGAGATGGGCCAGGGGCGTTATTGCCACGGGCAGAAAGATGCATATTTTTACCGCGCCGGAGCTTAATTTTTCTCAGAAGATGAACTACTGGGCTTCCATCTGGTACTGGTATGCGCCGTTAAAGAGGCTGATCTACATTATGTCCCCGCTTCTGTACGCGGCTTTCGGGTTTATGGTGTTTAAGTGTACCCTGCCGCAGGTGCTGGTTTTCTGGCTGCCCATGTATGTAAGCAGTAACATCAGTCTCAGAATGCTGTCTCGAAATATCCGCTCCACCAAATGGACGAGCATTTATGAGACGGTGCTGTTTCCTTACATGCTCCTGCCGGTGCTGTTTGAGTCGGTGGGCATTTCCATGAAGAAATTCAAGGTTACAAGCAAGGGCGGGCAGAAGAACGAGAAGGGGAAGAATTTCCTTTATTCCATTCCCTTCCTGATTTTAATTGTGCTGTCGGTGTGGGGAATCTTCCGATGCATCCTGATTATGCTGGACAGCGGTTCCTTTGGCCCTATTGTGGTACTGTTCTGGCTGATCAACAATCTGTTTTTGCTGGTGATGGCCCTGTTTTTCGTAGACGGCCGTATTCCATATCGAAAGACCGAGCGGGTTATGGTGCATATGCCCTGCCGGGTCAGGTACAAGGGTGAGGAGTATACCGGCATGACCCGGGACGCTTCCGAGGCGGGCATCTCCATGATCCTGCCGAAGCCGTACTTTTTTGAAGAAAACGAGAATGTGGAAGTCCTTTTGGAGACGGAGGATTATCATGTGGATATGTTTGCTGCGGTGGTGCATGTGAGCCAGTGGGACGACGAGTGGGCGTATTCCATGAAAGTAACGGACATAAACGGCTGTTATGACGAACTTTTGGGAATACTTTATGACAGAATCCCCACAGTGCCAACGGAGATCAAGAAGGACAGCGGCAGCTTTGAGGATTTGAAGCTGAATCTGAAAAAGCGCGTTACGCCGCCCTTTTATCAAAAAAGAAACTATCCCCGCATACTGATTGACGACCAAATTCCCTGTTTGAATGAAACGATTGATTCCGTGAAGGTCTTCGATTATAACTATGTGTGCGTGACGGTGGAAGACGAGGGAATGCCGAAGAACCTGCAGCTTTGCGTGAAGGGAGATATTGTCTTAAACTGCCAGTTCGAGACAGAAATCCGTAAGGGACTGCAGCTTTACAATGTGGTAAATTATAAAGAACTGGTGAACGATACAGGAAAGCGTAACGAAATTCTCGCCTGGTTGATGGAAAAAAGCGGAAAACATAAACAGGAGGAGCAGGCGGCGGTAAAGCCCCGCGTCGGAAAGACGGGAGAGTTTGACGAGATCAGTCTGCTGGGGTGACGGTTGAAAACGGGGGTTAATGATGGTATAATGTCCGCGATGGCAAACCGAAGGTTTTGCGAGTGGGCACTGCGAGGAGATAAATACACAATGGCAAAAGAACTCCGTTCTCTGAGAAAAGAAATTAAATATGTAGTACCGTTTGCAAAAGCGCTGGAGATCAGGGATCAGCTGGACAGGCTGCTACAAAGGGACAGTCACTGTGTGGACGGCCCTTATGTGGTGAGAAGCCTTTATTTTGATTCCGTAAATAACATTGACTTTGCCCAGAAGCTTGCGGGCGTGATGGATCGTAAAAAGGTGCGTCTCCGAATCTATGACGGAGATGCGTCTTTATGTAAGCTTGAAATCAAACAAAAGACGGACGACCGGCAGCAGAAGCTTAGCCTGATTGTGTCGGAAACTGACGCGGCGGAGATTTCCAGAGGAAATTTGAAGGCTCTGCGCAAGTATTTCAACAGTTCCGAGACAGCTTTGAAGGCTTACGGCATCATGGCCCAGGGACAGTACCGTCCTGTTGTGCAGGTTGCCTATGACAGGCTGGCCTACAGGTATCCCATGTATGATACGCGCATTACGCTGGACAGTAACGTGAGGGCCTCCGAGTCCAATATGGATCTCTTTTCCTCCGAGATCCGCTATACGCCCGTTATGCGGGAAAATGTAGTTCTGGAAGTAAAATACAGCGGAAAGATGATGGGCTTTTTATCCGCCATGCTTTCGCAGTTTCATCTGACGCAGGGCACTTACAGCAAATACTGTGCAGGGCGTCAGGCGTATTATGATTTTAATTATTAAAGAAACAGAGGAGAAGAACTGTTATGTCAAAAGAAGAAATCCTCAGCTATTTCTATACGAACAGTACTGAGTACGGGGTGAAAAGGACGCTGATCATTCTGTTGTGCGGGCTTACGGTCGGATTGATTATTTATCTGACGTACTATATTTCTTCGGAAAAGATTGCGTATAACAGAAAGTTTAACTGGTCGCTGGTGATCATGCATCTGATCACCGTGATTGTCATGATGATGATCAGCAGCAACATTGCGGTATCGCTTGGTATGGTAGGCGCCCTGTCCATTGTCCGCTTTCGGACGGCGGTGAAGGACAGCAGGGATACCATGTTTATTTTCTGGGCGATGGCGGAGGGGCTTTGCGTGAGTTCCCAGAACTGGCGCATGACGTTTACTTCCGTCCTGTTTATTGCGGCTGTCCTCATTATCTCCAGCGGGGTGCCGGGAGTACGCAACAAGTACCTTCTGATAGTGAATGGCGAAGGAAAGCCCATTGACAGAAAGCTGTTTGAGGAGAAACTGAAACCTTACGTGACAGGCTTTCGGGTGCGGACTGCCAATAAGGACGCGGATCATGAGGAGATGATCTGCGAGATCAGAACCAGAGGGGAAGTCAATCTTGACGTGCTGGATGCGCTTTTGTCGGTGCCCGGCGTAGCGTCTGTCAACTGGGTGGCGCAGTCCGGGGAAACGGTAGGATGACGAGTCGAAAAAACGCGCTTTTATGTCTGGTGTTACTGTGCGGCGCTCTGGGGCTGCTGCTCTTGTACGATCAGCATGATTGTGCGCAGCTGACCTTTTCCAGAGAGTCTGGATTTTATGAAGAGTCTTTTGCGCTGGAGATGTCCGCGCCTTTGGGAATGAAAATCTATTATACGCTGGATGGTTCCGTGCCGGATGAAAACGCGCATTTGTACACCGGGCCCATACGGATTGACGATGCGACGGACAGCCCTAATGTGCATTCACTGCGTACCGATATGGCGTATGAGACGACGATGGACGGCATTCCCTATAAATTGCCGGACTATCCGGTGGATAAGTGCACGGTTGTCCGGGCGGCGTGCCGGGATCTGGACGGCAATTTTACCGATTTTAAAACGGAGAGTTATTTCATCGGATTTGACAAAAAGGCGGGATATGCGGGGATGCATGTCATATCCGTCGTGACGGATCCGAGTTATTTGTTTGATTATGACGACGGGATCTATGTCTTTGGACGTGGATTTGACGAAAATGTGGATCAGGACGGGAACCCCGTGGATGACAGCGAGAATTTTGCCCAGCATGGATTCCAGTGGGAACGGCCCGCGGATATACAGCTGTTTAATACGGATAAGAAAGCGGCGTTGAAACAGTCCTGCGGAATCCGCATTCAGGGCGGCGGCAGCCGCGGCAGTCTGCCCAAGAGCCTGAATCTTTATGCAAGACAAAATTACAGTAATGCCCGGAGATTTTATACAGATCTGTTCGGAACCGGCTATATGGCGGACACGCTGACCCTCTCTGCGGGGGGGCAGGATACGGTGGTTAAATTCCGGGATATGTTTGTTTCGACGCTGACGGCAGAAAGAGATTTCTGCACCATGCATTACGAGCCCTGCGTGATGTTCCTTGACGGGGAGTACTGGGGGCTTTATTGGCTGACGGAAAGATATACCGATACTTTTATCGGTCATTATTATGATGTCGACGAGGATAACGTGCTGATCGTCAAAAACGGCAGGCCGGAATCAGAGAGCGACGAGGATTGGTCGCTGTGCATCAGTATGATGAATTATCTGAACGATACTGATTTTTCCATTCCGGCAAACTATGAATCGCTGGACGATGTGATCGACCTGCAAAGCTATCTGGATTATTATGCAACGGAAATCTATATTGCCCGCGGTGTTGACTGGCCCGGCACCAACGAGGCTTTCTGGAGAGTGCGTGAACCGTCAAAAACTGACGGAGGAGGGGGGTATCTGGACGGCAGATGGCGGTGGATGCTCTTTGACGTAAATACCAGCTCTCTTGAGGTAGCGAATACGGAAACAGATACCCTTGTTTATACGATGGAGCGCAGCCCGGCCTTTGCCAATCTGTGCCGCAGCGAAGCGTTTCGGGAGGCGTTTTGCATAACGCTGATGGATTTTGCCAATGAAATTTTTTCTCCGGCCAATACGGAGCCGCTTATGGAGGGCCATCTTGCCTTGATGGAGGGACCGCTTGATGCACATCTTACCCGGTTTTTCGGTGAGGACCGTTCCTTTGGGCCGGAAGAGGAGATGGAGAAGATCGGAACCTTTCTGGAGAATCGAAAGTCGTATATTGCGCAGTTTTTGAAAGATGATTTTGGATTACAGGGCACGCTTTCGACGGTGCAGATCGAGACGTCGGACGCTGCGGCGGGAAGCGTTGCTTTAAATACGATTACCCCCACCTTTGATGAAGCGGGAAAATGGCAGGGGGATTATTTCACAGACTACCCGGTCAGCCTTACGGCAACGGCCGGGGAGGGGTACCGCTTTACCGGCTGGGAAGTGGAGAGCGCGCAGGGGCATGAGAGTATCGAGGAGGCGTCCACAAAGCTGACGATACCGGAGGGCGGACTTACCGTCAGAGCGGTTTTTGAGAAGGAAAGCGATTGACGTTTCTCGGCGAATTTGCGGCTCCTGGCGAAAGCGATACGGAATGGGTGGAAGATGAAGAAAAGAGTGGTACTGGCTTATGGCGGACTGGCGGTTGCTCTGGGGCTTTTGGGAGCAGCGTTTCTGTTTGCGTTCAGGACGCAGGCGATTCGGTTTGTGGGCCGTATGGGACAGGGAATTAATCTGGGAAATACGCTGGATTCTACGGGACTGCGGGAATACCGGCCGGATGCGGATGATCTGGAATATGAGACTTACTGGGGCAATCCAAAGGCGGATGCGGAGACCTTTCTGGCAATGAAGGAGGCCGGTTTTGGCACGGTGCGGATTCCGGTTACCTGGGAAGACCATCTGGACGAGTCGTATCATATTTCGGAGACTTGGATGAACCGGGTGCAGGAAGTGGTGGATATGGCGCTTGCCGCTGATCTGTATGTGATTCTGGATCTGCATCATGAGGAGTGGCTGGATCTGAAAGTCGAGCGGTCGGCGCAGATTGAGGCGGAATTTGTGACAGTCTGGGAGCAGATCGCGGCCCGCTTTCGGGACTATGACGAAAGGCTGCTATTTGAGTCCATGAACGAGCCGAGGCTTCGGGACAGCGAGGTGGAGTGGACCTCGGGCACGGAGGAGCTGCGGGAGCTGGTCAACAGGCTGAATGCGGCCTTTGTGGAGACGGTCAGGGCGACAGACGGAGGTAATCGGACGCGCTATCTTCTGATCTGTCCTTATGCGGGCAATCATGAGACGGAGGCCATGGAGGGACTTTTGGTGCCTGACGACAGGCGGCTCATTGTGTCGATTCACATGTACACGCCCTACAGCTTCTGTCAGAAGGAAGACGGGGATGCGGACTGGGATACGGAGGAGACCAGAGAGCGGGTGGCGCAGGCCTTTTCGGAAATGAAGGATTTGTTTGTGAAGAACAGGATACCAGTGATGCTTACGGAGTTTGGCTGTGTGGATAAGGGGAATTTACAGGCGCGTCTGTCGTGGATCAATTATTACAGGAAAGAGGCGGGACGCTGTGGGATTCCCTGTATCTGGTGGGACTGCGGGGCGTACGCGCTTCTTGACAGGGAAAGCAAGACATGGAAATTTCCTGAGCTTGTGGAGGCGCTGACGAATGAAGCGGTTAATTGAGCGGGAGTGTGACAAATGAACAGGTGTAGATACCGGATTGCGCTTATTTTGTCGGCTTTGATCTGTAGTCTGTTTTTTACCAAAATGGTACAGGCGTCTCCGGCGGAGACGGGCGAGGTTTCCGTGCAGGCGGAGTATGAGGCGTATTATGATCGGTTCCAGTCCATAGAGAACCGGGACAGGATTGCGGACGGCGGTTTTCATGTGGTGGAGGATCAGATTTTCGCTTTGGAGCCGGACGAGGAAGACAGCATTTTGATGGTGCCGGCTTTTGACGAACAGTATAACCGGCTGGCGCTGTTTATTGTGGACGTGGACGGGCGGATTCTCTATCGGACGGAACAGCTGGAGACCAACTACTGCGTCAGGGGGCGTATGAGACAGCCAGTGCAGTCTATTGCGGCGGTTTCCTTTCAGGATCTGAACCGGGATGGCAGAACGGATATCGTTCTGATCACTTCCTGCCTCAATGAGAACGGTGCCTACGCCGGCCAGACTCACAAGATTGGAGATGTGCTCTTTCAAAATCCGGCGGGAGACGGCTTTTACAGGGATTACAGGATCTCAGAAAAGATTAATCGCTTTGGGATGAATAAAAGCGCGGAGTCCATAGCTGCTTTTGTCAGAGATGGAAATTCCACGGAATTTCTGTATACGGCGTCCACCCTGCGGGAGCTGCAAAGGAACAATTTTCAGGTTATTCCCGAGCAGTGTTATCTGCGGACTTTCGGCAAGCTTGGCAGGCTGCAGGTGACGCCGGGGACATACCGAATTGCGGATTATGACATTTTTATGGTCTATCTGGTGAACGAGCAGGGAGATATCGTGTCGGTGCTGCAGCCTATGGGAGAGTACGACAATCTCTATGCGCTCAAGGGCGTTACCTGTCGGGATATTGACGGGGACGGGCTCAAAGATATTGTGATCCTTGCCAGGTACAGCTATGAGGGCGAGGGCGGAGAGCTTCTCGTTGAGAGTGATTATCGGATTTATTATCAGAGAACCGGCGGGTTTGTGCCGGATACGGAAATCAGGGATACATATCAGTGCAGCGATGAAGATACGATGGAAATACTGGTAGAAAAAGCGAGGTCTTATTGGGGGTGGCAGACCACAAATGATTAAAATACTGATTGTAGACGATGAAAAACCGATCTGTGATTTGATAGACTTAAATCTTTCTTCCGCAGGCTATCACTGTACGGCGGTACAGGACGGCCTGCAGGCGATCGACCTGATAGAGAAGGAAGAGTTTGAGTTGATTCTTCTGGATATTATGCTTCCGGGCGCTGACGGCTATGATGTGATGGAATACATACGTCCTCTGGGGATTCCAGTGATCTTTATCACTGCAAAGCATGAGGTAAAGCATCGGGTGAAGGGGCTTAAGCTGGGCGCTGACGACTATCTGGTGAAGCCTTTTGACGTGGTAGAGCTGGTGGCGAGGGTGGAAGCGGTGCTTCGGCGTTACAACAAGGCGGAGCAGCATCTTACGGCGGGAGACGTGACGGTGGATGTGGACGCGCGCAGGGTGACTAAAGCCGGATGCCCCGTGGAACTGACGAATAAGGAGTTTGGGCTTCTGCTTCTTTTTATGAAAAACAAAAACGTCGCCCTGTTTCGGGAGACTTTATATGAAAAGGTGTGGGAAGGGGAATACTTTGCAGACAGCCGGACGCTTGATCTGCATGTACAGCGACTGAGAAAAAAGCTGGGATGGGAGCATAATCTGGTGGCTGTGTATAAGGTTGGCTACCGTTTAGAGGTGCAGGAATGAAATTTTCAATTAAACTGGTGCTGTCTACCATGATCGTGCTGGCGCTGGCGCTGGGGTTCAGCGGCTTTTACTTTGTAAATTATGTGTTTGAGACCTCGCTGGAAAGAGAAGTGGGACAGGCGCTTGATGAGAGCAGTATCTTAAGCTTCGCTTTTGAGACGGCGGCTTTGAATGTGCCTCTCAAGTACAGCGTCCTGCCCGACAGCGTGGTGGAGGAGATTGCATCCAAACTGGAGATGGGAGGACAAAGCGGCGGCCGTCTCCTTCGGATTTCGGATGAGGAGAAAAACATACTGTATACAAGTAACGGCTTTACCGCGGATGAGGGGCTGCTTGTGCAGACGGATCAGCATACCAAATCCTATCAGGTGATTCGCGCCCAGAATAATTTCTATGTGCATACCTGCGTATCCATCAATGCGCTGAACCGCATTCTGTATCTGGAGACCATGAAGGATGTGACAGGAGTATTTACGGAACGTGCCCTTGGGTTTTCGCTGTATCGGAAAGTAACGGTGGTCATGTTGTTGACCGGGATGGTCATCATGCTGTTTATTGCATCCTTCCTGACAAAGCCGATCCGTCTGCTGACCAGAGCAACCCAAAATATGGCGGCGGGAGATTATGCATACCGTGCCAGACAGATCAGCCGGGACGAGCTTGGGCAGCTTACCGGGGATTTTAACAGGATGGCGAATGCGCTGGAGGAAAATATCTGTAAGCTGGAGGAAGAGATCGAGGCAAGGGAAGAATTCATGGGCGCCTTTGCCCACGAATTGAAAACACCCCTGACGGCGATTATCGGATATGCGGACATGCTGCGCTCCCACAAGCTGGATGAGGAAAAGAGCATCATGTCGGCAAACTATATCTACACGGAGGGGAAACGTCTGGAGGCGATGTCTTTCCGCCTTCTCGATATTATTGTGGCAAAACAGGAGGAGGCGCAGATGCAGGAAGCGCCGGTGGGAGAACTGTTTGTCTATCTGCGGGAAATGTTTGCGGAGAAAAAGGAGCCGGAAATCCGTTTTTCGCACGAGGAAGCCGTGGTGCGCATGGAAGCGAATCTGATCAAGACCGTGCTGGTAAATCTGATCGACAATGCCTGCAAGGCTTCGGAAGCGGACGGCGTTGTTGAGGTGACAGGACAGAGGGTTGACGGCGGCTATCGGATTGCGGTGAGAGACTACGGGATCGGCATACCGGAGGCGGAACAGAGTAAGATTGTGAAGGCCTTTTACATGGTTGACAAGTCCAGGGCAAGAAGCAAGAACGGGGCCGGTCTTGGGCTTGCTTTGTGCGCGGAGATTTTAAAGATACATCACAGCGAATTACAGATTGAGAGTAAAGAAGGGGAAGGATCCTGTTTCAGCTTCCTGTTGCCATAGTTTATTTTCCGTGGAGAACAATACATATGAAAAATAAAGTATATTATCTTGCGGTTCCGCTGCTGGCGGCGCTTGCAATGTTAATTTCCATATGGGGGCCGGAGGCGCTGGCCAAATATAAGGATCAGGGGATTCTGGACAGCCCGCATACGGAAAGCGTGGAAAATGCCGGAGAGGGCTACCGTTACCAGATGAACAGCAACGAGAAGCTGTATATCCTTTCCTGCTGTCTGAGCAGCCAGACGTTTCCCGAGAGTGAAGTAAGCGCCATGACCCATGAGGCGGACGCGGAGACAGCGTATCAGGAGCTGGAAGGCTCCTATGCCTTTGTGGTGAACCGCAGAGGTCCGTCCGGCAGGGAAATCACGGATGAACAGATTTACGCTACGTGCAATGAGGGACTTAAGCTGCTTAAGGAAAGGGGTATACTGCCTGAACAGGTGCGGGAGGTGGATGCATCTTCCTATGACGTTACGCTCTACTCCGCAATTGATGTGCTGGAGCCTCGCAATAATGTGGCGGTCTGGAAGATGAGTCTTTCCAATTCCCAGAAGAATGCGGATAAGACAAACCGTCTGATGGACGCCTATATTGATGCGGATGACGGAAAAATATATGAAATCTATGTGAGAACGCCTCTTTTGTGGGAGGATATTGACGCAGATGCGCTGGTGGCGGACTGGGCAGTCTATATGGGGCTTGGCGAGCCGACTCCTTATGAGCCTGACAACCCGCTTCTGGAGACGACGCCGTATTTTCGTAAATATGTCTTTCCCGGCATGGGAAGCGGACAGACGGTGGTGACGCTGGGATTCTACGAGGGGATCAACGAGCTGTTTTTGAAAGTATCCAGATGATGCAACTTTGATGCAAATATTATGGCTTTTTGATGCAACTTAGATGAAATTCTGATGCAGCCTTTCAGTATGCTTACTAATGTAAGAGTTGTGAGTATACGAGAGAGGAGCGTCAGTAATGTACGGAGAGTCGTCGTTTACCTGGGAATATGTCTGTGGTTATGAGACGAGGGAGCAGAGAAAAAGGCGTCTGGCGA
>ERZ779632.80-NODE-80-length-64336-cov-17.205099_pt1 | contig 64336 bp, 78 predicted proteins | sample MGYA00514194_ERZ779632 | MGnify/ENA primary metagenome ERZ779632 (study PRJEB29562, sample SAMEA4376704) | mouse gut metagenome | isolation source: Cecum | study: EMG produced TPA metagenomics assembly of the A DSS colitis mouse model was used to assess the... | reverse complement strand
AGTCCTTGCCCATGATGACGCATTTCATATTGCGCTTGTCCACTTCCCATAGCTGCTTGCCGTCCCGATAGCCTGCGAAATAGTACACCACGTACTCGCCGCTGGCGTCGGCAGCGCCCATGGGGGCGCGGCCGCCTGGGTCAAAGGATTTGGGCCGGACGATCATCACGTACTTGTTGGCCCAGATACCTACCTCTGTCTGTTCAGTGTCCCAGTATTCCTCGGCCTCCCGCAGCTCGAGCATGTGCTTGTCCGGGGTGGCCAGCTTTACGGCGTCGCCGGTGGGGCTTAGCCAGTCGACTTTGGCTGTCATATTGTCCACCATGCCGTAAAGGGGCACCTCCATGTTGCCCATCATACCGGTACCGACAATGGTCACACAGGGGTACACAATGCTGGGCAGCTGCACCTTTGCGATGCCGCAGTAGTTGACGCCGTCCTCGTAAGCCTCCAACTGTATGGTGGCGGCAGGTTGTTTCGGCATATTTTTCCCTCCTTATGCAGCCAGTGCGGCCTGCACATAGCTGATGTCGTATTCCAGCGTGAAGTCAATCTCCTGGGCCGGGCTGGGCGGCGTAATATACACATGGATGCGGATAATGCCCGCCATCAGATCCAAAAGGCTGTTTTCGCTTTCCAGCATCACAGCCCTGGCCCCAAGCAAGCGCCCTGCCGCCACCTGACCATTGAGCCAGATATTGCAGATGTCCATAATGTTGTCCACAAGCCGCCGGGTCATGGGCCTGTCCAGGCGTGCCCAGAAGGTGCGCACAAAGGTGTTGCCCACCCAATCGAACATCCGGGACACTGAGATAAACTGGTCTTTTACATCGGTGTTTGAGGGGTAGCAGGCGGTATAATTCCCCTTGGCCGTCCAGCCCATGCCGATGAAGTTCAGAGCCGTAACCACACCCCAGGAGCCTGCCACAAGGTTTACCTGTTCCCAGGTCAGGTTGATTTCCGTACCGTCTGCAAGGCAGCAGCCGTCTATTTTGAGGCTCTTGTTGCTGGGGGACTCGTAAGGACATCCACCGTTCTCCGTGTCCACCTGGGCCATAAGTCCCGCAAGCTGGGTGGAGAGGTGGAACTGGTATTCCCCCAGCTTCACCTGGGGCCAGCACACAATTTGGTTTACGTCTACCAGGTTGTTTTTGCTCTTGTAGGCTGTCAGGCCGGAGCATTCCGTAACGCCCTCAGCGGAACAGTCCGCGTCAATGAGGGCTTTGGCCCCGAACAGGCCGTTGATGACTGCCGCTTTCGTAGCCATAACAGCCGCCACCACAGGGTCGTGGGAGAAGCCCGGGGCCAGCAGCAGGTCGGGGATCTGCCCTGCTGCTGTCATGCAGGCGTCCACCTGGTTTATACCCATGATAATATCCGCGCTGGTAACGGTGGCGGGGTCTATCTGGGTGGCCTCCACTGTGAGGGTTTTGGCGCTGTAAGCCGCGCTCCCCTCTAAAAGTTCCAGGACACAGCCTTTTTCCTCATCGTAGAACAGGGTGTAATCCTCATCCTCCTTGAGTTCGGCAGAGCCGTCCCCTTCGCCGCTGGTGACCTTCAAGCCCGCCCGGAGCGTCTCAAAGGGCAGGACGGCCTGGTGGTCCGCCACGTTGTGGCTTTCACTGGCAGCGGCCTTTTTCATATCGCTGTCAGCAGGGTTCAGGACGTTGCAAAAGATTACAGGCTGTGCCCCATACAGCTGAAAATGGCTATACATGGCTTCACACAGGGTGTATTTCTTCCAGTCGTAAGAAAACCCCAGTTTCTCCACCGCCTCGTCCCAGTTGGTACATAGAACGGGGGTGTTGGGCTTGGCGGGCTTCTTTGCTGTGTGGACAGGCGTCGTGCCCGCCACAAAGGGGATGCCGCTGCTGGCCACCACAGGGATGCTCACCGCTGTGGCCTGTTCGTTTACGTGTACACCTAAGTTTGGCAAAGAAATCACTTTCCTTTCGCTGCTGTCTTTTCCTCCCGTCTATAAAGTGGTAAAATGGAAGTTGGGAGGAGGTGAATAAAATGCAAAGGTACATACTCACATTTGGCCCTCAAGTCACAAAAGAGGAGCGCGCCAAAGTGATGCAGCATCTTGAAAAAATGGGAATTAGTTATGCGGTCGGCACGAATAATACCCATTCAGATGCGCGGCAGGGTATAGTCCCCCAGGTAGACTATATTTCTATTTTATGGGATGGCTTTGGGAATTTCTTGGGATCGGAAGTTTGCCGCCAGTTGCCGGAAGGCTGCACAATAGACCGGGGATGATCATCAAAAGTCCTCGCGTTTAGCTGAGAACCTCCCTGCGTCCGGGTCACATTCTATCGTGACCCGGAATTTCTTATCATCGTACCAGAGAAGCTTGCTGAGTTCATGGAGCAGGGTGATCCCACACTCCAGCAGGCTCAATCTGCCACTTATACGGGAAACACAGGGGGATGGCTGTTCCTCAATGTGAATGCCCGGGAACTCATCCTGAAGTTTTTTCAGTGGCTCAGGCAGCACAGAACCTTCTGTCAGGCTGCTGGGGTTCATATTCCACTATCCTCCCGCTCTGCTTTTTCTTGTGCCTTCTCCAGAAGCGCCCGGGAGAGCTTCTGGTAATTGGCATAATGGGCGTTACCCGGTTCCTTCACCTTCAGCCTTGCCACAGGTAGGGCCTCCCCGGGGATGAGAAGGGTTTTTACCAGGGGGTATTTCTCCACCGCCCCAGCAAGCTCCTTCAGCACCGCGTCTCGCTCCCCCCGGAACACCTGGCCGGTATGCAGGTGCCCAGGGATGTTCGGGCCGATGTAGCAGAGGATTTTGTTGCTTTTACGGACGGCCGCGGGGGCCGATTTGGATGTTTGAGTAGCCTTGCTTGCCATATTTTACCTCGCTTTCTATGGGGGGCAGCTTCCAGGTGGAAAGCATTTCCCCAGCATAATAGGGCGGGAACTGCTTTTCGTAAATCAAATAGTTCAGCCCTTGGGTTATGTCTAATTTAAACTGTTTTCCTATCACCCTCTGCCGCCACAGCGCAAGCCTCATGCGTTCCATAACCCCCAGCAGGGCCAGCAGCCCTTCCTGGCTGTTCGGGTGGTACACACCGAACACAGACCGCACCACCGAATGGCTTTCCGGCTGCTGGCCGGCAGGCCACACATCTTTTGCGGTGATAATCTGGTGAATCACATAAGGCAGCTTCTTTTCTGCCAAACTATAATCTGGCAGGCCCATTTCATGCACTTCCAGCGCGCGGGGCGGGGGCGGTTCTGTGTCGTCCTCCTGTAGTTCTACCGGGAGAATAAGGTCTTTCAGGGTCTCTCGGGTAAAAGCGCACAGGGCTTCCAGAAAATTTTGTTTTGTCATGTCTACCCTCCCCAGCCGTTAAGCAGGTGGATGATTTCATGCTCCAGCCGTTCCTGGGCCACCTTGCCGGTTTCCTCAGCCAGATGGCCTGCCACCTCTTTGCTGCCCAGCATTGTGGGCACAGAACTGCCCATTTTCTCGCTGATGGAGTCCCCGCCGGTGCGGGTCTCGCCGCCGTCCCGGGCAAAGATGCCCACATGGCCGTTGCCCATGCGCGCCACAAAGGCGTGCTCGAACAGGGCCGGGGCAGTGCTTTTCATCTGGTGGCCGTAGGCGGGCGCGCTGGGGTGGTACCAGTGGGCCCCGTCATCATCCTTTACTTTAATCCAGCGGTCTTTCAGTGGTGTTGGGCTCCCGGGGCTGGCGCCACCATAACGGAATAAGGGGATCTTCCCCCCGGCAAAGGTAACGAACGCCTGCACCCCGTCCTGGTATGTGTAGCGGATGGTGACGTTCTCATTGGCCCGGATGTTGCCCGCGGAAATGTCGTACCGCTGTTGTATGGCCTTTACCGTGTTCGCCCTCAGATGGGACACTGCCCGGGCCATAGCGGTCTTCATGGCCCGCTGCATACCGTTTGGGATGCCTGCCAGCAGTTTCTCTGCCCGGGCAAGCCGCCCCTGGTCTAAAACCTGCATCTGTACTGTGCTCACTGTGCAAACCTCCCCAGCTCTATGCGCACCATGCCCATTTCCTCGCCTGCCGCGCCCACCTGGTACTTATTGAAAAACCCCGGGTTCTTCCCGTTGTTGATTTCCAGCCAGGTGCCGGGTTCCGGCAGCTTGCGGTCAAGGGCGGAGCGGGCGCAGAAAAGGACGGCCTGCGCACGAAAAATGCCCGGGGCATGGTCGTCCTTCATCTGCTGTCGCTCTGTCTGTTCCACGTCCTGGATGCTTACCGGGATGCCCTTATACACCTTGCCGTCGTACTTGATGGTGTGCAAGCCGGCAAATTCCTCCAGATTAAGAAATACGCCCTGCACATCCTTGGCGACAGCCTCTTTGAAAGACAGCGCCCTCATCCCAGCAGCTTCACCAGAACGTGGGTATCATCTGCCAGAGCCGGAGCCGCCGCGTAGCCCGCCGGGGTGGTGGTACCTTCTGCCGCCGTGGCGGTGATGCCCGCGCCGTCAAAGTGGACCGCCGTGCCCATCTCAATGGCGTCCGTGCCGGTCTTGGGCATTTTGAACACACCTGTCATGTGCAGGGAGCCCAGCTCCCCGGGCTTGATCTCGCCCCCAGTGACACCAATCCTGCCGCCCACGGCCACCACCGTATCGCAGGGGATGACCTTTGTGCCGGTGTTCTTATAGTCCAGGGCCTCGCCCCGCTGGATGTATTCAACCGTTACATTGGCCTTTTCGGTCTCTTTCGCTGTTGCCATATCGCTCTACCTACCTTTCTCACGCCAGCAGCGTGTTCTCGATTTTGATACCCGGATTCTTGATAGCACCCCGGTAGTCCATGACCTGGATACCCCAATCCAGATAAATATCCCACACGAAACCCAGCTGACCAACAGTTTCATTGCGGCGGATGTTGGGCGTTTCCTGGCCGTTGAGGTAGTCCACTTCAATAAACGCGGTATCCTCCACCGCCCCCAGCAGGAACCAGGGAGCCGCATTTCCCACGCCAGCAAGGCGGTTGATCTCGGGGTCCTCAATGATTTCCAGGCCGTAATGATACAGAGGATTCACCGCCTGGGTGTTGTCCGTGGTCTGAATGGTGGGAGAGTTGAACAGGGTGTAGCAGGAGAAGCCCATGCCCACAGGCAGTACCAGCTTGGCGGGCCGAATCGTGATGGCCTGTTCGAACTGGTCTTTCTGGGTAGAGATAGCCAGGATCATGGCCTGAAGCGCCTCCTGTGTAATGCCGGTGCCCTTGTTGATAAGGTTCTTATGGTCGCTGCAGAACAGGGCCTTGTTGTCGTAGATCTTGCCGTTCTTCATCAGGATGGTGTAGCACTGGCGGTTGATGGTGCGCCTTGCCGCAGCGGCATGGCGGGCGGGAAGGCTGGTCACCAGGCCAATATCGTCATTGATAAACGCCTGGCGGCTGAGGGTGAACTGCTTGCCCCAGGTCTTGAGCTGGCGGGTGGGCAGTTTGGCATCCGTCGGGCGGTCGTTCTTCAGCTCGCCGCCCTCGGGGACCTCCACGAAGTCACCAATGGGCCCGGCCACATATTTGTTGTCATGTACTTTAAAGTCGGACAGGGTACCCTTGCGGGTCCACTTGTCAAAGGTGACAGGTACCTGCTTATACCCCGCCACATACGACTTTTCGATGGCATTGTCCAAAATGGAAGGGAACGCCGCCGTGGGGGTCAGGTACTGGCGCTGCGTGATGGACGTGAACAGCTCATCGGAACTCATGTGCCGGGCCCCGGCCACGCCGTCCCGCTCCAAACACTCAATGGCCATGTCACGGAAACTCATAGCCGCAAACTGCCGCGCCCCATTCCCAGCCCCCTCGGGGGTCAGGCCGCCCCGCATCACCAGGCCGTCAGAGGCGTCCCGCCGGAACTCATCCTCGCCGCTCTCGCCCACGGCGATGCGGCTGCCCAGGGGAGCGCCGTTCTTTTTCAGGTGCTCCAACACGGCGGCGCGGGTTTCATCCAGGGTCTTGCCCTCGGTGATGAACTTGTCCGGTTCCATGCCGAACTCCCGGCACAGGGTGGTGATCTCCGCGCTGCGCTGGCGCTCAGCCTGCAGGGCCTCGTCTACCAGCTGGCGGGTGTTCTCGGGAGGCGCAGGCTCACCGCCCGGCTCCTTTTCCTCTGCCTCAATCTCGCGGGTCAGGTCGTCAATCTCCCTCTGGAGAGAATCAAACTCTGCCTGTTCCTCGGTGGTGAGGTTCCGCGTTTCCTGCTTGACGGTATTGAGAATTTCCTGCTGCCGCAGGACCTTCGCCGCCCGAATTGCTTTTCTGCCCATACTTACATACCTCCAGTAATATTTTTGTTTATTTGTAACTGCTGCTCATATACCGAAAGGGGAGCGCCAGCACGGGGGCAAAACGTTGCCCCTGCGGGACAAGTTTCCGTTTCTAACTCCCGGCCAACACCGACAGTGGAATCGGCGGGGATACTGACAATGCTGATTTCAAAAGGCTGCCACTTCTTCATCACGCGGCAGGGCCCGGTGAACCGTCCATCCTCGGATTTCTTCCCGGCCCGGACATCCTCCGCCTCTTTCATGTTGACCATGTAGCCCACCGACACACCCTTGAGGGAACCGGACTTCACCTTTTTGTAGATGGTGTCGGACTCCGGGTCGTCGTCAAACTCCACTTCTGCCTGGCCTCGGCCATTTTCCACCCAGGCGCGGGTGATTTTGCCAATCACCTTGTCCCGGTTATGATTGTAAAGCACACAGCCGATGGAGTTGAGCCGGGAAAGGTCAACAGCCCCCTCCGAGTGGTCGAGAATCTCCGGGCCGAAGAACCGCTCATATGGTTCCTCACTGGAAAAGGAGAGGGTCACCTTGCGCCCCTCTCCTTCCTCTGCCCGGATGGCCGATATAGTCATATCCCGGTGGAAACTATTGCTTTTCTCCATCTCCGCTGCCCTCGTCATCATCCGCTTTGCCATCGCTATCCCCCCCTCCCGTAACCAGCGCAGGCTCGCCGCCCTGCTGGCCGAAGATCATACTGCTTAAATCCAAACCATGTACTTCCTTTGCATACACTAGTACCTCCGCGATATCGTCCACCTGATCCCGCCAATCCTTGCCGTTCTCTGCGGCAATCTGCTTAAAGGTCTTTTGACCGGTGCGCATGGCGGTTTGGGTAGCGGTGGCCTCCTTTGCCGGATCAATCCAGGGCTTGGGTGGCTTCACCCATTCATGGGCAAAGTAGGTATCTTTCCGCTCCCAGAAACCAGGAATATGTACCTTATCCACCAGCACCGCCGAGATTAGGAAGCTTTCATATATCTCATCAATCACTTCCACCAGCAGTTCCACTTCGTCGGCATAGGTCATGCCGTCCTCGATGAGATTCTGCCGGGTGGAGCTATAGGTGCTGCCGCTCATGTCCCGGGCCACCGCCTCATAGCTCAATCCCTGGCCAGAGGACACCAGCCTTTGCAGCAGCTTGATATAGGTGGAAGCATCAGACGCCTGGCCCTGGGGGTTAATAAGCTGCACCTCATCCCCGGCGGCCAGCTCTGTCACCATGCCGGGGGTGAACATCTGCCGGGTATACCCCTTGCTCCCAGCCTTGTCTGCATTCACCCTACCCAGGCCCTGGGGATTCACCCGCTTAATAGCTAGGGCTACGCTGGCCTGCACCCGCTGCTTGGTGTCCTCTGCCACCATAAACTCGTTAGCGTCCCGGATGCGGGTGAGGGTTTGCGTCATGTCGCTCATCTCCCGCAACTGGGAGGGGCGACGCTTGGAGAAATAGAAGATAACATCCTTTGCCTCCACATACACTGGCTCGGGAGACGTGATGCCGTCAATGGAATACTGCCGGAACCAGTACCCCACCGGCTTGTTGTAGGCGGTGTACTCAATGCCGCCGCACACATGGTTCCCCTTGTGCCGGGCTGTGATGGTGCTGCCGTCCAGCTCATCCACCTCCATGGCCTGGAGCTTAAAGGGCAGCAGGCCCTCCTCGGTGTACCTTTTCACGAAAAGCATACCGCCATCCACCTTTTTCCGGCGCACGGCCATGCGGAGCATCTGGCTCAGGCTCTGGGTGCCGGTGACGTCGCAGTTGCGCTTTTTACACCACTGGGCCCAAAGCTTTTCTATCTCATGGTTCAGCTCCGGCTTGCCGGTCTCCGCCTGCAGAGTAAAGCCCCCGCCTACTGCGTTGCGGACAAAAGCCCCTATCACCCCACCCAGCATATCCGAGTTGCGCTCCAGGTCGCGGGCCCGGGCGCGTACCGTGTCCCGGCTGTAGCGGTCGGTGTGTTCCGCGCTGGCATTGACAGCCCGCCAGTTTTGGTTGAGCCGGGAATCGTCCCCGGCGTCGTAATGGCGCAGGGCGTCCCGCCAAGCCAGGCGGTTAAAGGCGCGCTGGGGGCTTACCCAGCCTACCACTCTGTCGATTAAATTCATTCCACCACCAACTTTCTTTTGAAAAAGCGTTGATAATACGTATAGCACGTGTTATAATAATTTTGTAAGGAGGGGAGAACATGAAAGACAAAGACCTGTTGAAACTTCTGAAGAAAAATGGCTGGGAAGTGGTCAGGATACACGGCAGCCACCATGTTCTTCAGAAGGGAGAGGATACCACGGTGCTCCCTATCCACGGTAAAGACGTTCCCACAGGCTTGCTAAACAAAATACTAAAGGACACGGGGCTTAAGTAACGCATATATGCGTTTGCCCCCTCCTTTCAGGAGGTATCTCGTATGATGTTTGTTTATCCCGCTATTTTTCATCAGGAGGATAACGCCTATTGGGTGGAATTTCCCGATCTGCCCGGGTGCCAGAGTTTTGGGGATACCCTGTCGGAGACGATGGCTGAAGCCCAAGAGGCTCTGGCGGCTTATGTGCTCACCCTGCTGGAACAGGGCAAACCGCTCACCCAGCCCTCAGACATGGAGGCTATCACCCCGGAGGACGGCTTCACTTCCTTAGTGGCCTGCACTATCGACCAATACAAGGAAACCCGGGCCGTGAAGAAAACCCTCACCATTCCCTCCTGGCTCAATGACCGGGCCACCGCAATGGGTGTAAACTTCTCCCAGGTTCTGCAGGAAGCTCTCATCACAAAAATCCAGGCGTAAGTAAGAGCCGGACAGTTTTGTCCGGCTCTTTATCTTCCTTCAAAAAATGCCGCACAGGTGTTGGGCAAAAGGCAGCCGCCATCTTCCCCGGCAGCCTGCGCAGCCAGCTCACCCCGCATCTGCCGCAAAATTCCCAGGTCTGCCCGGGTCAGACTGCGGTTCCCCAGCCGATAGCTCTGGCCGCCTACCAGAATACTTTGGATGGCGGCGTCTACATGGGAGAGCAGTTCCCGGTTGGAGAAAGTTTCCAGGTTGATAGCGGGGCCCTCATTAGCACTTTCCATATACACACATCCTTATATCCAGTTCTCATGGGTCTTTATCCATTCTTCCTCCGGGGCAGGCGCAGGCTCAGGGCTGGCTTTTTCCGCTTCATCCTCCAGGTGCAGGAAACGCACATTCAGGATATCTGCTGCAGCCATAGCATACACCTCACAGTCCAGGTAGTGGTTATCCCCATGGGAATGCTTCTGCACCCACTCCTGGGTGGTGCGGCCGCCTTTCTTTACGTTCACCTTGTGTTCGGCGGTCACCTGTTCGGCATACTCCCGGTCGCATCCGGCATATACGGTCCACCGGCCCTTTTCGTCCAATTTCTTGCGCATACGGCCGGCGATCATGTCTTTATATTTCCCGGTGTCCACCACCACCAAGTCCATGCCGTAGGCCCTGCTGGTAGGTTTGTTTACCTTACTCATGCGGTAATGGGTGTACATAGAGGAACTGGCCCCCTTGCTGGGCAGCGCCCATTCTGCATTGGCCGCGCAGAAGTCATACACCATATCCGCCTCATAGCCGCTGTCGATAAGACACAGGTTCACCACCATCGCCTCGCCGCTGTCCTCTTTGGGGAAAGACAGATTCATGACATGCTCCAGTTCCCGCAGGCCGGCCGCCTGGCCATGGGCAATGTTTTGGGAGGTGATATAGCTGCCCCAGGCACGGATAGTCCAATACACACAGTTTTCCTGTACATCCACCCCAGCGGTGAGGAGCTTCCCCCAGCTGGGGACGATGCCCTCACCCAGATCAGTCTGGCGCTCCATAACCAGGTCGGCGCTGGTTTTCAGCTTCGTGTCCTCCCAAGGCTCCGCCAGCCAGGAGTTGACAAAGTTCTGAAGCTTTTCCGGGTCATCCTTGCTGGCGAGGAATTCCCGCACCACATCGGAAAAACGCACGAACGGGGAATACAGGGTATTAATCCAGAAGCCCACCTTGCGGCTGTAGGCCGTGTTCTGCTTGACTGTGCGCCACTCCCCGTGCCGCAGCATCTGTGCTTTATGCTGGTCTGTGATAATGCCTTTGCATTCCGGGCAGACGTAGTGGGCCATTTCGGCTCGGTCGGCATAGCTCATGCCCTCGTCGCCCGGGAATTTCACGTTGGCCCACTTGAGTTCTATCATCCCGCCACAGTGGGGGCAGGGCACCAAGTAATGCTTCTCCACGTCGCAGCCCTGCAGGGCTTTCCAGATATGGCCGGTGGTGATGGTAGGGGTGCTGGTCATGAAGATTTTTCGGTTCTGAAAGGTCTTTGTACGCTCCCGGGCCAGGGAAATAGGGTCGGCCTCTTTGGCGCTGGCCCCGGGGTACTTGTCCACTTCATCCAGGAACAGGAACCGGATGGCCTTGCTGGCCAGGTTGGAAGGGGAGTTGGAGCCTACCAGGCTCAGGTACATCCCATCAAACTGCAGCTCCAGCTTTTTGCTTTCCATCTCCCGGTACCGTCCCCGCAGGGAGGGCGATGCCTGCACCATCGGCACGATGCGGTTTTTAGCGATGCTTTCCGCCAGCACATCCGAAGGATACACCACCAGGGTGGGGGAGGGGTCCTGCTGGACGATGAAGCCCAGTGCGTTCAAGATGGCCTCTGTGCCGCCCAGCTGGGCAGACTTACACAGCACAGTTTCTTCCGCTTCATAGTCCAGCAGCGCATCCATCACGCCGACAAGGTACGGGGTCATGGCGTTGCGCCAGGGGCCGGGGAGGGCGGAAGTCTTGCTGTCCAGCATACGGTACTTCTCTGCCCACTCGGAAACGGTCAAATCCTCCGGGGGCATGAGGCTTTCCAGAGCTTTGCGCTGGTAAGCAGTCACCGGGTACTTGCGTATCCGGGGGGAGGAGCGTAAAGGCGAAGCCCGTCGCTTTTTCATCTTTGACCAGTCCCTTTGATCTGGCTCTCATCCACCCCCGCCACTACAAAGGCCCGGAGCAGTTGGGTCACATCCCCTTGCAGCTCCTTTTCAATGCGCCGGGCCTCTGTAGGCTCTACCGCCCCGCTGATTCGGCTGACCAGCCGTCCCGGCAGGGATAACGCGAATTTTTTAAAGGCCACAAAGAACCGGGCATAGTCCATGGTAGCTTCTTCCACGGAAATGTACTTGCCGGCGGCTATATCAAGTTTCAAGCGGTGCAGCTCGTTTTGGGTACCCTTGAGGGCCAGGTCGGCTTCCAGCTTCTGCTGCTTCAGCTCCTGCTCCCGCTCAGAGCCGGTCTTTCCGTGGGCGGCATCGCGCAGGTAGCGAATATAAGCCTGGATGGTAGGCACCAAGTCGTACTGCCGACCGCTGGGGGTTTCCGTTGCCGGGAGCACGCCATCCTTTGTCAGCTGCTGGATGTGGCGGTCGGTCACACTGAACAGCTTTGCAATGGTGCGGGTCGGGTACATAGAACCGCCGGTGATATTTCCGTCTGCACTCACGATCAGTTCAAAGGTGTCCAATGCAATGCCCATGTCACATTCCTCCCTTCGAGCAATAGGAAAGGGAGAACCACATCAGGTTCTCCCTCTTCGTTATGATTTTGTACGCTTTTTCTTGGCCTACGGTTGTTGGCCTGTACTATCCAATCAGCCCAACGGCAATTTGAGGGCTCATAATTGCCGTTGAAATTTATGCGGTCAATCGTCAGATCATCGCGATACCCATGCGACAGAGCCCAATTTTGAAAAGTGGTAAAATCATTTCGCCATTCCTCACAAACGGTAATACCTCGGCCACCATAGTCAGCATAACTACTGGAATTTCTGTTATAACAGCGGCTCTTCATTCCGTCCCATATGTTATACAGTCTCGTATCGGTCGCACCATGTGTTGTGTGGCTCTTGCGTGTTTTTTCTTTCTGAAGACACCCACAACTTTGAGTTTCTCCCCGGCGCAGATGTTTACCATCGGCAATGATTTCCTGTCCACAATCGCATTGGCATCGCCATCTGGCTTTTCCACCTTTGGTGTTTTCCGCTCTTTGGATTACCACCAACCGCCCAAAGCGCTGGCCGGTTAGGTCAAGTAGCTTGCTCATGTGGCCCCTCCAGTGGTAGCAGAAATGGGTAAAATTCAGCCAAGCTCTTACCTGATATCCCTTGCTGATAGGCTAAGACGATATGCGGGGCCATAACCATAAACATGTTTAGCTTATTTTCAGACGGTCTTTTTCCGCAGAAACTGTGTATTTCTTCCACCAAAATCGACTTGTTGAGCCTGTAACCCATTTCAGCTAATAGGGCATTTGCGTTTTCTTCACTTGCGGTGCTCCCGACCGATCCGTCGTCAGATAGCCGTTCCTTTAGCTGCCTTATGCGGTCTATCGGGTTGCGGTACAGGTCGTTCTTGATGTTCGCCTTAGCCAGTTCCAGCACTCCGGCCAGAGTAAAAGCCAGGTAGCTGCTAGGACCTAAAGGAGCCAAAATGTCCCTGATTTTCTCCAGGGCTTGAAGTTCTTCTTCCTCTGTCAGAATATGCAATTTCGTTTTCCTCCTTGATTTTACCCAAGAAGGCTGGTATAATAGATTTACCAGCCCATTGGGTATGGTGTAGAGAGCAACCTGTCATCCTTGGTCGGGGGTGGGTTGTTCTCATTTTTCTTTTACCCGCTCATAGACTTCCCTTATACCTTGACGAATTACATCTGCTTTACTCATACCTGTTTTCTGACAACAGATTTCAAGTAATTTCACATCCTCGTCTGACATCCGTATACGGGTCTCATGCTTTTTGGGGTCTTTAGTGGGTCTGCCGGTTCTCGGGGACATTGCATCACCTCTTTTGTGTCACCGTAATTTTATATTATACATATGGTGACATAAAAGTCAAGAGGAAATTTGAAAAATGCCTGATAATTTTGCGATAGCTCTCTTTGGCTCTCAGAGGCCCGTTAAGGGGCCTCTGAATTCTCGGGGTAAGTTTCCACTCCAACACCCCAAAAGTGGCTTACAGGGCCTTGTGGGCGAAGCGAAGTGGGGTTTTCAAAAAGTTTCTCACGCACACGGTGCGCGGGCCTCTTCTGCCCCGTAGCCGTCCCCGGGTGTAAGTAGTACCTTAGGCCCCGGGGGGTATAAGCGATAAAAAATAGCACAGCTACCGTTTGATAGCTGTGCCGGAAGCCAACCCTGGAAAGGATGAAGCCCAGAACTGGCGGTGTAGTCATCTCCCTGCGCTTAGCCAGTAAACGCAAGGCTTGAGAGAAGGAGTGTAAAGCCAGCCCCATCTACCGGCCCTAGTATTTATTATATCGTGTCAAAAGTGGCATTGGTGGCAAACGTGGCAAAACTTTAATCTTTTTCGAAGATTCTATAATAACGGCTCTTGACTCCCCATGCCGTTTCCCTGTGCCCCATCTTAGCAGCTACCTGTTCCCAGCTCATACCCTTTATCACACGATAATCCACAATCCGCCGTAGTTTACTGTTGGGGAGATTTTGTATAAACACTTCAATTTCTTCCTTTTGCGCCTGCAAAAGACCCATTTGTTTTATCAGCTTCGGCTGTACGCCACGGATAGTGACTGTATGTTGGGTAAAGGGGAACTCTGACCCGCTGCCAGATACGGTATCCGTTACAGGCTGATGCAGCTTGCGTTCTACGTCCTCCAGCTCCCGACAGATATCCGGGTACTGTTCTAAAAGTTCTTTGGTCATTGGAAGGCTCCCCCTTTTTTGCTAAAAAATCACGCTGTGTATTTTTCAATCCGGGCTTTCAGGGCCTCCATCATGGACGCTTGCCCATCAGCTTTGACTTTCAAAGACTGCATGGCCTCTTCCTCCACGGTACCCTCCGCCACCAGGTAGATAATGCTGGTAGTAAATCTCTGCCCCTGCCGGTAGAGGCGGTCGTTGAACTGTTCATCCTGCTCTAAATCGTAGGTGGGCCCAAACCAGACGACGATGTGCCCCCCGTCCTGAATATTCAAGCCATGCCCGGCCCCGGCAGGGTGGGCCAGCAGGATGGGAATCTCTCCCCGGTTCCAGGCGGCTATGGTGTCGCTGTCTTTCAGTTGCACCGCCTGGGGGAACCGGGCCAGGATACGGTCCCGCTCATGCTGGAAGCGGTACGCCACCAGCACCGGCTCCCCATCCGCCTCCGCGATGATATCCTCCAGGGCATCCAGCTTTTCGCTATGGATATCGTGGGGAACGTGGCTCTCATCGTAAACGGCGCCACCCGCGATCTGCATCAACTTGCCGTTAACTGCCGCCGCGCTGGACGCATCTATGACGCAATCCTTCAAAGGAAGAACCGCTTCCCGCTCCAAAGCCTCATACTTGCTCCTGCTCTCTGGGGAAAGGACGACCGGCCTTGTGGTAGTCACCAGCTCCGGCATCTGCAGATTGCCCGCGGTTTCCAAGCTGATACAGATGTCGGAAATCTTTTCGGTGATTTCTTCCTCCGCGCCGGGCCGGGGATCCCAATCGAAAATCACATATCCGTTCCGGCGGCCTGGGGAAAAGTATCTGTCCTTGTACCCGCCATAGGTTTCTCCCAGCCGCTCTCCACGGTCCAGAAGGTACACCTGCGCCCAGAGGTCAAGGAGGCTGCGGGGTCTGGGTGTGCCGGTCAGCCCCCAGAGGTGCTTGATAAGGGGCCGCACCTTTCGCAAGGCCCGGAACCGCTTGGCGCTGGGGTTCCGAAAGTTGGACAGTTCGTCAATGATCACCAGGTCAAAGGGCCAATGCCGGCCGTAGTGCTTTACCAGCCAGGGGACGTTTTCCCGGTTGATGCAGTAGAGGTCTGCATCGGCATTCAAAGCCGCCAGCCGCTTTTTCGCGTCCCCCAGGACCTTACTCACCCGTAGGTGCTTCAGGTGGTCCCACTTGGCGCTCTCCCGGCTCCAGGTGTCCTCCGCCACCCGCAAGGGGGCGATCACCAAAACCTTTGACGCCTCGAAACGGTCATACAGAATTCGGTCGGCGGCAGTCAGGGCGATTACAGTTTTTCCCATGCCCTTTAACCGGGCCGCAAAAACAAACCGTATGCAGGCGATTCAGTGAGTCTGTCAATACAATAGGTTTGATATGTATGCGGCACAAACTTCATCTCCTCACCTCCTTTTTTTTTCCTGGGCGGCATGATATGCAGCGTGCTCTTTTTGGCTGCGGAACACCATAAGATTTTCGGGATTGTTGTTTCGTTTGTCCCCGTCAATATGGTGAACCACCTCCCCTGGAGCCAATGGGCGCCCAAGCTTTTGTTCAGCTATTACTCTGTGCTCATGTCGACCGTATTTTTTTGTGTAAGTTTTCCCTTCCCCAGTGTTCAAGTGTGATTCTCGCAACTTGTGTCGTACTTCTTCTGTCATTCTAAGTGGATTTAAGATTTTGTTCATGTACTTCATTTGACAGGCTCTGCCGCAAAATGGACGGCTTCCATCTTTCCTACGGCAAGGAGGGCGATACATTTCCTTGCCACAATTTGTACAATATTCCGGCCCTAAACTTTTTTGTCTACCCATTGCTTTCATCCCTTTCCAAGCATATACACGCCATCATGCTGTCTACTGCCGCTTTGCTGTCTGGCACGAACACCCAGAACCCCAGCTCTCTCAGCTTGTCATGCACTCGCTTCTGCCGGGGCCGGGGCGTTTTGCCTGCATCCTTCGTCTCCGCAAAGCACATCTGGCCTCCCGGCAGGAGAATGAGGCGGTCCGGCACACCAGTGAATCCGGGGCACACCAACTTGAGTGCAAGGCCCCCAGATTTTTTCACCTGGGCGCGGAGATATTGTTCTACTGCTTTTTCCATACGGCCTCCTTATTGATTCGGGGAAGACCCCATAGCCATATGCCAGAAGATAAATGCTGGGTTTTTACTCCCAATAGCTTTTTCGCTCTGTTGAGTTCACCCTTTGAGAAACCTTCGGCTTTAGCAAGCGTTTTAACGATTTCACAGTCTTTTGGGCCTGTACTCAAATAGCTTTTCAACCAGTCTCTTGCACGGGGTCCGTAAAATGTCACTTTTGGCATAAATCATTACCTCCTTAAAATGCCTGTTTCTTTGTGTCGTTTCAAATTGCATTTTCCCATTATATACGCGTATATGCGCGTTAGGCGGGTGGCGTGTGTGCTTTTCTCTTTATTTCATTTATTTTTAATGTAACTAAGGAAAAACTGATACAAGAGAAGCAGCCACCCGTCACGCTTAACAGCTATTGGATTTTTGCCGTTATAGTTTTGTGATACCTTACTATAACGCTGATACAAGCCTTTTGTTACGTCTCACTTGGCTTTTTGATACAAAGGCGGCTTCCGCCTAAAGCGATTCTGTAAGCCATAGGGCCCACAGCGCTGCCGCCCCTTTTCCTCTGTCCATCCGTCCAGTTGGCGCAGTATGGCCATGATTTCATTACGTTCCTGCCGGGGCATCTTGGTCACATCGTTCCCTAAGCATTCATTCCATACCTCTATTGCGCTGACAGTTCCTCTTTGAATCTGCCCTACTGCCCTGATTTCATCAGATTCTTGGAACCATGCCTTGCGTCGACCCTTGTCCATGTTGGCCCATTCACCGGGGAGCAGCGTTTCCAGATAGTCCTCTATGAGGCCCCTCCGGGGGTCGTCCTCTGTAAAGTCCCGCTGCTGTTCGGCGGCGTAGCTGTCCAGCTCATGGGGCAGCACCAGCGGCTCGCCCTCATGGTACCGAAAGAGGGCTTCTGCCCAGATCTGGTCTACTACGTCCGGGGTTAGGTCATCCCACACAGTTTTCACCGGGGGCTGGGCGTCCAGACGTACTGGCCAGAAGCGGCGGTTGCCGGTATCATCCCGGAGGAAGCTAGTGGAGTTGGTGGTGGCAATGAACACGCACTGCCGGGGGTGGTCCTCCACCCGGCGGCCATAGGCAGCCCTGAAGCTGTCTATCCTCTTGCTGATGAAGTTCTTGATGGCCTCGATCTCCACCTTGCGTAAAGCGGCCAGCTCCCCCAGCTCTATGAGCCAGAAGCCCTGTATGCCCTCATACGCCTCTTTGGTGCCGATCCCGGCCACGCTGTCTGTGTACCAGCCCTTTGACATGACGGCCACCAGAGTGCTCTTGCCCCGGCCCTGGGGGCCGGAGAGGGTGAGCACATAGTCAAACTTGCAGCCGAGGTCCAGCACCCGAGCCACTGCTGCCACAAAGGTCTTGCGGGTAACGGCTCGGGTGTATGGCGTGTCCTCGGCCCCCAGGAAGTCCACCAGCAGGGTGTCAAGGCGTGGGGTGTTATCCCATTCCAAGCCCGCGAGGTATGCCTTTATGGGGTGTATGGCGTTGGCTTTGGCGGCTGTTATCATGCCGTCCATGATCTTCTCCTTGCCGGAGAGCTTGTAATACTTTTCCAGATAACGCCGCAGGGAGCTGTCGTCGGCATCCGTCCAGGTGCTGCCGTTTATATCGTCGGTCACTTTGCGCCAAGGCAGGTCCCGCAGGGCCACCGGGCGCACCTTCAGATCGTTATAGGCCACACAGCCCTTGAGCATGGGGTCATGCTGAAGGATGATATAGGCGTTGTCGATGGTGTTGAGCACGTTGCCCTTGCGGTCTACCTCCAGCTTGCTGAGCCAGTCCGTATCGGCATCCGGCTCTAAGGGGGCGGCAAAGTCCGCCTGGGCCCTCTCCTGCCGCTCCCGGTTCAGGAGCCGCTTTACCTCGATGTCCCCGGCGGCCAGCTCCTGCATCGCCAGGAACGACGGCCTCCGGCTCATAGGGGTATCCGGCGCGGCGTCCTCATCTTGTTCACCGTAGAGGTGGATACGCACCAGGTCAAAGGCATTGCACAGCTTGCCGCTGGCGGGGTCTGTGGCGTGGTTGGAGTAGGCGAACAGGCCGCCATCGTACACCACCAGGCCGGCCGCTGTGGAGCCCTTTGCGTAGGTGTAGCGGCCCTGCATGACGCATTCGGTGTACACGTCCGAGAGGTACTTTTCTATGGCCGCATCGATGTCATAGCACCGGCAGAAGGCCCCCACCAGTCCCGGCTTTGTCCGGGGGTCGCCTTGCTTTTTTGCCTCCCGCTTTCGCGCTTCCCCGGCGTGAGGGGATACCGGCCAGTAGGAGGTATCCCGCCAATCGGGGTATTGGGAGAGGATATCGTCCGGGTCCAGAAAAGGACCATCTTGGACAAAAAAGCGGTAGTCGCCATCTTGTGCGCAGGATGGGTTGAACATGGCCCTGGACGGTTGAAATGTGGAGGGGTCTAAAGTGTTCAAAAAGCCGAGATTTTCGGCAACTTTCAGGCTGATTGCAACATATTCATCTGGTGTAACCGTTCGGCTCAGGGGAATGATCCAACGGAGCCGGGGAGATTTCACGCTGTGCGAATGGGTTGTGTAGGCTGCCATCGTGAAACCCTCGCATAAAGTAGCTAGTTCCCAATCATCCAGTTTGGCGTTATCCGCGTCTAGGGTCAGCAGACAACGATTCTTCACCGCAGAGGCAATACGCCGTCCCTCGGTCAGTTCACCTCCCACAAAGCATCCAGCGGCCCCTTTTTTAGCGTCCTTTTCGCTTTTGCTGCTGGACAAATATTCCGCAAAGGATTCCCCGGTACGAAGCGGATTCTTAAACTCTTCAACCAGTTCAGCCCAAGTTATCTCAATGTTCTTCCAATGCTTACTGAGCACCGAGTTTGCTACCGCTATCCGCAAGTTATTCACCTCATTTCATTCTGTTATTTAAGGTTCTTCGCGTGTTTTTCCCTTGCTCGCAGCGAGGTATCCAGCAACAATTTTCAGGGCAGTAGTTACCATTGACGTTGCGCCGTTCTATGGTTAGGCCTTCCACATAGCCGTGCGAGAGTGCCCACGATTCAAAATTGCTAAATTCGTCCCACTCGCTACATATCGTGATTCCTCGGCCTCCATAATTCTGAAAGGCTTGATTTTTGGGGTTACTACAGCGTTGTCGCATCCCTAGCCAGATATAATGCAACTTACAACCCCAATGCCCATGCTTAGTCGCTCTCTCTTTTGATGCTTCCACCTTGTAGCAGCCACAACTTACGCTGCTTCCATCTTTTAAATGTGCACCTGCAACAGCACGAAGTGTCCCACAGTCGCAGCGGCAAAGCCACATGGTTTGTTTCCCTTGATTCTCTGTCCGCCTGAGTACTGTCCATCGGCCAAAGCGATGCCCAGAAATGTCAATAAAATTTTGTCCGCCTTTCATCTATATCTCCCCTCGTTTTATGTTTTCATATAGAACGGCAGTTCATCGCCCTCCGCTCGAAGCGGCAGGCCAGGGGCCCAGGGCAAAGGCCGACCCATAATTTCGCACATTTCCGCTAAAGACCCTTTTCCAAAGGGCATATCAGCTATCAACTCATCATGGACATGAAATACCACACGGTACCCAGCGGCATCCAGAGCGGTCATGGCGTCCCGCAGGCAGTCCCTGGCGGTGGCCTGGGTGATGTTCTCCACCAGCTTGCCGCCGTAGGTCTTTTGACGGGTGTACTTGCCGCTCTGGCCTTTGCCCATATAGGTAAGGCCCACTTTGTCATATTGCGGCTCCGGGCGAAGCTCAGGCTGGAAATAGGCCAGCTTGCGGCCCGAGGGCAGGGTAATGAACAGGTATCCGGCCTCGCACTCAAAGTGGATGCCGTGGGCCAGGGTGGAGGGCTGGCCCTGCACAGCGTCAATGGCGGCGTTCTCCACGTCGTACCAGTACCGCACGATATGGGAGTTTGCCTCCCGCCAGCGCTTCACGATGCCCGGCAGTTCATCCTCCGGGATCCCGCTTTTCAGGGCTCCCATATTGATAAGCGCCCCTACGCTCCCCTGATAGCCGCAGGCCAAGGTCGCTACCTTGCCTTTGGAGCGCAGGTCTGCTTTCGGCCCGCCCTTTTTGATGTCATTCTTCTCGGCGTGGAACATCATAGCCGCCGTGGCCTCATAAATCAGGCCGTCCCCGGCAAATTCATCCAGCACCCACTTCTCTCCGGCCAGCCAAGCCAGCACACGGGCCTCTATGGCGCTGTAGTCCGCAATGATGAACCGGCAGCCCTCGGAGGGGATAAAAGCCGTGCGGATCAGCTGGGAGAGGACGAAGCTGGGAGAGCCGAAGGCCATTTCCAGCATTTCAAAGTTTCCGTCCTTTACCAGCTGGCGGGCAAGGGCCAGGTCTTTCAGCTTGTTCTGGGGTAGGTTATGGGTCTGCACCACCCGCCCGGCCCATCGGCCCGTCCGCCCAGCGCCGTAAAACTGCAGGGTGTTATGTACCCGCCCATCCTGGCACAGAGCCCTTTGCATAGCCTCATACTTCTTCACCGAGGTCTTGCCCATCTCCTGCCGCAGCTGCAGGGCCCGCCGGGTTATTTCATCCGGGGCACTCTCCAGCAGGGCAGGGAGTGCTTCTTTATCCAGGCTGTCCGTCTCTACGCCGCGCCCCGCCAGCCACCGCTTGAGCTGGGCGTCGCTGCGAGGGTTGTCCAGCCCGGTCACCCGCTTTGCCTCTGCCCGGAGCTGGGCCGAATACTGCTTATCCAGCTCCAGGGCCTTTTCCAGCAGGCCGGTGTCTATCCGTATCCCCCGGTCGTTGATCCGCTGGTCCAGCGCCCAAGCGTCATGCTCTGCCTGGGGCCGGGGGAACCGGGCCAGCCGTCCCTTAATGTCCGCCTCCACATCTACGTCCCGCACATTGTACTGCCTGAACCGCTCCCACTTCTCCGGGGCCTCTGAGGGCAGACGGCGGTGGCCGTCCGGGGCAGGCTTGCAGAAATAGCGGATCAGTTCCTTCCCCTCTGTCATTTTTTGCTTGTCCAGCCCCAGCGCCTCTCCGACCTGGGCCAGCGTCCCCGGTAGCCCCAGGGTGGCTGCCTGCACCATTGTACAGCGCCATTGTTCCGGGGGCAGGGTGACGTTAAATTGCCTTTCCAGGCACGTCCGCTCAAACGGGGCATTGTAGGCCGTTTTGATGATTTCCGGGTCTGTCAGCATGAGGAGAAACTCGTCCAGGCTGCCCTCTGGTATCGTGGACATCTCAGGGGGCAGGAGGGTGAGGGCTTGTTGGCCCTCCTCCTCGCCCAGGTCAATGAGTTTCGTGGGCTGGCCATCCAGCTTGTAGCCTATCAGCAGGATCCGAAAGTCGGGAGATTCCGTGTAGGGCTGGACGCCTGTTTTGGTGAGGTCTACGCTGGAGTAGGTTTCTAAGTCAATGCCCAGCTTAGTCATTGCTCTGCCTCGCTTTTTCTTACTCGCCTGCGGCCTTACCAGCCCACACTTCTCAGGGCTGTTCTTGCAGGGCCGCTGGCAGGTTTTCTTGTAGCCGCAGTCTGCACAGCAGTAATTGCCGTGTCGGCGGTCGCAGTTAAAAATAGTGCAGCCGCGGGGGAATGTTTTACTCATCTACTCCACCTCGTTCATTTTTTCAGAAAATCCCCGCCAGCCACCGCTGGCCGACGGGGTTTCCGATTCAGTTTACTGTGTTTTGTTTCCGAATTGTGCGGGCCTCTGACAACTTGTCTTTGCTTTTCAGGTTGAGCTCGCTCAAGTGATTATGTATCTCAAACAGGCCAGCCAGAAACCCTTCTGCTTTGTATTCACCACAAGACATTGCGACGTGGCTGGCATCCAAGGCATTGAGCGTGTCGGCTATCTGAAACTGGAGGTCTTCCAATTCAATAAGGATTGAGGATAAGACCTTTTCTGATTCATTACAAGATGTCATCATCATCTTCCAGCAGTTCGTCGATGAAATCATCGTCAAAGGCATCTTTGGCGTTCATGCCGCCACCCAGCCGCTCTCCATCCCGGACTTTTTGGATGCAGTTCAGGCCAGCTGCAACACCTTTGTTACCCCTGACAGAGAACGGATAAAAATTCAGGGCGAAACGGCAGTAGCAGCCGCTGTACACTAAACCCTCATCGGTAATCTCCTGCCGTGCCATATCCACAATACCAGGCTTCAGAGAAGAGGTGGCGTTGAGGAAGTAGCACCCGGCATAGTTGGGGTCATCGGGCCTTTCCTCGTCACCATCCCGCAGGGGGAGCTTCAGCTTGACCGGCTTCTTGCCCTCCCACTTGCTGGTGATGCCGCCCTTGATAGCGGCTTCCTGAGCAGCTCTGACCTTCTGCAATGTGGTGGCATCGGTTTTAGGAATAAGGATACTCGCACTATACTTGGCTTGAGAGTCCTCATCCATTTTACTGGGTTTCCAAACGTGCTCGAAAGACAGGCGGCATACGCCGGTGATAACGGTGCAGGGGTTGTTCGTTTTGTTAGCCATTTTGAAGTTCTCCTTTGCATGAAAAAATTTTAATCGTCAAAAAGTTCCGCCGCTTTAGCAGCAGTGTTTAGTTCCGGGCGTTTGTCACTCAGGGGCACCAGTGTGGGCGCGCCCTCGGGTTTGATGATGTACTTCCCGGCTAGCTCGCCGAGCTTCTTCTTACCCACCAGCTTCTCCATCGCTGTGAGGCCCAGCAGCTCTTTGGGCTTGTAGATAGCAGTTGACGCAAATCCTGCTTTGTACAGACACTCCGCTATGGCGTCCTCATTTGTATACTTGCGGTTGCTCCGGCCCTCGACCACCTTGTAGCCGGGGAAGTGGACACCGTGGTTCACAGCAGCCTCTTGGGCGTAGTCCTCCACCTCTTTTACCCAAGCCTTAAACTCGGGCAGCCTTGTCAGAATGTCGGCGATCTCACTTTCGTCCAGAGTGGGAGGCGGCGCAAAATCATGTTTGGCCAGCTCCAACTGGTACTCCGCCCGCGCCCGGCAGGTAGCAGCGGCCTTGCACCACTTACACTGCTTTTCGCCGGGGTTAAAATCCCCTTTGCCCTCCCAAGCCAGCTTGGCTTTGGGCTTCAGCTCTTTCTCCGCCCATTCCAGCAGGTCGGCGATGGTCATGGTGTCGCTGGAGATACTGTCCAGCCGGGGCTGAAAGATGGTCATGCGTACCTTCTGGATGTCGTAGGCCCAATTCCAGGCAAGGAACGCGCCCAAGCCATAAATACGCATTTGCGGGTTCCCCTCCGCGCTGACCGGGATCCCTGAGCCGTACTTCAGGTCTATCACCTCCATCTGCCCATCGGTGATGATCACCACATCCGAGGTACCGAAGCCTTCAGGAGCATACTCTGCAAAGTCTACCTGCTGCTCTATAAAGATGTGTGGGTCTGAACACTGGGCCTTTGCCTCTGCCATGCGTTCCTCCACAAAATCGGCGTAGGCTTTCATGTACTCAAGCATGGAGGCAGAATACAGAGGGTCCGTTTGCGCTGAGGCCATGTCCTCGCTGATATCCATATCTTCCCATTTCTCCCGGAGGAGCAGTTCACCGACATGGTGGGCCAGTGTGCCCTCTGCAGCGTACTCGCTGCCAGTGTCCTCTATCTTCTCCCCAAGCCGGGCGCTGGGCGGACAGGCCATCCACATGGCCGCACTGGAGGGCCCCAGCAGGGCGTGGACGTCAGGCATCGCCATCACCCAGGCTTTCCAGCTTCTGGAGGAATACGGCCCGGTCGCCCTCGGCCAGCTCGCCCATACCATTTACCCCCATCTCTTTCAGGACGGCTTTTACGGCTTTATTGCCATACTTTTGCCCGGCGGCAATCCCCGCGGCCCTGATTTCCTCATAGGTTAGTGTCTTCTCAGCCGGGGGCGCTTTCTCCGGCGCCGGATCGGCGGCAGGGGCCTCGGGCTCCGGGATCTGAGTGTCACACTCAGGTGGTACCGCAGGGGCCGTGGGCTTCGATATGGGATTCCCCATATCGGGAGCACCAGCCGCTTCTTTCTCTTTCTTGGCCTTCCAGTGCTTCTCCATGTTTATGACCAGGTCCGTGGCCTCTGCCACATCCGGGATCTGCAGGAGCTTCACTCCGTAGACCGCTGCCTGGGCACAAGCCTCCAGCGGGTTGTCAGCTGTGATTTCGATTTTGATCATTATTTGACCATCCTTTCTGTGGGCGCATAAGAGGCGCCCTGATTTCTTTATTCTTTCCCTCAGTATTTGCTTCCTTTTTTTTGTGCTCCAGCAGGTTCAACGCCTGGGCGATTAGTTTGGGAAGGTTGTAAGGATTGGCGACTGACACCATCACCAGCCAATGGGGTCCGGTGTTATGTTTTGCGCTTGCCTCTATCCAATGAATCTCTACGTTGTCGTCATTTTTGGGGTAGACGTCCACGAGCCAATGGTCGCGCTCGGGGGCAACCTGAGAGATGGGGATATTTTTGACCGGTTCAGTGTTCATGTCCTGCCCTCTCTGCACTTTATCATCCGGTCCAGAATGCATTGGGAGAGGGACGCCGGGTTGGCGGACACTTCCTGGATTGCCTGGGTCACGCGCATACCGTAGAGGATAGCAGGGTAGTCAGTTGCGCTAGACAGTCCCCAAGCCGCAGCCCGGAGATCTTCTATCTGTTTATCAGATACAAGGCCTTCCAGAGCTTCCAGATTGCTGTTCAACTCTTTTTCAGCGTCTTGAATCAGCGGGTCAGTCATTAGGATGTTATTCCACATCTCCGTCTGAGTCACATGATCCATGATGTCGTCCATAAGGGCTACGCTGTCTTTCATGGGATTCACAGAAATTCCTCCTTGCGTTCCCGGAGGGGCTGTGCTATAATGAATACAGAACCCTCGGGTTTGATTGTGCCTTTATTCGCGTTGCTTGGCGGCGGTTGCGAATAAGGGCTTTTACTTTTGTTGGGCTTTCTTGCGGTGCGATTCATACAGCGCCACAAGCTCTCTGTATTTTTGAATCTGCTGGGCTTGGATGTATGCGAGCTTTGAAAGGCGGATGATGTACCCAATCAGCCCGGCATAGAAAAGTGCGTTTGCGCAAATGGTCAGCATCAAGCGCCTTCCCCTCCTTCCACTCTCTCCAGCACTTCTTCCATGTGGGCTATGTAGGCGGTGTGCTGGCGGCGCCATTCTTCGCGGCGGTTGAGATTTCTAAGCTGAAGCTCCCTCCGCTTGGCCTTCCTTTTTTCCTGCCATTCAATGATGGTGCCTAACAATGCCAGGCCGCCGAGAAACAGGATGATGGCGAGGCAGAATAGGATGTAGTCTTGTGTGGTATACACTGTGCGCCTCCTTTTCATATCCCCAGCGGCTGGCCCTGGTGGGCTGCTGCTGTTCGGCTTGCGCGTGTCCGGGCCTTGCCGGGCTGCTTTTTGACGGGACCGCTGTGGTCGCCGATGAATTTGTCCACCCCGGCCTGCGTCACCCTGGTAGAACTGCCGACTGTCACCGGCTCTCCAAACTGACCCTCGCACACCCACTGGCGGATGGTACTCTTTGACTTGCCGAGCATCGCTGCCAGGTCATCGTAGGTGTACAAGCGGGTGGTGGGCTGGGGCTCATCACGGGCGCGGCTTTGTTGGTCCAAGTATTCTAGGCAAAGCATCAGGGCCTGCGCTACAGCCTGACAAACTTCCTCACGGGATAAAGGTTTCATGGTTTATTCCCTCCCATTTTCCTGAACCGTCATATAGTCGTACAGCTTAGCCTTTAAGACAATCAGCTGTGCTTCAGCATTCTCGGCCCGAGCCTTATACCCGTCACGCTCTTCGGCCAGCTGGCCGACCTGCACCGTGCGCTGGGCTAGCTGCTCTCCCAAACTCTGTGCCTGCTCCACCGGGTTCCCGGAGAAGTCGTTCTCAATGTTCTCCTCGGCAATGTCGAATACACCCTTAAAAGCCGTAGCAATGTAGCTGTTCGGCCCCAGGCCGGCCACCAGGGCCTTGATCTGCTGCAGGGTTTCACGCTCCTGGTCTTTGGTGATTTCTACATTGTTAGTACACATTTTCATTTTCCTCCTTGAAAGCCAGCAGGAGGTGTGGTAAAATATTCCTGCGGGCCTAGTTGTGTTAATGTGGGTAGGTCTGCAAGCCCTGGTGAGTGTTCGTAGCACTCACTGGGGCGCTTTTGCGTATTCTGACACAAGCTCCCTGCGGCAAATTTGCCGCACCCTTTCATGAGGAGCATTTCCTTTTTGTCTAAAGGGGTCGGAAATTTCCGCCTCCCTACCACCGGGGGCTGCAAGAGGCGCTTTGCCCCAAACTGAAGCATTTTCTAACCATCAGCGCTCTTAGGATTTTCTCCCGGCTGCAGTGCCGGCAAATCATCGAAAGACATTTGCGTGGAAACTCTATTCCGTAAGACACGGGGAACAGGAACACTCCATGTGGTATAAGTGTCGCAAATCATCTCTGTTACCTCAAACGGTGTTGCACCCGCATTGTACAGTGCCTTAGAGTTTGCGGTAATCAGCTTGGCCAAGGCTGCGGGCGAGATTTCTGGTGCGCGCTGGCCTGCGGAAAGCGCTTCCTGCATTTTCTCAAAGGCAGTTACATAGGCGGCGGTGAAGAGAACGCCTTTCTCGCCGGTGAGCTTGTTGGCAATCATATCGCAGCCCTTTTTGGTGATGAGGTAGCAAGGGCGGGTTTCACCTTTGCTGTCCAGATAGGTACTGGGGATGAAGAACTCGCTGGGCTCAATTTTGAGCTCGTTACTAACCGGTCCAAATTTGGACTCGTTAGCTTCTTTCATAATTTTGATGTAGCCAGCGATATCACGAAGCAGATGTTTGTGTTGCTTTCCCACCATTTCCGCAACCTCGCGGCTGTCGATGGCCTGCCGGCCGTGGATGTTCTTGACGGTCATCGTGGTTACTCCTTTCTAACAGTCACTAAACAAATCAGCTACCTCGCAATCAAGAGCTTTTGCCAGTTGCGGTAAAATAGTGCTTGGCGGCTTACGTTCTCCGGACTCCCACATCGTAATCGCGGAGGCCGACTTGTAACCTAACTGCTTTGCTAGTTCGTGCTGGGTCATAGGTACTGCCTGGCGCAAGTCACGAATACGGAACGTTGTCTGCATCTTCTCACCTCCCTTAAAACACGTTTCGTGAGCAGTATAGCACACGATTTGTAATTTGTCAACACGTAAAGTGAGCATTTGCGATTATTCCTTTTTCTCCTTGCTTTTGTTCACAAATCGTGATTTAATAAAAGCAAAGGAGGAATTGAACTATGTTTAGGATACGCCTTAAAAAACTACGGGAAGAAAAAGGGATGAGCCAGAGAGAGTTTGCTACCGATTTTGGTGTATCCCCTGCGACAGTTGGCATGTGGGAAAGCGGTGCACGAGAGCCCCGTACCCTTGAGCAGTTGCAAAGACTTGCAGACTATTTTGAGACTACAGTTGATTACTTGTTAGGCCGAACGGACGACCCCTATGATTATGAAAATGACCCAAATCAGTTTCTTGATGATATTCCGCTTGAACACCTGCACTACTATCAGGAAGAAGGGCTTTCCGAAAAAGAAATTATCAAACGTCACCTCGCTTACCAAGAAGCAGTTGCTACCGAGGCGTTGAATGAAAAAAGGCCCGCCCTGAAGGGCGAGCGCAAGCCTGATGTAGAAGATTTGAAATTGGCTTTGTTCGGTGGCGATGGTGAGGTTACGGAGGAAATGTGGGAGGAGGCTCTGTTTGCTGCGGAAATGATTAAAGCACGTTATAAGCGAAAGAAGGCGCAAGATGAATAAACTCTTTCAAATTGCCCAGCGTTCGGGTGTGACTGTTGAATACTGCCATATCCCTAAAAATGAATCTATCTCTGTGGAGGATCCCGCTGGAGACTTTGTCTTGCTTGACTATGGACTTATCTCTGCCGGGGCAAAGGAGCGAACACACCTTGCGCATGAATTGGGCCATTGTGTTACCGGCAGTTTCTATAATCGTTATTCTGGCCTGGACAACCGGCAGAAGCAAGAAAACCGGGCGGACAAATGGGCTATTGAGGAAATGATAGGAGAGGAGGCTTTAAATGAGGCTGTGTCCGCGGGAAACACCGAAGTATGGCAGTTGGCTGACTACTTCAATGTCAGCGAGGAAATGATGAAAAAGGCAATCTGTCTTTACAAGTTTGGAAACCTAGACGTTGACAGGTATTTTGGACAATAAAAAAGCCGCTTTCGGTGCTACCAACACCAAAAGCGGCAAGCAATGAGGCCGGATAGGGCACATCATCACCTAAGCAATGATATTGTACCCCATCCCGCCCTTAAAAGCAAGAGGGAACGTATTTTCCCTTTGCAGAAAGGACGGTTTTTTTTATTATGAAAAAACGAAAGGACGGACGCTATCAGAAAAAAGTCACTCTCTCCGACGGCCGCCAGAAGCTGGTCTATGGCCGCACTATTGCCGAGGTGAACCAGGCCGCCGATCAGCTGCGCGACCAGGACCGGCAGGGGCTGGTGGTGGGAGACACCACCACTGTGGACGAGTGGGCAAAGACCTGGTTCGCTACCTACAAGAGCGACCTTCGGGCCAATACCCAGGCCATGTACCGCAATGCCTATAATGTGCACATCCTGCCGTACCTAGCTACCCAGAAACTCCGGGACGTGCGCCCGGTACATATCCAGCAGGTGATGAAAGGCGTGGCCGGGCTGTCTGATTCCATGCAGCACAAGGTCCTGCTTACCATGCGCCAGCTGTTCACTACGGCCCGGCAGAATGGCTTAATTTTGACCGACCCTACCGAGGGAGTCAAGACCACGCCCCATGCCAAGCCTCAGAAAAAGACACACCTCACCCTGCAGGAACAGGAGCAGCTTATGGCAAGCCTCAGCGATCCCCGCGCCCGGTGTTTTGTGGGGCTGTGCCTTTATTGCGGCCTGCGCCGGGAGGAGGCGCTGGGCCTGCAGTGGGGTGACATCCAGGGGGACAAGCTGACGGTGAACCGCTCTGTGGCTTTTGTCGGCACCCTGGTGGACACCTCCCAGGAGCTTAAAAACAAATCCTCCCACCGCACCGTGCCCATTCCCCAACCGCTTCAGGCCATCCTCAAAGAGACACCGCGCTTGGGAATATACGTCGTCACCCGCGCGGCTGGCGGGCCAATGACACAGAGCGGCTTTCGGCGGATGTGGGACATCGTCAGGCGGGAGGCTCCCTGCGAGGTACGGGCGCATATGCTCAGGCACAGCTACGCCACGAACCTCTACCGCGCCGGTATTGACCTGAAAACCGCGCAGTATCTTCTGGGGCATTCCTCCATTGAAATGACTGCCAACGTGTACACCCATTTGGCAAAGGAGGACACAGCAGCTTCCGTCATCCAGCTGGAGAAATATCTGGCCGGGGGTAGTCAGGCGGAGGAAGATTTTTCGGAAAGTAGTCAAAAGGTAGTCAGATAAGGGAAAACAGCCGTTTTTCCCTTATCCCAGGGAAAAGAAAAATCCCCAGAAACCGCATAGTTTCTAGGGATTTAGGTGGTCCGAGTGGCGAGACTTGAACTCACGGCCTCTTGACCCCCAGTCAAGCGCGCTACCAACTGCGCCACACCCGGACAACGTAGATAATTATACCCTATCCTGCCGGAAAAAGCAAGATCTTTTTGCAGATTTTTTGAATTTTTTCAGCAGGCGACGCCTTTCCCAAAACAGAGGGCCAAAAACCTGCAAGAATACAGGTTTTTCGCCCTCTTGTCTCTCTATCCTGCCGCTTTCAAAAGCCTGGGATTTACAGCACCTTAGATAAAAACTCCCGCAGCCGGGGGTTCTGGGGATTGCCGAAGAAATCCTCCGGGGCGCCCTGCTCCGCGATGTTCCCCTCGTCCATAAAGAGCACCCGGGTAGCAACAGAACGGGCAAACCCCATCTCGTGGGTAACCACCACCATGGTCATGCCGTCGTCCGCCAGCTCCTTCATAATCTCCAGCACCTCCCCCACCATCTCCGGATCCAGCGCAGAGGTAGGCTCGTCAAAGAGCATCACATCCGGGTTCATGGCTAAAGCCCGGGCAATGGCGATGCGCTGCTGCTGCCCGCCGGAAAGCTGCTTGGGGTAAGCGTCGGCCTTGTCCGGCAGGCCCACCCGTTTTAAAAGCTCCAGGGCTTTTTCCCCGGCCTGCTCTTTTGTCATCAGCTTCAGCTTCACCGGGGCCAGCCGGATGTTCTCCAGCACAGACAGATGGGGGAACAGGTTAAACTGCTGGAACACCATGCCCATGCGGGTGCGCAGCTTGTTGATATCGGTTTTGGGATCGGTAATGTCCACGCCCTCAAAGGTAATAGTGCCGCCGGTAGGCTGCTCCAAAAGGTTCAGGCACCGCAGGAAGGTGGATTTGCCCGAGCCGGAAGGCCCAATCACCGCCACCTTCTCTCCTTTGTGGATATGCTCGTTGATCCCGGCAAGCACCATATGATCCCCAAAGGCTTTCGTCAGGTTTTTAACGTCTATCACTGGCCCGCAGCCTCCTTTCCAGCAAATTCAGAAGCCCAGTAAGGGCCAGCACCAGCACCAAATAAATTGCGGCAATGGAAATGTAGGGCATATAAGGGGCATAAGTGCGGCTCTGGACAATCATAGCACCCTTGGTGAGATCCGCCAGCCCGATAAACCCGCACACAGAAGTTTCCTTTAAAAGGGTGATCAGCTCGTTGCCCAAAGCAGGCAATATGTTTTTAATGGCCTGGGGGATAATGATGTACCGCATGGTCTGCACGTAATTCAGCCCCAAAGACCGTCCGGCCTCAGTCTGCCCCAGGTCAATGGACATAATGCCAGACCGCACAATCTCCGCCACATAGGCCCCGGAGTTGATGCCAAAGGACAGCGACGCCACCCACAGCATCATGTCGTCCCTGGCCCACTGGAACACGATAAACCACATAATCAAAAGCTGCACTGTGGTGGGGGTGCCCCGTATAACGGTGAGGTACAGCTTGCACAGCCAGTCCAGAACCCCCAGCAGCACATGGCTCAGGCCCCCTTTGTTCCCTCGCTGGGAATCGTGGGCAGAACGCACCACCGCCACCAGCACCCCGATAATAGTGCCCAGCACCAGTGCCAGCACTGTCACCTCCAGGGTCACCCCGATGCCCCGGGCGAAATAGCGCCAGCGGTTGTCTGTAACAAACGTCTGGATCAACTGATCCCATAGCCACTCCATAAGCTTCCTCTCCTCCTCTGTAAGATCTTAGGGGACTTTTTAAGATCTTGGGGGACTTTTTGAAAAAAAGTCCCCCAAACCCTCAAAAACTTTTCATCGCACCACACGGGGTGGTTACGCTGTGTTTTGCGCCCGGTATCCCTACGTAAGTTATACCCGCTGGGACACATGCAATATTCGCGGTTGCTCACGTAAGCGCGGCACTTTGTGACGCGGCGAAAAGGCCCCGCCAACCAGCGAACGCCAGTGAGCGTCCCCGCGTCTCAGGTCAAGCGTTACGCTTGTTATTCAGCGGTGATGTACTTATCTACAATGGACTGCACGGTGCCGTCGTCAATCAGCTCGCCCAGGGCTGTGTCCACCTTCTCCAGCAGCTCCTCGTTGTCCTTGGCAATGCAGATGGCATACTCTTCCTCAGCATAGGCGGTGTCCAGAATCTTCAGCCCCTCGTTGGCAGCCACAAAAGCCTTGGCAGGCTCGTTGTCAATAACCACGCAGTCCACCTTGCCGGAGAGCAGGGCCATTACCGCGTCTGTACCCTTGTTGTAGCGGGTGACGTTTTCCTCGCCAAAGCCGTCCTCCTCTACAGGGGCAGAGCAGTAGATGTCGCCGGTAGTGCCCTGCTGCACGCCAATCTTCTTGCCTGCCATATCGTCAATGGTAGCAATGTCGCTGCCCTCAGGCACAATAACCACCTGCACAGCAGTGGCATAGCTGCGGGTAAAGTTCACGTTCTTCTGCCGGTCTTCTGTAACCGTCATGCCTGCCATGCCCATGCTGGCCTTGCCGCTCTGGACGTTGGGGATGATGGCGTCAAAATCCACGTCGGAAATTTCAAAGTCCATGCCCAGCTTGTCGGCAATGGCCTTGCCCACCTCGGCGTCAATGCCCACAATATCGTCGCCTTCATAATACTCGTAAGGCTCGAAGAAAGCGTTAGTGGCCATCACCAGGGTGTTGTCCCCGTCGCCAGTGTCTGCGGGCTGGGCGGATTCCTCCCCGGCAGCTTCGGAGCTGGAGGCTGCGCCGCCGGGCTGGGAAGCGCCGGAAGCAGCGTCCTTCGATTCGCCGCAGGCGGCGAAAACGGTGGTCATCAGCAGCAGGGCTGCCAGAAGCAATGCAAATTTTTTCATGTTCTTTTCTCTCCTTACTGGGCCGTTTTCCCCTTCTTTATTGTGAAAACTGCGGCCCGTTTGTGAATTATGGTTTTAGTACAGGCCCTATTATACAGCATATTCTTTCAGTTGAAAAGGGACAAAACGGGAAATTTACCAGGTTTTATGCACATGGTTTTGTATAAAAATACAACTCCGCCTGTTTTCCCCTCCCTTCCCGCCCAGTTGACAAACCCCGATTGGAAAGGTAAACTAATTCTGTACGGAAGGCTCGTAATCACAAAATGCGCGCCATCACAAAGGTTTTAACAGCAGGCAAGGCGTTTTTCCTGAAAATTCCCTGCCCGGTGTCTGGGGCGGCAGGTTTGCAGGGCAGCCCCCAAGAAAGCCGCGCGGAAAGGACGAGAGTATGGAAAAGTACAGCATTTCGCAGGTGGCAGAAAAGTTCGGGCTGGAGCCGCACACCCTGCGGTTTTACGAAAAAGAGGGGATTGTCTCCCCGGGCCGCACGCCCAGCGGCATCCGCACCTATACGGAGGAGGATGTCAGCCAGTTGGAAACAGCCCTGTGCCTGAAAAGCACAGGCATGCCCTTAAAGGAAATCAAGCGGTACTTCCAGCTGGTGCAGGAAGGGGACGCAACCCTGGACCAGCGGCTGGAGATTTTCACCTCCCACCGGGAACGGGTGATAGAGGGCATTGCTGTGATGGAAAAATATCTACAAAAAATCGACCATAAAATTTCCTGGTATCAGGGCTTTGTGGCAAAGAAAAAAGGGGAAAACCAGGAAAATATATGAATAAATTGTAACAGGACTATTGCTTTTCTATAAAGGACAGGCTATACTAAGGGTATAAGCCTGAAAGCCCCCGGCCTTTTCGCTTGCCGGGGGCGCCTTTGTTTTCATCACACTTTTTGGAATAAGGAGAGTGAACTGCGTTGGAAAAGATCATCCGTTTTTTTAAGCTCAAGGAACACGGCACCGACGTAAAGACCGAAGTTATCGCCGGCATCACCACGTTCCTGTCCATGGCCTATATCCTGGCTGTGAACCCCAGCATGCTGGCGGACGCGGGAATGGATCAGGGGGCTGTGTTCACAGCAACCGCTGTGTCCGCCGCCATGGCCACCATCATCATGGGCGTTTTCGCAAATTATCCGGTAGCCCTGGCCTCCGGCATGGGGCTTAACGCCTATTTTGCCTACACCGTCTGCCCATGCTCATTGGCATGGGCATCACAGACCCCTGGAAGGTAGCCCTCACCGCCATCCTGGTAGAAGGCGTCATCTTCATTATCCTGTCTTTCTTCAAGTTCCGGGAGGCCCTGGTCAATTCCGTCCCCGCCAACCTGAAGTACGGCATCTCCGCGGGCATTGGCCTGTTCATCTCCATTGTCGGCCTTAAAGGCGCGGGCATTGTCACCACAGACGCTTTCGCCATTGTGGCAGAGGACGGCACCGCAACAGTCAGCTCCTCCACCCTGGTCGCTATGGGCAACCTCAGCGATCCCGGCGTAGTGCTGGCCTTTGTAGGGCTTATCGCTATTGGCGTCATGTGGCACTTTAAAATCAAGGGCGCTATCCTGTGGGGCATTCTCGCCACATGGGTGCTGGGCATTATCGCCCAGCTTGCCGGCTGGTATCAGGGCCTGTCCCTTATCCCCGATTTCAGCGCCGGCATCCTGCCCCCGTCCTTAGCCCCCACCTTCTTTCAGTTTGACTTCGCCTTTGTGGGCCAGCATTTTGTAAACTTCGCCGCCATTGTGTTTGCTTTCCTCTTTGTGGATCTGTTCGACACTGTGGGCACCCTTATCGGCGTGGCCGACCAGGGCGGCCTGCTCACAAAGGACGGCAAGCTGCCCAAGGCAGGGGCTGCCCTGATGAGCGACGCTATCGGCACAGTGGCAGGCTCTGTGCTGGGCACCTCCACTGTCACCAGCTATGTGGAATCCACCGCGGGCGTGGCGGAAGGCGGGCGCACCGGCCTGACCGCTATCTCCACTGCCATTATGTTTGTGCTGGCCCTGTTCCTGTCCCCCATCTTCCTGGCAATCCCCAGCTTTGCCACCACGCCGGCCCTGCTGTTTGTGGGCCTGCTGATGATGAAGTCTGTGCTGAAGATGAAGTTTGAAGGGGACATTGCCGACATCGTCGGCGGCTTCCTGGCCCTCATCATGATGCCCTTTACCTATTCTATCGCCAACGGCATCATGTTCGGCATCCTGGCCTGGGTTGTCCTGAAGGTCTGCACCGGCAAGGTTAAGGACGTGCATCCCGTTATGTGGGTGGCCTTTGCCCTGTTCGTGCTGCGTATCATCACCCTGGTCATGCCGGCCTAAAGCCGCGGCGCATCCACGTCTGTCCAAGAGCCTGGGGGCTTGTCCCCAGGCTCTTTTTCTGCCCAGGCCCTTTTCACCCCTTTGTAAAAATTTCCGCTCCCATATTGCAAAAACCAAAAAACTGTGATAGGATAGCCATGCACGCAAAAAGCGGCGGAAGCGGGAAACCGTTTGCGCTGTTTTTTTACATAAAGCTTTCTGCAAAAAACACAGAAGAAACGGTGCAGGGCCTGAAAGGCCACTTTTCCAGGGTTTTTCACAGGCACCCTGTACGGTTTTGCAACGAAAATGGAGGGTATATGGCACAACAGCGGATTCGCAGCATGACAGAAGGAAGCCCTGTAAAGCTGCTCATCAGTTTTGCCCTGCCGCTGATGGTGGGCAATGTGTTCCAGCAGCTTTACACGGTGGTGGATACGGCAGTGGTGGGCCAGGTGGTAGGCGTGGGGGCGTTAGCCTCCCTGGGGGCCGCAGACTGGCTCAACTGGATGACCTTAGGGATCATCCAGGGCTTCACCCAGGGCTTCGCCATTTTAATGGCCCAATATTTCGGCGCCAAGGACTACCGCCAGCTTTCCCGCTCTGTGGGGGCCTCGGTAACCCTAAGCGCCATTGCGGCCCTTTTGCTGCTGGCGGTCAGCCAGCTTGCCATCCTGCCGGTGCTGGGGCTGCTGAACACCCCGGCGGACATCCTGGGCGGCTCTGTGCTCTATCTGCGCATCATGTTTGGCGGCATCCCCATTGTGGCGGCCTATAACCTGCTGGCCTCCATCCTCCGGGCCTTGGGGGACAGCAAAACCCCTTTATACGCTGTGGTGCTGGCCACCTTTGTGAACATCGCCCTGGATCTCCTCTTTGTAATGGGCTTTCACTGGGGCATCGGGGGCGCGGCAGGGGCAACGGTGTTTGCCCAGGCCGTTTCCACCATATACTGCTATGGGAATGTGCGGAAAATCACCATCATCCGCCTGGAAAAAACAGATTTCAAGCTCCAGCGGGACATGGTGACAGCCCTTCTCCGGCTTGGCTCGCCCGTAGCCATGCAAAACGCCATTATCTCCGTAGGCGGCATGGTGGTGCAGTCTGTGGTCAACCGCTTTGGCATGCTGTTTATTGCAGGCTTTACCGCCACCAACAAGCTGTACGGCATCCTGGAGATTGCCGCCACCTCTTACGGCTATGCGGTCACTTCCTATGTAGGCCAGAACCTGGGGGCAAAGCTGCTGGCCCGCATCCGCCAGGGAATGCGGGCCGCCGCTTTGGTGGCCCTGATCACCTCCATGGTAATTGCCGCAGCCATGCTGCTTTTCGGCAAAAGCATCCTGGGCCTGTTCATCTCCGGCACCCCGGAGGAGATTGAAGCCTCCATGGCCATTGCTTACCACTATCTGGCGCTGATGAGCCTGGGCCTGCCCATCTTATATATGCTGCACATTTACCGTTCCGCCCTCATGGGCCTGGGGGACACGGTTATCCCCATGAGCTCCGGCTTTGTGGAGATGGCTGTGCGCATAGGCATTGCCCTTTTCCTGCCCCTGGCTATAGGGCAGGAGGGCATCTATTACGCAGAGGTAGGCGCCTGGACAGGGGCCGCCCTGCTGCTGGTGGCAGGATATTATGTGCGGATGCATGGGCTTAGCCAGCGGGAGCAGCGGGCTTTATAGGTAACGCGGCAAAGCCGCGTGCTATGGGGAATCTGTTTACCTAAATTGGTTTTACATTCGTTTTAGAATCAAATCCGTTTTCAAAAGGATTTGTGGGAGTTTGAGGGCAAGGCCCTCAAAGGGATGCCTGCGCAAGGAAGGAGTAAAACAATGGAAAAAGCGGTTCGCGAAAACAGCATTACAGAAGGGGTCATCTGGAAACAGCTTCTCATCTTCTTTTTCCCCATCCTTATCGGCACCTTTTTCCAGCAGCTCTATAACACAGTGGACACCATCATCGTGGGCCAGTATGTGGGCACACAGGCCCTGGCGGCAGTGGGCACCACCGGCACCCTCATAAACCTGCTGGTAGGCTTCTTTGTGGGGCTTTCCTCCGGCGCCACCGTAATCATCTCCCAGTTTTTCGGCGGCGGCGACTGGAAGAACCTCTCCAAAGCCGTCCACACCTCTGTGGCCCTGGCCCTGGGGGGCGGGGCGGTTATCATGGTGCTGGGCCTGCTCACCGCAAGGCCCTCCCTGGGGCTTTTAGGCGTGCCGGAGGAAATCCTGGACGACGCCCTGCTGTACCTGAACATCTACTATGGAGGCATTGTTTTCTGCATGATCTATAACGTGGGCACCGGCGTGCTGCGGGCCATCGGGGACAGCCGCATGCCCCTGTATGTGCTCATTGCCTGCTGCCTTGTAAACATTGTGCTGGACTTGCTCTTTGTGGTGGTGTTCCACTGGGGGGTGATGGGCGTGGCCCTGGCCACCGTCCTTTCCCAGGTGGTCAGCGCTGTCCTTATCATGCTGCGGCTCATGTGTACAAGGGAAGGCTACCGGGTAGAGCTTCGGCACATCCGGTTTGACAGGAGCATTTTAAAGAACGTCATCCGCATTGGCCTGCCCGCCGGCCTGCAGTCTGTCATGTACTCCTTCTCCAACCTGGTTATCCAGGCCAGCATCAACTCCTTTGGCACCGACGCCATTGCCTCCTGGGCAGCCATCGGCAAGATAGACGGCTTTATCTGGATGGTGATGGGCGCTTTCGGCATCTCCATCACCACCTTTGTGGGGCAGAACTTCGGGGCCAGGAAGTACAGCCGGGTAAAGCGCAGCGTAAAGGTGTGCCTGGGGCTGACCTTAGGCACCACCCTGGCCCTCAGCGCCCTGATGCTGGCGTTTATGGAGCCGCTGCTGCGGTTTTTCACCGGGGACGAAACGGTTATCGCCATCGGGCAGCGCTTTTTGTGGATATTAGGCCCCTCCTATTTCCTGTTCGTGTTCATCGAAATCTTCTCCGGCGCCATCCGGGGGGCTGGGGAAGCCCTGCAACCCATGCTCATCACCACCTTCGGGGTGTGCGGCCTGCGGGTTTTATGGATTTTTGCGGCAGTGCCCTTCCTGCCCACCATGGAGATGGTGGCTATGAATTATCCCGTCACCTGGGCGGTGACAGCCCTGGTGTTCACCGTCTATTATCTGCGGATGAACTGGCTCAAGCGCTGTATCAAGTCCAGCGGGGCACAGCCGGAAGAAACGCCGGAGCCTGCCTGAGCCTTCCCTTTCCCAAACCATCCCCCTGCCCTCCTGCCTGCCAGCAGGAAGGCAGGGCTTTTTGCTTTCCGCCCCAGCCATGCACAGCCTGTCAGGGGAACGCATAGCATATACAGGGCGCAAGTGGAAAGGAGGACTTTTTTTGGCAGAGTATGTAGCGACAGGCGTGGACATCTCCCAGTTTAACGGAGATGTGGATATAGGGGCGCTAAAGGGCAAAGTGGATTTCGTCATAATCCGCTGCGGCTATGGTAGCGACTACGCTTCCCAGGATGACGTACAGTATCAGGCAAATGTAAGGAAATGCGAAGCGGCAGCCATGCCCTACGGAGTGTACCTGTACTCCTATGCCCGCAACACGGACATGGCCCGCAGCGAAGCCCGCCACACCCTGCGGCTGCTCCAGGGGCGCAGGCCCCTGTACGGGGTGTGGTATGACGTGGAGGACGTGGCCCTGCCCGCAGGGGAAACCCTGATTGACAACTGCGTAACCTACTGCCGGGAGATGGAAAAGGCCGGGCTGTACTGCGGCATCTACTCCTCTTTAAACTGGTGGCGCACCCGGCTGAACAGCTCCCGGTTAAACCCCTTTGACAAATGGGTGGCCCAGTGGAACGACACCCTGGACTACCAGGGGGCAGGGCTGTGGCAGTATACAGACAGGGGCGTGATAAACGGCAGGCGTTTCGACATGAACAGGGCCTTCCGGGACTATCCCGCCATCATAAAGGGAATGGAGGGTACGGATATGACCCGAGACGAGGTGGCAAAGCTTGCCCGGGAGGAAGCCCAGGCAGTGTATGACAAAAACGAGGCCCGGTATCCCCGCATTTCCTCCCTGCCAGACTGGGCCAGAGGCCCGGTGGAGGAGGTCTACCGGCGGCTGGATCTGCTGGGCACAGAGGACAGCGGGAAAGACACCCGGATAGACGCCAGCGAAACCTATGCCCGGGCGCTGGTTGTCATCGAGAAGGTGCTGCGCCTGCTGGATGAGCTGGAGGAAAAAGAGCCATAAGCAGCAAAAGGCCCCCAATCCCTGCGGATTGGGGGCCAAAGCTTTCTCACGCCCTGTTTTTATTCAAACTGGGCGGCAGCCTTCTTCAAAGTCTCAATAATCTCAATGTGCTGGGGGCAGTGGGACTCGCAGTTCCCGCACTGGATGCAGTCGGAGGCCTTGCCGCCGTCCTTTGTCACCCTGCCGTATTCGCCCTTGGAGCTTTCCGGGTTATTATACAGGGTAAGCTTGTTCATGGCTGTGAACACAGAGGGGATGTTAATCTTCTGGGGGCAGCCGTCCACACAGTATTTGCAGCCGGTGCAGGGGATGGTGGGGATGCTGTTCAGGATCTCCACAGCCTTGCCCACAACCTCCCGCTCGCTGTCGGAAAGGGGCTTAAAGTCTGCCATGTAGGAAATGTTGTCGTTTAACTGGGCCTCGTCGGACATGCCGGAAAGCACCGTCACAATCCCGTCCAGAGAGGCGCAGTACCGCACAGCCCAGGAGGGGATGGACATCTCCGGATTAGCGTCCTTAAAGAGCTTCTGCACCTCGGGGGTCATGGTGGCAAGGGAGCCGCCCTTTACAGGCTCCATGATGATCACAGGCACATTATGCCTGCGGGCCGCCTCATAGCACAGCCTGGACTGGACGCTGTCGCTTTCCCAGTCGGCATAGTTAATCTGAAGCTGCACAAACTCCGCCTCCGGGTGCTTTGTAAGGATATCCTCCAGCACGTCCGCAGTGTCGTGGAAAGAGAAGCCGATATGCTTTATCTTTCCCTCTTCCTTCATCTTCTGGACAAAGCCCCAGGCGTCCAGCTCCTCAGACTTTTTGGCGGTGTCCCGGTTCAATGCGTGGAGCAGATAAAAATCATAGTAGGAAAGGCCCGCCCTGTCCAAAGACTCCTGGAAAATGGGAGCCATGTCCTCGGGCTTCTTAATGTCGAACATAGGCAGCTTGCTGGCGCACTGGAAGCTTTCCCTGGGATAGCGATCCACCACAGCTTCCTTTAAAGCCACTTCCGATTTGCCGCCGATATACACATAAGCCGTGTCAAAATAGGTAAAGCCTTTTTCCATAAAGGCGTCCACCATCTTTTTCGTCTGCTCCATGTCAATTTCCTGATCCTTCATGGGCAGGCGCATCAGGCCAAAGCCCAGCTTTTTAATGCTTTCTCCTAAGTACTTGTCAGCCATTGCCAACACTCCTTCTCGTTTTCTTCCTGAAAAACTGTTTTTTACGGGCCGCGTTGGAATGCCCCATCCGCGCACATTTTCAAAACAGGCATTCCCTTTCTTTATTATAAAGCTTAAAGCACACTTAAAGTCAAGACAGTTTTTTGTAAACACCTGTTAAGATTTTTCCCCTGGCAAATTCCCGCCCCGCCTGCTATACTGGAAGAAACACAGCGAAAGGGGGGAGAAACACCATGGACAAAAAACGGATATGCAAAGCCGCAGTCCTGCTCTGCGGGCTGGCCCTCTGCGGGGCCGCCGTCTACCTGCTGCGGCCCCCCTGCCTGATTTTGCAGCACACCGGCCTGTACTGCGCCGGCTGCGGCACCCAGCGGATGATAACCGCCCTGCTGCAGGGGGATATTCCCAGGGCCTTTTCCCACAACCCCTTTATGTTCCTTGCCCTGCCCCTAGGGGCGATCTATGCCCTGTGGGAGGGCTGGCGGTATGGGTTCGGAAAACCGCCCCTCTATAAAAGAAAGGGGACGCGCCTGGCTCTTTTAGGCGTGCTCCTGCTGGCAGCAACCTTCACCCTGCTGCGAAACCTGCCGGGCTTCTCCCTGCTCGGCCCGTAGCGCCTGCCCCACCCGACGCCCCGCCTGCCCCTGCCGCCAGCAAGCTGGCGCCCTGGGGGAGGGCTGCGCCCTCCCGGCCCCGGCTTCGCCGGGGCGGCAGGCGGGCGGCTTTTTTGTTCCTGCCTACTTCTTGATATACGCCAGCCCGCAGGCCCCGGGGCCTGTGTGGGTGCCCACAATGCTGCCGATGTCCAGCTTATGTACCTCCCGCTTTTTCAGTTCCCCGCTCATGAACTCCATAAAGTCATCCCGGGTCTGGGGCACAGCGGCATGTCCCACTGTCACGCTGTAGTCGGCGGAAATCGGCTCCTTGTCCACTAAGCCCTGCATAAACTTAAAAGCCGCTTTCTTCCCCCGGGCCTTGCCCACCACCTCAACCAAGCCGTCTTTCAGGGTGATAATGGGGCATATGCCCAGTATGCTGGCCACCAGGGCGCTGGTGGCGGAAAGCCTGCCGCCCATTTTCAAATACTTCAAATCGTCAATCAAGGCCCACAGCCGCACCCGGGGCACCAGTTCCTCCACCTGCCGGGCAATTTCCGCCCCAGGCAGGCCCCTGTCCCGCATTTTCACAGCCTCCTCCACCAGCAGACCCAAAGCGAAGGTCACGTTCAGCGTGTCCGGCAGATAGATGTTCTCCGCTCCCAGAATGTCCTTTGCCACAGTGGCAGACTGGAGGGTGCCGCTCATGCGGGAGGAGATAAACAGGCACACCACCTCGTCCCCGCTGTCCTTGTATTCCGAAAATTTCTTTTCAAAGAAGGCCGGGGAAATCTGGGCGGTTTTAGGCAGCTCGCTTGCCTGGGACAGCTTTGCGTAAAACTCGTCGTTTGTAATGTCTATGTTAGCCCGGAAGCTTTCCTCCCCGAAGTTCACCGTAATGGGCAGCATCTCCACGCCCAGTTCCTCGCACCGCGCAGGGCTTAAATCGCAGGAGCTGTCCGTTAAAATCTTTACCATATGCAGTCAGCCTTTCTCTCACTTGTATTTTTACCACACGCTGCCTTTACAGCTTTAAAAGGGGCACTGTTTTGCGGCACGCCTCAATGGCAGCCGTATCCGGCAGGGCCGGGATGGCCCCTGTTTTGGTGGCGCACACAGCCCCGGCGGCATTTGCGAAGTCCACAAAGCCCTCCAGTTCTCCCTGGGCAAGCTCCCCGGGCTTTTTGCCGCTCTGCACAATTTTCGCCAGCAGCGCCCCAAAGAAGCTGTCCCCAGACCCGGTGGTGTCCTTCACCTGGGTGTCATAGGTGTTCTTCCGGAAGGAATAGCCTTTGGTGAACACAGCGCACCCTTTGGGGCCCATGGTCACCACCACCACGCTAACGCCCTTGGAAAGCAGGGCCTTGGCCCCCTCTTCCATGCCCTCCTGCTCAGTCAGCAGGGAAAGCTCCTCGTCGGAAACCTTCATAATGTCTGCCTGGGGAATCAGGCTGCGCATCCGGGCCACGCCCTCCTCCTGGCTGGGCCACAGGGGCGGCCGCCAGTTGGGATCATAGGCCGTCACCTTCCCCTGGCTTCTGGCATACCCCACCAGCTCCTCCACAGCGGAGCGGGAAGGCTCTGCTGTCAGCAGCAAAGAGCCAAAGCATAAAAGCCCGCACTGATCTATCAGCTTCCGCTCCTGCTCCCCGGCGGCAAGGCGGGTGTCCGCGCCGGGATTGCGGTAAAAGCTGAAGTCCCTGTCCCCTGTTTCGCTAAGCTGGACAAAGGCCAGGGTGGTGGCGTAGTCCGGATCCTGGGAAAGGCCCTGGGTTTCCACGCCGCAGCCCTGCAGGGTGTCTGCAAGGAAATCCCCGAACATGTCCTTCCCCACACGGCCTAAAAACCCGGCGGACACCCCGGCCCGCAGGGCCTGCACCGCCACATTGGCAGGTGCCCCGCCGGGATTGCGGGCAAAAAGCAGCCTGCCGTCCTCTGTTGTCCCTACAGGAGTGAAATCAATCAAAAGCTCGCCCATGGATAAAAGCTGTGCCATGTTTATCTTCCTTTCTATATGTCCCTGAGCCGCCGCACCATCGCTGCGCATGGAAACTGCCGGTACAGCTTCTCAAAAATATACTCTACTATATAATACCTCTTGCAGGGCCTTTTGGCAAGATTTTTCCAAGGGATTTTTCTAAAGAAAAGGCCCCTGGCAGAAGCCTGCCGGGGCCTTTTTCCGTCTCACTCTTAAAACCTGTTTGCCCGCCGCCTGATCTGGCGGCTCCGGCTATAAACAGGTTCTTATTTTTTCCCTCTGGCAGGGGCTTTCTTTGCCCTGGGGGCCTTTGCAGGGGCCGCCCCCTCGGAAGCCTTCCTCACAGCAGGCTTTGCCACTGTTTCCTTCACTGCCTCCTTCACGGTGGCGGCAGTCTCTTTCACAGCCTCCTCCACCTTCTTGGCAGCCGCCTTCACCGCCTCTTTCTTAGGGGCGGCAGGCTTTTTCGCGGTTTTGGTGACAGTTTTTGCAGGAGCGCTCTCCCCGGCAGGGACAAGCTTCCACTGCTGGCCCACGCCGTCCACGTCATCCCAAAGCTGGGCAGACGCGCCGTCCTCCTCGCTCATGTCCACAATATCCAGCACCTTGCCGGACTGGACGTTCAAAAGCTTCTTGTAAGTAGCGGTAATCTTCACCAGCTCCCACTGCTGGCTGGATGCGTCCTCCACCTTTTCCCAAAGGTGCGCCCACGCGCCGCTTTCCACGCTGCCATGCACCACGTCCAGGGCCTTGCCGCTAAGCTTGTTGATAAGCCGTCCGCCGTCCTGGGCCCACAACTGGGCATCCTCTCCGGTGGGGGCAGCCTGGCACACTCCCTGGCCGTTCTCCACGCCAGCGGCCTGCAGGGCCTTGCCAGTCCTGCGGTTTACAATCATAAATTCTGCCGTTTTCTTCCCAGCCATATCCTTACTTCCTTTCAGCTCGCCATTGCACAGTTTATAAATATACAAAGGGCCTTGTTGCCTGTTTTCCGCGCGGCAGCACCGTTTCGCAACGCTTTCCGCTGTTATCATTATAGCGGTTCATTCTCTTTCTGTCAAATATCACTCCTTTGTGAAAAAGGTGTTTTCCCCGCATATGGCCCCGCTTTTTAGCGAACCGCCCCCCTTAGGGCATGAATTTTTAGCCATTATAGGTAATTCTTTCCTCCAGGGCGCTTTTAAATTCGGCAAAAAATAAATTCCGGAATCTGGGAAAAACCCGCTTGGAAAAGCTATTTCCCTGGTGTATACTATAAGTGCTGCCTTTTCCGCCGGCAGCTTTGCAACTGTAAAAAACATACGCACAGCCAATAAACGGGACGGCGTTTCCAGGCGCAGAAAGGAGCGGCATACATGGCACAGACAGACCAGACAAGGGGGCAGCGGCTCCACCCGGATCCGGCTGCGGGGCTTTCCTCCCAGCAGGTTGCCGGGCAGATACAGCGGGGCCTGCACAACGGGGATTCCGGCGTGAAAAGCAAAACCGAGGGCCAGATTATCTGGGAAAACGTGTTCACCTTTTTTAACCTTCTGAACTTCGCCCTGGCGGCAGCGGTTATCCTGGTAGGCTCTCCCCGCAGCGCCCTTTTCATGGGGGTTATCCTCTCGAATATCGTCATCGGATCCTTCCAGGGCATCCGCGCCAAGCACACCATAGACAAGCTCTCCCTCATCTCCTCCCCCAAGGCGGCTGTCCTGCGGGACGGCAAGCGCCAGACCATCCCGGTGGAGCAGGTGGTCTTAGACGATATCCTCCTGCTCACCGCTGGCAACCAGATCTGCGCCGACGCGGTGGTGGCAGCCGGGGAGTGCGAGGTAAACGAATCCCTGATAACCGGCGAGTCCGATCCCGTTTTAAAGCAGCCGGGGGAATCCCTGCTTTCCGGCAGCTTTGTGGTAAGCGGCCAGTGCTCCGCCCAGGTAGAGCATGTGGGTGCGGAAAACTATGCCAACAAAATCGCCGGGGACGCCAAATACATGAAAAAGCGGAATTCCGAAATTATGGATTCCATTGACCTGATTGTAAAAATCATCGGCTTTGCCATCCTGCCCATTGGCGGCCTGCTGTTCTGGAAGCAGTATTTCGTCCTGGGGGACACCTTCCAAGGCTCTGTGGTCAGCACCTGCGCCGCCATGGTGGGCATGATTCCCGAAGGCCTGGTGCTGCTCATCAGCTTGGCCTTTGCGGTCAGCGTCATCAAGCTTTCCCGGCACAAAACCCTGGTGCAGGATATGTACTGCATCGAAACCTTAGCCCGGGTAGACACCCTGTGCCTGGACAAAACCGGCACCATCACCGAAGGCTCCATGCAGGTGGACGGGCTTTCCCCCTTTGAAAGCCATACGGAGCCGGAAATGAAAGAAGCCCTCACCGCCCTGGTGAACAGCCTCCAGGATGACAACCCCACCTTCCTGGCCCTGAAGGATTACCTGCCCGGACAAAGCGCTTGGTATGCCTCCGGCACGGTGCCCTTCTCCTCTGCCCGGAAATGGTCAGGGGCCTTCTTCCCCGGCAAGGGGGCATATGTGATGGGGGCCGGGGAATTCATTCTGGGAGAGGGGTTTTCCGCCCGGTTCCCCCAGGCAGAGGAATATTCCAAAAACGGCCAGCGCGTCCTGCTGCTGGCCCGGTCGGACAGCCCCTTTGAGGACAAGTCCCTGCCAGAGGGCCTGGAGCCTATGGGCCTTGTGCTGATAAGCGACAAAATCCGCCGGGAAGCCCCCCGCACCCTGCGGTACTTTGCCGACCAGGGGGTGGACTTAAAGGTTATCTCCGGGGATAATGCCGTCACCGTCTCCCAGATAGCCAAACGGGCGGGGCTGGAAAACGCGGACAGATACTGCGATGCCACCACCCTGCGCAGCGACGAGGATATCCGCCGGGCTGTAAGCGAATACGCTGTGTTCGGCAGGGTGACTCCCCAGCAGAAGCTGGCCTTTGTAAAGGCCTTAAAGGAGGACGGCCACACCGTTGCCATGACCGGGGACGGGGTAAACGACGTGCTGGCCTTAAAGGAAGCCGACTGCTCCATTGCCATGGCCTCCGGCAGCGACGCCGCCCGCACCGTCTCCAACCTGGTGCTTTTAGACTCCAACTTCGCCTCCATGCCCCTGGTGGTGCAGGAGGGCCGCCGCTCCATCAACAACCTCCAGCGCTCCAGCTCCCTGTTCCTGCAAAAAACTATCTTCTCCGCCCTCATCGGCGTGCTGTTTATTTTCATCAATTATACTTACCCCTTCGAGCCTATCCAGCAAACCCTCATCAGCTCCCTCACCATCGGCGTGCCCAGCTTCATCCTGGCCCTGGAGCCGAACCGGGACCGCCTGCGGGGGAAGTTCATCTTCAACGTCCTGAAAATGTGCATCCCCGCCGCCCTCACCATGACCGCGAACATTGTCCTGCTGTGTGCCCTCAGCGGCCCCCTGGGCCTTGCCCCCCAGGAGATGTCTACCCTGGCGGTTATCCTCACCTCCCTCACAGGCTTCATCATGCTCTTTAAGGTCTGCACCCCCTTCAATTCCCTGCGGGGCTTCCTGTTCGGGGGCCTGCTCACCGTGTTCGTGGTGGCCCTTTTGTTCCTGGGGCAGTTCTTCTCTCTGGTAAGCCTCACCCTGCCCATGCTCATTGCCCTGCTGCCCATGCTCCTTTTCGCCATCGTCCTGATGCTGGCCCTGCTCCACTTTATAGACCACGTCATCGCAAACTCCCAAAGCCCCATGTATCCCTTCAGAAAGCACCGCCGCGCCCGCAAGCGCAGCGCTTAGGGCGCTTCCCGAAGAACCCGCTTAAGGACTTCCGCCCTTAAGAATCCCTCGCTTCGCTCCCCGCGCACCTCCCCCTGGTGCGGGCAGGCGCCTGGCGGCACGCGGCCAGCCCCGCATGCCCCTAATAAACCGCAAAAAGGGAAGCCCCCGCAAAACCTGCGGGGGCTTCCCTTTTATGAGGATGTAGTATGAAAAGGATAACTTATAAGCAGTTGGAGAAGAATCTGCCAGCCTGGACATTTCCTTATGGTTTATGGTATAATCATACCCGAACAGTCCTGAGATTTCTACAAGAAAAACATCTGCTTTTATAACAATCGTATTTTTCCCACAAAGGAGGGGTGTCCTGTGGCTCAAATCCACCGGCGGGAGGACGATTCGGAAATCATGTACTATAACGACCCCGAGGTTCCCTTTTATGTCAGAGACCATTCCCGCCTTTCCATGTTCCCCAACCGGGAAATGCTCGCCCACTGGCACGAGGACATTGAATACATCCACGTGCGGGAAGGGAAAATGGCTTACCATGTCAACGGCGTGGAAATCCCCCTGGGCGCCGGCCAGGCTGTGCTGATAAACGCCAGGCAGCTTCACCATGCCCAGGCCACCAGCGGGGAGGACTGCGTCTACCTGGCAGTGCTGTTCCGCCCGGAAATCCTCAGCAATAACATTGCCCTGCGCAGCAATTATATCGACCCCGTCATAAGCGCCCATATCCCCTACCTGCTTCTGGAGGAAAGCCATCCCCTCTGCATCTGCCTGGACGAAGCCGCCCGGCTCCACCGGGAAAAGGCCCCTGCCTTTGAGCTGCGTGTTTTAAGCCAGCTCAACCAGATGTGGGCCTTGTTCTTCCAGCTTGTCCAGCAGGAAAGCAACGCCGGCCCGCCTCCCCAGTCCGACCCGGACGTAGCCGTACAGAAGCAGATGGCAGACTACATTTACCGGAACTATCCCCACAGGCTCACCCTGGGGCAGATAGCCCAGGCCGGGGGCGTGTGCAAAAGCAAGTGCTGCCAGATTTTCAAAAAATATTTCCGGAAAACCCCCGGCGAGTTCCTCATGGCCTACCGCCTGGAGGCCGCCGCCCACCTGCTGCGCACCACCGGGCAGTCTGTTACAGAAATCGCCTATGCCTGCGGGTTCAACAGCCCCAGCTACTTCACAGAGGCCTTCCGCCGGGAGCACGGCTATACCCCCCGCCGCTTCCGCCAGCAGTCCTCTGGGGAAAAATAAGGGCATTTTTTCGTGGAAAACAGAAATTCCCTGCTGGGAAATGGGCTGTGGGCATTGCAATTTTCAGAAAATGTGATATAATGTGGGTGTAAAAATATATGGAGGTGTTCCCTATGCCTTATGTTATCAATGACGAGTGCATCGCTTGCGGCGCCTGCGCCAGCGACTGCCCTGTTGACGCCATCTCTGAGGGCGACGGCAAGTACGTAATCGACGGCGATACCTGCATCAGCTGCGGCGCTTGCGCCGGCACCTGCCCTGTAGGCGCTCCTGTCGAGGGCTAATTGGCATTGCCAAACAAGAAAAGCGGAGTCTGGGAAGGGGAATTTCCCTTTTGCAGGCTCTCTTTTTGTATACAGGAAAAGGGGGTGCGCTATGGAACCGCGCTGGGAAACCCTGGCCCCGGACTGCCGGGTGCAGGTGACAAAAGAGCACAGCTTTAATACAGACACCCTGCTGCTGGCAGATTTTTCCAGGCCAAATCCCGGGGAGTCCTGCGCAGACTTTGGCACTGGCTGCGGAGCCATCCCCCTTTTGTGGGCCGCCCGGGGAAAGCCCGGGGCTGTGCAGGCCATAGAGCTGCAAAAAGAGGCGGCGGCCCTTGCGGCGGCTTCGGTACAGGCCAGCGGGCTTTCCGGCGTCATCACGATTCTACAAGGGGATGTGCGGCAGATAAAGTCCCTCCTGCCCCATGAAAGCCTGGACTTGGTGGCCTGCAACCCGCCCTACCAGGCGGCGGGCACAGGCCTTTTAAGCCCCAGCCCGGCCCGGGCCTTGGCACGGGTGGGCAGCACCCTTTCTTTGGAAGAGCTGGGGCGCTCCGCGAAATTTGCCCTGCGGTATGGGGGCAGGCTCTGCGTCTGCCTGCGGGTGCAGCGCCTGCCCCAGGCAATCCTGGCCTTTGGGCAGATGGGCCTGGAGCCAAAGCGCCTGCGCCTTGTGCAGCAGCGCCTGGACAAAGCCCCTTACCTGTTCCTGCTGGAGTGCCGCAAGGGCGGGAAGCCCGGCCTGGAGATGCAGCCTGCCCTGCTGCTGGAACATCCCGTCGGCGCCCCCTCCCCAGAGCTTGCCAGCATATACGGGGACTATCGTAATCGCACTTAAAAATTCGGTTCGTACCAATTTTCAAGCAGGAGGCTTTTGCCTCTTTATGAACTGCGATAACTATGCAAGAATTGAAACTTGAAGGTTTTAGGAGATTCCTAAGAACCCTTTTCCTCAAAAAGGGTTCTTAGGCGGGGTTTGGGGCTATGTCCCAACCGCCGGAGGCGGCCTTAAGGAGGGCGGCACATGCTGGAAAAAGGCGCGTTATACATAGTGGGCACACCCATTGGGAACCTGGGGGACTTCTCCCCCCGGGCCAGGGAGGTGCTGGGGGCAGCGAACTTCATCGCGGCGGAGGACACCCGGGTAACCCGGGGGCTGCTCACCCATTTCGACATCCACAAGCCCCTCGTCAGTTATTTCGAGCACAACAAGCTGGACAGGGGGGCGCAAATCCTGGCCCGGCTAAAGGGGGGCGAAACCTGCGCCCTGGTTTCCGACGCAGGCATGCCCGCCATCTCCGATCCCGGGGAAGCCCTGGTGGCCTCCTGCGCCCGGGAGGGCCTGCCCGTATACGTGGTGCCTGGGCCAACGGCGGTGATTTCCGCCCTGGCTGTCAGCGGCCTGCCCACCGGGCGCTTCACCTTTGAGGGCTTTCTAAGCGTCAATAAGCGCAGCCGCCGGGAGCACCTGCTGGCAGTGGAAAAGGAGGAGCGCACCATGGTTTTCTATGAAGCCCCTCATAAGCTGCGCAAAACCCTCTCCGACTTCTCCAAAACCTTTGGGCCGGACAGGCCCATAGCTGTGGTGCGGGAGCTTACGAAAATCCACGAAGAGGTGTGGCGCACCACCTTAGGGGAAGCCGCCGCCCGTTACCGGGAGCAGGAGCCTCGGGGAGAATATGTGCTGGTTATCAAGGGGGCCTCCCCCGCCCCCCAGGAGGAAAGCGGCCCCTCCCTGGAGGAAGCCGTCGCTCTGGCCCGGGCACAGATGGAAACAGGCCTTTCCCCCAGCGCCGCCGCCAAGGAGGCCGCCAAAGCCACTGGCCTGCGCAAAGGGGATATCTACCGGATGATAGCCGAGGAAAAGAGAGAGGGGGAAAGCCTGTGAAGCCTGCATACGTTATCTGGGACTGGAACGGCACCCTGCTGGACGATGCCCAAACCTGTGTAGACACCATGAACGCCATGCTCAGCAGGCGGGACCTGCCTCTTCTCACCATGGCCCGATACCGGGAGATTTTTACCTTCCCTGTGGAAAACTATTACCGCGCCGCCGGCTTCGATTTCGCAAAGGAGCCGTTCCCCCTGCTGGCGGAGGAATATATCCGCCCCTATAACCAGGCCGCCGCTGCCTGCGGCCTGTGCCCCGGCGCAAAGGAAGCCCTGGAGCAGCTTAAAGCCTGGGGCGTGGGACAGGCTGTGGCCTCTGCCTCCCATCAGGAGGCCCTGGAGGAGCAGGTAAAGGCCCTGGGCATTGAGGGCTATTTTGACGCACTCCTGGGCATCCGGGACGTGCTGGGCGCTGGGAAAGCCGGGGTGGCCCAAAGATACCTCCAGGCCCGCTGCCTTTCCTCTGGGCAGGTGTGGTGCGTGGGGGACACCCTTCACGACTGGGAGGTGGCGGCAAAGATGGGCTGCCGCTGTGTGCTGGTGGCCCAGGGCCACCAGAGCGCCAGGCGGCTTGCCCAGTGCCCCGCCCCTGTCCTGCCTTCCCTTTTCGACCTGCCCGCCTTTTTCCAAAGCCAGGAAAACCTATAAAGGAGGAACCCGTTATGATAAAGCTGGGTGTATGCACGGGAATGGAAAACGCCAAAGCCTTGGCCCAAACCGGCTTTGATTACATTGAAACCAGCCTCAGCGCCGTTGCCGCCATGTCCGAGGAGGACTTCCAGCAGGCCGAGAAAACCCTTCTGGAATCGGGCCTTTCCTGTGAGGCCATGAACGTGATGATGCCGGGGGAAATCCCCCTTACAGGCCCCCAGGCAGATGTATCCCGGGCCGGGGAATATCTCTGCCGGGCCTTCAGCCGCGCCCAAAAGCTGGGGGCAGAGATCATTGTCTTTGGATCCGGGGCAAGCCGCCAGGTGCCGGAAAACTTCCCCCATGAAAAAGCCTTCCGGCAGCTAGGGGATTTCCTCACCCTGGCAGACGGCCTTGCCGGGAAAAACGGCCTGCGCATTGCCATAGAGCCGTTGCGCTATCAGGAGTGCAACATCCTCCATTTCGTCTCGGAAGCCCTTATCCTGGCCTCCCTGCTCCGGCTCCCCCATGTAGGCGTGCTGGGGGATACCTACCACATGGCCGCTGGAAACGAATCCCTTTCCGCCCTTGCAGAGGCAGGGGAACTGCTGTGGCATGTCCACATGGCAAGGCCCCAGAACCGGGCCTATCCCAGCAGGCAAGACCCGCAGCAGGATCGGGAGGCTTATGCCGCCCTCTTTTCCACCCTGCGGGCCATGGACTATGAGGGCCGGGTAAGCGTGGAGGGCCAGTGCGCAGACTTCCTGCCCGAGGCCAAAGAAAGCTTCGCTTTGCTTAACAGCCTGCGGGCCTGATGTATAGTGATTTTCAAGTGTGTTTACTATATCTCCCCTCCATAAGACAATAAAGCAAAAACAGCATGTGCGTTTTATAGCACATGCTGTTTTTTACTGTTTCATGAAGCCGGAAGCGCTCTTACGCCTCCTCTGCCGGGGCGTAAGATTCCATCTCCGTAAGCTGCTTCCAAATCATGTTTACTTCCTCTGTGCAGCTAAAATAGGTGCTGGTGAGAAGGTTTGTGGCAATGCCCAGCTTTTCCGCGTACACATTGATGTTTTTCCAGTCTGCCCGCTCATAGCTGATGGCCAGGTCATACAGCGCGCCGCAGCGGCCCTCGTGGCGCAGCAGAGCGTCCTTAATCTCCTCTGCTACAGGCACAGTAGAAAGGATTTCCTCCAAAGGAGCGGCAATGAGGTAATCCAGGGTGGAGAACATGCCCATCAGGTAAGCGTCTGTGCGGCTGATAGGCATATTCTTTGCATAGCGCATCAACTCGCTGCAGAAGCTGGCCCGCATAAAGGAAAGCTTCAGGAATTCCTCTGAATCCGGGTCAATTTCATTTTCCGCGTTGCTGGCGCTCAAAAGGTAAATCCACTGTTTAAGCTGCCCAATGCCCAGCGTCATAATGGCCTGCCGGATAGTGGTAACCCGGCTGGTGGAGAAATAGGCTGTGTTCGCCACCCGCAGCAGGCCATAGGTCAGCGTGGCGTCTGTGGCGATAATCTGCTCTATCTCCTCCATATCCGGCTCTTCCTGCACCACAGCCACCATCAGCCGGAAGAAGTTGCTCTGGAGATACCCGCTGGTGTGGGCCTTGGTGGCAAGCTTCTGGGCCACATAAGAGCCTTGCATAGCATCCACGCCCATGGAAACGGCTTTGTTATAAATCTCCTCTGTTTCCACCTGGGTGGCAATGCACTGCTTATTCATGCTGTGGGCCATCTCAATGATGTTGCGCAAAGAAGCGTCGGCAGTTGTCTCAAAGTTCAGCTTGATGTAATCAATCTCCCCCATCAGCGCCATGTACCGGGGAGAAAAGCGGAACTCGTTCACCGCAATCTTATACCCATCCCTGGCAAACTGCTGCACAAAGCGCATGGCAAAGGGGTGGATAATCACGCTGTCATCTATCTGGATGACAAGGCTTTCCTTCCCGAAAAGCCGGGGAGCCTTGCGCATCAGAAGGTTTGTGGTAAATGTCATGAAGTGGACCGGGCCTTTTAGGGAGCGCTCCACGTTTTGCAGCAAAAAGTTATATACCGTATCCGCCGCGGCAAAGTCATTTGTGGCCTCTTCATTGCCATATGCCTGGTTCTCGCCATGATACAGTATCTCATAGCCTATCACCTGGCTGCCTGCATTTTTAATAGGCTGCCGCACAATATATTTTTCTCTCATAGAGCCTCCTCATATCAGGCGTGTTCTTTAAAAGCTGGCTTGCTTCTCCCCGGCAGCGTCAGGCTGTCTCGCCCTGCGCCGCCTTTTCCTGGAGAAGGCCGTCCATAACGGAAACCAGCCGCCCAATTTCAGGCTTGGTAAGCTGCTCGTTTGCCCCCAGCTCTTCGCCCTTAATGCGCATTTCCTCGCTTATCAAGGAGGAGAAAATAATCACCGGAATGTGCTTAAGCTCCGCGTCGTCCTTTACAAGCTTTGTCAGCCTGTGGCCGTCCATCTGGGGCATTTCAATATCTGTCACAATGAGGGACACATCGTTGTCAATGGTGCCATGGCGCTTGCTTTCCAGCAAATGCTCCCACAGCTCCCTGCCGTTAGGATACATGCTCAGATGGGTGTAGCCCGCCTTTGTCAAAGCGTCCCGGATCATACGGGAAAGGAGGATGGAATCCTCCGCTATGTAAATGGGCTGGAGGTTCCGCTCCCGGGGGCCCATCTCGTCAATTTCGCTTATCTGGATGGAGGTTTCCGGGGCAATCTCCGCCACAATTTTCTCAAAGTCCAGGATAGTCACCAAATCCCCGCCGCACTGGGCAATGCCTGTGGCCACCCCGTCGTCGCCGCCGCTGATGGTCTTATCCGGCTTCTGGATTTCCGTCCAGGAAATGCGGTTAATGCCCACCACCGTATGCACCCGGAAAGCCAGGGTCATTTTATTGAACCCCGTTACAATAAACAGATCCTTTTCCTTTGGCTCGCATTCCTCCACGCCCAGGTACTTAGGCAGGTTTATCACCGTAATCACCGCGTCCCGGGGCTTGAAGATCCCCTCCACCGCCATATGGGTGTGGGGCATGAATTTTACCGGCGCAGAGATCATGATTTCCGTCACCTTTGCCACGTTGATGCCGTAGAGCACCCCGTCAATGGTAAACTCCATAATCTCTATTTCGTTGGTACCAGATTCCAACAGGATTTCATCATTCATGATGGCCGCCATTACACTCGCTCCCTTTCTTCTCCTGAGTCAAATCACATAGTCCGCCTTGCCATAGCTGCGCACCGTCACCTTCCCCGTACCCGGGTCAAAGGAGATGGTCCGGGCTGTAGTGCCCCCCAAATCTTCTGCCAGCAGGGGTATTTTCTCAGCCCGCAAAATCATATGTACGCTGTCGGCGTTGCGCTTGCCGATATTCCCCAGGGCACTCCCCTGGGCTGTTTCAAACATTTTTGCTCCCCCGGCAACCTTTGCCACAATGTTTGCCCGCCGGGCGCCTCTTGCTTCCATCTGCTTCAGGGTTTCCCGTATGCCTGTGTCCGCGTATTTCATGGTATTCTTCCGCCCTGCCTCCATATTGATAGGCAGCATAATATGGATAAGCGCGGAAAGCTTTGTCCGCTTGTCTTGCAGGCAGATGCCGATACAGGATCCCAGCGCGTATGTTATAAGCTCCTCTCCATACTGCGCCATCTTCATGTCGGCTATCTTCACCACCAGCTTTTGTCCGTTAGCCATTTGTCACGCCCAACTTACGCAAAAGATAATTGAGGCCCCGGATCTCCGGGGAAAGCAGCAGCCTGCAGGGGAGCTCATAATCATCACAGGTAAAATTGCCGCCAATGGTCATCAGGTAATCCGTCTGCCCGCCATATTCCGCCATGGGCACTGCCAGAATAGCCCCTTGCATGTCCACGGTGAGGCTGGGCACGGTCAGTTCCATGGTTACGCCGGACAGCCCGGACAATGCGTTGATGAAGGTGGAAATCATAATGTTCCCCACCTCAACCAGGGCAGAGCGCTGCAGTTCGTCCAGATGCTCGAACTCCTCCACCTTGTTGTCAAGCATACATTCCAGCACCATGTTTACAAACTCCAGGGGCAGCACGGAAAGCATAATGCCTCCAATGTCCCCGCCAATGCGCACCAGCACCCCGGCCGTCACGTTCTCCGGGCCGCCTATCCAGTCGATAGCCTCGTTATACTCCATAATGCGCACCTCCGGCAGGGTGATGCGCACCCGGCGGTTCAAAAGCCCGGAAAGGGCTGTGGCCGCATTGCCCGTACCAATGCTTCCCACTTCCCGCAGCGTATCTATTTCCAGGTTGCCCAGATCGTCATAATTCTTAATTTCCATATGGTTCCTCCTCTCAGAGGCCCGCATTCCCAGCCCCGCAGGAGAACGCCGTCCTGCCCGTTCTGTTCAGGCATTCCAGCCTTTCCTGTCTGGCTTTTCCGCCCGCCAGGCGCCATGCCAGCCTCGATTTTTTCCTCTTTTTTAGCGCAGGCCGTTTACTGTGGTTTCGATTTCATCCGAGGTCTGGATCATTTTCAGCGCATAGCTGAAAGAACGCTGGGACTCGATAACCTTCACCATCTCATGGGCCAAATCTGTGTTAGAGCGTTCCAGATAGCCCTTCACCAGCTTTCCCTGCCCCATCTGGAGCTGCCCGTTTTTCTCTACAGGCACAAAACGGTTGCGCCCCACATGCAGCATCCCGTTGGTATTCACAAAGTCAAAAATGCCAATGGGCAGTTCGCTCTTCACGTTCTCCTCTGTCAGTTCAATCAGCCTGCCGTCACGTCCCATGACAAAGCGCCCGTCGCCGTCTGACAGATACCATTTTGCTTCCTGGGTGGGTTCCCCGGTGTCCGGATCCACCGCCCCCTCCACATAAAATTCGGCCTTGGTAAAGGAGCCGTCCCGGGTGTAGCTGTACTCCCCGCTGGCAGGATCCCACAAAGCGAAAAAGCCGTGGCCCTCAATGGCGTAATCCAAATCAAGCCCTGTGTCCGCAAAGCCTGTGCTGCCGAAGTCTGTGTCCGCGCCCACCATATAGGTGCCGGTGCCCCGGGGCAGCTCGTCGGCCTGCGCCCCGGCAATGAAATCGTACATCAGCGCCGCGAAGGAAGGCTTCTTGGCCTTGAAGCCATAGTTGTTCACATTGGCAATGTTGTTGCCATGGACATTCAGCCGCTCCTGCTGCTGCCAGGCCCCCACCGCCGCTGTATAGAAGGATTGGTTCATTGTTTTATGCCCTCTTTCCCTGTGTTTATAGAACCGCGCTCACTGCCCGGCGGTTTTACTGCAGCCGACCCACATCTGTGGTGGCGTGGGTCATCACCTGATCATACATTTTGGTGAGCTGCGCCGCGCTCTGGTAAGCCCGTTGGGTAGACATCATTTTCACCATCTGCTGCACCATGCCCACGTTGGAGCGTTCCACCCTGCCATGAAGCACCCTGGCTGTGCCAAGCTGGGGTTCCCCCCCGCCCACAAACAGGCCCCGCTCATTTTTGGTCAGCTCCCCGTTGTCCGCAAACTCGTAAACGCCGATCTGCCCTAAGAAGCCGCCGTTTTCTGTGTAAATCCTGCCGTAATCGTCGGCACGCACCTTGTCTGTCACCAGCAGGATTTCCTCCCGGTTAATGTCCAGCACCCGTCCAAAGCCCGGCAGGGTGAGATACCCCTCGTCATCCAGGGTAAAGTTGCCGGCCCGGCTGTACGCAATGCCGTCCCCCGTCTGAATGGCGAAAAAGCCCTCCCCCTCTATGCCGAAATCCAAAGGCATGCCTGTTTCATCAAAGGCGCCCTGGGTGTAATCGGTATAAAGCTGGCTGGGCACAGTGGCATAGCTGATGCCGCCGATATCCGTATAGATTTTCTCCTTGTTGCCTACGCGGCTCCACATCACCTCGTCAAAGGTCTGCCCTGTAAAGCAGTCCTCCTTAAAGCCGGAAGTGGCCACGTTTGCCATGTTGTTGGAAATGACATCCAGGTTTTTGCCATGGGTAATCATCCCGGATGCCAGGTTGTAAAAGCCCTTGAACATTTTCTTTTCCTCCCGAAAAAGATTTCCAGAATTAGTTTTTAGGATCAAAACATTCCCAAAGGGGTTGGTGGGGTTTGGGGGCGAAAATCGCCAGTGGCGATTGCCATGAGCCGACCGAATCGGCAGATGAGAAAAGCCCTAAGATCCCTACCCGCTGCGCATATAGTCCTCCATCAGCACCTTCAGCTTCTGCACAGCCCTGGCGTGTATCTGGGACACCCGGGGCGCGCTGATTTCCAGCACTGTGGCAATATCCTTCATTTTCAGGTTCCGCTCATAATAAAGAGACAGAACAAGCTGCTCGTTTGTTTTCAGGGAGCTGACGGCTTTTGCCAGGGTGTTCACCAGCTCTTCCCCCATCAGCGCCTGCTCGGGGTGCCCCCCACTTTCCGGATCCGCGGCGGCCTCCCAACTGTCATTGCCCTCGAAAACCTCGTCTAAAGACAGGATGTTGTGCAGGGAAGCGTTTGCCATGGCCTCCCGGTATTCCTCTATGGTAATGCCCAGCTTTTCCGCCACTTCGCTGTCGCTGGGCATTTTCCCCGTCTGGTTATACATTTCTGTTACGGCCTTGTCAATGCGCTGGGCGCGCTGCCGCACTGTGCGGGGCACCCAGTCCTGCTGCCGGGCCAGGTCTACAATCATCCCCCGGATGCGCTTTGCCACATACATTTCAAAGCGCCCCTTCTCTGGGTCAAATTTATCCACCGCGTCGGCCAGCACAATCAGGCCTTCGTTGATGATGTCATCCAGTTGCGTGAAGCTGCAGAACACGCCCCGTATCTGCAGGGCTATGCTGCGTATCAGCCCCGTATACCGTAAGGCGATTTCCCATTTCAAATCTTGATCCCGGGTTTCCCCGTACAGGGCGAAAAGCTCCTCGGTGGTCATTTCCTCATAAGGCTTCCGGGCGGAATCCGTCATGTGCCCACCGCCCTTCGCACGTTTGCCCCCTGCTGCATGGTCACGTTGCCGATAGACTGGATCTGCACTGTGCCCACAATCTCACTGAAGGAAAGCACGTAGAGGTTGTTGAAATACTGGGACAAAAGCCGGCTGAGATAAATGCGTATCACCTGGCTGGTAAGCAGGATGGGCGACTGGTTCAAATCGCCAAACTTGGGAATGTGCTCCGCAAGCTGGGTGATAACGGTCTGTATCAGCTCCGGCTCCATTGCCAAATAGATGCCGTGGTCGTTTTTCACCAGGGAAGCCACAATCTTCCGCTCCACCTCTGCGTCCAGGGTCATGGCCCTAAGCTGCCCGTCCTCGCAGAAACGCCGGGTGATGGTGCGGCTCAAGGCGCTGCGCACGCTCTCCGTAATAATATCCGGATCCCGGGTGGTGTTCATGGCGTCCACCATGGTTTCCAGGATGGTTTCCATGTCCCGGATGGGCACGCCCTCCATCAGGAGGTTCCGCAGCACCTTTTCCAGCATGGCATAGGAAACCACTGCCGGGCAGGCCTCCTCCACCAGCTCCGGGGATGTATTCTTCAGGTTCTCCACAAGCTGAATCGTCTCCGAACGGGTAAGCAGCTCGTGGGCATGGCGCCTGATGGTTTCGGAAAGGTGGGTCAGCATGACGGACAGGGGATCGATAACCGTATAGCCGTAAATCTCCGCCATCTCCTTGTTCTCCGGCAGAATCCACCGGGAGGGGATGCCGTAAGCCGGCTCCACTGTCTCAATGCCGTCAATTTCGCCTAAGGGCTTGGCAGGCTCCAAAGCCAGGTAGTAGTCCACCAGGATTTCGCCCTTTGCCACTTCCTCGCCCTTCACGCGCACCACATACTGGTTGGTGCCGATAATGGAGCTGTCATGCATACGCACGGTGGGCACCACAAAGCCCATCTCCTGGGCATACTGCCGCCGGAAGATAACCACCCGGTTAATCAGCTTGCCGCCGCTGCTTTCATCCACCAGGGGGATAAGGCTATAGCCCACCTCCAGCTCAATCGGCTCCACAGAAAGCAGGGAGTACACGTTGCTGATATCCTTATAGTAGTCAGACTCCGCAGGCGCGGCCTCCGGAACCTGCTCCAGGGCAGCGGCCTCCTCGGCCTCCTGCTCCTGCACCTGCTTGACCCTGCCGCTGCGGCTAATCATGAAGCCCATGGCAAAGATAACGCTGGCCACTATCACTAGGGGGACAGTGGGGGTGTTGGGGATAACCGCCAGAAACACCAGCGCCGCTGCTGCCGTCATCAGCGCCCGGGGCTGAGCCTTGAACTGCCCCAGCACGTCGCTGTTCAAGCTCCCGTCGGAAACAGAACGGGTGACAATCATGCCGGTGGCAGTAGAAATCATCAGGGCGGGAAGCTGGGAAACCAGGCCGTCACCAATGGTGGCAGTGGAGTAAATGGAGGCCACTGTCCCAATGTCCTGGCCGCCCTGCACCACGCCGATAAGGATGCCGCCGATAAGGTTTATCAGGGTGATGATAAGGGACATCACCGCGTCGCCTTTGACGATTTTGGTAGCGCCGTCCATAGCGCCGTAAAAGTCGGATTCCTTCTGGATTTTCGAGCGGCGCATACGGGCTTCCTGCTCGTCGATTACGCCGGTGTTCAAATCCGCGTCAATGGCCATCTGCTTGCCGGGCATGGCGTCCAAGGTGAAGCGGGCGGCAACCTCGGCCACGCGCTCCGCGCCCTTGGTGATAACGATAAACTGCACCAGCACAATAATAAAGAATATGATGAAACCAATTACAATGTTGCCGCTGGTGATAAGCTGCCCAAACGCAGCAATAACCTGTCCCGCGTTGCCCCCGTTTGACAAAATCAGCCGGGTGGAGGAAACGTTCATGCCTAGGCGGAACAGGGTGGTGATAAGCAGCAGGGAGGGGAAAATGGAGAATTCCAGAGCCTCCGATATATTCATGGTGATAAGCAGGATTATCACGGAAAGGGCTATGTTGATGACCAGAAGGACATCCAGCATAAAGGTGGGCAGGGGCAAAATCAGGAACAGCACCACTACCACCACAAACAGGGAAACCGCATTGTCCAGTATCCGCTTCATGGGCATCCTCCCTTCCTTTTTCTGGACTTGCTTAAAGGGTACAGTCTATTATATCATAAACTCCCGGATAAATAAAGACTATCCTGCGGCATTGCGGGAAGAAATATCTGCCATGCCGTCAAAATGCACAAAAAACGCGCCTGTAAGCCTGTTCCCTATAAAACCTGCCTTTGCGAGGCGGTGAAAAACCTGCTGTTTTTCTGCAAAAAACTGCTGGTTTTTGGGAAAAAGCGGTGGTTTTGTAAACATTTTGTCATTTCTGAAACCCTTTTGTCACCTTTTGCACTGCCAGAGATTTGGCAGAAATGCACAAAGGTAAAAGGCCTTTTATCCGGGCAGCTTGTTTGCCAGTTTAAACACATATACCAGCACTTCCGCCACCGGCCCGTACAGCGCCGGCGGGATCTCCTGGTAAAGCTCCGCAGTGTCATAAAGCGCGTGGGCCAGGGGGACGTTTTCGATGGTGGGGATTTCGCACTCCTCGGCTTTCTGCACAATGCGCATGGCCAGCTCATCCTGGCCCTTTGCCAACACCTTGGGGGCGATGTCCTTTCCTGGCTTATAGGCCAGGGCAATGGCGTAATGGGTGGGGTTGCGGATAATGACATCGGCCTGGGGCACCTGCTGCATCATACGGGCCTGGGCCATCTTCCGCTGGATCTCCTTAATCTTCCCCTTCACCTGGGGGTCGCCTTCGGTCTGTTTATATTCTTCTTTTATTTCCTGTTTGGACATCTTCATTTTCCGCTCGTGATCCCACCACTGGTAGAGGAAATCAAAGCCTGCCAGAGCGGCGAAAGCCAAAATCACCTTCAAAAGCATGAAGAAAATGGCTTCCAGCAAGTAGCCGCAGGCTTCCGGCAGGGCGGTGTAGAGGAAATTGCCGGAAACACGCACCAGTTCTTCCACGCTGGTGTAAATCAAGTACAGCAGGATGCTGATTTTCAAAAGGCCCTTCAGGGCCTCCACGATGCTGCGCAGGGAAAAAATCCGCTTGATGCCCTGGGCCGGGCTTATGCGGTTGAACTTGGGTTTCAAAAGCTCCCCAGTGACCAGCAGCCGGGTTTGGGCAAAAGTGGCTGACACCGCCATCAATACGGTGATTGCCAGCATTAGCCCGGCGGTCTGCACGAAAATGATGGCGCCCTGCACCACAATCTCTCCCAGGAATTCTTCTATGGCTGCGCCTTCCGCCATCAGGCCCAGATAGGAATAAGTATAGCGGAACATGCCTTGCAGCTTCTCCACATAGGTGGGGAACAGCACCCGGATCATCATGACGCTGCCTATAAGGGTTGCCACTGCTATCACGTCCTGCACCAGCAGCACGTTGCCTTTTTTCCGTTCGTCACGCCTTCGTTTCGGCGTGGCCTTTTCGGTTTTGTCTCCCACAGTGTCCCCCCTTTGCGCTTTCCCGCTTTTGCGGCGTGCTTGCCTGCCCCCGCGCCCCCCTCAAAACCTTTCGTTTTGGGAAATGGGTTTTTTTATGGATCCCTCCCGGTTTTAGAGGGGCTGGGGCTACCCGCCGGCGATTTGGGACACAGCCTTCTCCAGCTCTGAAAGCATGGTGGTTTCCATTGCCAGGATGTATTCGCTGAAGGTGGAAAGCAGGAAGAACAGGATGACGGTGCCTACCAGCACTTTTAACTCAATGTTAATCGCAAACACGTTTATCTGGGGGATGACCTTCATCAGCACCCCCATGCCTATCTGGCCCATAAACTCCGCTGCCAGGATGGGCATACAAAGCTTCACCCCCATCAGGGCGCAGTCTGCAAAAATTTCCACCACCCGCTCCGCTGTGGCCTCCCCAAAAGCTGCCGCCCCAAAGGGCACCAGGTTTCCGGAGGAGATCATCAGCCGCAAAAGGGTGTAATGCCCATTGGCGGCGATAAACAGGAGCATGGCATAAATATTCAGCAGGTTTGCCGAGGGGGTCATGTTCCCCTGAAAGCCGGGGTCATAGGTGGCGGCCATGGCAAGGCCCATCTGTTCGTCCATAACCGTACCGGCCAGGGCTGGGATAAAGAAAAACATCTGCATGATAATGCCTACCATGAAGCCCAGGCCCAGCTCCAGCAAAATTTTTACCATCAGCTCCAGCAAGGTGCCGGGGGTTGTCACAACGCCTGTATAGGCATAGCTTACCGACACGCTTAAAAGCATAATAAACCCGGCCTTGAAATACCGGGGGATATTAGACCGGCTGAACAAGGGGGTAAACAGCACAAAGCCCGACATGCGGGCTGTGATATAGATGAACAGGGTTAAGCTGTCCCAATTTAACAGATTGTCTAAATTGTCCATAGGGTTATGCCCGGATCAGTTCCAGCAGTTCCCTGGCATATTCCTGGAGGTTTCCCAGCATCCAGTCCCCGCCGATAATCAGGAACAGCCCCACCACCACCAGCTTTAAAATGAAGGAGATGGTCTGCTCATGGATTTGCGTGACGGCCTGTATGATGGCGGTGAGCACACCTACTGCCATGCTCAGCAGCAGCATAGGCCCTGCCAGCCGGATGACAACACCGATGCCGTCCCGGAATACGTCTACAACTTGCGTGGTCCCCATACTGCCACCTGCCTTTCTCTATCTGCTTCAGCGGAATGTCTGCACCAGGGATGAAAACACCAGTTCCCAGCCGTTCAGGGTAATGAACAGCAGGAGCTTGAAGGGCGTGGAAATCATAGAAGGCGGCAGCATGACCATGCCCATGGACATAAGGGTGGACGCCACAATAATGTCGATGAGCAGGAAGGGGATATAGAGGTAAAAGCCGATTTCAAAGGCTCTTTTCAGCTCTGAGGTGGCAAAGGAGGGCACGATAATCCGCAGGGGCAATTCCCTTGCCTCCTCCTCTGTATCCGGCTTGCTGATACCCGCCATCCCACAGTACATGTCCAGGGAGGACGGCTCTGTCTGCCGCAGCATAAATTCCTTTAGAGGGGCTTTCGCCCGGTCGAAAAATTCCTCCTGGGTGATTTCCTCGTTGATGTATGGCTCGTAAGCCTCTGCCTGCACCTGGGAAAGCACCGGGCCCATGGTAAACAGGGTTAAAAACAGGGCAAGGCCCACCAGCACCATGTTGGGCGGCGTCTGCTGGGTGCCCATGGCGTTTCGCAGGAACGACAGGGAAATCACATATCTGGTGAAGGATGTACACATGATCACCAGGGAGGGCAGAAGGGTGATAATCGTAGTTAAAAGGATGATGTCCAGCACCTGCACGCTGTCACCGTTGATGTTTACAAGATTGTTCAGGCTGTCAAGGCCGCTGTCCAAACGCTGTCACCATCCTTTCGTCATTTTTTGGAGGGAAAACTCCCTTTCAGTATCTGGGCAAAGCTGGGAGCGCTGTCCCCGCCCGGGGGATGGCCCTCCAGCCACTGTTTTGCTTCCTCCTGGGAAAGCTCTGTCAGCACCTGGATGCTCCCGCCTGTCACGCCTAAAAGCAGGCAGCGGCTGTGTACACGCACCAGCACCAGGCGTTCATTTTTGCCCACGTTCCGCTGCCACAGCAGGGCCATGTTTTCATGGGCTTTTTCTCCTGACCGGGGAAATCCGGGCAGGCCCGGCAGGCCCCGGCGGGCGATAAGGCGCGTACACCAATAGGCCAGCACCAGCACCACCCCTATGGTCAGCAGCATGCCTAAGAGCGATAAAACTCCCTGGGGCATGGTTCCTTACGGCTCCCCGACGATGGAGGAAACCGTCTTCATAATGCGATCCGGCTTAAAGGGCTTTACGATAAAGTCCTTGGCCCCGGACTGGATAGCTTCGATAACCATGGCTTCCTGGCCCATGGCAGAGCACATAACCACATTACAGGCGGGGTTCTTGGCCTTCATGGCCTTCAGAGCCTCCAGGCCGTCCATGTTGGGCATGGTGATATCCATGATTACCAGGTCGGGGGAAAGCTCAGTGAACTTTTCTACGGCATCGGCCCCGTCCACAGCCTCGTGGAGGTCAGTATACCCGTTTTTGCTCAGGGTATCCTTGATAACCTTGCGCATGAATGCAGCGTCGTCAACTAATAAGATCTTTGCCATTGTAGTTCTCCTCTTTTCTTAGTTTGGTTCGTATCTGGCGCTCATTTTAACTGAGCCACATCCTCCAGATCGGGTTTTTTGAGTATTTCTGTCACCCGGATGCCGAAGTTGTCATCGACTACCACCACATCGCCCCGGGCAATACACTTGCCGTTGACAAACAGGTCTACCTGATCCCCTGCCAGCTTATCCAGCACTACCAGGGAGCCTTTGGCAAAGGCCAGGATTTCCTGTACCCGCCGCCGTGTGCGGCCTATTTCCACCGTGACCTCCAGGGGCACGTTCATAATCAAATCCAGGTTTTCTGCCTGCTCCTGGCTTAACTCCTGGCCATTTTCCAGCTTGGGCATTTTCGGCTGCTGGGTGGGAATGACCTTGGGATCTGCCGGCTGGGGAGCCGGGGGAGCGGGCCAGCCATAGTAGGGCGGGGGATAGTATCCCGGATACCCGGGATATCCGCCCTGCTGCCCTTCCTGCCCCGGGTAGGGCGGGTAATAGGGCGGGGGCACCATGCCTTCGGGAGGCATGGCCGCGGGAGGGACAGGCGCGGGGGCCGCAGAGGCCGGGGCTGCGGGAGCCGGGGCCGGGGCGGCAGCAGGCGCGCCTCCTGCCAGCATTTTCTCGATTTCCTCCTGGCTCATGACGCCGCCAGAGGACGGGGCGGGAGCCGGAGCCGGAGCGGCGGCAGGCACGCCTCCCGCCAGCATCTTCTCGATTTCCTCCTGGCTCATGACACCGCCAGAGGACGGGGCGGGAGCCGGGGCCGGGGCGGCGGCAGGTACACCTCCTG
>ERZ779632.79-NODE-79-length-64515-cov-8.311092_pt1 | contig 64515 bp, 60 predicted proteins | sample MGYA00514194_ERZ779632 | MGnify/ENA primary metagenome ERZ779632 (study PRJEB29562, sample SAMEA4376704) | mouse gut metagenome | isolation source: Cecum | study: EMG produced TPA metagenomics assembly of the A DSS colitis mouse model was used to assess the microbial... | reverse complement strand
GACCCGGGAACCACGCCTCCCGACACGGCAGACCCGGGAACCACGCCTCCCGACACGGCAGACCCGGGAACCACGCCGCCTGACACGGCAGACCCCACGCCCCCTCCTCCCCCGCCGGACCAGACAGCGCCGGAGCCCACTCCCCCGGAGGACCCGGTCCCGCCGCCGGACGAGGGCAGCCCTGTGGTTTAATTGACAGAGACAGAATATCTATCCTGAAAGGACAGAGAGAATATGGGTTATAAAGGAAGACGGGAGGCCCCCCGTCCCGAGAAGGCCTCCGACGGCAAGGCAGCGCGCCAGGATGCGGACCCCTTTGCCCCCTCCCCCGCCGCCCCGGCAGATCCTTTTGCGGAGGACCCCGCTCCTGCAAGGCGCATCCGGGAGAGCAGAGCGCCCAAGGAGCCCGGGGAACCCGGGAGGAGTCTGGGTGACCGCTGGGGAGACTTCTGGGACAGCGGGAAGGGCAAAATTCTGGTGGCCGTGGTGGGCTGCATCGCGGTGATCGCCCTGGCCGCAGGGCTCGCCCTGCGGGCGTGGATCAAACCCCCGCCCCTCCCCGAGGACCAGCCCAAAACAACAGTCAAGACCCCCGAGAAGGACCCGGTGAAGGACCCGGACGACGCGGCTCCCGCGGGTCCCACGGACGACGAGCTCTACCCCGATGACGGCTACACCGGCGACATGCCCACCGTCTCCGGCAACCGGAGGGAGGGCGTGTACACCTTCCTCCTGGTGGGCACGGACATGGACGACGGCAACACCGACACCCTCATGGTGGTCACCTACGACACCAAGGAGCAGGACGTGAGCATCATGTCCATCCCCCGGGACACCATGATTAACGAGCGGTGGGACATCAAGAAGATCAACTCCGTCTACTCCCGCACCGGCAGCATCGACTCCCTGGCCGGCCGGATCCAGAAGCTGGTGGGCTTCAAGCCGGACTTCTATGTAAAGGTGGAGCTGAGCATGTTTGTGGAGCTGGTGGATCTGGTGGATGGCGTGGAGTTCGACGTGCCCCAGGACATGAACTACGACGACCCCTACCAAGACCTCCACATCCACCTGAAAAAGGGCGTGCAGACCCTGGACGGGGAGCACGCCATGCAGCTGGTCCGCTTCCGCCGCTACAGCGAGGGCGACATCAAGCGGGTGGAGGTGCAGCAGGCGTTTATGAAGGCCCTCATCAAGAAGTGCCTGAGCCTGGAGCACTGGGGCAAGATCAAGGCATACATTGACCTTGCCATGGACAACGTTGAGACGGACCTGGAGGCCGGCTCTGTGGTGTGGTTCGCCGCCAACGTGCTGGGCCTCAACGGCGTGCCCGCCCTGAACATGGGGGATGTGTACACCTGCACCCTCCCCGGGGACTACTGGGGCTCCGCCTGGAGCCGGGACACCCACATGGAGCAGTCCTACGTGACCATCTACCCCCGGGAGGTGGTGAAGCTGGTCAACGAGCGGTTCAACCCCTATGAGCAGCAGGTGACCACGTCCATGCTGGACGCCATGAGCATCCGCTCCAACGGGGACATCGCCTCCTCCACCGGCTCCCTCCGGGACACCCAGCACAACGCCATCATGGCCGTGCGGCGGGGCGAGGCCTACTACGACGACGGCGGAAATCTGGTCTACGGTACGCCCCCGGTCAAGCCGGAGCAGGATGAGGCGGGCAACTACTACATCCTGGACGAGAACGGAAGCATCGTCTACACGGACCAGGACGGCACGCCCCTCACCGATGCGCCCGCTCCCCCGCCGGACGAGAACCTGCCTGCCGCGCCCGGCCCCGGCGATCCCGTCACCCTGCCCGACACCCCTGTGGACAACGCTCCCCCCGCCGCCGGAGCCGACCCCGGCCAGCCGGCAGAGGGCGACGCGCCGGCCCCGCCCACGGAGGACCAGCCCGGACAGACGCCGGATCTGCCTGTCCAGGAACCGGATCAGCCGGCTCCTCCGCCGGAGCCGCCCGCGGACCAGCCGGTGGACACGGTGCCCCCGGGCTGGCTGTAGGCCGCGGAAGAAGACATGGATTCCCCTTTCCTCGGAGAGGGACACAAATATGAAAGGAGCAAGGATATGACACCAAAGGAACTGGCCGTTTTGGCGGCAAAGGCTCTGGACGGAAAGAAGGGCGAGGAGATCCGGGTCATGGAGGTCACGGAGCTCACCGTCCTGGCGGACTACTTCGTCATCTGCACCGGGTCCAGCAACACCCAGATCAACGCCCTGTGCGACGCGGTGGAGGAGAAGCTGGAGGCCGAGGCAGGAGAGAAGCCCCTGCACCGGGAGGGTCACCGGGGCGGCATCTGGGTCCTGCTGGACTACGGATGTCTGGTGGTCCACGTGTTCAACAGCGAGGCCAGGGAGTTCTACGGCCTGGAGCGGCTGTGGAGCGACGGGAAACCCATTGATATAGCGCTCAACTAATCCCCCGCCCTTTCTGCGGCGGCTGCCGCTGTGGGGCGGAACGGAAGAGCCGTCACAGCATCAGGGCGCTCCGGCGGCAGTTCCGGAGCGCCCCTGTCTGCATAAAAAACGCGCTCCCCCGCCGCCGCGCATGGCGAGGGGGAGCGTGTATCTGTGAGCGGGCAAAGGGCCCGGCAGTCTCCTGTCTCTCTTCACTTTGTCTCTGTTCGAATGCCGTGTGCGCGGCGCGGCACACTCCTCAGGCTGTGGTGATTTTCATCTTCAGCCGGATCCTGTCACTAATCATGGCGATAAACTCAGAGTTGGTGGGCTTGCCCTTGGCATTGCTCACTGTGTAGCCGAAAAAGCGCTGCAAGGTCTCCAGATCTCCCCTGTCCCAGGCGACCTCAATGGCGTGGCGTATGGCCCGCTCCACCCGGCTGGGGGTGGTGTGGTATCGCTTGGCAACCTCTGGATAGAGCACCTTGGTGACGGAGTTGATGACGTCCATATTCTCCACCGTTATCATAATGGCCTCGCGGACATACTGATAACCCTTGATATGGGCCGGTACGCCCACCTCGTGGATAATGGAGGTCACAAGCTCCTCCAGGCCCGGTCCGTGGAGCTGCTTCTCGCTCTTCTCCGCCAGACTGATGAGGTGCTCAACCATTGCCGATTCGTTATACGGCTTGCTCAGGAACATGGACGCGCCCAGATTGCCCGCCTCCGCCACCACCTCCTGGGTAACAAAGTTGGAGACAGCCAGGATCTTGGGCCGTTTCTCACCGTCCAAACGGCGCAGAATCCCCAGCCCGTCCATACCCGGCAGGATCAGATCCAGCACCAGCACGTCCGGCTTTGCGTCGGCAACCATCTGCAATACCTCATTGCCGTCGCCGGTAGAGCCGACGACTGTAAAACGTCCCGTTTTCTCCAGGGCGTCCTGCAGCATACTGCGGGCGTCCTCGTTTACGTCCGTCAGCATGACTTTTATTCTGTTGTCCATACGCGTGTTTCCTTTCAGTAATTTGCATGTCGACATGAATAGAGGGCCATCCGTCCGTTTAGACGAAATCCTGAAGCTTCATCTTGCCTCGCTTACAAATTACCATAAAAAGACAGGAAATACAAGCAAAATTTGAAGTTTTTTCTCCATTTTCGTTCTGTTTATTTCGACAAATCAGGGAATAATTTCCAATTTTGTCGAAAAATCAGAGCCAGCCGACACAATCCGCCACCAATCAACATTTCTCGGGCATAACGGAGGCCCCTCTGCGCCGTTTTTCCAGGGAAGCGGACAAGATGGGGCTTGCAATAGCCGCCCTTCCATGTTAAACTTTTTTCGCCATTTTGTTCAGCAAAGGAGGAGCATTTGTGGAACTATATACCATATATCAGCAGCTGGGCGTGAGCCGTGAGGTCTTTGACCGGGGGGAGGCCGTCCTTTCCCGGCTGGCAGACCGGTTTCTGGAGATTGACCGGACGGCGGAGATCAACCAGGCCAAGGTCCTCTCCGCCATGCAGAAAAACCGGGTGGGCGCCAACCACTTCGCCGCCACCACCGGCTACGGGTACGATGACGATGGAAGGGACCGGCTGGAGCGGGTCTACGCGGACGTGTTCCACGCCCCCGCCGCTCTTGTGCGGCCCCAGATCACCTGCGGCACCCACGCCCTGGCCGTGGCCCTGTCTGCCAGCCTCCTGCCTGGGGACGAGGTCCTCTCCCCCGTGGGAGCGCCCTATGACACCCTCCAGGAGGTCATCGGCATCCGGCCCAGCCCCTGCTCCCTGGCCGAGTACGGCGTGCGCTACCGGCAGGCGGATCTGACGGCGGACGGCGGCTTTGACTACCCGGCCATCCGGGACGCCATCAGCTCCAGGACCAAGCTCATCACCATCCAGCGCAGCAAGGGCTACGCCACCCGCCCCTCCTTCTCCGTGGAGCAGATCGGCGAGCTGATCGCCTTCTGCAAGGGCGTGAAGCCGGACGTGCTGGTGATGGTGGACAACTGCTACGGCGAGTTTGTGGACGTGCTGGAGCCCACGGACGTGGGCGCGGACATGGCGGTGGGCTCCCTCATCAAGAACCCCGGCGGCGGGCTTGCCCCCATCGGCGGGTACATCTGCGGCTCCCGGGAATGCGTGGACCGGTGCGCCTACCGCCTCTCCGCCCCGGGATTGGGCCAGGAGGTGGGGGCCAACCTGGGCATCCTGCCGGCCTTCTATCAGGGCTTCTTCCTGGCCCCCACGGTGGTGGCCGGGGCGCTGAAGGGGGCGGTGTTCGCCGCCGGGCTCTACGAGAGCCTGGGCTTTCGCTGCGTCCCCGGGGCGGAGGAGAAGCGGTGCGACATCATCCAGGCGGTGGAGCTGGGCAGCGAGGCGGCCATGTGCGCCTTCTGCGAGGGCATCCAGGCGGCCGCGCCGGTGGACAGCTTCGCCGCCCCCATCCCCGGCGACATGCCAGGCTACGACAGCCAGGTCATCATGGCCGCCGGGGCCTTTGTTCAGGGTAGCAGCATCGAGCTGAGCGCCGACGGGCCCATCCGTCCCCCCTACGCCGTATACTTCCAGGGCGGGCTCACCTGGCAGCACGCCAAGCTGGGAGTGCTCCTCTCGGCCCAGCGCATGGCGGACAGGGGCCTGCTCCAGCTGTAATCGGGAAAGGAGCAAGGGATGAACCTGCGGGAAAAGCTCATGGACTACTCCCTGGGCAACCATCTGGGCCTCTACTGGCGGCTGTTCCGGCTGCGGGACCGGGCGGGACGGGGGATACTCTCCGACGTGCTCACCTTCCTGCTCAACCGCATGGCCCACCGGCGGGGCGGCTACATCGGCAGGGGTGCGCGGATCGCCGGCGTCCCCTCCCTGCCCCACGGCCTCCACGGAATCTATATCTCCCGGTACGCCTCCATCGGCGCAAACTGCCGCATCTACCAGAATGTCACCATCGGAGAGGTGGCCGGCAGGGCCCCCATCGTCGGGGACGGCTGCCTCATCGGCGCCGGCGCGGTGCTGGTGGGGGGTATCCGGATCGGCGACGGGGCTAGAATCGGGGCCGGCGCGGCGGTCAGCACCGACGTGCCCCCGGGCGCTACCGTGGTCAGCCAGCCGGCCCGGGTGCTTCTGACCGGAGAGCCCCCCGCTCCTCCGGCGGAGCAGGGAAAAGAAGATACGCTTTAGAAGTCATAAACAGGCTTCCGGCAGTCTAACGCGGGACTGCCGGAAGCCTGTTCATCTTTTCAAAGAGGGATTATTTCTCTACGCCAGATCCATGCGCAGCTTCTCAATGGCCCGCTTCTCCAGCCGCGACACCTGCACCTGGCTCACCCCCAGGATGCGGGCGCACTGCTGCTGGGTCATGCCCTTGAAGAATCGCAGGAGGATGGTCTGCCGCTCCCTGTCCGGCAGCCGGTCAATGGCGGCGCGCAGGGCGATGCGCTCCACCATGCTCTCCTCCGTCACGGGGGAGGCCAGGGTGGACTCCAAGGTGAGCCCGTCTGCGTTCTCCTGCTGGAGGCTGTCCGGCGGGGCGGAGGCCAGCTCCGCCACCGCGATCTCCTCCGCTGTCAGGCCGGTGGCCTCGCTGAGCTCCGAGAGCGCCGGCTCCCGGCCCAGCCGGGTCCGCAGCCGCTCCCGGGCGGCGTAGATGGCGCTGGAGCGCTCCTTGAGGGTGCGGCCCACCTTCACGCTGCCGCTGTCCCGCAGATACCGGCGGATCTCCCCGGCGATCTTGGGCACGGCGTAGGTGGAGAACTGAGTGCCGTAGTCCGCGTCAAAGCCCCGCACCGCCTTGAGGAACCCCAGGCATCCCAGCTGGTACAGGTCCTCCGGCTCCGCTCCCCTGCCGTAGTACCGGCGCACTACCGCCCAGATGAGGCCGCTGTTCTCCGCCAGGACCCGCTCCACGGCCGCCTCGTCTCCGCCCTTGGCCAGGGCCAGCAGGTCCAGGGTTCCGGCGGTCACCTGCTTACCCGGCGGGGCACGATGCGCCGGCGCATGGTGACCCGGGTGCCCTTCCCCTCGCTGGAGCGGACGGTCAGCGTGTCCATGAAGCTCTCCATGATGGTGAAGCCCATGCCGCTGCGCTCCTCCCCGCCGGTGGTGTACAGGGGTTGGCGGGCCTTGTCCACGTCCGGGATGCCCCTGCCCCAGTCCCGGATGGTGATCTCCAGCACATCCCCCTCCAGGATGCGGGCCCTCACGACGATCTTCCCCAGGGAGTCCGGGTAGGCGTGGACGATGGCGTTGGTCACCGCCTCGCTGACCGCGGTTTTGATGTCCCCCAGCTCCTCCAGGGTGGGGTCCAGCTGGGCGGCAAAGCAGGCCGCCGCCCCCCGGGCAAAGGCCTCGTTGGCGCTGCGGCTGAGAAATTCCAGGTGTATGTAATTGGTGCTCTTGGTTTTCATGGCGCTCTCCCTCCTAAATCAAATCCACATATCGGTCCAGACCCGCCGTCTCCAGCACTCGGGCCGCCTGACGGGGGATGTTCACCACCACCAGCGCCCCGGCCAGGGCCTCCATGCGCCGCTTGGCCCGCAGCACTACCGCAATGCCGGAGCTGTCCATAAACGTCAGCCCGCCCAGATCCAGCAGGGTCTTCACCGGCAGATTCTGCTCCATGCACCGGTCTATGGCCTCCATCAGCCCCTTGGCCGCATGGTGGTCCAGCTCGCCGGTGAGGGTGATGGTCAGCTGCCGGTTCTCCGCCTTGTACTTCATCTCCATAGCTTGTCTCCTTCGTGCAAAACAAAAATGACTGCAAGCGCCTCGCTTGCAGTCATTATAAGATGAACGGCGGATATCTTCTGTCGAAATCCGGAACCGGGGGATAAATTTCCCGGTTCTTTCTATTTCAGCTCGTTCAGGTACAGCTCCATCCGGCTCTGGATGGCCTGGGCGGTCTCCTCCAGCCCCCGGCCGCCGCCGAAGAAGTCCGCCGCGCACTCCTGGACAATGCCCCACGCCCGCTCGTCCCGGCCCGCCAGCTTGTCAATCCGGTCATAGAGGGCCATGACCCGGTCATAGTCCGCCTGGGTCACCTCCTCCATCATAAACACCTGGCCGTTGATGATCCACACAGCTGTGACCGTCGTGAGGGGCTCGCCGTCCGGGCCGGTGATGAGGTCTCCGTTCTCGTCCACGGCGTACTCCGGGTGCATGGCCTTGTCCGCCAGCTGGTCAAAGTCGGCCCGGTTGACGGGGAACTGGTCAAAGGCCGTACAGCCGCCGGGCAGCAGCAGGCGGCGCAGGAAGGACCAGGCCCCCTCCTTGTCGCCGCAGGCGCTGGACATGGCCAGTCCCTCGCTGGCGCGGAAGCTGCTGCCGCAGCCGTTCTCAGAGGGGTAGCCCACAAAGGCGGCCTCCCCGCCGAAGGTGGCCCGGCACAGCTGGGGGGTGTAGAAGCCGGACACCTCCTCCGGAATGAGCAGCTGCTCCCCCCGGGCCGCCCGGCTGTAGGCGTCCTCGCCCGCCTCCTCCGCGCCCGCGTCCCGGGGCAGAGATGCGCAGAAGTCCAGCACGGAGAGGAAGTCCGCTCCGGTGAAATCCGCCGTGCCCGCCTCCCAGTCGATCCACCGGTCCAGATTCTGGGCGGTCAGGGTCTCAAAGAGGGAGGCGCTGGTGTCCTCGGGCCCCAGCACGCCGCACCCCGCCGGCATGGCGGCCAGGGCCTCCCGCAGCTCCTCCAGGGTCCAGCCCATCCGGTCCCCCACCGCGGAGACCGCCCCCGCCGCCGTCTCCATGGAGAAGCCGGAGAACACCTGATAAAGCCTTCCGCCCATGGAGGCCGCCTCCAGAGGCCGGTCCATGAGCCCCTCCCGGCTCAGCTCCGGGTCCGCGTCGATGTAGGGCCACAGGTCCTCCAGCAAACCCCGGGCGGCGTACTGGCGCAGGGGGATGTCGCCGGACACATCCAGCAAATCGGGCATCCGGCCGGCGGCCAGCTCCGTTTGCAGCCGGGTCAGGCCCGCCGACGGATCGTTGCCCACATTGAACTCCGAGTAGTCCTGGACCTCAATGCGGCAGGAGGCGCTGGTGCGGTTGAAGTCCAGAACCTTGGCCCGGATGTCGCTGCTCAGGCCCATGGTTGCCAGAGTGATCACCGTGCGGCCGGCCAGCTCCTCCTGGCTGGCCGGTGTGAGCGCCATCAGCTCATAGGCCCCCTGCTCTCCCAGCAGAACCGCCGCACGCCCCTCCGGCAGCAGGGCCAGACCCCGGACCGCGCTCTGGTCCACCCCCGCGCCGGACCAGCTGAGCATCCGCTCCCCTGACCCGCCGCCAGGTACATAGCGGTAGAGGCTGTCCCCGGCGGTGCAGCAGAAGAGGGTCTCCCCCTCCCCGGCGTACAGCTTCCCCGCGCTGCCCGGCAGGGGAAGCTCCGGGCCCCACGCGCCGGCCTCCAGGTCAGCGGTGCGCACCGTGCCGGCGTCTGTCAGCGCCCCCACGGTTCCGCTGCCCAGCCCCACCAGCGTGCCGGTGAGGCCCTGGGCGCTCTGGGAGAAGATGGTCTGCCCGCTGCCGTCCAGCACGGTGAGGGTATCGCTGCCAACTGCCCACAGCCGGCCGGAGGGGTCCGCCAGGGTCCCGTCAATCTCCCCCAGATGGCCGGTCAGGGCACCCACATCCATGCTCTCCCGCTCCCCGCCGGCGCTGTCCAGCCGCCGCCAGCGGCGGGCGGCCGTCTCGCTCTCGTGGAAGCGGATCGTCTCCCCGTCTACGTTGATGTCGCTGTCCATCTCCCGGTCCACCTGGGTCTCCTCCAGAACCCAGAGGGTCCCGTCCCCGCCGGAGGCCAGAGCGGTGATGACGGCCCGTCCGTCCTCCGCCGCCGGAACAGGGGCGTAGCCCGCCACTTCCTCCGCCGCCCCGGTCTCCAGGTCCAGACGGAACAGGGCGGGACGGCCCCGGGAGAGATTGGAGTACACCTCCCCCTCCCCGTCCGCTGAGGAGCTGGCAGAGAAGCCCCAGCTGCCGGCCTCGTCCGTCTCCTCCGGCATCGTGCCCGCCGCGTAGAGGGCCCCGTCCATGGCGCAGCAGGCGGTGACGGTCTCCAGGGGCAGCGGGCAGGGTAAGCTCCGGGGTATGTAGACCGGCGCGGAGAGGGCCTCGCTCTGCGCCGCCGGTTTTCCGCCGCAGCCCGTCAGAGCCAGGACCAGCGCCAGAAGCAGGGCGGTCCACGGAGTTGCTTTTTTTCGGTTCATGGTCAATTTCCTCCTTGTTGCCGGACAGACCCGGCGGTATGGAGGGCAGTATAGCAGGAAAATCTTACATTGCACCCACCCAGGTTCTTACGATTTCTTACATCTGCGGGACGCTGCGGAAGGAAGGGCTCAAAGAAGCGGCAGGACCCTCCTCATAAAACTTTCCGTCTTGTGAAATTTGGGCTTTTGTGATAGAATGTCTCAACAATCGCAGCGCCATGTGCGCGTGGAAGCGGGAGGTATTATGAGACAAAAACTGATTTCGCTGCTGCTGGCAGCGGCAATGGCCCTGCCTATGACCGGATGCGTCCAGATTGCCATCGTGGGCGGCGAGGACGGTCCAACAGAGATATTGATAGGCGGCCCTGCCGCCCCGGACCAGAGTGCGCCCGGTCTCCCAGGGGAAGACGGGCCCTCCGGCGCGCCGGAGGAGTCCCCGCAGCCGGCGGGCTACACGGGGCAGGAGGACGGCCCCCTCTACACCACAGAGCCGGAGGGGGACGATCTGCCGGAGGAGGACGGCACCTACAACAGCGCCGAGGATGTGGCGCTGTACCTGGACTGCTACGGCCATCTGCCGGACAACTACATCACCAAGTCGGAGGCCCGGGATCTGGGCTGGACCGGCGGCTCAGTGGAGCAGGTGGCCCCCGGCTGCGCCATCGGCGGGGACAGGTTCGGCAACCGGGAGGGCATTCTGCCCAGTGCCGGAGGCCGGACGTACTACGAGTGCGACATAGACACCATCGGCCGCAGCAGCCGCGGGGCCAAGCGGCTGGTGTTCTCTGACGACGGCTTCATCTACTACACCGAGGACCACTACGAGACCTTTACCCTGCTCTATGGAGAGGAGTAGCCTATGGATACCATTATCATCGACGGCGCGGCCATGACAACCCGGGACGCGGCTCACAGTCATCTGGCTCTCCGCCTGGGCCTGCCGGACTACTACGGGCGGAACCTGGACGCTCTGTACGACTGCCTGACCGAGCGGACGGCGGACACCAGGCTGGAGCTGCACCATGTACCGGCCCTGGAGGCAGCGCTGGGAGATTACGCCGGAGCCCTGCTGGACACCCTGAGGGATGCGGCCAGGGACAATCCCCGCCTTCAGGTGGAATTTTTCAGCTGATTATCCCGGCAATACGGTAAATCCGCCGGCCGGACCGGCAGAGGGAGGACCATGTGTGAAGCAGAAATTGTTGATCGTGGACGATGAACGGGGCATTGTGGACATGATGCGGGACTATTTCACCCCCCAGTATCAGGTCCTGACCGCTGGAAACGGCCAGGAGGCGGTCAGGCAGGCCGGGCAGCAGCCGGATCTGATCCTGCTGGACATCAACATGCCGGGCATGGACGGCCTGACCGTGTGCCGGACCATCCGGGAGCACGTGGCCTGCCCCATCCTGTTCCTGACGGCCCGGATCGAGTCAGCGGACCAGATCGCCGGGTTTCAGGCGGGCGCGGACGACTACATCGTCAAGCCCTTTGACCTGGACGAGCTGGGGGCCCGGGTGGCAGCCCATCTCAGGCGGGAGCAGCGCCACAGCCGCGCCGCGGTGCGTTTCTTCGGGGAGTGCGCGGTGGACTACTCCGCCCGGACCGTCACCGTCGGCGGTCAGGCGGTGGCGCTGTCGCGCCGGGAGTTCGACATTCTGGAGCTGCTCTCCCTCCACGCGGGGCAGGTGTTTGACCGGGAGCGGATCTACGAGCTGGTCTGGGGCATCGACGGCGGCGGAAGCAGCGACACCGTGATGGAGCACGTGCGGAAGATCCGCGCCAAGCTGGCCGCCCACACGTCCCGCAGCTGCATTGAAACGGTCTGGGGGTGCGGCTACAAGTGGAACGGCTGAAAAACATGGGGCTGAAAAAGGCCTTCCTCCTGCTGACCCTCTGCGGTCTGCTCCTCTCCCTGCTCCTGACCCTCCTGCTGTGGACCGTCTGCGAGACCATTGCCGCCCGGTATCCCGCCGGCGGCTTCCTGATCGGCCCCAACGGAGCCGCCCCCCTGCCCTCCCCCACCTCCGAGCAGAGCCGTCTGCTGCTCCTGCTGGATGTTGTGCAGATGGCGGGGGCCGTGCTCTTCCCCGTTCTGGGCCTGAGCGCGGCGGCGGCCCTCTTCTACCGCTGGAAGCTGGAAAAGCCCATCTCCATTTTGTCGGAGGGGACGGCCCGCATTCAGGCCAATGATCTGGATTTCTCCATCCCCCAGGTCTCCCAGGACGAGCTGGGCCAGATCTGCGCGGCCTTTGAGACCATGCGCGGAGAGCTGCTGCGCTCCAACAGGGCGCTGTGGCGGCAGGCCGAGGAGCGGCGGCGGCTCAACGCCGCCTTTGCCCACGATCTGCGCAACCCCATCACCGTTCTCAAGGGCAGCGTCAGGCTTCTGCGGCAGAACCCGGCGGCCCCGGAGACCCTGGACCGGCTGGAGAGCTACACCCTGCGGCTGGAGCGGTACGTGGAGGCCATGAGCGCCGTGGAGCGGCTGGAGCAGATGCCGGTGCGGCCCGCCGGCGTCCCCTGGGCGGTTCTGCGCACGGAGCTGGAGGAGACGGCGCGGCTGCTGGCTCCGGGGCTGGAGGCGGAGATCTCCGCGCCGGACCAGGGGACGGTGGTGATTGACCACGGGATCTTCCTGACCGCGGCGGAAAATCTCATCGGGAACGGGGCCCGGTTCGGCAGGAGGACCCTGACCATCTCCCTCACCCGGGAGGGGAATCTTCTCTCCCTCTCTGTGGCGGACGACGGCCCCGGCTTTCCTGACCAACTGCTCCAAAGCGGACCAAAGCCCTTTGGAAAGCTGGAGGAGAATGTGGAGCACTTCGGCATGGGCCTGTACACCAGCGGCCTCCTCTGCCGGAAGCACGGCGGCAGCCTCCGCCTGGAGAACCGGGGCGGCGCGGCGGCTGTGGCGGTTTTTCAAATTTTCTCCCAGCCTTGAGGGTTTCTTGAGATTTGCGCGGTACACTCTCCCTGACACTACGAAGGGAGGGTGTATTTTATGCACATCCAAGCACAAGACCTGTCCAAAATCTACGGACAGGGGGAGAACCAGGTGACAGCCCTGAACCGGGCCTCCCTGGAGATCGCCCCCGGGGACTTCATCTCCATCGCCGGACCCTCCGGCAGCGGAAAGAGCACCCTGCTCCATCTCCTCTCCGGGCTGGACCGCCCCACCTCCGGCCGCCTCACCTACGACGGCCGGGACATCTGCGGCCTGACGGACCGGGAGCTGTCCGCCTTCCGCCGCCGGCGCATCGGCTTTATCTTCCAGCAGTTCCGCCTGCTGCCGGTTCTGACGGCCCGGGAAAATATCATCATGCCCCTGCTGCTGGACCGGAAACAGCCGGACGAGACGTATCTGAACCATCTGGCGGAGCTGCTGGGCATCCAGGACCGCCTGACCCATCTGCCCCACGAGCTCTCCGGCGGACAGCAGCAGCGGGTGGCCATTGCCCGGGCCCTCATCGCCGGACCGGACGTGGTCTTTGCCGACGAGCCCACCGGCAACCTGGACAGCCGGAGCGGCGGCGAGGTGATGTCCCTTTTGCAGACGGTCCATCAGGAGCTGGGCAAGGCCCTGGTGATGATTACCCATGACAGCCGCATCGCCGCCCTGGCCCCCCGGCGGCTGTCCATTGTGGACGGGATTCTCTCGGAGGTGGCCGGATGATGAGGAGCTATCGCAGTCTGGCAAAAAAGGAGCTGCTGGCCCAGCCGGTCACCTCCGCGCTGATCCTGCTGGCGGTGATCCTCTCCACCATGATGACGGCCGTGATCGGCCAGTCCGCCGGGGTGCTCTCCGCCATGCGCCTGCAGCAGGCCGTGGCCATCGGCGGGGACCTCCACGCCAGCTTTGTTCAGATGAATGCGGCCCAGGTGGAGGCGCTGAGGCAGGACCCCAGGCTGTCCTTTGTGGGGACCCATGTGGTGGTGGGGAGCATGAAGCTGGACAACACCCTGATCCTGGGTCTCAGCGACTTCCAGGAGGACGTGAGCGCGGTTTACCCCTCCCTCTCCGCCCTCAAGGAGGGCCGTCTGCCGGAGGCGCCCATGGAAATCGCTCTGCCAGAGGATGTGCTGGGCTATCTGGGGGCCAGAGGGGAGCTGGGGGAGACCCTGACCCTCTCCCTGTCCAAGGCCCTGCGCCACGGGGTAATGGTCCAGTCCTACGACTTCACCGCCGACTTCACCCTGGTGGGCGTCACCGAGAGCAACTACCTTAACTACGGCGCCGGGGTTGTCAACGGCATCGTGGGACCGGGGACGGCGGAGGCCCTGCTGCCGGAGGCGTACTTCTACTATAACGTGGATCTGCGCGTGGCGGACGCGGGGTCCTTCCAGGCCGTCATGGACGAGCTGGTATCCGAGCTGGAGGTCCACGAGCTGGACACCACATACAACATCCCCTATCTGGAGGCCCTTGGGATCTCCTACAGCCGGGAGGCCGCCGACGTTTCCGACGGCAGCGGCTTCCCCTTCCTGCTGGCGGCGGGACTGCTGGTAGGGGCCCTGGTCCTGCTGGCGGCGGGACTGGTGATCTACAACATCCTGAAAATCGCCGTGTCCCGGCGCATGACCCAGTACGGCGTGCTGCGGGCCATGGGCGGCGGCAGGGGCCAGGTGTACTTTCTGGTCACGGCCCAGGCGCTGCTGCTGTGCGCGGCGGGCATTCCCCTGGGGCTGCTGCTGGGAGCCCTGTCCGCCAGGGGCATCCTCACCGCCGCCACCGGCCTTCTCTCCCCCTCTGTCTTTCTGGTCCAGGACAGCGGGGAGCTGAATCGCCTGATCCAGGAGAACAGCGGCGGAAAGGGGCTCTACCTGCTGGTGAGCGCCGCCGTCACCCTCCTCTTCGCCCTTCTGGCCGCCCTCCCCGCCGCCCGGTACGCCTCCAGAGTGCCGCCCACGGCCGCCATGGCCGGCAGGCCCCCGGCGGTCCGGCGCAGAAGCCGGCGCACCGGGAGGATCCGCAGCTTCGAGGCCTTCTACGCCCGGCTGAACCTGCGGCGCAGCCCGGGCCGCACGGCCATCACGGTGCTGTCCCTGGTCATGAGCATCACCGTCTTCATCACCCTCCAGGGTGCGGTGGGACTGCTGGACGCGGCCAGGAGCGGGGCGGCGGACCACCTGGGGGACTACTCCATCACCAATGAACGATCCGGCTTCTCCCCGGAGGAATACGCGGCCATGGGGGACGATCCCCAGGTGGCGGAGCTGCTCGCCATGCAGTTTTCCCGCTATGAGCAGGGGGCGGACGGCTCTTTGGCGGGCATCACCATCGGGTTCCCCCTCCAGCCGGCGGAGACCCTCCAGGTGGTGGGGCTCAACAGCGCCTACTGGGATACGGTCTTTTCTGACCTGCCCGAGGACACTCTGGCGCGTCTGAAGGCGGGAGAGGGCTGCATGATCCGCAATCCCCTGCCCATCGTGTACGAGGGGCAGGAGTTTCCCCGCACCGTCATTTCCGCAGGCGAGACTGTGACCGCAGCCGGGGAGGTCCTGGACGTGCTGCATACCATGGACGGCTACGACGGCTTCCTGAGCGTCGGCAACAGCGGCTTTGTCAACGGCGTACAGATCATCGTGAATGAGGACCTGTATGCCCGGCTCACCGGAGAGACCGTCTACAGGGAGCTGCTGCCCACCCTGGCGGAGGGCGCGGACCGGGAGGCCTTTGACCGGACGGCGGCGGCCCTGGCGGAGCGGGTTCCGGGGACGATCTGTCTGTCCTACGAGGACACGGACCGGCAGCTGGAGGAGACCTTCGCCCAGATCCGGATGCTGGCCTGGGGACTGATCCTGTTCGTGTCCCTCATCGGCCTTCTCAACATCGTCAACACGGTCTACACCAACATCCACACCCGGGTGTCGGAGATCGGTATGCAGCGGGCCATCGGCATGAGCGCGGAGAGCCTGTTCAAGGTGTTTCTGTGGGAGGGGGCATACTACGGCCTGATGGCGGCGGTCCTGGGCAGCGCGGCCGGGTATGTCTGCACCATCCTCGTGGAGGCCGCCGTCAAGGAGGAGTTCCATCTGCCCGCCCCGCCCCTCCTCCCCATGGCCGGCGCGTCGGTCCTGGCCGTGGCCGCCTGCCTGCTGGCCACCTGCGTTCCCCTGGGGCGGATCAGCCGGATGCCCATTGTGTCGTCCATTGACCGCGTGGAATAAATGAAGTAAATAAATGAGGGCCTGCCCGGCGCGTTTGCGTCCGGGCAGGCCCTGTATTCATTGCCGGGGGATGCAGCCGCTCACCTCATGTCACCGCTCACCGCAAAGACCGCCGCAGTGCGGAAGGTCTCCCCCCTCCGCTCCGTCTCCAGCCGGCCGCCGCACCGCTCCATCAGCTCCGACATGGTAGGCAGGCCCACGCCGTGGCTGTCCCGGCGGTCCGGATCCGGCCGGACCCGGTTCTCCGCGGCCACGGTCACCGTCCCGGGCCCCCTCTCCACGGAGAAGGTCACCGGGCTGGCCGGGTCCCCGTACTTGCACAGGTTGGAGAAGAGGTTGTCAAACACCCGCACGGCGTCCTCCGGCCGCAGGTAGAGCCGGAAGGGCTCCGTGAACACCGGCTGCGGCGCCTGAAATCCCTCCCGCTGGAGGTCCCCGCACACCTCCGAGAGGATCTGCCCCAGCAGCTGCGCCCCGTCCACCAGCTCCGGCTCCCGGGCCAGGGCCTCCCTGCTGTCCGGCACCTGGGCCCGGTCAAAGAGCTGGTCCGTCATGCCCTTGATCTGCTCCGCCTTCTCGGCGGCCAGACGGAGATACTTCTCCCGCTCCTCCCCGCTCTGGCACCGGCGGAGGATCTCCAGGTAGCCCATCAGCTTGGTCAGAGGGGTGCGCAGATCGTGGGACAGGCCGGTGATGAGCCGCCCTGTGGCCCCCACCGCCTCCCGCTCCCCCTCCAGCCGCTCCAGCACGCTCAGCCGCAGCCGCTCGATGTCCGCTCCCAGCCGGCTCAGCTCGTCCCGGCCCGGAGCCCGGATGCTGTGGGACAGATCCCCGGCCATCAGAGCCCCGGTCTCCCGGCTCAGCGCCTCGATGCGCCGCAGCAGATGGAGGATGTAGGGCACCACCACGGCGCAGAAGACCGCCGCCGCCAGGACCAGGGCCGCAATCCGGACCAGCCCCTCCAGCCATGCCCAGTTGGGTGCCGCCGTCAGATACAGCTCTCCGTCCGCGCACCGGAGGGGCTCCATATATATGGACACGCTGCCGTCCGTGCTCATCTGGCTCATGGAGACCGCCACCGCCCCCTCCTCCTCCCAGTCTCCCACCACCACGCTGTAGATGGTGGTGGACGGATCGGCCCCCTCCCAGCCCGGCTCCTCCAGCACCTGCCGGACACTCATCCCCGACTCTATGACATAGGCCTGATAGGCCTGAACCGATGTCACCTGCCGCTCCCGCAGAAGGGCTGTAAACCACTCGCTCCGGAGCAGCCACGCCGCCCCGTATCCGGACACCAGGCAGTAGACCGCCAGCGCCAGGGCCAGGGCCAGCAGGGACGCCCCCACCAGCTTCAATCCCAGACGGGATACTCTCCTATCCAACGCGATACCCCTTTCCCCATACGGTCTTGATATACTCCGGGTGGCGGGGGTCCGGCTCCACCTTCTCCCGCAACCGGCGGATGTGGACCATGACCGTGTTGCCGGAGGAGGCAAAGTAGGGCTCCTGCCAGACGCTCTCATAGAGATTTTGCAGGGAGAAGATCTTCCCCTGGTGCTCCACCAGCAGCCGGAGGATGCGGTACTCCGTCTCCGTCAGATCCAGCTCCATGTCGCTGCGCCAGGCCATGTTGCTGGTGAGGTTCACCCGCAGGCCGCACCACTCCGCCTCCTCTGCGGCCGCCTCGGGCTTGCCCTTGTAGACCTGGTAGCGGCGCAGAAGGCCCTTCACCCGGGCCAGCAGCTCCGGGTAGGAGAAGGGCTTGGCCAGATAGTCGTCCCCGCCGCTGGCGTAGCCCATGGTGAGATCCGACTCCCGGCTCTTGGCCGTGAGAAACAGCACCGGCACGTTCCACCGCTCCCGCAGCCGCAGGCACACCTGATAGCCCCCCAGCCCCTCCATCATCACGTCCAGGATCACCAGCTCCACACCGCCATTACAGCCGTCCAGATAGGCCAGGGCCTCCTCCCCGCCGCTGGCCTCCGCCACGTCGAACCCCTCGCCGGTGAGCAGCACCCGCAGCACCTCCCGGATCTCCTCGTCGTCGTCCACGATCAGGATCTTGTCCGCCATTGTCCGTCCTCCCGCCTGTTTTCCCCCATTGTATCGTCAAATAACTCGAAAAACAACGCTGCTGTTTTTCAGGCGGGCAAAGCCCGCCTGCGTGTGGAACACGCTGTATTTGACGATGAAATCCAAACCAAGGCCGCAAAAGCGGCCTGCCCAGGCATTCAGCCTGGGCGCTTGAAAAGAAGCAGAGCTTCTTTTCAAGCGGTTTGATTATAAAAGCCTGCGGCCCAGTCCGCAAGGTCTGGGCCGCAGGTTTAAGATAAAATTAAGATTCTTCCGCGCTGGACACCGCCTGCCCGGTGTGGAAGAAGTAGAGGATCCGCTCCGCCACGGGCATCCCCAGGATCTTCTCCAGGGCCTGGCTGTAGGCCTCCAGCTGGGGCCGGTAGTAGGCCGCCTTCTCCGGCAGGGTCTTCTCGGTAATCCGGTCCGTCTTGAAGTCCACCACCGTGATCTGCCCGTCCTTCACCGCGTACAGGTCCACCACCCCCTGGAGCAGCACCTCGTCCTCCTCCCCCAGATCCGGGTAGTACTCCCCCGCCGGCACCAGCAGGCTGAACCGGGCCTCCCGCTCCACGTGGTCCGCCTGCCTCAGCCTCTGGGCCAGGGGGGACGCCAGGAACCGCTCAATGGCCCCCCGGTCCACCGCCTCCGCCTGCTCCCGGGTCATCAGCCGGCGGCCCACCAGATCCGCCACAGTCGCCGCCACGTCCCCCTTCTCCAGGTCCAGATGCTGCATAACCAGGTGCATGGCCGTGCCCCGGGCCTCCGGGCCCAGGGGCTGCTGCCCGGACAGGAACCGGGGCGCGGCAAAGGCGCGGCGGGCGTAGGGCTGCACGGTGTCCTCGGCAATCTCCTTGTCCTTCTCCCGGCCCTTGAGCTGGGTGGCCGTCAGCTTGGTGGGGGCGGCGCAGGCCGCCAGATGGGGGTAGACGAAGTCCAGCGCCTCCCGGTCCACCGGAAGGCCGGGCCCCTCCTCCCTCTCAGTCCCCTCCCGGGGCTCCTCCAGGGGCCGGGGCGAGGCGTAGGGGACGCCATCGTGGATCGCCGCCACCCAGGGCGTATCCTCCGCCGGGACCCAGTCCCCCTCCTCCAGTCCCGCCGCCCCGCGCAGAGGCGCGGCCTCCGGCCGCCGCAGCAGGGGCAGCAGGATCCACTCGGCCATGGACTTGGCCCCCGCCGCCATCTCCGGCGGCAGCCGGTCCGTCCCCCGGGGGACCATGGAGGTGAGGGCTGTGAGGGCGGACAGGGTCCTCTCCGCCGCCGCCACGGTGGCGGTCATGATGAGCTTCTCCTTGGCCCGGGTCATGCCCACGTACAGCACCCGCATCTCCTCCTCCCGCATCTCCCGGCTCAGCCGGTCCGCCAGGGCCTCCCGGGCGATGGTGGGGTAGCGGATGCGCCGGTCCAGGTCAATGAACATGGGGCCCAGGCCCAGCTTGGGGTGGACCAGCACCGGCTCCCGGAGATCCGCAGTGTTGAAGCTCTTGTTGAGATCAGCCAGTATCACAATGGGGAACTCCAGGCCCTTGGAGTGGTGGATGCTCATGATCCGCACCCCGCCGGCCGCGCCCCCCGAGGCCCCGGCGGGCTGCTCCCCGTTTTCCAGCAGAAACCGCAGGTGGCTCACAAAGGCGAACAGGCCCTTGTACCCCGCCCCCTCGAAGGCCCGGGCGTGCTCATAGAGGGCAATCAGGTTCTCCCGCCGCCCCTCCCCACCGGCCATGGCTCCGAACACCCCCAGCACGTTCATCTGGTTGTAGATCCGCCACAGGAGCCGGTGCATGCTCATGTCCTTGGCCAGGCTCCGCAGCTCCTCCAGCTGCCGGAGGAAATCCCGGCAGTCCTGGTCCTCACAGGCCGCCAGGGCCTCGTAGAAGTCCCCCTCCGTGTGCGCGCCGCGGATATGGGCTAGCCGGTCCGGCGTGAACCCCGCCAGGGGGGAGCGGAGCACGGCAATGAGGGGCACGTCCTGGCGGGGATTGTCCAGAATTTGCAGCAGAGCGAACACCACCGCCACCTCCATGGAGGAGAAGAAGTCCTCGTCCTCCTGGACCGCGCAGGGGATGTTCCGCTCCGCCAGGGCCCGGGTGTACAGCCGCAGCCGGGGCCCCGGGGAGCGCATGAGCACCACGATGTCCTCGCACCGGCAGGGGCGCAGGGTCTTGGTCTCCTCGTCCGTAACCGGATACCCCTCCTCCAGCAGGGCGGCGATCCGCTCCGCCGCGAACCGGGCCTCGGCCATGGGCCGGGAGAGGGGCGGTCCCTCCGTGCCCCGCTGGATGGGCAGATCCAGCAGATGGAACTCCGCCGGACAGTCCGTCCGCTCCGGCAGGTAGTCCGCGCCGAAGTGGAGCGCCTCCTGCTCCCCGTAGTCCATGTCCCCCATCTCCCGGCTCATGATGGCCCGGAAGACCACATTCACCGCCTCCAGCACCTCCCGCCGGGAGCGGAAATTCTGGCTGAGGAGAATCCTCCGGGGCTGCCCCTCCTCCGCCTCCGCCGCATCGGGGAACTGGCGGTACTTCTCCAGAAAGATGGAGGGATCCGCCAGGCGGAAGCGGTAGATGGACTGCTTCACGTCCCCCACGGTAAAAAGGGTCCTGCCCCCGTGGGACACGGCGGTGAAGATGCAGTTCTGGACCTCGTTGGTGTCCTGGTACTCGTCCACCATCACCTCCCGGTAGCGGCTGCCCACCAGCTCCGCCAGCTCCGTGGGCTGGCCGTCCTCCCCCAGCAGCAGGCGCACCGCGCAGTGCTCCTGATCCGAGAAGTCGGCCACGTTCCGCCGCAGCTTCTCCCGCCGGTAGGCCTGGGAGAAATCCCCGCACAGCGCCAGCAGCGCGTCCATGGCCGGGGCGGACAGGCGCAGGTCCTCCCCCGCCTCCGCTCCCGTCACGTCCAGGACGGCCCAGGCGCTGTTCATCTCCCCTCTGCACCGGTCCCACAGGGCCTTCATCCGCGTCTTCAGCTCCGGCAGCTCGCACTTGCGGGCGGCGGTGAGGCTGGGGAAGGGCCTCACCCGGTCCCTGGCCTGGTCCCACCCGGAGGCCGCGGCCAGCTCCTCCAGCTGGGCCGCGGCCTGGGCGAAGCCGGGGGCGTAGGCCTTCTCCAGCCGGCCGTCGGCGGCCATCTCCCCCAGGCCCGCCCGGAGCATGGCCGCCCAGTGGGCCGCCCTCCTGGTCAGGGAGGAGAGCAGCTCCCGGCCGCAGACCGTCTCCCCGCCGTCCGGGGGCAGGCTGGCCCAGGCCGCCCGCTGCTCCTCCAGCCACCGCTCCGGGTAGGCGTGGCTCTGGACCTTATTGTACAGCTCCAGCACCAGCTCCTCCAGCCGGCTGTCGTCCCGGCCAAAGCCGAAGGCATCCGCCAGCTGGATCCGGTCCGGGGTCATGTCCGTGTAGAACCCCTCCAGCACCCGGGGCAGCACCCGGCGGCGCAGCAGCGTGGCCTCGTTATCGTCCAGCACCCGGAAGTCCGCCGTCAGCCCCCGCTCCCCGCCGAAGTCCATCAGGTGGATGTTCTCCCGCAGCAGGGCGGTGCAGAAGGCGTCGATAGTCTTGATGTCCGCCTGGTAGACCAGCATCAGCTGGCGCTGGAGGTGACGGTCATTGGGCCGGTCCGCCATGCGCACGCTCAGCTCCTGGGCGATGCGCTCCCGCAGCTCCGCCGCCGCGGCCCGGGTGTAGGTGATGATGAGGAAGTCGTCCATGTCCGCCCGCTCCTCCCCCAGCACCCGGCAGAACAGCCGCTCCACCAGCACCTTTGTCTTGCCGCTGCCCGCGGCGGCGGACACCAGCAGCCGCCCGCCCCGGTCATTCACTACCGACTGCTGGCTCTCCGTCAGCTTTACGCTCACTGCGCTCCCTCCTTCTCCTCAATGGCCCTGTCCACATGGGCCCAGAACTCCGCCGGCTTCACGGGGCGAATCAGCTCCATGCGGTCCTCCCCGTCTCCGTCCATAAAGTGGCAGGCGGAGGCGAACTCGCAGTAGGAGCAGGCGTTCTCCTGCTCGCTGCGGCCGCAGGGGTCCGCGTCGATGTTGCCCCGGCGCAGCTCCCGGGCGATCTGCTCCAGCACCGCCTCTACGTACTGGCCCAGCTTGCCCAGCTCCGCCGCCGTGGCCACGCCCTTGGCCACGCTCCCGTCCCGCCCCAGGGTCAGGGGCAGGAACCGGGGACCCTCCAGGGAGCTGTGCTCCATGGCCCGCAGCACCTCCGGCTGGTCCAGCACCAGCCCGGACCGGCGCAGCTCCTTGTCCAGCGCCGCCCGCAGAGCCTGCCCGTCCACCCCCCTGCCCTGGCTCACCAGCACGTCCCGGGCGGGCAGGTACAGCACCCCCGCCGGCACGATCTCCCCGCCGAACAGGGCGCTCCCCTCCCGCTCCAGGGCGAACAGATACAGGAGCATCTGGATGTTCAGCCCGTGGCGTACGTCGCTGAGGTCAAAGGCCTTTTTCCCGGACTTGTAGTCCACCACCCGCAGGTACAGCTTTCCGTCCTTCATCCACCCGTCCACCCGGTCCACCTTGCCGGTCACGGTCAGGGAGGCCCCGGCGGCCTGGACGGTGATGGCCGGCAGGGCCCCGTCGTCCCCGAACTCCAGCTCAAAGGCCACGGGCACGAAGTCCGACGCGGCCAGCTCCTCGGCCACGTTCTCCACGATCACCCCCACCGTCCTGCGCAGGCGGCGGAAGAGGTACTTGAACCGCTCCTCCCTGGCGTCAAACCCGGGCAGGGAGGCGGCCATATACTGGTCCACCACCCGGTCCACCAGAGCGCGCAGATCCCGCTCCTCCATCCGGCCAAAGCCCCCCCGGTCCATGGCCTCCCGGGTCACGTTCTCCAGGACGTAGTGGAGGAAGGTGCCTACCTGGGACGCGTCAAAGCCCGCCGGCCTCCGCTCCCTGGCCCGGAGGCCGTACTGCATGAAGTAAGCGAAGTGGCAGGAGTTGACCTTGTCGATGCGGCTGGCGGACATGCGGTAGCTGCGGCCGTAGAGGGTCTCCACCGCCGCCGGGGAGAGACGGCCCCGGCGCATTCTGGCAGCCCGGTCCATGGCCTCCAGGGCCCCCTGCCACCGCTCTTCCCCGGCGAAGTACTGCCACAGCGCCCCGCCCCGCTCCCCGCCGGCCAGCTCCAGGGCCGGAATCGGGGCGGTGAGGCGGCCCGCCCTTTTGTCCGATATCTCCTCCACGCCGGGCAGCAGGGTCCGGATCCGTCCGGCCACAAAGGAGGGCCGCAGAGGGGTTCCGGAGAGGTCCGACGCCGGCCAGCTGACGTGGAGCCCCTGGGTGGGCTGGGCCAGGGCGGCGTAGAGGTATTGCAGCTCCATATGGAACAGGTCCATGCCCGCAGGGGCCAGCTCGATGCCCTGTTCCCGCAGCCGGTCCCGGTCCTCCCGGCTCAGAAGGCCCGTACCGGTCTGGACGGCGGGCAGCACGTGGTCGTTGCACCCCATGAGGAACAGGTGCTTCACCCGCTGCCGGTCGTTGCGGGTGATCTGGGATGCCTGGACCTGGTCCAGGGACACGGGGATGGTGCCCACGTCGTACTGGGTCAGCACCAGCTTCAAGAGCCGGGCAAATTCCTCCCCGTCCAGCTCCGCGTCCTCCAGGATGGCGGCGAACTGGTCCATAACGCCGCACAGCAGCTCCCAGAGCTGGCTGTACTCCCTGGCCCGCTGGAGCTGTCCCAGTTCCTCCAGCCGCCGGGTGCGCTCCTCCAGCTGCCGGGCCAGCTCCAGCTCCTCCAAAAACGCCCACAGGGCCTCCAGCTTTCCCCGGGCCCCCTTTTGCTCCCGCAGACCCGCCGCCAGACGGCCCAGAGGGCCCCCCACCCGGCGGCGCAGGGCGTTGATCTGGATCAGCTCCTCGGTCTGCCTGGGGGTAAAGCGCTCCCGCCAGCCCGCCGGATTGCCGGTCCAGTCGCTGTCCCGGATCCACATGGACCCGTGGATGTCCCAGGCCACCACGTAGTTCTCCAGCACATCGCACTCGCTGTCCGTCAGCCCCGCCAGCCCGGTCTTCAGCCAGCGGAACATGTCCTCGTACTCGTACCCGCCGGTCACCGCGTCCAGGGCCCCGGCCAGCAGGCTCAGCACCGGCTTCTCCAGCACGTCGCTGCGGCGGCTGAGGTACACCGGCACGCCGTAGCGCTCAAAGACGTTCTCAATGGTGGCCTCGTACTCGTCCAGGTTCCGGGCCGCCACGCCGATGTCCCGGAAGCGGCAGGCCCCGGACCGGACCAGCTCCAGTATCCGGGCCGCCACATACTCCGTCTCCGCGAACATGCTCTCCGCCCGGCACAGCTCCACGCCCCCGCAGTCCCCCTCGTACCGGCGGAAGGGACCGAAAAAGCAGGCCGTCAGGTGCTCCAGGGCGGTCTCCGGCTCCCGGGGGGACAGCACCTCCACTGCCCAGGCGGAGCCGCAGTCCTCCGCCAGACGGACCAGCCTGTCCCGGGCCCGGACGCTCTGCTCGAAGATCTCCAGACCGCTGCCGTCCCCCAGCAGGGTGACGGTGACGGACCGGGCCGTGCGCAGCAGGATCTCGATGAGCTTCATCTCCTGGGCGGTAAAGTATGTAAAGCCATCCAGGTATACATCCTTTCCGGCGGAGCACTTTGACGCCTCCAGCCGCTCCACCAGCTTCTCCATCAGGTCCCGCCGGTCCTCCCCCTCCCGGCACAGCCGGGAGAGGTAGGCGGTGTAGATGAGGGCCAGGTCCCGCACCTTCTCCCCGCTCATCCCCTCCAGCAGGGGGCACACGTCCCCCAGGTCCTCCGGCTGCACCCGGCTGGCGATCAGCTCCTCGCACACTGCCACCAGCTCTCGGAGGAAGGGGGCCTTCCGGCTGGGCCGGGCGTAGACGGTCAGCTGGGGCAGCACCTCCTGGAGGGACAGGTGCATGAGCAGCAGCTTGCCCCCTGCGTCCAGGGTCCCGTCGGTCAGGCCCTCGGTTCTCTCCAGCACCCGGCCCGCCAGCAGCCGCAGGCTGAGGACCTGGGCGCACCGGGCCGCGCCGGACCCCAGAGCCCGGCACAGCTCCATCTCCGCGCGGTGGGAGGCGTGCTCCGGGCACAGAAGCAGCGCCCCCGGGTCCTCCCCGCCCTCCTGAATCGCCTGAAGCACCCGGGCTGTCTTGCCGGTGTTGGCCCGGCCCATCCATATGCGCAGCATACCATCGCTCCTCCTGATGTTGTTTCCCCTATTATACCAGAGACAGCCCACTCCTTTCAACCGGATCTCCATAAAAAGCGGACGCCCTGTCCAAAGAACAGAGCGCCCATATGGATTGCGCCGCCGATTCCGCCTCTGGCAGCTGGGAAAAGCAGGTCAAAATTTCTTGTTCGCCACCTCTTTCCTTCCGGAAAAAGCCGCGGCTCCCCCGGGATCAGAATCCCGCGATCCGGTCCGCGTCCAGCCGCTTGAGAAGGGCGCAGGCCAGCCGGACGGCGTTGTCAAAGTCCGCGTAAGCGGAGATCCCGTAGTGGGTGTGGGCGTAGCGCACGGGGACGCCGATTACAATCACCGGCACGCCGCTGCTGCTGAGGTGGATGGGCGCGCCGTCGGTGGACCCGCCGGTGCGGACCGCCTCCTGGACCGGGATCCCCTCCTCCGCCGCCAGGTCCAGGGCAAAGCGCTGGTAGCGGGGATTGGTAATCATCCGGGCGTCCATGTGGCGGAGCATGGGGCCCCGCTTGATGGCGGTCTGGACCATGTAGGGCTCCACGCAGGTGTCGTCCGCCGGGCAGCCCTCAAAGACGATGGCAAGATCCGGCTTCACCACCCGGGCTGTCACGGCCGCGCCCCGGGTGCCCACCTCCTCCTGAACCGCGCAGGCTCCCACCACGTCCACGGCCAGCTCCTGGCCCTGGAGCTCCCGGAGGGTCTTGAGGATGGCGGCGCAGCCCAGGCGGCAGTCAAAGCTCTTGCCCACCATGAGATCGCTCTTCTCCGAATAGGTGAAGGTCACGTCCGGCACCACCGGCTCCCCGATGCGCACGCCGAAAACCTCCACCGCCTCCTCCCGGGACGTTGCGCCCACGTCCACGGTGATGTTGGCGATCTCCAGCGGGGCCCTCCGGGCCTCGGCGCTGAGGAAGTGGGGCGGGGTGCTGGCGGTGATGCCGGAGATGTACTCCCCATCCCGGTTCCGGACCCAGAACTTGTGGGCCGGCACGTTGTGGCTGACCCAGCCCCCCAAGGGCGCGATGCGCAGGGTCCCGTTGGGGCAGACAGCCTGGACCATGAAGCCCACCTCGTCGCTGTGGGCGTCCAGCTGCACCACCGGGCGGTTCCCCGTGTTCTCCCGGCGGCGGATGTACACGTTGCGCATCCGGTCCATCTCCGCCTGCCCCAGGCCGCCGGCGTAGGACAGGATGATCCGGGCCGCCTCGTCCTCAAAGCCGGGGGCCCCGTTGGCGTTGGAGATGGCCGCGATCATCTCCAGGGTCTGTTTCTTATCCATGTTTTCCTCATTCTCCTCGTTTTGATTGGAGCTCGGCCTTCTTGAACTCCTCCATAAAGTCCGCGATGTAGTCCGCCACGGTTTGCAGCATCCTCTGCCCCCACTCCACAGTGGCCGTGTTCGGGTGGTCCGGGCCGATCCAGCCGCTGTCCGTGACCCGGGGGGTGCTGCGGATGATCTCCACCGTCACGCCCCGATAGGACGCGCTGCGAAAGCCTGTGGCCTTGATCCTGTCCGTCACGTCAAACAGCTCCAGCTCCCCGCCGATCTCGCTCCGGTCCACCAGGGACGGGTCAATGCCCAAAATGGCCGCCGTCTCCTCGCCGCCGCCGTGGCCCCCCTTCCAGGCCGGGTCCATGTCCCAGGCCATGAGCCACCAGTTCAGCATGGCCACCAGACAGCCCTTTTTCTCCAGGGCAAGGCCCAGACGCTCGATGGTCTTCACATTGCCGCCGTGGCCGTTGAGGACCACGAACCGCCGGGCCCCGTGGCGGTACAGGCTCTCGAACACCTGGAGGCAGAACTGATAGAATGCCTCCGCATCCACGTCGATGGTGCCGGGATAGGGGGCCAGGCTGGGGCTCACGCCGTAGGGGATGGTGGGGGCGATGAGCACGCCGCTCTTCTCCTCAATGAGCTCCAGCAGGCGGTTGGGGATCAGGGTATCCGTCCCCACGGGCATGTGGCGGCCGTGGCACTCAATGCTGCCAATGGCGATGAGCACCGTGTCGCTCTCCTGAAAGTAGGCCTGCACCTTGGGCCATGTCAAATGCTCCAGTCTCATATAATATTCCCCCTTTGTTTGGATGGGTGCCGCCCCGGCTGGAGCAGCCCCGGAGAGAGGCGGCTACTGGGCGTTGAAGTCCGCCACGAACCGTTCGTAGTCCTCGGCCGTATAGGGCACGGTGGAGGTCTCCCAGTTCTTGTAGGTGAAGTTCTGCATGCCGTACACGCCGCGGATCTTGCTGTAGTCGTTGACGCGGGTGAGCTGGTAGGGGACGCTGTAGTAGCAGGGAATCACCAGCGCGTGCTTGAGCATGTAGGCCTCCGCCTCCGCAAAGGCCTCATAGCGGGCGTCCATGTCGTCGTAGATCTGGGCGGCCTTCTCCGCCAGGGCGGTGTACTCCTGGTAGACAGCGATCAGCTCCGGGTCTGTCGCGTCGTTGATGTTGGACATCTGGCGGGAGTAGTAGGCGTTCTCATGGCCGTAGAGCTCCTGGGAGATGAAGTTCTCCGGATCGCCGTAGTCCGCGCCCCAGCCGGCGTTGCCCCAGGACTGGAGCTTGGGGTCATAGATCTCCTTGCTCTGGCTGGACACGTACTCTCCGATGTTCAGTGTGATGTAGTCCTTGCCCAGGGCCTCCACGATCTCCTTGAGCACCGTAGCGCTGTCCAGGGCGTTCTGATCGCCGGCCTTGACGTAGTAGTCCAGCTCCACCGGGAAGGTGACGCCCTTGGCGGTCAGCTCGCTGATGGCCTGCTCCTTGTACTGATCGGCCAGGGCCTGATTGTACCGGCCGCCCTCGGGCAGCTCCAGCTTCTCCACCACGCGGTCCACATAGTCGGTGCCGTCGGAGAAGTACAGCAGGCCCTTGACGGTGTAGGCCAGGTTCTCGCAGTGCTCGGGGTGGATAAAGTTGTAGCGGCTCCACCATTTGGTCAGATCCATGCCGTAATACAGGGACAGGCGGAAGGCCTCGTTAGCCACGGCGGTGTTCCAGTTCACGTCCGGGGTGCCGTCAGAGTTGTTCTTGGCGTAGTTAAAGTGCCACTGGCGGGACCGGGCCTCCGGGCGCTCCTCAATGAGGTTGGCGTGGTACTCGTGGTTGGGGTTGTCATAGATGGTGCGCAGGTTGCTCTCGCTGAGGGTGGCGCGGTCCACCTCGTTGGTCTGGAAGAGCTGGTCATCCTGGTTCCCGTCCTCCACCATGAGGATGGTGACGGTGTCAAAGAGGGTGCAGTCCTTATCCCAGTAGGACTCGTTCCGGGTGAGGACCTTGGAGTTGTTCATGATGTAGTCGGTGATGCGGTAGGGCCCGTTGTACCACATGTTCTCGGGGCTCTGGGCCAGGAAGCCGTCAATGCCCATCTCGTCCAGCTGGGCCTGGCTGACCGGGTAGAGACAGGCACAGGCGCAGACGGTATCAAAGTAGGGGGTGTTCATGGCGCAGTGGTAGATAAGGGTGTAGTCGTCCGGGGCCTCAATGCCCACGGTCTCCAGGAAGGGGCCGTCGGCCACGCTCAGAGCCCGGGCGGAGGCCTCGTCCATGGCCTTGGTCATCTCATAGTACTCCCCCGCGCCCGCGATCATAGCAGTAGGCATGGAGGTGTTCAGGCTGCCGTTCTTGTGGTAGTTGAGGATGAACTCCATGGCGGTGACCCAGTCCTGGGCGGTACACTTGGCCTTCTCATTGCCGTCCACGTCCACCCAGACCACATCGTCCCGAAGCTTGAAGGTCCAGGTCAGGCCGCCGTCCTCGGTGCCCCACTCCTTGGCCACAGCCGGGCCCAGGGTGCCCTTGTTGTTCAGCTCCAGCAGCGGGGAGTAGGCGTTGCACAGCACGTTGGAGTTGACGGAGTCCTCGCTGTTGAGCAGGCAGAAGGTGCGGATCTCGGAGCTCTGGAGCTGGAAGTCCACAAAGTCCGTGATCGCCTCGCCGCCGTTGTCCGGCTGGACGGGCTGGCTGGGCTCCCCGGCAGGTTCGTTTCCGGCGGGCGCGTCGCCGCCGGGCTGGGTGGTGGTGTCCTTGCCGCCGCAGGCTGACAGCACCAGAAGCGCGGCCAGCAGCAGAGCCAGAATGCGCACAGAATTCTTTTTCATCTCAGTGGTCTCTCCTTTTTAAAAATAATTGATGTATGCCGTTCCCTGCCGGTCAGCTCTCAAAGGTTCCCCTGACCAGCAGTTCCCTGTCCGCCATCATGCGTCTGCCCTTGGCAATCACGCCGTCGATCTCCAGGTCCTGATCCAGCAGGACCAAATCAGCGTCGCTGCCAACCTGCAAAGCCCCCTTTCGCGGGTAGAGCATGAGGGATTGCGCCACGTTTTTTGTGATAAAGGTCAGGGCCGTCTCCAGAGGGACGCCCTCCTCTGTCACCATGGCCCGCACCGTGCGGTAGAGGTCCCCGATCTGTCCCACGTCCATGCCCACGATATGCTCCCGCTTCTCATCCCAGCGAGGTATGCTGCCGTTGGAATCGGAGCTGAGGGTAAGCAGCGCCGGGTCCGCCTCCGCCAGCAGGCCGGGGAAGGCGGCGGCTGTTCGTTCGCCCACCGTGATGTCGGCGTAGCCGCCCATGCGGGTGAAGGCAGCGGCCTGATCCAGACGGCGGCCCATATGGGTGGGCCGGAAATGGCAGATGGGAATATCCGTGGTGCGGACGATGTCCATGATGGGCTCAATGCCCGCCGGGTCCACCCCGGTGTGCATGTGGAGTACGCCGGGCTTCCCGGACACCAGGGCCGCCATACGGATGTCGGAGACCAGCCGGATGATCTCTTCCCTGGTGGGATGGGAGCCCCGGTGATCGGCAATCGCCAGCTTGCAGCCCAGGATCTCGCTGACAAAGACGATATCCTTCATGACGGACCCGGTGAGGGTGAGGGGCGGGTACTGGTAGGCGCTGGTGAGGCAGTAGGCAGTGACGCCCTCGTTGGTGAGGGCCTTGGCCTTGGCCACCAGCCCCTCCACGCTGCGGGTGATGGAGTCCGTGCCCAGGACCCCCACCAGGGTTGTCACCCCGGCCCGCAGGGCGGCGGAGAGCTGGAGCTCCGGCACCCGGGTGTGAAGTCCTCCCTCCCCTCCCCCTCCGGTGATGTGGACGTGCTGGTCAATGAACCCGGGCACGGCGGTCTTTCCCGCCGCGTCCAGCACCTCCACCCCCGGCAGGCGGGGGTCCAGCGCCTCCTCCATGGCAGCGATCCGTCCCCCGGCCACCAGAATGTCCATCCTTCCCAGGGGCGCGGGGGCGTAGACCCGGGCGTTTTTAATGAGCAGCATAGCGCAGCTTCCTTTCTTGAAAATAGTCAATACTATGAAACAGATCATTTGCTTTAGTTTTTACTATAGTTCCATGCCGTAAAAAAAGCCACACTTTTGGGTATGGCCTGATGGAAATCCGCTGAAATCCGGGCTGTCAGAGCATGTCGTCCTGCTCCGTGCGGTAGCGGGCCGCGCCCTCCCGGTAGGCCTTGTAGAAATCGTCCTTCCGCTTCTGGCAGGCCTCCGCCCGCTCCGGCTCCGCCAGGGCCAGGGCCGCGCCAACCATGCTGGCCAGGGACACGGCGGCGGTGACGGAGTTGTAGAACAGCTCGTGGTCAGAGTTGCACACCAGCACCGCCGAGGCGTGGGCCGCGATGGGCGAGGAGTACCGGTCCGTGATGCAGGCCATGGCAATCCCCGCGCTGCCCAGGTACTCCGCCAGGGAGCGGACCTTGGGGGAGTAGGTGGGAAAGGAGATGAGCACGAACAGATCCCCCTCCCGGGCGAACACCACCGCCCGCTCCACATCGTAGTAGTTGTTGATGTCCACCAGACAGCTCTCCATGCCCACCCTTTGCAGCTTGAGCGCCAGGCTCCTGGCTATCAGCTCGGAGATGTGGTGGCCCACCACAAACACCCGGCCTGCCCGGCACAGGGCGGAGACAAAGGCGTCCAGCCTCTCCGGCGTGGCGGCGGAGCAGGTCAGATCCAGGGACTGCTTCTCCGTCTCAATGATCCGCCGGCGGATCTCCGGCTCCTGCCGGGCCGCGTGGAGAGAGGCGGAGAAGGTTTCGTTGGGGGACATGCGCTGCTTGACATAGCCCTGCAGCTCCCGCTTGAAGTGGAGAAAGCCGGTGAAGCCCAGCTGGCCGCAGAACTTGAGCACCGTAGCCTCCGTGGTCCCGGCGGCGGCGGCCGTCTGCTTGAGGGACTGGAAGCAGACCGCGTCCGCGTGGTTGAGAACGTAGTCGCCGATGCGGCGGTGGGTGCGGCTCAGGTGGTCATACTGGCTCTTAATCAGGGTGGGAATGTCACAGCCGCCGTTTTTGTTCTCCAACGCCACGGACCTCCTCCCACTCCCGGCCACGCTGGCTCCCTCTGCCGGTTTATTCATTATATTAGCAAAGTGTTTTCCAGATTGCAAGCAAAAAATTATTTTGATTTTACACCGTTTTCAGCGGCGCGCCCGGTATATTTTTTAGTTGCAGGAAAAATAAAACTATAGTACAATAGGCAGGATCAGAGAGGAGGGATACGCTCATGATCTTAGAGACAGAGCGGCTGGCGCTGCGGGAGCTGAATCAGGCGGACTTCGCCGCCCTGCGGGCCATTTTGCAGGACGAGGCGGTGATGTACGCCTACGAGCACGCCTTTACCAACCGGGAGGTCCAGGCCTGGCTGGACAGGCAGCGGGACCGCTACGCAAAGGACGGCTTCGGCCTGTGGGCCATGATGGAGAAGGCCACCGGGGAGATGATGGGCCAGTGCGGCCTCACCCTCCAGGACTGGGGGGAGCGGCAGGTGCCGGAGATCGGCTACCACCTCCGCCGGGACAGGTGGCATCAGGGCTTTGCCGCCGAGGCCGCCATCGCCTGCCGGGAGTACGCCTTCCGGAGCCTGGGCATGGCGGAGGTCTTTTCCATCATCCGGGACAGCAACCTCCCCTCCCAGCGGGTGGCCCTGCGCTGCGGCATGTCCCTGCGGGGGTCCTTTGTCAAGCACTACTACGGCATGGACATGCTCCACTATGTCTTCAGCGTGAGAAGGGGGGCCGTCCGATGAGCGTCAAGCTGGGACAGCGCACGGAGGAGACCGTGGCCGTCTATTTTGAGCGGGCCCAAAGCGCCGCTATCCGCGCCGTCCTCCCCCAGCGGGCCCGGACCCTGGAGGAGGCGCTGGCGGACTACCGCAGAACCCTGGAGCCCGGCGCGAGCAGCTTCGGCCGCACCATTCTGGCGGACGGGCAGTACGTGGGGGACGTGTGGTGCTACGCCATGGATCCGTCCGGCGATCCCCAGGCCATGGTGAGCTACTGCGTCTTTGAGCAGGCTTTCTGGGGCCGGGGCGTTGCCTCGGAGGCCCTGGGGCTGTTCCTGGAGGAGATCCGGGAGCGGTTCGGCCTGGAGCGGATCGGGGCCTTCACCTTCACCGCCAATCAGGGGTCCGTCCGGGTGCTGGAGAAGAACGGCTTCCGGCTGGCGGAGACGCTGGTGGAGGACGGGACGGCGTCCGGGTACTACACAAAATCCATCGTTTCACAATATTGATACCTAGTATAAAGGAGAATCGCCATGGCAATGGACATGACTTACTTCAACGACATGGAGGCCAAAATTCCCCGGGGCAAGGTGCGCACCCGGTTCGCCCCCTCCCCCACCGGCTATATGCACGTGGGCAACCTGCGCACAGCCCTGTACACCTGGCTCATCGCCCGCAGCAGCGGCGGCGCCTTCATCCTGCGCATCGAGGACACGGACCAGGGCCGTCTGGTGGAGGGCGCGGTGGACGTGATCTACCGCACCCTGGCCGAGTGCGGCCTCACCCACGACGAGGGGCCGGACGTGGGCGGCCCCGTGGGGCCCTATATCCAGTCCCAGCGGCGGGACACCTACGGCAGGTACGCCCATCTGCTGGTGGAGAAGGGCTGCGCCTACTACTGCTTCTGTGAGAAGACGGAGAGCGAGGAGGACTCCGGCGGCTTCCACCGGGCGGCGGACCCCTGCCGCTCCCTCAGTCCGGAGGAGGCCCGGGCCCGGGTGGAGGCCGGAGAGCCCTACGTCATCCGCCAGAGGATCCCTGAAACCGGGACCACCACCTTCCACGACGCCATCTTCGGCGACATCACGGTGGAGAACGCTGCGCTGGACGACCAGGTGCTCCTCAAGCGGGACGGCCTGCCCACCTACAACTTCGCCAACGTTATTGACGACCACCTCATGGGCATCACCCACGTGGTCCGGGGCAGCGAGTACCTCTCCTCCGCCCCCAAGTACGATCTGCTCTACCAGTCCTTTGGCTGGGACGTGCCCACCTACGTCCACTGCTCCCCGGTCATGCGGGACCAGCACAACAAGATGAGCAAACGCCACGGGGATCCCTCCTACGAGGATCTGAAGGCCCAGGGGTATCTCACCGAGGCCATTCTCAACTACGTGGCCCTGCTGGGCTGGAGCCCCCGGGGGGAGCTGGCGGAGCGGGAGATGTTTACTCTGCCGGAGCTGGCGGAGGCCTTTGACATCGCGGGCATCTCAAAGTCTCCGGCCATCTTTGATATCGACAAGCTCACCCACTTCAACGCCCTGTATCTGCGGGCCATGCGCCCGGAGGACTTCCACGCCGCGGCGGAGCCCTACATCCGCCAGAGCGTGAAAAATCCAGGTCTGGACACCCGCTCCATCGCGGCCCTGCTCCAGGCCCGGTGCGAGAAACTGACGGAGATCCCGGAGAAGGTGGACTTCTTCGAGGTCCTGCCCGCCTACGGCACGGACCTCTTCACCAACAAGAAGTCCAAGACCAACGAGGAGGTCTCCCGGCGGATGCTGGAGAGCGTCATCCCCGCCCTGGAGGAGACGGCGGAGTGGAGCCCGGAGGCCATCCACGGCTGTCTCACGGGGCTGGCGGAGAAGCTGGAGGTGAAGAACGCCACCCTCATGTGGCCGGTGCGCATCGCGGCGGCGGGCCGGGCGGTCACGCCGGGCGGAGCTGTGGAGATCTGCTGCATCCTGGGCCGGGACGAGTGCCTGCGGCGGCTGCGGGTGGGTCTGGAGATGCTGGAGGCATGAGCTGGCTGAGGGATCAGTGCTCCCTGCTGGGGGAGTTTTTGCGCTCCGATTTCCGCCGGTCTGTGTTCTGGTGCGCCGTGGGGCTGACGGCGGCCTTTGCCCTGGGACTGGGCGGGGCCGCCCTCCGTCCGGAGCTGGCGGAGACGGCTATCGACGCCTTCACCAAGCAGGTGGCCCAGGCCGGCGTGCTGGACGAGGAGGGCGGCATGTTCGTATTTGGTCTTCTGATGAACAACTGGCGGGCCATGCTCCTCTCCGCCGCCTACGGCTTCATCCCCTTCCTGTTCCTGCCGGTGATCAGCCTGCTGGTCAACGGCGCCCTGCTGGGGATCATGGCCTCCTACTACATGACCCACGGCATGAGCATGCTGCTGTTCCTGGCCGGCATCCTGCCCCACGGGGTGCTGGAGCTGCCGGCTCTGGTGCTGTCCATCGCCTGCGGGGCCTGTCTGTGCCGGAACATGTGCCGTCTGGCGGTCAGCAGCCCCCAGCGCATTCCCATGGTGGAGCTGCTGGGGGACCTGCTGCGGGTGCTGGTGCTGCTGGTGGCCCCCATGGTGGTGGCGGCGGCGTTTATCGAGTGCTATATCACGCCGGTCATCATGGGTCTGTTTTTATAGTTCCTTTTTCTTGAAAGAAAAAGAACTTTTAGACGCCCTGCGGGCATGTTCTATCGCACAAATCCGCGTGAACGATGTACGCGCCCGCAGTTGAAACGAGCACATCTGAAGTTTTTTCTTTTGCTTCTTTTCTTTTGTTCACAAAAGAAAAGAAGAGAAAAAAACAAAGTGATAAAAGCCATGAAACAGATCGCAATCATTGACGACGACGTATATATCGGCGACATGCTCTCGGAGCTGCTGGGCCGGGAGGGGTACGGCGTCCTGCGGGCCTACTCAGGCACGGAGGCGCTGCTGCTCCTCTCCGGCCGGCGGCCGGATCTGGTGCTGCTGGATCTGATGCTGCCGGGCCTGAGCGGCCAGGAGGTGCTGCCCCATCTGGCCGGGATCCCGGTGATCGTGCTCTCCGCCCGGGGGGACGTGGAGGAAAAGGTCCGCCTGCTGCTGGACGGCGCGGCGGACTACCTCACCAAGCCCTTTGACACCCGGGAGCTGCTGGCCCGCATTGCCGTGCAGCTGCGCCGCCCCTCCCACGCCGCCGCCCGGCTGTGCCACGGCGCGCTGTCCCTGGACCTCCAGACCCGGGCCGTGGAGGCCGCCGGGCGCTCCGTCCGCCTGACGCGGACGGAGTTCGCCATTTTGAAGCTGCTCCTGTCCAATCCCCAGCAGGTGGTGACCAAATCCCAGCTTCTGGAGCACATCGCCGCCGACACGCCGGACTGCGTGGAGAGCTCCCTGAAGGTCCACGTGAGCAATCTGCGCCGGAAGCTGCGGGACGCGGGGGCCGGGGAGTGTATTGCGTCCGTGTGGGGGATCGGGTTCAAGCTGGCGGAGGAGGAGCCGAAATCTTAACCTTTTCTTATCCCCTCCCTTTACCGCCCCCTTTACCATGCCATACTACAATGGTCCCATCCCAAACGACAAGGAGGCATGGAACATGGATTTCGTTCTGGAGACGAATGACCTGACCAAGCACTACAAGACCACCAAGGCCCTGGAGCGGCTGACAATGCACGTGGAAAAGGGGGCCATCTACGGCTTCGTGGGCCGCAACGGCGCGGGCAAAACCACCCTGATCCGCCTCATCTGCGGCCTCCAGGCCCCCACCGGCGGCTCCTTTTCCCTCTACGGCTGCTCCGGCTCCAGCCGGGACATCCACCGCGCCCGCCGCCGCATGGGGGCCGTGGTGGAGACCCCCTCCATCTACCTGTCCATGACGGCGGAGCAGAATCTCCGCCAGCAGTACCAGATCCTGGGCCTTCCCTCCTACGAGGGCGTGGGGGAGCTGCTGGAGCTGGTGGGGCTCCAGGACACGGGCCGGAAAAAGGCGAAGAACTTCTCCCTGGGTATGCGCCAGCGGCTGGGCATCGCCGTGGCCCTGGCCGGGGACCCGGACTTCCTCATCCTGGACGAGCCCGCCAACGGGCTGGACCCCCAGGGCATCGTGGAGATCCGGGAGCTCATCCTGCGGCTGAACCGGGAGCGTCAGATCACCGTTCTCATCTCCAGCCATATCCTGGATGAGCTGAGCCGCCTCGCCACCCACTACGGCTTCATCGACAGCGGACACATGGTCCAGGAGATCAGCGCAAAGGAGCTGGACGCAAGGTGCCGCAAGCGAATACACTTAACAGTTAACAGCACCCGCCCCCTCACCGCTGTCCTGGATAAAATGGGCATGGAGTACAGCATCTGCTCCGACACGGAGGCGGATGTATACGGCCCGGTCCAGGTCACGGAGCTGACCCTGGCCCTCCATGCCGCCGGGTGCGAGATCCGGAGCATCCATGAGCAGAACGAGAGCCTGGAGAGCTACTTCATGAACCTGGTGGGAGGTGGCGGCCATGCGTAACCTGCTGCGGGCCAACTTCTTCCGGATGCGCCGGGACGATACATTCTGGTCCTGCTTCGGCTCGGTGCTGTCCTGCTCCGTCGTCTTCGTGTTCTTCTGGTGCCGGGAGGACCTCTCCTTGGGCCTCGCCGTCAAGCTGGAGGAGTACTATTTCAATATGGTCATGGCGCTGGGCCTGTTTGACGCCGTGTTCGCCGCCATGTTCCTGAACGCGGAGTACACCGAGGGCACCATCCGCAACAAGCTGGCTGCGGGCCACACCCGCCGGGAGGTCTATCTGGCCCATTTCCTCACGGTCCTGGCCGCCTCCCTCCTCATCATGGCCGCTTGGCTTGCCGGCGGGTGCGTGGGCATTCCCATGATCGGGATTTGGGGATTCGGCCTCGCCGGCTGGGCGCATCATGTCCTGATCGCCGTGGGCCTCACCATGTCCTTTGCCGCCATCTTCACCTTCCTGGGGCTGCTGCTCAGCGGCCGCCACGCCACAGTCGCCGTGGTGCTGACCTACTTCCTCCTGCTGCTGGGGGCCGCTACGGTGAATAACATCCTCTCTGAGCCGGAGTTTTCCAGCGGCATCGTCATGACCGTGGATGGGATACAAATGGCGGACCCGGAGCCCAACCCCCGCTATGTCTCCGGTACGCTGCGGACGTTTTTGGAGGTTCTCCAGGATTTCTTCCCCACCGGGCAGGCTATCCAGGTCCAGAACCTGTCGGTGCTCAGCCCCCTGCGGGCGCTGGCGTGTGATCTGGGTGTGACGGCTGCTTTCACCCTGGGCGGTCTGGCCCTCTTTGGGCGCAAGGACCTGAGATAGGGGGCAGGGTATGGGAAATCTCCTTACCGCCGGCCTCCGCCGCATGGTGAAAAGCAGGGCCTTCCTGCTGGCCCTCCTGGCGGAGCTGGCCTACACGGCCCTGGTGGTCCTGGTCTGCTGGGACCACTACGCCGCCAATACAGGGAGCTACACCATAGAGTCCGTCCTCACCGCCGGATTCGGGCTCATGGGGTCTCTCTCCGTTCCGTCCCTGATCGCCGCCCCCCTGCTGTGCGTCCATCTGGGCACGGAGTACAGCGAAAACACCCTGCGCAACAAGCTGATCGTGGGCCACACCCGGCCCGCCGTCTATCTGGCGGACCTCCTCTCCTGCGCCATCGCGGCCCTGGGGCTGGATCTGCTGTATATGCTTCTGGCGGGGGCCCTGTGCGTCTATCCGGTGCTGGGCATGACCGGACGGCTTCTCACCGCCTCCCCGGGGCAGCTGCTGGCCTGGATCGCCGCGGGGCTCCTGGCCCGGGCGGCCTGGGCGTCTGTTGTCACGCTGACGGCCACGGTCCTGGGCAGCCGGACCTCCGCCGCCGTCGCTGGTCTGCTGCTGGCGGTGGGCGCGTCCCTGGTCTGCTCCTTCGGGTTCCACGAGCTGGAGTATCTGAGCCGGCATCTGGACGCGGCCAACCGGGAGATCCGCCTGGCCCTCTGGCAGCTAATCCTGGACGCGCTGCCCACAGGCCAGTACCTCCAGGTCAGCCGCCTGGACACGCCCAACCTCTGGCGGCTCCCCCTGCTGAGCCTCGCCGTCGCCGCCGGGAGCACGGGCATAGGCGCGGCGCTGTTTCAGAGAAAAGATCTGCGATAGGAGGTGGCTGCTTTGATTCAACTGATACGCGCCGATTGTAACCGGCTCCAGAAAAGCCGGGCATTTTTCCTTTGCCTGACTGGTATGCTTCTTTTAGCCTCTGCGCTGATGGCGGTACAGGCCACGGCGATGGACTACACCGTGCCCTTGAGCCGGGTGGTGTTTCTTCCCTTGAGCTTATACGGCCTTGCAGCGGCGGCGTTTGTCGGCGTATTTGTGGGAACGGATTTCAGCGACGGCGTGATCCGCAACAAGCTGATTGCCGCCAAAACCCGCAGCGGCATCGTCCTCTCCCATATCCTGACAAGCTGCATCGCATGTACCTGCGTTTATGCCGTCACCACCTTTTTTTCACTGGGCGTTGGCAGCGTCTTTTTTGAGAATGATGTAACCGCGGGCGCGTTTATCCGTTTCTTCCTGCTGGGAATTGGCATGAGCGCAGCCACCGGCTGTCTGTTTTCCGTTGCCGCGTTGGTGTGCGGGGACAAGACAAGCGCCGTGATCTGGTGCCTTGGCATAGCGTGCTTCATGCTGTTCCTCTGTCTGCACACAAACGGACTGCTGATACAGACAGAATATAAGGACGGGGCGCTCAATCCCCATTACGTAGGCGGTTTCCGGCGCGCTTTATACGGCGTCCTGCATGACCTTAACCCCTATGGACAGGCGGCGCAGCTTTCCGCCTGGGAGGTGTGGAACCCCATGAGGGCGGTTGTCTGCAATCTGCTGTGGATTACCGGGATGTCCTCTCTTGGCTGTATCCTGTTCCGGAGAAAAGATGTGAAATAGGGGGCGGCCTGCCGTATCTTTGCAAAAGCGGAATTGAAGTGAACGGATGGTGTCTCTCCATGGCGTATCTCCTCCTGACCCTGTGCGCCCTTTTGTTGGCTGTCTCCGCGCTGCTGGCGTGGAAGATCCTGCTCATGCGCCGCTCGGCGGAGGAGATCCGCCGGGGGCTCCAGGAGCGCCTGGAGACGGACACCAACACCCTCCTCTCCATCTCCAGCCAGGACCGGGCCATGCGCCGTCTGGCCGCCGGCCTCAACAGCCAGCTCCGCCTGCTGCGCCAGGAGCGCTGCCGGTACCGGCAGGGGGATCAGGCCCTCAAAGACGCGGTGGCCAACATCTCCCACGATCTGCGCACCCCCCTCACCGCCATCTGCGGCTACCTGGACCTGCTGGAGGGGGAGGAGACGAGCCCGGACGCGGCGCGGTACCTGGACCTCATCCGGGACCGGACGGACCACCTGCGGCAGCTGACGGAGGAGTTCTTCCAGTACGCCGTGGCCCTCTCCTCCCGCAGCGGCGGGTCCCCGGAGGCGGTGAGCCTGGGCCCGGCCCTGGAGGAGAGCCTGGCGGCGTGGTATCCGGTGCTGTCCGCCAGGGGCATTGCCCCGGAGATCCGCCTGCCGGAGGGGCCGGTGGTCCGGCAGCTGGACCGGGCCGCCCTGGGCCGGGTGCTGGGCAACATCCTGTCCAACGCGGTCAAGTACAGCGCCGGGGACCTGTCGGTCTCCCTGGAGGCGGACGGTACCCTCACCTTCTCCAACACCGCCCCGGGCATGACGGCCCTGCTGGCCCAGAAGCTCTTTGACCGATACTTCACGGTCCAGACAGGCCGGCAGGCCACGGGCCTGGGCCTGTCCATCGCCCGGCAGCTCACCGAGGCCATGGGCGGCAGCGTGGAGGCCCAGTGCCAGGGGGAGACGCTGACGGTGACGGTCCGCTTCCCCTGACCCTTCTGCCGGAAGCTCCAAGTCCCGCAGGACTCCCCCGGGGAAATCCATTTTTACAGCCCCCGCAAAGATCAAGCTGCCGCTGCAAAATTTGATTTCCCTGTTTCCACAGAGAGACAGGTTGTCCTTTTGCAGAAGCTGTGGTACAATGGGGAACAATCTGATCTTAGGAGGACGCCTTTATGAATCCCTTTGAAGACATCGAGCTCCAGGACTGCCCCTGCTGCCACGGCGCGGGCATCATCGAGGAGGAGGGCGGCTGGTGCCTCTACGTCCAGTGCCTGGACTGCGGCAGCCACACCGCCGAGCTCTCCTACCGCAATGAGGAGGAGCGCCAGGACGCCGCCCGCCGGGTGGCCCGCAACTGGAACCTGGGCAAGGTCATCCACCCCGGTCCCGGCGACTGAGACATATCATTTTGCACAAGGGCAGCCCCCTGGAACGATGGCAATATTGCCTAAATTGACGCTTGCTTTTTTGTTATAATCGACTATAATAGCTCAAGTTTCCTGTGGCCCCTCCCCCTTCCGGCGGGATCCGGGGTCCCGCAGGCCCGTACAATTTGAGGTATCGACTATGACAAAAAATCTCACCAAGGGCAGCCCCATGAGGCTGATCCTCAGCTTCGGCATTCCTGTGCTGTTTGGATACCTGTTCCAGCAGCTCTACAACGTGGTGGACACCGCCATCGTGGGCAAGACCCTTGGGGGCGCGGCCCTGGCGGCGGTGGGCGCCACCGGGTCCATCAACTTCCTGGTGGTGGGCTTCTGTGCCGGCGTGTGCGGCGGCTTCGCTATCCCGGTGGCCCAGCACTTCGGCGCGGAGAATCACCAGGAGCTGCGCCGGTGTACTGCCAGCGGCGTATGGCTGTGCCTCATCATCGGCGCAGCCCTCACCGCCGCCACGGTGCTCCTCTGTGACGTCATCCTCACGGCCATGAACACCCCGGCGGACATCTATCAGCGCTCCTACAGCTATATTGTCACCATCTTCGCCGGCCTGCCCGCCTTCTTCCTCTACAACTTCTGCGCGGGCATTCTCCGGTCCCTGGGGGACAGCCGGACGCCGGTGATCTGGCTGATCGTCTCCTCCCTGGTCAACATCGCCCTGGACGTGCTGTTCATCCTCACGTTCCATCTGGACGTGTTCGGCGCGGCCCTGGCCACGGTGCTGGCCCAGGCTTTGGCGGGGGCTGGGTGCCTCGTGCGGATGGTGCGGGGATATCCGATTCTGCGCACCGAGGCCGAGGACTGGCGCTGGGACCGCCGCCGCATGGGGGAGCTGTGCCTGATGGGCCTGCCCATGGGGCTGCAATACTCCATCACCGCCGTGGGCAGCGTCATGATCCAGACCGCGGTGAACGGCCTGGGCACGGTCTACGTCACCTCCGTCACCGCCGCCTCCAAGGTCTCCATGTTCCTGTGCTGTCCCTTTGACGCCATGGGCAGCACCATGGCCACCTACGGCGGACAGAACGTGGGGGCGGGCCGGTGGGAGCGCCTCCACCAGGGGCTCCGCTCCTGCGTGTCCCTGGGCGCGGCCTATTCCGCCCTCTCCCTGGGGGCCCTGCTGGTGCTGGCCGATCCTCTCATCATGCTGTTTCTGGACGCGGGCAGCGCCTCCCTGCTGCCCCTGGCCCGGCAGTACCTGTTCGTCAACGCCCTGTTCTACTTCCCCCTGGCCCTGGTGAACATTGTGCGCTTCATGATACAGGGCATGGGCTTCTCTCCCCTGGCCACCCTGGCCGGCGTGCTGGAGATGGCCGCCCGGGCGGGCCTGGCGTTCCTGGTGCCGGCCTTCGGGTTCACCGTCGCCTGCTTCGCCTCCCCCGCCGCGTGGGTGATGGCGGACCTGTTTCTGCTGCCCGCCTACTTCCTCTGCTATCGGAGACTGACGTGCCCGGACCGCCCCCTTCTCTCGAGGAGAAAGTCTTTGAAAAAGAATTGCAGCTGCGATCACAGCGCCTGACGCGTCAGGCTAAGAGAGCAGGCGGCGCCTCCGGCGCTGCCTGCTCTCTTAGCCGGCAATCCCCCGCACGCCCTTTTCCGATTGCGTTGCCGAAAGCCGCTTCGTCAAACCGCTCGTCAAAATATCCAAAGCGGACGGTCATCTGTTGATGAATGCGTGCCTGATAAATCCATATTTATCTATAACTTTCTAATTGGAAAAAACATATAATTCTTCCCTGTCTGTGGACATGTAAAATCGTGGACTGCTCCTGCCAATGGGATAGCATGATCCTTCAGATACTTTATTGCCTCTGAAAAAGTAGAATCATTTTCGAATTCTATATAAATATATTCATAGCCAGGAATAATCCATTTTGTCCAACCGTTGGGGGCTTCTGCATCCTCCCTGCATTCTACCCCAGCAAGATAAAGTCCCTTGTCGAAATCTTCCCACGGATTGAATGCGTGGGAGAAATCAGACATAGCACCCCATATGCCACTGATATTTCCATTCCCATCTTTCTTTGCTAAATGTTGAACTTCTCCAAAGTGCGTATTTGCATCTTCCCATAATCTTTGAATAAAACCCTCTCCTTCTAAAGTCGATCCCATTTTTCCTATCACAACAAAAGATTCCTTTACGCACCTTTTTATTTTCATAGTATCCTCCCGCAAATTCTTGCTTATCGGCGCAGCTTGTTTATTCTTCCGCATGGTGAAATAGGTTTGCCAACTCGTTCAAACGGATATAGCCATTTCGGTCTGTGTAATCATCTGCTAAAATGGCTAAGGCTTCCACGATCTCCTGCATATTTGCCTGTACCTTTTGGGGATTGAGCGCCATCTCACCATAAATAACATTGCAATACAAATACTCATCACTTGAATGATCGTTTAGATAACGATACGCATTCATAAAGCACCTAAACTCTGCCACGCCGTATGTGTAGAGAGAATCGTCTCCATTGACTGAATACTCTTTGAAACTCTCCAATGACCGACAAATACTGCCCTGACACAAATCTGCCATCTTAACGTGTTCGATACGGGCTTGTCTCCAGAAAACAACACAACATACGGACAATACCATCATGACAATAAACACTATCATCCAAGTGTGTTTTTTCATATTAAGTACACCTCATAAATTGCGATTTGTCCAGTCCATTATAGCACAGGGCTCCTGTTGTATCAATGTGCTTTTGCAGAAACCGCCGAAGTGATATCCCAACAGCACTTTCCTTAAAAGGGACCTTCCACAAGGGGAATTGACTTTCTCCTCCCCAGCGGCTATAATGGAAACGCTAGATAAATCAAGCAGTGGGAGGGGCAGCATATGAGCAGAAAGGTAGGCGTGATCTCTGACACCCACGGTATCCTCCGTCCGGAGGTCCTGGATATTCTCCGCACCTGTGACCACATCGTCCACGCCGGGGACTTTGACAACGGCTCCGTTCTGGAGGAGCTGGAGGACATCGCGCCGGTGACGGCGGTGCGGGGCAACAACGACTGGAGCAGCTGGGCCTCCCGCCTGCCCCGGCAGCTGACCTTCACCCTCGACGGCGTGAAATGCACCATGGCCCACAAGCGGGAGGACGTGTCCTGGGACCTCCAGGGGGTGCAGCTGGTGGTGTTCGGCCACTCCCACCAGTACTTTGAGGAGCAGATCCACGGGCGGCTGTGGCTGAACCCGGGCAGCTGCGGCTGGCCCCGGTTCCGGCGGGAGCTGACCATGGCCGTGCTCACCCTGGACGGCGGGCAGATTCAGGTCCAGCGGGTGGATATCAAGCCATGAGCGGGACCTTTGTCGTCTTTGACGTGGAGACCCCCAACGCCTCCAACAGCCGCATGAGCGCCATCGGGCTGACCGTGGTGGAGGACGGGCGGATCGTGGACGAGCTGTTCACCCTGGTTAATCCGGAGACCTACTTTCACCCCTTCAACGTCGCCCTCACCGGCATTACCCCGGAAATGGCGGAGCGGGCCCCCACCTTTGACCAGCTCTGGGAGACCATCGGGCCCATGATGTCCAGCGGCCTGCTGGTGGCCCACAACGCGCCCTTTGACATGAGCGTGCTGGCCAAGTGCCTGCGGGCCTACTGCATCGACTGGCGGGACCAGTCCGGCTACGCCTGCACCGTGCAGATGAGCCGGCGCTGCTGGCCCCAGCTGCCCAACCACAAGCTGGATACGCTGTGCGCCTATCTGGACATCCCTCTGGACCACCACAAGGCGGACAGCGACAGCCGGGCCTGCGCCCAGATCCTCACCGCCTGCCTGGACCAGGGGGCAGATATGGACCGGTTCCGGCGTACATACGATCTGCGCGCTATCCGCACCCTGCCCCAGAGCGGCCGGGCCTCCCCCGATTTTCCCAAGCCCGCGGAGAACAGGGCTTGCAACCGGCGGGGAAAGCTGATATAATAGATCCCAGGCGCTTGCCGCCCAATATGAGAAAAGAGGAGAGACCATGAGCGCGAAGGAAAAAAAGGCTAAGAAGGAAAAAGCGCCCAAGGCGAAAAAGGAAAAAGGGATCAAGACCAAAGTCTGTCCGGCCTGTCAGGCGGAGATTCCCCAAAAGGCGAAGGTCTGTCCCAACTGTAATGAAAAGCAGAATTCCGGGAAGAAGCCTATTCTGCTGCTGATCCCTCTTCTGCTGGTGCTGCTGGTGGGAGCGGCCGTATCCATCTTTGTGTTCCACTTCCCCATTGATCCCCCCTTCGAGCTGCCCTTCCTGGGCCCGAAAATCTCGGAGACCGTGCTGGGAGAGGGCATGGAGCTGACAAAAAAGCAGGAGGAGGAGGTGCTGGCGGTCCTGAACCAGTGCGGCTTCGGGGAGATCACCCAGGTTGACACCATCAAGGAGACCTCCAAGAGCACCACCTACGCGGTCAACGACACCTCCACAGAGCGCTTCCTGGATTCGGAGGAGCCCATTGTGGTGCAGATGAAGAACGCCACAAAGACCGTAGACTCCGTTCAGTTCCAGGACCACAGCATCTACGCCCACGGTCAGGTGGTGTCGCCCATCACGGACTACTACCTGGATATGGCGGAGCGGGATATCTATCTGTCCCTGACCCTGACGGCGGTGAAGTCCCGCCTGGAGATCCCGGAGACAGCCGTGTTCCCCTCCAAGAGCAGCTGGGAGTATACCATGGGCGAGGGCACTCAGGTCACCGTCCGGTCCACCGTCACCTGCCGCGACGCCTCCGGCAAGGAGGAGGAGCGCACCTTCGTTGCCTACTTTGAGGACGGCGCTTTCGTGTCCCTGGAGTTCGAGGGCGAGGAGGAGTGACCCGGAGCGCGGCAGCATTCATCGTACATCCGTAGAAGAGCCCCGCGGCGGATTTCCGCCGCGGGGCTCTTTCTCTATTGGTCAAATCAATAGATGGACAAAACGACGCTCATCTGCCGGAGGTCACGGCTCATACCTGCTTTCCGGCGCTTCTGCCGTTCCACGCCCGCAGGTCCTTCAGCTCCCTGCAGAGCCGCACGTAGCTCTCATGGCGGCTGGCGGGAATCTGTCCCTCCCTCACCGCCGCCAACACGGCGCAGCCCTTCTCCTTGGTGTGGCTGCACCCCACGAACCGGCACCTGCCCAGCCAGGGCCGGAACTCCAGGAAGGTCTCCGGCAGCCGCTCCTTCAGCTCCAGATCCAGCTCCGCCGCGTCGAAGGAGCTGAACCCCGGCGTGTCGATCACCTCCGCCCCGCAGGACAGACGGTAGAGCTCCACGTGCCGGGTGGTGTGCTTCCCCCGCCCCAGCTTCTGGCTCACCTCGTCCACCCGCAGGGAGAAACCCGGCTCCAGTGCGTTGAGGAGGCTGGACTTCCCTACCCCGGAGTTGCCCGTGAAGGCGGAGAGCCTGCCGGAGATCAGCCTCCGCAGCTTCTCCACTCCCTCGCCGGTCTCGGCGCTGGCGCATACGGTGGGAAAGCCGCTCCGGCGGTAGACCTCCGCCAGCGCCTCCCCGTCCGCCAGATCGCACTTATTCACGCACACCACCACGCCGCAGTTTTTCAGCGCCGCGATGGCGGAAACCCTGTCGATGAGAAAGGGGTCTGTCACCGGCAGTGCCCGGGAGGCCACCACCACCAGCTGGTCCACATTGGCCACCGCCGGCCGGTCAAAGGCCGTGCGGCGGGGCAGGATCTCCCATACCATGCCCTCCTCCGGCCCGGTCTCCTGGATCTCCACCCAGTCCCCCACCAGGGGGCTGCGGCCCTCCTGGCGGAATTTTCCCCGTGCCCGGCAGGTGACGGTCCGCTCCCCTGTGTCCACATAGTAGAAGCCGCTGAGGGCCTTGCGTATCCTGCCCCTACTCACTGAACGTCACCGTCTCGTCCGACCACTGCTGGCCGTCGGCCAGGATGCGCATCCGGTGCTCCCCGGGCTTGGCCTGGATCACCGCCTCCAGCCGGCCGTAGTCGCCGGGCAGATCCTTCTCATAGGCCACGACCTCGTCCAGGAGGATCTCCACATGCACGTCCTCCGGACTGAAGGGCACATTGAAGCCCACGGTCTTGGAGATCAGCTTCTCCCCATCGCTGTAGGTGAAGGTGATGGTGGTCCCCTCCTCCACCTCCGTGTTGGGCTCCACGCTCTGGCGGATCACCTGGCCCGCCGGCTTGGCGCTCTCCTCCTTGACAAACTCCGCCTTCAGATGGAGCTCCTCCATCAGCCGCCGGACCTCCTCCATGTCCTGACCCAAGCAGGACACCATGGTGGAGTACTTGATCTCCGGCCCCAGGCTGAGGTACAGCGTCACCTGGTCCCCCTCGCTGAGCTCCGCGCCCTCCGCCGGCTCCGTCCGGGCCACATAGCCGGCGGGCACGTCGTCGTTGTACTCCTCCTCCCCCTCGCTGATGACCAGATTCAGCTCGCTCAGTCCCTTGGTCTGCTCCAGGATCAGCCGGGCGCCCCGGCCCTCCTGGCCCACCAGATTGGGCATGGCCCCGCTGCGGCTGCCCATGCTCACCGTCACGGTGATGGGGATCAGCTCCGTGCTGGCGGTCTTCTTGATCCGGTCCGCCTCCGGGTCCTGCTTGATGATCTGGCCCGCCGGGTACTGGGTGCTGTACTCATGGACGCTGTTCTCCACGATCTCAAACACACCCTCGATCTCCTCCAGGGCCATGGCCTCCTCCACGGTCTTGCCCACCACGCTGGGCACCGTATACTCGGGGATCTCCTGCTGGGCAAAGCTGTCCATGATGCCCTGGTAGAGCCGGGTGACGCCGAAGTAGCCCACCGCCGCCACCAGGACGATCATCACCAGCGCCTTCCACCAGCCGCCGCCCCGCCGCTCGTCCTCCTCCTCGTCGTCCTCCTCCAGGGGGGGCGGCGCGTAGCGAACGGGCCGGGGACGGGCCGCTCCCACGTTGGGGATGTTCTGGGTGGGCTCGTCCTCCCTGTCCCGCTCCCGGCGCAGGTCCTCGGCGGAGTAGTCAAAGCTCACCGTGGGGTCCTTCCGGAAGGCCTCCAGATCGGAGAGCATCTCGTCGGCGGAGGAGTAGCGCCGGTTCCGGTCCGCGGTCATGGCCTTCATGCAGATCTGCTCCAGGGCCTCGGGGATATCCGGGTTCAGCTCCCGGGGGCTCAGGGGCACGGCGCTGAAGTGCTGGATGGCCACGGCCATAGGACTGTCCCCCTCAAAGGGGAGACGGCTGGTGAGCATCTCGTAGAGCACCACGCCGGCGGAGTAGATGTCGCTGCGGTTGTCGGTGTACTCCCCCTTGGCCTGCTCGGGGGAGATATAGTGGACGGAGCCAATGGCCTCGTTGGAGGGGTTGGAGCCGTTGGAGAGGCAGGCGATGCCGAAGTCCATCACCTTTACCGTGCCGTCCCGCAGCACCATGATGTTCTGGGGCTTGATGTCCCGGTGGATGATGCCCCGGCTGTGGGCGTGGCCAAGGCCCCGCATGATCTGGGTGATGAAGTGGAGGGCCTCCGGCCAGTTGAGCTTCCCCCGCCGGGCCATGTACTGCTTGAGGGTGATGCCGTCGATGAGCTCCATGACAATATAGTCCATGTCGCCCCCCCGGCTCACGTCGTACACCGCCACAATATTGGGATGGGACAGCATGGCCACGGCCTGGGACTCGTCGTGGAACCGGCGGCGGAACTCCGCGTCCTCGCTCAGGTCCCTTTTAAGCATCTTGATGGCAACCAGACGGTTCAGCCGGTGGCACTTGGCCTTGAAGACCACCGCCATGCCCCCGGTTCCGATGACCTCCAGGATCTCATAGCGGTTATCCAGCATCTTTCCTATGTATCGTTCCATAGTCAAGCATCCTTTCTCTTCACTGCTGCCGCAGCAGCACGGCGGTCACGTTGTCCGGCGCGCCCTGGTCCCTGGCGATGTCCAACAGCCGGTCCAGGCAGGCGTTGTCGTCCCCCCGCAGAATTTCCCGCTCCATCTCCTGGTCTGTGGCCGTGGACACCAGACCGTCGGTACACAGCAGGAGGTAGTCCCCCGGCCGGAGGTCAATCCGATAGCTGTCGCTGAGCGCCTCCGGATCCGGCCCCAGAGCCCGGGTGATGAGGTTGCGGCCCGGGTAGCTGCGGGCCTCCTCAGCCGTGATGGCCCCCTTGTCCACCAGCCGCTCCACCAGGGAGTGGTCCTTGGTGACCCGGGAGATGCCGCCCCCCCCGGGGCGGATTACATAGGCCCGGCTGTCCCCCACGTTGCTCAGAAGAGCCTGCTCCCCCCAGGCCACCGCGGAGACCAGGGTGGTGCCCATGCCCCGCAGTCCGTCCCGGACGGACCGCTCATAGACCGCCGTATTGGCGGCCGCCACGGCGAACTCCGCCACCTCCTGAACCTGCTGGGCCGTCATGTCCGGCCGGAGATTGGCCATGCAGGAGGAGAGGAAGGCGTCCACGGCCAGGGAGCTGGCCAGCCGGCCCCCTCCGGGGCCGCCCATGCCGTCGCAGACCACGCATACGGTAAATCCCTCCTCCGCACGGACGGCGTAGGCGTCCTGATTCTCGCTGCGGATCAGGCCCACGTCAGTCATGCCCCATACGTTCATCATAGTCACTGTCCCTCTTTCTCCATTGCTTTCCGGCGCAGCTGGCCGCAGCTGGCGTCGATGTCCCCGCCCAGGCTCCGGCGCACAGTGGCCGTGACGCCCTGGCTCTCCAGCCGGCGCTGGAACTGCCGGGTCCGGCGGCTGGGCTTGAAGGGGCTCTCGGATACGTCGTTGAGGGGGATCAGGTTCACATGCCCCGGCATCCCCCGCAGCCGCCTGACGATCAGATCCGCCTGCCAGTCCGCGTCGTTGACGCCGTCGATCATGGCGTACTCAAAGCTGATGCGCCGGCCTGTCCTCTGGAAGTACTCGTGGCAGGCCCCGAACAGCGCCTCCACATCGCAGGCCCGGTTCACGGGCATGATCCGGCTCCTGGTCTCGCTGTCCGGCGCGTGGAGGGACACCGACAGCGTCAGCTGCAATCCCAGCTCCGCCAGACGGCGGATGCCGGGGATGACCCCGCAGGTGGAGAGGCTGATGTGCCGCATACCGATGTTCAGGCCCTGGGGATGGTTCACCAGCTCCAGAAACCGCAGCACGTTGTCCAGGTTGTCCATGGGCTCGCCGATGCCCATGAGCACGATATTGGACACCTCCAGGCCGCTGTCCGCCTGGGTGAAGATCACCTGCTCCGCCATCTCCCCCGCCGTCAGATCCCGCACCCTGCCCCCCAGGGTGGAGGCGCAGAAGGCGCAGCCCATGCGGCACCCCACCTGGCTGGAGATGCAGACCGTGTTGCCGTGGCGGTAGCGCATGAGCACGGTCTCAATGCAGTTGCCGTCGGGAAACTCCCAGAGGTACTTCACCGTGCCGTCCGCCTGGGACACCTGCTTTCTGGCCACGGCGGGACCGCTGAGGGAAAACCGCTCCCCCAGCCTCTCCCGCAGGGACTTGGATATGTCGCTCATCTCGTCAAAGGAGCGGACGCCCCGGTGGAGCCAGGCGAACACCTGACGGCCCCGGAAGGCGGGCTCCCCCATCTCCCCCAGGGCCTCTGTCAGCTCCTCCAGGGTCATGGATCGTATGTCTGCGCTCATCTCTTCCTCATTTTACACACATAGAAGCCGTCCGTCCCGTGGCGCTGGGGCCACAGGCGCATCGCTCCATCGTTCTCCTCCTCCAGGCCGGGCAGGGAGAAGGGCTCCTTCTGAAATTCCCCGTGGCGGGTCAGAAAGTCCTCCGCCACGTCCTCGTTCTCCTCCGGCAGAACCGTACAGGTGGCATAGAGCAGCGCGCCGCCCGGGCGCACATACGCCGCCGCGTTCTCCAGAATGGCCCGCTGCACCCTGGGCAGTCCCGCCAGGGCAGCGGGGTCTTTGTAGCGGATATCCGGCTTTTTCCGGATCACGCCCAGGCCCGAGCAGGGCACGTCGCAGAGAACAAGGTCAAAGGCCCCCGCCCACGCCTCCCGCCGCTCCCGGCCGTCGGCCAGCTCCGCGCGCACGCACCCCAGCCCCAGCCGGGCCGCCCCCTTCTCGATGAGCGCCAGCTTGTGGGGGTGGATGTCGCAGGCAATCACCTCTCCCCGGTCCTCCATAGCCATGGCGGCGGCGAAGCTCTTTCCCCCGGGCGCGGCGCACACGTCCAGCACCCGGTCCCCGGGTCTGGGCCCGGCGGCCAGCACCGCCCCCCGGGCGGCGGCGTCCTGGACCTGGAAAAGCCCCTCCTGAAAGGCGGGCATGGTCTCCAGCTCCCCGCCGCCGGAGAGGAGCCAGCAGTCCGGCAGCCAGGGGTGGGGCTCCACGCGGCCCCCGCTCTCCGCCAGCCGATCCGTCAGCTCCTGGGCCGTACACCGGAGGGGGTTGCGCTGGAGGGCCGTGGGGACGCTCTCGTTGTCCAGGCGGAGAAATGCCTCCGCCTCCTCCCCGCCCAGCAGGTCCAGCAGCCGCTCCACCAGCCAGCGGGGGTGGCTGTAGCGCAGGGCCAGATCATCCGCCGGATCCCCCGCCGGCAGGGGCGGCAGGCTCTCCTTCTCCCGGCTCAGCCGCCGGAGGACGGCGTTGACCAGTCCCGCCGCCCGCTGCCGCTTCTTCCGCTTCACCGTCTCCACGGCCTCGTTCACGGCGGCGCTGTCCGGCACCCGGTCCATATACAATATTTGATACGCCCCCAGCCGCAGCACGTCCCGGATAAAGGGCTCCAGCTTGGCGAAGCCGCAGTACGCGCCCAGGTAGAAGTCCAGCAGGGCCCGGTTTTGCAGCACGCCGTAGGCCAGCCGGGCGCACAGGGCCGCCTCCCGCCTGTCCAGGCCACGACAGGCGGCCTTCATGCTGCCGTCGGACCACGCGTCCAGCCGCCGGCAGGCGGTGAGGGCCTCCAGGGCCGCGTCTCTTCCGCTCCCCATCAGCGCCTCCGGTTATCCCGCCCGGCGAAAATGAGCAGGTAGCGCAGCAGCTGCACCAGGCTCATGAGCAGGGCGGCCACATAGGTCAGCGCGGCGGCGGTGAGGACTTTTTTCGCCCCCCGACGCTCCTCCCCCTCCAGCAGGCCCGTGCCGTCGATGGTCCCCAGGGCCCGGGCGGAGGCGTCGAACTCCACCGGCAGGGTCACCAGCTGGAACAGCGTGGTGACGCCAAAGAGGATAATGCCCAGACCGAACATGGGCTGAGAATACAGGACCAGTCCCAGCATCAGGGCCACAAAGGCAAACTTGGACCCGAACTGGGTCACCGGGATGATGGCCGTGCGCAGGCGCACCGGACCGTACCCCATCGCGTACTGCACCGCGTGGCCCGCCTCATGGGCGGCCACCCCTACCGCCGCCACGGTGGCGGCGTTGTACACCGGCTCAGAGAGATAGATGGCGTTGTCCCGGGGATCGTAGTGGTCCGTCAGCTCCCCACGGCAGGGCCGGATGTCCACGTCATGGACACCGTGGGCCTTGAGGACCGCATAGGCCGCCTGGGCCCCCGTCACGCCCCGCCGGTTCCGCTCCCGGCTGTAGCGCCGGAAGCTGGAGCTGACCTGGATCTGCGCGTACAGGGACAGCAGTAATACTGGAATCAGAATGATCCAGTAGATCGAGTCATAGTAAAAACGCATTTTCCTGTTTCCTTATTATTCTATTCCTTTTTCTCGCACGGCAAAGGAACCAAAAAGAACTTTCTGACGCCCTTCGGGCAGGTTCTATCCCACTTCCACCGGATGCCCCCGCAGGTAGTCCCCCGCGGCCATCCGCCGTCCGCCGTCCGCCTGGAGCTGGGTAATCACCAGGCTCTTCCCGTCCCCGCAGGCCACGGCAATGCCGTCCTGGCCGGCGGAGAGGATGGTGCCCGGCGCCTTCGCCGTCCCGCCTCCCACGTGGGCCCGGAACACCTTCCAGCGCACACCGGCCACATCCGTGGAAGCGCAGGGCCAGGGGATCAGCCCCCGCACCTGATTGACCAGCTCCCAGGCGGGCCGGGTGAAGTCCATGGGGGACATCTCCCGGGAGAGCATGGAGGCGTACTGGTACTGGGGTCCGTAGATCTGGGGCGTCCTTCCGGCCGTGCCGGCCTCCAGCCGAGCAAGGGCCTCGCTGGCCGCCTCCCCGCCCAGCACCGCCAGGCGGTCATAGAGCTCCCCCGCGTCCTCCTGGGGATCAATGGGGGTTGTCTTCACCAGCAGAATGTCCCCCGCGTCCAGCTGGGGGGCCATATACTGGATGGTTACGCCGGTCTCCTCGTCCCCGTTGAGCACCGCCCAGTTGATGGGCGCGGCCCCGCGGTACTGGGGCAGGATGGAGGAGTGGACGTTGATGGTAGCCAGCCGCGGGATGTTCAGCAGCGCCTCCGGCAGCAGCTTTCCGTAGGCCGCCACCACGATCACGTCCGGCGCAAGGTCCCGCAGCTGGTCCAGCGTCGCCTCGTCCCGGCAGGAAAGCGGCTGGTACACCGGGATTCCAGCTGTCACGGCAAACTCCTTTACAGGCGTTGGCAGCAGCTTCATCCCCCGGTTCTTGGGCTTGTCCGGGCCGGTGTAGACGGCGCAGATGTTCCACTTGTCCTCCACCAGACGGCGCAGGGTGGCCACCGCAAAGGCGGGGGTCCCCATAAACACGATGCGCAGGCTCACTTTCCGTCCTCCTCGCCAAAATACTCCTCCAGCTCCTCCTCGGTGAGGAAGTGGTCAATGTGCTCCACATAGAGGTGGCCGTCCAGATGCTCGATCTCGTGGCAGAAGCAGCGGGCGGTCAGCTCCTCCCCCTCCCGCTCAAACCAAGCGCCAAACCGGTCCTGAGCCCGGACCTTCACCCGGCAGGGCCGGGTGACCATCCCCCACTTGCCCGGGACGCTCAGGCACCCCTCCGGGCCGGTCTGCTCCCCGGACTGGCTCACGATCTCCGGATTCACCAGCTCCAGCAGCTGGTCCTCATCGTCCATCACCACCACCACACGGCGGAGCACCCCCACCTGGGGGGCGGCCAGTCCCGCGCCCTGGGCCTCTGTCAGCGTGTCCCTCATGTCGTCCAGCAGCTGATGGAGGCGGGCGTTGAACTCCGTCACGGGCCGGCACCGCTTGGTCAGCAGGGGATCCCCTTGGATCACAATATTTCGGATTGCCATGTGTATTTTGTCCTCCTTCGGGCGGAATGAAACCTTTTTCCTCCCTTTTTTTGGTGGGAGGCGGTCAGTCCTCCCCGTTGCAGTCCACAAACAGGTTCATACCCCTGTTCTCCTTTTGCTGGTGGAACGCCCGGATATAGTAGCCCAGCAGCTCCCGGGTGGCGTGATCATTGCGCCCCACCCAGACCAGCCGGTAGCGGTAGCGGTTGTTCACCTTCACCACCGGCGCCGGGGCCGGGCCCAGGATCTCCACCGACATGTTGGCGGCCGTGGGGTAGCGCAGACCGGCCCGCATGGCCTCCCGCAGCTGGGCCGCCGCCCGGAGCACCGCCCCCTCCTCCGTGCCCGTCACCGTCAGGGTGAACAGGTCCGAGAAGGGCGGATACCGCCGGGCCCGCCGCAGGCGGATCTCCGAGACGTAGAAGCTGTTGTAGTCCTGGGCCGCCGCGCTGGTGATGACCTCGTTGTCCGGGGTGAAGGTCTGGATCACCGCCCGGCCGTCCTTGCTCCCCCGCCCCGCCCGGCCCACCACCTGGGTGAGCAGGCTGAAGGTCCGCTCGGCGGCCCGGAAGTTGTCCACATACAGGCTCAGGTCTGCCGCCAGCACCCCCACCAGGGTCACGTTCTCAAAATCCAGCCCCTTGGCCACCATCTGGGTGCCCACGAGGATGGGGATCCGCTTCCGCTCAAACCGGCCCAGCAGCTCCTCATGGTTGCCGGACACGGTGTCCGCGTCCATGCGGAGCACCTCCGTCCCGGGGAACAGCTCCCGCAGCTCCTCCTCCACCCGCTGGGTCCCCGCTCCCACCTGCTTCATCAGCCCCCCGCACTCCGGGCACTTCTCCGGCATCCGCTCAGAGTGGCCGCAGTAGTGGCACATCAGCCGGCGGTTGGCGCTGTGGTAGGTCAGGGACACGCTGCACCGGGGGCACTGGGGGGCCTCCCCGCACTCGCCGCACAGCAGCATCCGGCTGCTGCCCCGGCGGTTGATAAAGAGGATGCTCTGCTCCCCGCTGGCCAGATTCTTCTCCAGCTCCCGGCGCAGGGGGGCGCTGATCGTACCGGCGTTGCCGGCGCGGACCTCCTCCCGCATGTCCGCGATTACCACCCGGGGCAGGGGCTGGCGGTTATACCGGGAGCGGAGGATCAGCTTCTGGTAGACCCCGCGCTGGGCCTGGAAGGTGCTCTCCACCGACGGCGTGGCAGAGCCCAGCACCAGAACGGCGCTGTGCTGGGCGCAGAGGAACTTTGCCACGTCCCGGGCGTGGTAGCGGGGCGGGTTCTCCGACTGGTAGCTGCTCTCGTGCTCCTCGTCCAGAATAATCACGCCCAGGTTCTCCAGGGGTGCGAACACGGCGCTGCGGGTGCCCAGCACCACGTCCACCTCCCCCCGGCGGACCCGCTTCCACTGGTCATACCGCTCCGACATCCGCAGGCCGCTGTGGAGCATCACCACCCGGTCCCCGAAGCAGTCCCCGAAGCGGGACATCATCTGGGGCGTCAAGGCGATTTCCGGCACCAGGACCATGCCCCGCTTTCCCCGGCGGACCACCTCCTGGAGCAGGCGGATATAGACGGAGGTCTTGCCGCTGCCGGTGACGCCGTAGAGCAGGGCGCAGGCCGCCTGGCCCTGGTCCATGCGGGCGGTCAGACTGTCGTAGGCCGCCTGCTGCTCCCCGCTGAGGAGGATGGGCCCCGTGTCCCGCTTCTCGGGCCGGGGCACCCGCAGCACCTCCTCCGCGGTCATGGTCACCAGCCCGCTCTTCTCCAGGCTCCGCAGGGTCTGGGGCGACGCGCCGGTGAAGTAACAGAGGTCGCTGGACAGGGCGCTGCCGGTGGTACATAGAAGGCGTATCACCTCATAGCGCATGGGGGCGGAACGCCGCCTGGGCTCCACTGCGGCCATGGCCTCCTCCACGGACACCGCCAGGGTCACACGCCGGACCTTTTTGTCCGCCACCTTCCGCTGGGCGGTGGCGCTGATGGTCACAAGCCCTTTCTTCTCCAGGCCCCGGGCCACTGCCGCCGCCGTCTCGCCGCAGGCGAGGCGGAGCGTCTCCAGCTCCGCCTCGCCCCCGTGGGCGGTCAGGGTCTCCAAAACGCAGCACTCCTGGCCGCTGCCGCCGGCCTCCAGGGCCGTCTCCCGGTCCACAGCCAGGGTGCAGACCTCCCGCACCCGGTACCACAGTCCGGCGGGCAGCATGGCCTTTACCGCCTCATAGATGGTGCAGAAGGTCCGCTCCCGGAGCCACAGGGCCAGCCGGATTTGCAGGGGCCCCAGCACGCTCTCATCGTCCAGAACCTCCCGCAGCGGCTTCAGCCCCGGCCGGCTGCTCTCCTGACCCAGCGCCAGGATGACCCCCTCGCTGACCCGGTTGCCCCGGCCAAAGGGGACCGTCACCCGAACGCCGGCCTTTGCCCGCTCCGCCAGGCTCTCGCTCACCAGATAGTCGTAGGGCTTGTCGATGCTGTAGGTTGCCGCCGCCACCGCCACCCTCGCCACCAGGGCCACTGACATCACCTCTCTCATGGGATGCGGAGCGCCGCTCCGCCGGACACACTACATACCCGCTGGGCGTATCCGCCCAGCGGGTGGACTATTCATCCGCAAGGCCCCCGGCGCTGCGGAGGCGGCGGGCGGGCATTGCGCGCTGCCGGTTATCCGGTCAGCGTTACTCCACTTCCTTAATCATGATATCCGCTCTGGCCACGGAGTACTGGCCCGCCGCCACCTCGTTGATGGCCAGGGTCACGGGCTTGATATCCGAGCCCTCTCCGGTGTCCTCCGCCTCCTGGGCGATCTGGCGGGCCCGGCGGGCCACCACGTTCACCAGCAGGTAGCGGTTGGGCACATTGGCGGTCAGCTTGTTCATTGCGGGATAGAGCATCATAATGTCATCAGTCCTTTTTCATTGAATAATCTATAGGGCAGTCCCGGGAACATGCTCTCCCGGTCAGAGCTGGCAATTCTGCATTCTGTCACTAAGGATATGATCGGTTCGCGGCTCCCTATGCGCCCCGTCCGATCATCTCCATCCGCTCCCCAGGCCGGCAGTGCTCCGAGAGCATGATGGCGCGGATCTCGTCCACGGCGTGGTCCACCGTGTCATTGATAACAAAGTAGTCAAAGTCCCTGGCAGCGGCAAACTCCTCCCTGCCCCGGGCCAGACGGGAGCGCACCTTCTCCATATCCTCGGTGCCCCGGCCCACCAGCCGGCGCTCCAGCTCCTCCCAGCTGGGGGGAGCCACGTAGATGCGCACCGCCTCCGGCCGCTTCTGGCGGATCTGCTCCGCGCCCTGGATCTCAATGTCCAGCAGCACGTCCCGGCCCTGCTCCATGGCACGGTCCACATACAGCCGGGGCGTACCGTAGAAGTTGCCCACAAACTGGGCGTACTCCAGGAAGTCCCCCGCCTCCACCCACTCCTGAAAGGTCTCCCGGGTCAGAAAGTGGTAGTGCACGCCATCCTCCTCCCCGGGCCGGGGCGGACGGGTGGTGGCGGACACGGAAAAGTACAGCGAGGGATCGCTGGCCAGCAGCCTGGCCACCACGGTCCCCTTCCCCACACCGGAGGGGCCGCAGATGATAAATGTCTTGCCTTTTCGCATATCACATCTCCCCTTAGCGGAAATTTCCCGCCGCAGCGGGTCAGCTCTCCTCCTCCAGCACCGTGGGCGCGACGCCGAACCGGGGGGCCAGCTTCTCCACGCTCAGCCCCGACAGGATCACGTGGTCGCTGTCCATAATCAGCACCGCCGCCGTCTTGCGGCCAAAGGTGGCGTCAATGAGCATACTGCGCTCCCTGGCCTCGCTGACCAGACGCTTCACCGGCGCGGAGTCCGGACTCACCACGGCGATCAGCCGTCCGGCGGACACCAGAGAGCCAAAGCCGATGTTCACCAGCTCCATGCTACTCGATGTTCTGGACCTGCTCGCGGATCTTCTCAATCTCCGCCTTCAGATCCACCACGTCCCGGGCGATTTGCAGGTCGCTGCACTTGGAGCCGATGGTGTTGGCCTCCCGGTTGAGCTCCTGGATGAGAAAGTCCAGCTTTCTCCCCACGCTCACCTCGCTTTGCAGCATCTCCCGCAGCTGGCCCACATGGCTGCGCAGGCGCACGGTCTCCTCGTCCACGGCCACCTTATCGGCGAAGATGGCCGCCTCGGTGAGGATGCGGGCCTCGTCGATGGACGTGCTCTGGAGCACCTCCCGCATCCTGGAGAGCAGCTTCTCCCGGTACTCCGCCACCGTCTGGGGCGAGCGGGCCTCCACCAGCTGGGTGAGGGCCTCGATGGCGTCCAGCCGGCGGCGGATATCCTCGGCCAGCTTCCCGCCCTCGGCCTCCCGCATGGCGCTGTAGGCGTTCAGGGCCTCCTCCAGGACCTCGCACAGGTCGGCGGACACCGTCTCCAGGTCCTCCTCCCCCTTGGTGACTGTCAGCACGTCGGGCAGGCGGGCCAGATCTGTGACATAGCAGAGCTCCTTAACCATGCCGTACCCGCCCAGCTGCCGGAGATGCCGCAGAGCGTCGATATAGCTCTTGGCCAGGGTTTCGTTCACCGCCACCACCGTCTCCTCCGCCCCCAGGGCGGCCACGGTGACAAGCACATCCACCTTTCCCCGGCTTACCCGCTTCTGCACCAGGCCCTTCATCGCCTCCTCAGCGAAGATGTAGGCCCGGGGCAGCTTCACCGCGCAGTCCAGATAGCGGTTGTTCACGCTGCGGACCTCCACGGTGATATCCCGCCCGTGCAGGGTCATTCTGGCTCTCCCGTAGCCGGTCATGCTCTTAATCAAATGATCTTCTCCCTCCGTTGATTGATAAATGGCCGCCGTCTCCCTGTCCGGGCTCAGCAGCAGAACATCCGCATTCCGCAGGTGTTGAATCCCATGCACACCGCGTAGAAGCAGGCCATCCGGGCGCACAGGTTGTTGCCGCCGCAGTTGGTGGTGAACACCTCGTATCCCTCCGGGCGGTAGCCCTCCCGGTTGTTCTCCACGTAGTTGAGGGTCTGGCGGTACTCCGGGTCACCGGGGTCCATCTGGCAGGCGGTCTGGAAGTAGCGCCGGGCCTCGTCCACCCAGCCCCGGCGGTAGCAGATGGTACCCATGAGGTAGTTCCACTCCCCGCTGTGGTCCCCGATCTGGCTCAGCAGCTGCTCCGCCATGCCCAGATCATTGCGGTTGATGGCCATGCGCACCCGCTGGAAGGCCGGATCCGTCCCCGTCTTCTGCTGCTGATGCTGATATCCGCCGTAGCTCTGCTGCTGGGCATAGCCCCCGGCGCTCCGCCCGCTGCGCTCCTTCTGGATGGCGTCGTAGGCGGCGTTGATCTCCTTCATCTTCTCCTGGGCCAGATCCGCCAGGGGATTGTCGTGGTAGTTGTCCGGGTGGTACTTCCGGGCCAGCTCCCGATAGGCCTTTTTGACCTCGTCGTCGGTGGCGGTGCTGGAGATGTTCAGGATTTCATAGGGATCGGTCATAGCTGCTCCTTGTTTCTGCGGGCGGCGTGGAAAGCCGGCGCGCCCGCTTGGAATGTGCCATCTAACACGGCTTTTCCCACCAGGAAAAGCCCCTCGTAAACCGTGGCGCGGATGATGGGGCTCCACACGCCAAAGTCCCACAGCTCGTAGGCGGCCGCCATCAGGCGGATGGAGTGGTCCAGGCTCACCGCCAGCCCCTCCCGGGCCTCCTCCGTCAGCGCGCCCTGTTCCAGGCCGTAGCGGCGGATGAGGGGGTTGTAGCTGCCGGAGGCAAAGTCCTCCGCCAGATCGTCCGCCGCGTCCACCAGATAGATCCAGCGGCCCAGGTGGTAGAGCAGCTGCTCCAGCACCCGCCGCTTCACCGGCTGCTCCACCTCCCCCGCCGCCCCGGCCAGCAGCCGGGCAAAGGCGTCCGCCGGCTCGTCCAGGGTGGGACAGCCCGCCTCCTCCAAAGCCCGCAGCCGCTCCAGGTGCTGCCGGGTGGTCCGGTCAAAGGCCGGGCGGCAGGCCCGGGCCCGGCGGTAAGCGCCCCCCAGGGCCGCAGCCGCTGCCCGGTACTTCCCCCGCCCCCGCCCCGGGTCCGCCAGGGCGTCCTGGACCTGCCACCAGGCCAGAATCATACCCTGGTCCGCGGCCAGGGACAGGGCCGGATTTTCCGGGAAATAGGCCCGCCCCTTCAGGGGGTGGGCCATGCAGCCCCGGCGAAGGGGCTCCCCCGTCTCCTCCGGCCAGAGGAGGAGCGCCAAAAACGCGAAGTCGTAGTTGAGAACAAACCGGGCCGCCTGTCCGTGGCGCTTTCCCATGGTCCTGCACAGGCCGCAGTAGGCCGCGCCGAAGCGGTCCATATCCTCCTCTGTCAGCCGGGCGGCGGAGGGGCGTACATAGCCGAACATAGCGCCTACAGCTTCCTTGTGATCTGGTAGGAGATGGTCCTGCCCCGCCGCACCCGGCGGTCACAGGCCGCCGCGCCGGCGAGGCCCAGGAGGAAGCCCAGTCCCCCGCAGGCGTACCGCGCTCCCTCCGGCAGGGCGGCGGGCAGCAGGTAGCCCAGCAGGAACAGCGCCACCGGCCCCAGATACACCAGGGCCGCGACGCCCAGCACACGGCCGCTGCTGTACACCTCCACCCGGTCCCCCACGGCGACGGGGATGGCTGTGCTGGCCCGTATGACCACCTTGGCGCTCCTGGTCCCGCACCCGGCGCAGCTCTCGCAGTCGTGGCCGCAGGCGGTCTGCCGGGCCACTGTCACCTCCGCCGTCCCCGGGCCGGGGAGGGCTGTGACGGTTGCGATCTGGGTCATGGCGGGCTCCCCCCTTACTTGGATGTGATCTTGCAGGCCACTGTGGGCGGAGAGCCCACCGCGCCCACTTTGTCGTGGCCGTCCACCAGCACGATGGCGTCCACGTTGTAGGTTCCGCTGGAGACGAAATTGGTCAGATCCACCACCACGCGGATATCCTCCTCCGTCACCTCCTCCAGCTGGGCCGCCGGGCCCCGGAGGAGCACGTCCACGGAGTTTGTGATGCGGCTGAAGCTCTGGCCGTCGCTGAGGCCGATGGGGGTGATGTTGCTCACGGAGAAGGCCCGGGTCTCCAGGTTCCGGAAGCGAATGGTCAGCTTGGTGCTGGTGTAGCCGCTGAGGTTGTAGCACCCGGCGGGCATGGTGATATTGAGCTGGATGTCGTCCCTGTCGGAGAGGATGGCGGCCAGATCCACCTCCCCCAGGGTAATCTCATTGAGGCTCTCCAGGCTGGCAGGCTCGCCGGCCACCTGAATGGTGTCGTACTCCAGGTCCCAGCGGGTGTCCGCCTCCATGGACCCGGCGGCCTGCTTGAAGCTGACCACCAGGGGCAGCTCCTTGATGATATACACCGGGGCCGTCACCGCCACCCGCTTGTGGGAGACACGGATGCCGTCGTTCTCCACCACGTTCCCCTGGCTGTCCAGCAGCTCATAGCTGAACTCCTTCTGGATGGTGCTGCTCACATCGGTCAGATCCACCTTGACGCGGACGCTCTCCACCTGGTCCACGTCCTCCTCCTTGCCGCTGAGGGTGATAGCGGCGGGCTCCACGGCCAGCTGCTCGGACATGTGGATATAGCCCTCCGCCACGTCCCCCTCCACGCTCGCCTGTACAGGCACGCTCTTGGAGTAGAGGGGGGCCACCTGGACGGTGATGGTGGAGCGGGAGCCCTGAATGCTGATATCGTTGATATTGATGTTGTCGGAGGTGGCGTAGGTGTAGGTCATGGGGTGGGTCCCCACCGTGGTGACGCTGGTGAGGTTCACCTGGACCCGCACGTCGCCCCGGCGCATGCTGCTGACAATGGCCCGGGGCCCGGTGACGGTGAGATCAATGGTGGCGTCCTCCCCGTCCACCAGCATCAGCCCCCGGCTGGGCAGGGTGTCCTCCGCGCCGATGAACTCCACAGGCACGGCGTTGAACTCCTTGGGAATGGTATTGCCCTTGACGTTGTCCACGTACAGCCAGAATATGATGGCCAGCAGCAGGGACAGGGCCAGGTACAGGATCTTATTGACCTTTTCACTCATCCGCTTTTCCACCGTCCTTTTTTTCCTTGCCCAGCAGGGCCTTCAGGCCCGTGCGCTTTTCGCCCTCGTCCTCCTCCGGCTGGGGCAGCAGCTCGTTGCGCAGCAGCTGCTCCAGGGTCTCGGTCATCAGGTGGCGCTTGAGCATCCCGCCCACGGCCACGGAGATGGAGCCCGTCTCCTCCGACACCAGCACCACCACGGCGTCGGAGTTCTCGCTCATGCCGATGCCGGCCCGGTGGCGCATTCCCAGGTCCCGGCTCAGGTTCACATTCCTGCTCAGGGGGAGCATACAGCCCGCCCCCAGCACCCGGCCCTCCCGGACGATCACCGCGCCGTCGTGCATGGGCGCTTTCACAAAGAAGATGTTCTTCAAAAGCTCCGAGGACACCTCCGCGTCCAGCTTAGTGCCGCTGCGGAGCATCTCGTCGAGCTGGTTGTGGCGCTCAAAGACGATCAGCGCGCCGGTGCGGGACTTGCTCATGTCACCGCAGGCGGAGACGGTCTGGCTGATGGCCTGTTCGATGGTCTGCCTGTCCACCCGGGGCTTGGAGAAGAACTGCAAAAACGGCAGGCTGCTGCTGCCCACCTGCTCCAGCACCCGGCGTATCTCCGGCTGGAACAGCACCAGCAGGGCCACCACACCCCACTCCACAATGTAGTTGAGCAGGAAATTAAGGGCCCGCAGCCGCCCCGCAGACAGCCACAGGGCGATGATCACCACCAGCACGCCCTTGAGCAGCCGGGAGGTGTTCGTCCGGCGCACCAGCAGCAGCAGGCGGTACACCAGATAGGCGATGACCAGGATATCCAGCAGGTCCCACAGCTCCAGAGACAAAACAAAGCTGCTCGCCCTCTCTATCACGTTCGTCAGCACTTCCATGGCGTTCCTCCATTGATAAAGAATCCCGCAAGTATCCTATATTTTAATCTAAGTGCGGAAAAAAAGCAACAAATTTACCGGACGATTTTTCGAAAAAAAAGGCCCCAGAGGGAAAATCTCACTTTTTGCAGGGAAACGCGCTGGAAATACCGGCCGCGGTCCCAAAAGGAGGAAACATTTTCAGGGAAATATTCACAAAAAGTTTATAAGCCCGCGCCCCTTGCTTTTTGGGGCCGCGCAAAATATAATGCCTTATATAATTATATTTGTTTTCTCAGGAGGGCGCAATGGCAAATATTCTGATCGCAGAGGACGAGGCGGCTATGGCGGAGATCATCGCGGACTACATGCGCAGGGGCGGTCACGCCTGCTTCGCCGCCCGGGACGGCGCGGAAGCTCTGGCTATCCTGAGCGCCGGTCCCATGGACCTGATGATCCTGGATGTGATGATGCCGCACCTGGACGGGTTCTCCGTCTGCAAAATGGCCCGGGAAATGAGCAATATGCCTATCATCATGCTCACCGCCAAAGGCGCGGAGGAGGACAAGCTGAGAGGCTATGACTACGGCGCGGACGACTACATGACAAAGCCCTTCAGCCCCAAGGTGCTGCTGGCCAAGGTAAACGCACTCCTGCGCCGCGCCGCCGGGGACCCCGGCGAGACGGTCAGCGCCGGGAAGCTCCTGCTCCAGCCCCGCTCCCGCAGGGTCTGTCTGGACGGCCGGGAGCTGGCGCTGACCCACAAGGAATATGGCCTGCTGGCCCTGTTCATGACCCACCCGGGCCAGGTTTTCAGCCGGGAGCAGCTCCTCTGCCGCGTCTGGGGCTACGACTTCGAGGGCGCTACCCGCACCGTGGACACCCACGTCAAGACCCTGCGGCAGAAGCTGGGGGACGAGGGCGGGCGCATCGTCACGCTGATCCGCTCCGGCTACAAGTTCGAGGTGACGCCATGACGGCGCTTTTCTCCCTCCGGACGGTGCGGAAAAAGCTCCTGATGCTGACAAAGCTGGCCGGGGGAGCTCTGCTCCTCTCCTACCTCCTGTGTGCCGGCCTGCCCGTCAGCAGGGAGGCCTCCCTCCTGATCTGGCTGGGGTTTCTCCTGGCGCTGGTGCTGGGCCTCGACTTTTTCATGAGCCGCTTCATCACAAGACCCGTCGCGGAGCTGAACGCCTCCGCCAAGCGCATGGCCGGCCTGGACTTCTCCGCCCCCTGCGCCGTATCCTCCTCGGACGAGTTCGGGGAGCTGGCCGGCAGCCTGAACGCCATGTCCGGCAACCTCCAGCAGGCCCTCGCCCGCCTGGAGGCGGCCCTGGCCGGGCGCAGAGAGCTGGCGGACAGCCTGTCCCACGAGATGAAAACGCCCCTGGGCGTTATCCGGGCCTACGCCGAGGGTCTGCTGGACGAGACGGACGAGGCGAAACAGCGGCGGTACGCCCAGGTCATCATCTCCGAGGCGGAGCGCATGAACGGCCTGATCGTGCGGCTGCTGGACCTGTCGGCCCTGGAGAGCGGCGCCGCCCCCCTGGAGGTGACCCGATTCGATCTGGTGGAGCTGGTGGAGACGGCGGCCGGACGGCTGCTGATCGACACGCCCGGCGGCGATTTTGACCTGCAATACCAGCTGCCGGAGGAGAAGGTCTTTGTCCGCACGGACCGGCGGCGCATGGAGCAGGTTCTGAACAACCTGATCGTCAACGCCAGGAAGAACGTGCGCCCCGGCGGCGTGCTGCGCCTGGAGCTGACGGCAAACGGCGGGACCCTGGATTTCTCCATCTTCAACCAGGGCCGTCCCATCCCGGAGGACGAGCTGCCCAGCGTCTGGACGAAATTCTACCGGGGCAGCGGCGCGTCCTATGACGGCTCCGGCCTGGGGCTGGCTATTGCGGCCCAGATTCTCTCCATGCAGAACCTCCCCTACGGCGCGGAAAACCGGGCGGACGGGGTGCGGTTCCACTTCTCCATCCCCATAGCGGAATAATTTCACACGGATTTCACAGAGCCCTCACCTCCGCTTCACCTCCCACCTGTAAACTCTCCTTATCTTAAATAAGGAGGGTTCAGCCTGTCGAAAAAGTCTGCCAAGAGGCAGACTTTTTCCTGTAAAGATGATAAAATAGGGAGTAAGGGGTGAGGGATATG